>Ga0207643_10000221_pt1 | contig 39947 bp, 39 predicted proteins | sample KBSMisM62_FD_184313 | JGI IMG/M metagenome (GOLD analysis project Ga0207643, IMG submission 184313) | Miscanthus rhizosphere microbial communities from Kellogg Biological Station, Michigan, USA - KBS Miscanthus M6-2 (SPAdes) (version 2) | ecosystem: Host-associated > Plants > Roots >... | reverse complement strand
GGATCTGCTGCTGGCTGCTCACGGCTCCCCCATCTTCCCGGCTTCGGACAGGAGCGACACGCCCAGGAGGCCACCCAGGCCCAGCCCGAACGCGAACCCGGCCGCCGCCGGCCCTGAGTCGTTCACGACGTAGGCGACGACGCCGGCCAGCAGCGTGACCAGGATCGCGTCCCTCCACGCGGGGCTGCGCTCCAGGCTCGGGCGAAGCGCGGCCGGCGGCCTGAGCACCGCCGCGATCGCGATCGGCAGGCCCAGTACCGGGATCAGCGCGAACGGGTTCCGCGCGATCAGGTCGAACCCGACGTTGAGCCGGTCCCAGACCTTCTCGAACACGCCCCCGAGCCCGCCCGCCTGCTCCTCGAACCTCGTCACGTGCGTCTGGAACGGCGAGACCGCGTGGGCCGCGAGGATCAGGGCCGCCCCGAGGAGGGTCACGCCGACGAACACCCCGAGGCCCTTCCAGACGCCGAGCCGCTCACGTTCGCGGATCGCGAGCCACAGACCGGCCGCCGCGAACAGCGAGGCACCGCCGCCGAGGTTCGCCCCGAGGTAGGGGAACCCCGCGACAACGGCGACCACGACCAGGAGCGCGAAGCCAGCGCCGGTCTTGAGCCGCTGCGCGACCCAGAGGCACGCGCCGATCAGCAGGCCGATGAAGACGTTCGGCAAGCCGTAGAAGCGTCCGCCGTCGAGCTCGGAGCCGCCGACGAACGGGGTGAGCGCGGCCGTCCAGTTCAACAACGCCTCGATCGCGAAATACACGAGGACGGCGATTCCGATCCCCGCCGGGATCAGCAACACGTCACGATGCTCGAGCGGCGCGAACGCCAGCGTCCCGAACACCGTCACCAATGCGACGAACGGGACGACGGTGGCGTACGTGAGATCGGGCAGATGCCCGGCCGCGAGGAACGCGGTCGCGAGAGCGGCGACCGACAGGCAACCCCATCCGAAGACCCGGCGAACCGCACGCGGGACGCGGCTCCCGAGCGCGAGCGCCGCGATCCCGCCGAGACCCGCGATCGCCAGGTAGATCCCTCCCGCCGTGCCGATCGGCACGTACGTGCGACGTTGTGCGAGGTACCGCTTGTGGAGTTCGAACGGAGGCGGGCCCGGGATGATCTCGATCGTCGACCCTTCGGCCAACTGCACGGGTCCGTTCAGGTATCTGACGTCTGTTGCGCGGACATCCGCCCCCGTCACGACACCGTCCCGTCGTGTGCTGTCTGAGGTGAGCGAACCCTGCTCCCCGACCAAGGGGAACAGCTCGCTCGGTGCGCCCACGGCCATGACGATCGGCGGAAGTTCGTCGCCTTCAGCGATCATCTCGCGGGAAGGATCCCGTGAAAAGAGAAACACCATGAGCTCATCCGCGGGGAACGTCGAGACGGCGTCTCGGATGTCCTGTCCGATCGTCGGTCGATCCGGATCCAAGTTCACAACGTGTTCGCGCCCAGGTGGGGTTCCCTCGCCGGGGACACGCGGGATCTGAACGTCGTCCGCGTTCGCCAAGAGGCCCGCGCCACCAGCACGCGCCAGAGCCGCCGCCTCGGGGATGCCCATCAACTCCTCGAACGAGACCCCAGGCAGCTCGATGATCAACGTTGCACGGTCGTAGGGGGGCTCCTGAGCACGAGCTACGCCGAGCGACAAGGAAACGAGGAACGCTACGAACACGGCGAGCGCGCCGAGACGCGCGAGGGTCACTGGAAGGCGGGTGAGCGTTCGCGCTCGCGACGGACGACGGCGCCGAGCGCCGTCAGCTTGGCCTCGAGATCCTGGTAGCCGCGATCGACGTGGTACATGTCGTCGATCTCGGTGACGCCGTCGGCCATCAGGGCCGCGATCACCATCGCGGCGCCGGCGCGGATGTCGAGCGCGCGGACGGGTGCCGACGACAGGCGTTCGACGCCGCGGATCACGGCGTGGTGGCCCTCGGTGCGGATGTCCGCCCCCATCCGGTTCAGCTCGTCCACGAACATGAACCTGCCCTCGAACACGTTCTCGGTCACGATGCTCGTCCCCTCCGCCGACGCGAGGAGCGCCATCATCTGCGGCTGGAGATCGGTGGGGAACCCCGGGTACGGGAGCGTCACCAGATCGACACAGCGGGCGCGCGAACCCATCGTGATCGCCACACCGCCGTCGGTCGCCAGCACGTCGGCGCCGGCGTCGGCGAGCTTGGACAGGACCAGGTCCATGTGGTCACCCCGGGCGCCCGAGAGCACCAGCCGCCCGCCCGTCGAGCAGACCGCGATCGCGTAGGTCCCCGCTTCCACCCGGTCCGGGATGACCGTGTGGTCGACCGGCGCGAACCCCTCGACGCCCTGGATCTCGATCGTGGGCGTACCGACGCCCTCGATCCTCGCGCCCATCCCGCTCAGGAAGTTCGCGAGGTCGACGAGCTCGGGCTCGCGAGCGGCGTTCTCGATCACGGTGGTCCCCCGCGCCGCCACGGCGGCCATCAGGACGTTCTCGGTGGCGCCGACGCTCGGGAAGTCGAGGTTGACCACGGCGCCGCGGAGGCCGGAGGTCTCGCCCACGAGGAACCCGTGCTCGGACGAGAATCGGGCGCCCATCTTCTCGAGCCCGCGGATGTGGAGGTCGATCGCGCGCGACCCGATGTTGCACCCGCCGGGCATCGCGACCCTCGCGTTCCCGAACCGCGCCAGCAGCGGCCCGAGCACCAGGATCGAGGCCCGCATGCGGCTGACGAGCTCGTACGGCGTCTCGACCGAGCGCACGTCCCTCGTGTCCAGGATCAGCGCGTCGCCCTTCCAGGCGCAGCCGACGCCGAGATGCTCCAGCACCTCGACCATCGTGATGCAGTCCTGGATCCGGGGGACGTTCCGCACGGTGGAGCGGCCGTCGGACAGCACGACTGCGGCCATCAACTTGAGCGCTGAGTTCTTCGCGCCGGCGATCTCGACGGTCCCGTCGAGCGGCGTGCCTCCGGTGACGAGCAGGCGATCCATCACGCGAGGCTACTCGTCGAGGCTTGTGCGAGCCAGGGCCTTCGCGAGTTCGCCGCGCGCGCTCGCGTCGTCGCCCTGGGCGAGCCGTGCCTGCGCCTGCTCGGCGCGTGCCCGGGCGGCCGCCCGGTCGATCTCGTCGGCCATCTCGGCGTAGGAGGCCAGCACGTCGACCCGGGTCGAGTCCTCGGCGCTCGTAACGTGGAGGAACCCACCGTCGACCACCGCGACCACCCACCGGCCGTCCTCGAGATGGATCCGGATCGGAGCGATCGAGAGCCGGATCAGCAGCGGGGCGTGACCGGCGAGGATCCCGACCATCCCGTCGGTGCCGTGCGCGATGACCATTTCGGCCCGACCGGCCCAGACCTCGCGTTCGGGCGTGACGAGATGGACGTCGAGCGCCATCTACGCTGCCTGCTCCATCTTCTTGGCCGCCTCGACGGCCTCCTCGATCCCGCCGACGAGAAGGAACGCCTGCTCGGGCAGGTGGTCGTACTCCCCCTCGCACAGCCCCTTGAACGATGTGATCGTCTCGTCGACCGGCGTGTACTTGCCCGGGATCCCGGTGAACTGCTCGGCGACGAAGAACGGCTGCGAAAGGAACAGCTGGATGCGCCGCGCCCGCGCCACGATGACCTTGTCCTCCTCGGACAGCTCGTCCACACCGAGGATCGCGATGATGTCCTGCAGGTCCTTGTAGCGCTGCAGGATCTCCTGGACACGCCGCGCGGTGTCGTAGTGCTCCTGCCCGACGTACCGAGCGTCGAGGATGCGACTGGTCGAGTCGAGCGGGTCGACCGCCGGGTAGATCCCGAGCGAGGCGATGTCGCGCGAGAGCACCGTGGTCGCGTCCAGGTGCGCGAACGCGGTATGCGGCGCCGGGTCGGTGATGTCGTCGGCCGGCACGTAGATCGCCTGGAGCGACGTGATCGAACGGCCCTTCGTCGACGTGATCCTCTCCTGCAGGTCGCCCATCTCGTCGGCGAGCGTCGGCTGGTAGCCGACCGCGCTCGGCATCCGCCCGAGTAGCGTCGAGACTTCCGACCCCGCCTGCGTGAACCGGAAGATGTTGTCCACGAACAGCAGCACGTCTTTGCGCTCGACGTCGCGGAAGTACTCGGCCATCGTGAGCGCCGACAGCGCCACCCGGAGCCGGACGCCCGGCGGCTCGTCCATCTGGCCGAACACGAGCGCCGTGTTCTTGATGACGCCGGACTCGGTCATCTCCAGGAACAGGTCGTTGCCCTCGCGGGTGCGCTCGCCCACGCCGGCGAACACCGACACGCCGCCGTGCTGCTGCGCCTGGCGGCGGATCATCTCCTGGATGATCACGGTCTTGCCCACGCCGGCCCCGCCGAACATCCCGATCTTGCCGCCCTGCACGTAGGGCTCGAGCAGGTCGATGACCTTGATCCCGGTCTCGAGCATCACCTGCCTCGGCTCGAGCTCCTCGAACGGCGGCGGCTGACGGTGGATCGGCCAGCGGTCGGAAGCGTGGATCTGGTCCGGTGTGGTGTCGAGGGGATCGCCAAGCACGTTGTAGACGTGCCCGAGCACACCCTCGCCCACCGGCACGCTGATCGGAGATCCGGTGTTCTCGACGGGCGAGCCGCGGACCATGCCGTCGGTTGGCTTGAGGGCGATCGCCCGGATCATCCCGTCGCCGATGTGCTGCGCCACCTCGCAGGTGACCGTCTGCGTCTCGCCCTCTAGGGCCACGTCGATCCGCAGCGCCGTGTGGATCTCGGGCAGCCCGTCGGGTGGGAACTCGACGTCGACCACGGGCCCGATCACCCGGGCCACGCGTCCGTGCGCAAGCGTGTCGTCAGCCATGTCTCACTCCTTGGAGGCCAGGGCCTCGGCCCCGCCCACGATCTCCATGATCTCGGTCGTGATCTCGTCCTGACGGGCGCGGTTGGCCTGTCGGGTGAGCACCTTGATGAGTTCGTCCGCGTTGTCGGTCGCGGCCGCCATCGCCCGCTGTCGAGCGGCGTTCTCCGAGGCGGCGGATTCCAACAGCGCGAAGTAGATCTTCGTGATGACGTACTGCGGCAACAGGTCGTCCAGGATCTCGGCGGGCTCGGGCTCGAAGATGTACTCCGGGCTCGGCACGCCCGAGGCGTCGGCCACGACCTCCTCGGGCGCGATCGGAAGGAACCGCTTGTCCGTGGCTCGGAACGTGAACGACGAGCGGAAGTCGGTGTAGACCGTGTGCAGCTCGTCGATGCGACCCGAGCCGAAGTCCTCGATCATCCGGGCGCCGATCTCCTCGGCGGCGTCGTAGCGCGGCACCTCGGAGAACCCGAACCACGACGCTTCGGGCGTCACGCCCCGGAACCGGAAGTAGCCGATCGCCTTCTTGCCGGTGAGGTACAGGACGGGTTCGAGCCCGCGGGCGCGGACGCGGCGGAGCAGGTCCTCCGAACGCTTGAGCAGGTTCGCGTTGAACGACCCGGCGAGGCCGCGGTCGCTGGTGAGGACGAGCACGCCGGCGCGCGACGGGGTCTCGCGCTCCTCCAGCAGCGGGTGGACGATCGAACCCGTCTGCCGGGCCACGTCCTCCATCGCGGCGGTGAGCAGATCGGCGTACGGCCGCGCCTCCATCACGCGCTGCTGCGCCTTGACGATGCGAGACGCCGCGATGAGCTCCATCGCGCGCGTGATCTTCATCGTCGACTGGACCGAACGGATCCGCCGGCGGACGACGCGGAGCTGCGCGCCCACGGTCGGCTAGCCCCCCGAACCCGAAGGTTCGTCCTCGTCGTCGTGCGAGGACAGGCGTTCCCAGCCGACGTCTTCCAGGACCGGATCTCTCGGCGCGCCCTGGCCGACGCCGGACTCGCTCCCCTCGCCCGCGTCCGACCGCACGAAACCCGCCGTGAAGTCCTCCAGCGCCTGCTTGAGCGTGGCCTCGCCCTCGTCCGAGAGCACGCCCGTGTCCCGGATCGAGTCCAGGACGTCGGTCCGGGCCCCGATGTGCTCGATGAACTCGTCCACGAACCGCTTGGCATCCTCGACGGGCAGGGCGTCCAGGTAGCCGCCCGTGCCCACCCAGATCGCGACGACCTGCCGCTCGACCGGGACCGGCTGGTACTGCGGCTGCTTGAGGATCTCGACCACCCGGGCGCCGCGCGCTAGCTGCTTCTGCGACTCCTTGTCCAGCTCGGAGCCGAACTGCGCGAACGCCTCGAGCGCCCGGTACTGCGCCATCGCGATGCGGAGCGTGCCGGCGATCGTCTTCATCGCCTTGATCTGCGCGTTGCCGCCCACGCGCGACACCGACGTCCCGACGTTGATCGCCGGGCGAACCCCAGCGAAGAACAGGTCGGGCTCGAGGTAGATCTGGCCGTCGGTGATCGAGATCACGTTGGTCGGGATGTAGGCCGAGATGTCGTTGCCCTTGGTCTCGACGATCGGCAGCGCCGTGAGCGACCCGGCACCCAGCCGGTCGGAGAGCTTGGCGGCGCGCTCGAGCAGCCGGGAGTGGAGGTAGAACACGTCGCCGGGGTACGCCTCGCGTCCCGGCGGCCTCCGGAGCAGCAGGGAGAGCGTCCGGTAGGCGGTTGCCTGCTTCGATAGGTCGTCGTAGACGGCGAGGGCGTGCTTGCCCTCGTACATCCAATAGGCGCCCAGGGCCGCACCTGAGTACGGGGCGATGTACTGGAAGGGTGTGGGGTCCGACGCCGACGCGTTCACGACCACCGTGTACTCGAGGGCGCCGTTGTCGCTCAGGGTTTCGACCACCTCGGCCACCGTCGAGGCCTTCTGCCCCACCGCGACGTAGACGCACCGGACCTGTCGCTTGGGGTCGCCGCTGGTCCAGTTGTCGCGCTGGGCGATGATCGCGTCGATCGCCACCGCGGTCTTGCCGGTCTGGCGGTCGCCGATGATCAGCTCACGCTGACCGCGCCCGATCGGGGTCATCGCGTCGATCGCGGTGATACCGGTCTGCAGCGGCTCTTTCACCGGCTGGCGGTCGACGACGTTGGGAGCCTGAAGCTCGAGCACCCGCGTGTCCTCGGCCTGGATCGGGCCCTTGCCGTCCAGCGGTACGCCGAGGGGGTCGATCACGCGGCCCAGGAATCCGTCGCCAACCGGGATCGACAGGATCTTGCCGGTCTGCTTGACGAGATGGCCCTCCTCGATCTGGGAGGACTCCCCCAGGATGATGCAGCCGATCTCGTCCTCGTCCAGGTTGAACGCGAGGCCGAGCACCCCTCCCGGGAACTCGAGCAGCTCGTTGGCCATCGCGCCGGGGAGGCCCTTCACGCGCGCGATGCCGTCCCCGGCCTCGACCACGCGACCGACCTCTTCGCGTTCGACCGAAGGCGTGTAGCTCTCGACGTTCTTGCGAAGGGCCGCCGCGATGTCCTTCGGATCGAAGTTCAGCTCGTCTACTGCCATCGGGTCACCCGCTCCTTGTGGTCGTTCCGGTCAGCTGCTCGCGCGCCTCTTGCAGGCGTGTGCGCACCGACCCGTCGAAGATCTCGTCGCCGACCCTGGCCAGCACCCCGCCGAGCACGTCGGGGTCGACGATCACCCTGATCTCGATCGGGCGACCCGCGGCCTTGGAGAGCGCGTCGGTCAGCTTCTTGGCCCGGGCCTCGTCGAGCGCGACCGCCGTGCGGACCTCGGCGATCGCCCGTTCGCGCGTGGCCGCCACGACCTCTGCGAGCGCCTCGACGATCCGGCCGACCTCTCGGGCACGTCCCAGCTCGATGACGAACCCGAGCAGGTTGAGCGCGAGGGGATTGGCGTGCTCGCCGAGGGTCTCCGCGATCAGTTGCTTCTTGTTCTCCGGCGGCAGCGACGGGTCGACCAGCGCGTCCCGCAGGCGCGTCTCGCGCTCGAGCAGCGCGGCGAACGCGAACAGCTGTCGCTCCACCGCGTCGAGCTCTCCCTCGGCCTCGGCCAGGCGGAACAGCGCCTCGGCGTAGCTGCGGACGAGCGCGTCCTTGTCGACCACGTCAGTGCTTCCCGTTCCCCGAGACGTCCGAGGACACCTGGTCGATGTACTCGTCGATCAGGCGCTGGTGGGACTTCGCGTCGAGCGACGCGCCGACCACGCGTTCCGCGAGCTCGACGGCGATCTCGCCGATCTCGCCGCGGAGCTCCTGGAAGACCCGGTCGCGCTCGGCCCGGATCTCCTCCTGCGCCTTCGCGACGGTGGCGGCCGCCTCGCGCTCGGCCCGCGCCTGGATCTCGGCGCGCAGCTGGTCGGCGGTCTTCCTCGCCTCCTCGATGATGGCGTTGGACTCCTGCCGGGCGTTCGCGAGTTGCTGCCGGTAGTCCGCGAGCTCCTGGTCGGCCTCCGTGCGGGTCTGTTCGGCGCGCTCCAGGTCGCCCTGGATCTTGTCGCGCCGCTCGTCCAGGAGCGCGTTCACGCGCGGCAGGACCCACTTCCACACGAAGAAGAACAGGACCGCGAACGCGAGCGCCCCGACGAGGAGCTCCTGCCAGTGCGGGTAGAGGTCCTTCGCGTCGTTGACGGGCTCGGCCTCGCCTTCGGCCTGCGCCAGGAACCAGACGATCGATGCGATCACGTGGCTCCCTCCCTAGATGATGAACGAGAACGCGATGCCGAACAGCGCGAGCGCCTCGATGAGCCCGATGCCGATGAACATCGTCGCCCGCACCTGTCCGGCGTACTCGGGCTGACGCGCCATCGCCTCGACGGACTTCCCGATCAGCACCCCCAGACCGATGCCGGGACCGATCGCGGCGAGCCCGATGACGAGCCCCCTACCGATCGTCTCAAGGCCCGTCCCGACGTCGCCCGTCGTCTGCGCCAACAGTCCCAACACGGCAGCCTCCTTGTCTAATGCTCTTCGGCCATCGCGCCGCCGATGTAGGAGGCGGTGAGGATGGTGAAGATGAACGCCTGCAGGAGCGAAACGAAGATCTCGAACCCGACCAGCGCCACGCCGATCACGAACGACAGCGGCGCGATCGCGTACAGGATGCCCCCCGACTCGAGCATCGCGATCGTGCCGAGGAAGAACACGGCGAGCAGGAAGTGGCCCGCCAGGAAGTTGGCCCAGAGTCGGACGGACAGCGTGATCGGCCGGACGATGATCTGGGTGATGAACTCGATCGGCACCAGGAGCGGGTAGAGCCACACCGGCGCTCCGGGCGGGAACAGGACGTGCTTCATGTACCCCCCGAACCCGTGCTTGACGATCCCGACCGTGTTGTAGGTGATCCACGCGATGATCGCCATCACCAAGGGGAACGCGATCCGGCTGTTGGACGAGAAGTTGATCCCCGGGGCGACCTCCCAGATGTTCCAGAAGAAGATCGCGAAGAACAGCGTCGCGAGCAGCGGCATGAACCGGTCCCCCTCGGGCCCGATCATCTGCAGCGCGATGTTCTCGCGGACGAACTGGATCCCGAGCTCGGCGGTGCTCTGCAGCCTGCCGGGGACGACACGCGGCTTGCGGAGCGCGAAGAAGAAGAAGCCGAGCATCGCCAGGAACCCGAGCAGGACCAGGAACGTGATGAAGTTCAGGCAGATCTCGATGCCGCCGGCCCGCAGGGCTGGTCCCCAGCACCCCCAGACGAAGTCCTTCGTCGACGGGGGTTCGAACGCCGCGAGGATCCCCCCGATCACGGTGCCACCTGGCGTCGGGCGTTCGGGTCCGCCCACAGGTCCGCCTGCATCCGGCCCGAGAGCAGCTTCATCTCGACGACGAGCAACCCGATCGTGGCCGGGATCAGGGCCGCGATGAACGCGACGATCGAGAACCACTCGGTCTGCTGGAGCAGCGCGATCACCAGGACGATGATGCCCAGTCGCACGAGGAAGCCGCCGACCCCGACGGCGAAGAGCACGGTCGGCGAGATCGTAGCGGCGAGCGCGAGCGAGGAGCCGTGCGCGACGAAGTTCACGTAGACCACGACGATCGCGATGGCGGCGGACCAACCGGCATCGGTGCCGTCCACCAGCGTCCCGAGCGCGAACGCGGCGATCGCGACAGGGAGCGCCAACGGCGTGATGCGCCGGATCATCTCTCGCTCAGGCGCCACCGCGGTTCCCCTCCCCTTTGCCGAATCGCAGGTACACGAGATAGATCGCCAGACCGGCTCCGAGCACGATCCCCACCGCGGTGAGGATGCGCGGTTCGATCCCGAGCAGCCGGTCGGCCAGGTAGCCGAGGCCCCCCCACACGAGGATCCCGCCCACCAGCGTCGCCGTGACCGCCCAACCGATCCCCATGCCGGCCCAAGCGCCGTCGCGTTCCGAACCCGCCATGGGCGCGGCAGTATATCCGTGCTCCGTTGGGGACGTCAAACCTTCGGTATCCCGTTTCCGCAGGTAGATGGCCTGATTTCGTTCCGAGGCCCGGCGCTTGTGAAAGATTTCACGAAGTCGGGGACCCGGGCTCGACCCCGTCGCGGCTCAGGTCTTGCGACGCTGTCCGAGGGCCAGGACCATCGCCACCGTCGCGCCGGTCAGGAAGATGATCGTGGCGAAGGCGAACACGTGCGGCGGGATCCCGACCCGGGTCGCCCCGAACACCCAGGTGGGGAACATCGTGAACGGCCCCTGTGTGAACTGACTGATCACGAAGTCGTCCATCGACAGGGCGAACGCGAGCAGGAACCCGGCCAGGATCCCGGGGAACAGGAGCGGCAACGTCACCTTGAAGAACGCGGTTATCGGACCGGCCCCGAGGTCCATCGCGGCCGCCTCCAATGCCGGGTCCAGACCTGCGGCCCTGGCGCGCACCGTCACGGTGACGAACGCGATGCTGAACATCGTGTGCGCAAGGAACAGCGTGAACAGCCCGCGCGAGAACCCGAGCGCGACGAAGAACGACGCCAGCGCGGCACCGAGGACGATCTCCGGAGACGAGATGGACAGGAAGATCACGAAGTCGGCGCCGGCGCGTCCTCGGAACCGGTGGCGAGCCAGCGCCAGCCCGAGCAGCGTGCCGAGCGCCGTCGCGGCGAGCGCGCTGAGCACCCCGATCGTGAGCGAGTGGCGCAGGGCCGCGGTGAGGTCCGGCAGCTCGAATAACCGCTTGTACCAGTCCGTCGTGAAGCCGATCCAGGTGGTCTTGACCCGTGGCGACGTGCCGAACCCGCCCCGCGTCTGGTTGAAGCTGAACAGGATGATGACGAAGATCGGGAACGACAGGTAAAGGATGAACGCGCCGACGTAGGTCGGGAGGATCGCGCGGGTCCACCGGCGCTTCGGGCGGCGCGCGGGGGGTTCGGGCTCGGGGGCGAGCGCTTGGCGGGGTTCGGTCGCGACGGCGCTCATCCCTCGGTGATCCTCTCGGTCCCGAGCACCCGCGCGTAGATGATCGCCCCCACCAGCATGATGGCCATCAGCACGAACGCGAGCGCCGCGGCCTCGGGATAGTTCCGGTCACGCAGGAACTCGGACTGGATCACGTTGCCGATCATCGCCGTGCCGGGACCCCCGAGCACCGCGGCGTTCACGTAGTCCCCGATCGCCGGGATCGACGTGAGCAGGACCGCAGCGAACACCCCGGGCATCGAGAGCGGGAGCACGACCTTGAGGAACGCCTTCGTCCTGCTCGCGTACAGGTCCTTCGACGCCTCGATGAGCCGGGGGTCGATCTGCTCGAGCGAGACGTACAGCGGGAGGATCGTGAACGGGAGGAGGTTATAGGTGATCCCCGCGACCACCGCGAAGGTGGTACCCAGCACGCGATAGCTCTCGGGCAGCACGCCGAGGCTCTTCAGCGTCCCGAAGATGATGCCGTTGTCGGACAGGATGAAGCTCCACGCCACGGTCCGGATCACGAACGAGATGAAGAACGGCAGCAGCAACAGGAACAGGAACACGGACTTGAAGCGGCCCCCGTAGAAGGCGATCCAGTAGGCGACGGGGTACGCGAGCAGCAGGGCGATGCACGTCACGACCGCCGCGTTGCGGATCGAGCGGATCAGGAACTCCCCATTCTGCGACAGCGCGTCGGCGAAGTTCGCGAACCGGAACGTCTGCCGGAACCCCTCCAGGCTGTTCCCCGTCTGCAGGGACAAGCTCGCCATCGCGAGCATCGGGATCACGAACAGCACGAGCAGCCACAGCAGGGCCGGCGTCGCCAGCCCGTACGGGGCACGCGAACGCTTCGGGCGGCGTTCCGGGGGGGCTACGCCAGGAAGATCGGGTTGAACAGATCGTTCCACGTCTGGACCTCGTCCCCCTCCAACACGCGGTAGTTGTTGAGCTTGGTCTCCATCTCGGGGGTCGGGAACACGTAGGGGCTGCTCGCGATCGTCTGCAGGACCTCCTTGTCCGCGCCCTTGGCCGCGTCCGCATCCGCCTGCACGATGTCGCCACCCGCGGGAACCGGGCTGACGTACGCGTTCCACTCGGTGAGCATCGCCGCGTAGACCGGGTCGTAGTACCAGTCCATGAGCATCATCGCGCCGACCGGATTCGCCGCCTTGTTGGGGATGCAGCAGTTATCGACGAAGATCATCCCCCCGGCGTCGGGGACGGCGAACTCGAAGGTCGCGAACTCCGGGAAGTAGAGCTTGTCGTTGAGGATGTCGCCCGACCACGCCATCGTGACCCACAGGTCCTCGTTCTCGATCGCCGTCAGGTACGCCTGGTCCATCCAGCCACGCAGCTGTCCGCTGGCGTCGTTGAACCGCTGGAGGTAGTCCGCCGCCTTCTGCCAGTCCTCGGGCGTCGAGGTCTCCGGCGTGATGCCGAGCTGGAGCATGGCCAGCCCGGCCGAGTCGGCGGCGTTATTGAACATGGCGACGTGGCCCGCGTACTTGGGGTTCAGCAGGTCCTCCAGGCTCGTGATCGGCTCGTCCACGTACTTGGTGTTCCAGCCGATGCCCGTCGCGCCCGACTGCCAAGCCATCGTGTACTTGTTGCCCGGGTCGTAGGCGGGGTCCTTGAAGTTCGGGCCGACGTTCGCGTCGAAGTTCGGCCGCAGTTCCGGGTCGAGCTCGATCAGGTACCCGAGCTCGATCATCTCGGTGAGCTCCTGGAAGTTCGACATCACGATGATGTCGTGGCCGGTGTCCTGCCCGCTCTCGAGCGCGGGGCGGATCGTCGCGTAGAAGTCCGCGTTGTCGTTGATGTCGGCGCGGTACGTGACGTCGATCCCGGTGTCCTGCGTGAAGGCGTTCAGGGACGGCCGGCTCCCCGGACCATCGACCGAGAAGTCGCGGTCGATGTACGCGGGCCAGTTCGTGAAGTTGAGGTGGTCGCCGGGGCCCTGAGTCTTGAGATCCGCCCACCATTCGGCCGAGCCCTCCGCCCCCGCCGTCGGGCCGGTCGTCTGCGCCTCCCCGCTCACCCCGCAGGCCGCAAGGATCGAGGACAGGCCGAGGGCGCCCGCACCCGCCCCCGCGTACCGGAACAGGTCACGCCGGGACATCCGTCGCTGGGTCATCCCTCGGATCCACGCGGGATCCATCCGGGGTGTCGGCTCTTTGCTCATTCGCCCTCCTCAGGCTCGGTCTCCGATCTTTCGACCACGAAGGTGTGCTCGGGCAGCCACTCGAGCCGGACCTGGTCGCCGGCGTTGGGGTGCGATCCGGCCGCGCCGAGGTTCTGCACGTACACGCGGAGCATCGTGCCGCCCGGACCTTCCACGTCGTACTGGTAGTTCACGCCGATGTACGTCGACATGCGGATCACGCCGGACACGTGGTTCCGGTTGGGCGGTGGGCTCCCGTCCTGGTGGACGAGCGTGATCTTCTCGGGCCGAACCCCGACCTGGACGGTGCCCGAGAGCCCCGGCGGGATCGAGCCGGTATCGGCGCGGACGACGTTGCCTCCCTCGGTCACGATCGAGGTGGTCCCGTTCGACTCGGCCTTCATCTCGCCCAGGAGCAGGTTGCTGGCGCCGAGGAAGCTGGCCACGAACGGGGTGGCGGGATGCTCGTAGACCTCCTCGGGACCACCCGTCTGCTCGATCCGACCGTGCCGCATCACCGCGAGTCGGTCGGACATCGTCATCGCCTCCTCCTGGTCGTGCGTGACGTAGATGAAGGTGATCCCGACCTCCTGCTGGATCCGCTTCAGCTCCAGCTGCATCTGTTTGCGCAGCTTGAGGTCCAGGGCGCCGAGCGGCTCGTCGAGCAAGAGCACCTTGGGCCGGTTGACCAGGGCTCGTGCGAGGGCCACGCGCTGCTGCTGGCCCCCGGACATCTGCCCCGGCTTGCGGGTCTCGAACCCCGACATCTCGACCAGACGAAGGGCGTCGACCACCCGCGACTTGACCTCGTCCTTGGGGACTTTCTTCCTGCGCAACCCGAAGGCCACGTTCTCGAACACGTCGAGGTGCGGGAACAACGCGTAGGACTGGAACACCGTGTTGACGTCCCGCTTGTACGACGGGAGATCGGTCACGTCTCGGCCGCCCAGATACACGGTCCCGCGCGAGGGGTCCTCGAACCCGCCGATCATCCGCAACGTCGTGGTCTTCCCGCACCCCGAGGGACCCAGCATGCTGAAGAACTCACCCTCCGAGATGTCGAGCGAGAGGTCGTCGACCGCCACGGCGTCGCCGAACGCCTTCGTGACCCGTTCGAGGCGAACGTCGATGTCCGGCACGCAACCTCCTGTCTCATCGAGGAGTACGAGGCGATGTTCCTGGGACGCCTTCGAAGTCGGGATTATGACCCAGGCGGCGCCAAGCGGGCATCTCGGCGGACGGCATGGCGTCAGGCCGTGTCGCGCGTCCTCGACGTCGCCTTCGTGTCGGACAGCGCCGGTGTCGACTCCGAACGCAACGGCACGCCGTCGACCGGCGCGGGCGTCCCAGGCTCGTTCTCGGCGCCTACGGGCGCATCGGAGGGTCCGCCACCGTCCGATCCGGCCCCCCGCCGATGCCTTCCGGGGCGACGGCCCGAACGGGCGACGGGCAGCGGGCGATCGCTCCCCCGCGGGGTTCGGTCACGGATCAGGCGGGGCAGGACGGTCGCGACCACGATGCCCGAGATGAGGATCGCGCCGACCAGGAACCGACCGTCCACGTAGGCGACCACCAGCGCGGCGCCGGCGATCAGCGCGCTCCACAGGTACATCAGCAGGACGGCCTGGCGGTGGGAATGGCCGATGTCCATCAGCCGATGGTGGATGTGCTCCTTGTCGGCGTGCGCGATCCCGATCCCCTTGCGCATCCGGCGCACGATCGCCAGCACGACGTCGAGCAGCGGGACGGCCAGGACGAGCAGCGGGATCGCGATCGGGATCGCGATCGCGGCGAGGTCGCCGCCGCTCGGACCCTCGAGGTTCTGGCCCACCCCCGAGATCGTGGCGACCGCCATCAGCATCCCGAGCAGGAGCGCCCCCGAATCGCCCATGAAGATCTTCGCTGGGTAGAAGTTCCACGGGAGGAAGCCGAGGGCCACCCCCGCCACGATCGTCGACATCAGGGCGGCGACGCTGGCCGCATCGCCGCCGTCCGGCGTCCGGAAGTACGCGAAGAACGCGATCGCCGCGATCGCGACCATCCCGGCGGCGAGGCCGTCCAGCCCGTCGACGAGGTTCACCGCGTTCATCAGCGCGACGATCCACAAGACGGTGAGCGGCACGGCGAGGTCCGGCGAGAGCGAGAGCACGCCCTGACCCGGGAAGTAGAAGTACAGGAGTTGGACGCCGAGGAGCACGACGATCCCGGCGGCGAGCACCTGTCCCGCGAGCTTGCCGATCGCCGAGACGCCGCGCGTGTCGTCCACCAACCCGAGCACGACGACGATCGTGGCGGCGACGAACGCCGCGTCGAGCTCGGAGGACGTCTCGTGCAGGCCCGACAGGAACGGGATCACGCGCGCCGCGAGGAGCCCGGCCGCGACGCCGAGGTACATCGCTAGGCCGCCAGCGGTGGGCGTCGGCTTCGGATGGACCTTCCGGTCGGAGGGGTAGTCGATCCAGCCGAACCGCAATGAGAGCCGACGAACGACGGGCGTGACCGCGAAGGTCACACCGGCACTCGCCGCGAATACCAGGAGATACGGACGCACGCTGTGAGGCGATGCTACCCCGTGGCGGCGGGCCCTCGACGGCCCGACGGTCGAGGCGTCAGCGCGGGTACGCGGGGAAGCGAGCCACCAGCTCCGCGACGCGTGCGCGGCTCGCGGTCGCCACCTGCTCGTCGCCGGGATGGCGGAGCGCCTCGCCGATGATGCTCGAGACCTCTTTCATCTCGGGCTCATCCATCCCGAGCGTGGCCGGGCCCGGGGTGCCCACCCGGATCCCCGAGGGATCGAGCGGCGGCTGTGGGTCGAACGGGATCCCGTTCTTGTTGATCGCGATCCCGATCTCGTCGCAGACGGCCTCGGCCTGCTTGCCGCCGATCCCGAGAGGTCGCAGGTCGCACAGGGCGAGGTGCGAGTCCGTCCCGCCCGAGACGATCCGAACGCCCTCGTCCGCCAGACCCTGCGCGAGTGCGCGGGACGTTCGGACAACCCGAGCGGCGTAGTCGGCGAACGACGGGCCCATCGCCTCCTTCAGACAGACGGCCTTGGCGGCGATCACGTGTTCGAGCGGTCCGCCCTGCATCATCGGGAAGACCGCCTTGTCGATCGCCTTCGCGTGCTGCTCACGGCTGAGGATGATCGCGCCACGCGGGCCGCGAAGGGTCTTGTGGGTGGTGAAGGTCACGACGTCGGCGAACGGGACCGGGCTGGGGTACGCGCCGCCTGCACACAGCCCGATGAAGTGGGACGCGTCGACCCACAAGATCGCGCCGACCTCGTCGGCGATGCTCCGGAACGAGGCCCAGTCGATCACGCGCGGGTATGCGGTGAAGCCGGCGAGCACGACCTTGGGTCGATGCTCCCTGGCCAGATCTCGGATCCGGTCGTAGTCGAGCTGCTCGGTCTCCGGGTCGACCTCGTAGCCGACGAACGTGAACCATTTGCCCGACACGTTGACGGGTGACCCATGCGTGAGGTGGCCGCCGTGGGCGAGCACCAACCCGAGCACCTTGTCCTCGGACCGCGGCTCGAGGAACGCGCCGAACACCGCAATGTTGGCCTGCGCTCCGGCGTGCGGCTGGACGTTGGCATGGTCGGCGCCGAACAGCTCTTTCGCGCGATCGATGGCGAGTTGCTCGGTGACGTCGACGAACCGGCAGCCGCCGTAGTAGCGGTGACCCGGGTACCCCTCGGCGTACTTGTTGTTCATCGTCGAGGCCTGCGCGGCCAGCACCGCGGGGCTCGCGTAATTCTCCGATGCGATCAGCCGTAGCGTGCTCCGTTCGCGTTGGAGCTCGCCCGCGATCGCATCGGCGACCTCCGGGTCGTTGGCGCGCAGCGCGTTCCAGTCCGCGACGAAGCCGTCGCTCGTGTCAGTGTGGTCGGACATCTCAGCGCTCTCCTCGTTCGATCTCAGCGACCTGTTGCAACCGTCGCTCGTGCCGCCCGCCCTCGAACGGCGTGTCGAGCCACAGCTGGAGGATCTCCTGGGCGAGCTGGACGGCGACGATCCGGCCTCCCATCGCGAGCACGTTCGCGTCGTTGTGCCGGCGGGAGAGCTCCGCGAGGTGCAGGTCGTTGCAGAGCGCCGCGCGAGCGCCGGTCACCTTGTTGGCCGCGAGCTGCTCGCCCTGCCCCGACCCACCGAGCACGATCCCGCGGTCGGCGCGGCCGTCGACGACCGCGCGGGCGGCGGCCGCGCAGAAGTCGGGGTAGTCCACCATCTCCTCCGAATCGGTCCCGACGTCGAGCACCTCGTGCCCCCGCTCGGTCAGATATGCCTTCAGGGCTTCCTTGAGCGGATATCCCGCGTGGTCTGATCCCATCGAGATCCTCACGACTAGGCTCCGGCCGAGCCGGTCGCCGCCCCCTCATGCGAGCGGCCGACGAGCCCGTCGACAAGCCGAGAGCACCAAGCGTCGAGCTCCCCCGCAACTCCCCGGAACGCTTCGAACGGCATCCCGAGGGGATCCGGGATCTCTAGGTCGTGGGGGTTCCCGGTGAACCCTCCGCGTCGAAGCTCCTCCGCCGCCTCAACACCGTTGGACACAGGATCTCGTCCCCGACGTTCGACGGGAGGAAGCGCTTCCACCAGGCGGACGAGTTCTTTCAGCGTGAAGACGCGCGAGCGGACCTCAGGGGCCTCGGAGACCACGGCATCCACGTGCTCGATCGCCATCCCGATGATCACGGTCGCACGAGCAACCTCGTCAGGATCGAGTCGCCGCGCGACATGGCCGGAGATGTCGATCCCGTACTCCCTAGCTGCTCGTATCGAGGCGGGGTCGGCGCTCGAACCTGTCCACCCCATCGTTCCCGCGGAGGTGACCTCGGGCACATCGCGTATCATCCGCGCCTCGAAGGCGGCTCGTAGGAGGCCCTCCGCGATGGGTGACCTACAGACGTTGCCCGTGCACACGACCAGCACCCTCGCCATGGGCTCGCGAGTCTACACCGGGTCCTCGGAACCTCTCGATGTAGCGACGTCTCGCAGCGCATCGGCAACGTTACGCTCCGACACAGCGCCGACGCGCAACACGACCGGCTCGCCGTGCGCGAGGTCGATCACGGTGGAGGCCGAGCCGACGAGCGGTTCCGGAGCACAGAGATACACCTTGACCGCGCCGCCGAACGCCGCCTCGACCGCGCCGCAGGTCGAAGGCGTGGGATCGCCGCTGCGGTTCGCGCTGCTCACCGCTAGCGGGCCCGTGCGCGCCAGCACCGCGAGCGCGAGCGGGTCGTGCGGCATCCGGACGCCGATCGTCTGCGGGTCGCCGCCGAGGTGCCACGCTCGTGCGAGCCCGGCTCGCGGCAGCACGATCGTGAGCGGGCCGGCCCAGAAGCGGAGCGCGAGCGCCTCGGCGCGTTCGTCGAAGCTCGCGATCCGCCTTGCTGCCTCCTTCGAGGGCACGAGGACCGGGAGCTCGAGCTCGCGCGGGCGTCCCTTGGCCCCGAACAGCCGGGCGGTCGCCGCGGGATCGTCGGGCCTCGTCCCGATGCCATAGACCGTGTCCGTCGGTAGGACGACGAGCGATCCCTCGAGCGCCGCCCGCGCGGCGGCCTCGATCGGGTCGAACGCCGGCGTCAAGGCGCCCTGGCGAGGACCACCCGGTCGCGGCCCGCAAGGTCGCGTTCCACCCGCACATCGGCGAACCGCTCCGAGAGCACGCGTACCACCTCGTCGCCCATCCTCGCGTCGATCTCGACCGCGAGGACGCCGCCGTCGCGGAGCCAGCGGACGGCCTGCGCACCTAGCCGCTCGTAGACGTCGATCCCCCCGGCCAGCGCGAACACCGGGTCGGCTCGCACCTCGGCCGGGAGGTCCTCGAGGTCCTCCGCCGGCACGTAGGGCGGGTTGCTCACGACGACGTCCACCCAACCGCGGAGGTCCGGTGGCAGGGGTTCGAGGAGGTCGCCCGGCAGGACGGTCACGGCGAGCCTCAGACGGTGGGCGTTCGCGCCGGCGAGCTCAACGGCCTCGGCGGACAGGTCGGTCGCGAACACCGTCGCGTCCGGGCGCTCGTCCTTGACCGCGAGCGCGATCGCGCCGGTCCCCGTTCCCGCGTCCACGACCACGGGGTCCTCGCGGTCGCCGACCTCCGCGAGGACGTGCTCGACCAGCAGCTCGGTCTCGGGCCGGGGGACGAACACGCCCGGCCGGACCTCCAGCGTGATCCCGCGGAAGGGTTGGTCACCCGTCAGGTGCTGCACCGGCGTGCCGGCGCACCGCTGACAGATCGCGCGCCCGAACATCCGGGCCTCGCGGGTATCCAGGCCCTCCGAGCGCGCGTACAGCCCCGCCCGGTCGGTGCCGAGCACGTGCAGCAGCAAGATCTCGGCCGTCGCGTCGGGGCTCTCGACCCCGTGCCGATCCAGGTAGCCGCTCGCGCGCCGAAGGACCTCGGTGGGTCGCATCCTCAGCGTTCCCGCTCCGCGTCGCCCTCGTCGTCCCCGCGCGCGAGCTGGTCCGCGCGCTCTGCAGCGTTGAGGGCCTCGACGAACGCGTCCAGGTCCCCTTCGAGCACGTCGGGGAGGCGATGGACGGTCAGCTTGACGCGGTGATCGGTGACGCGGTTCTCGGGAAAGTTGTAGGTGCGGATCTTCTCGGCGCGCTCGCCGGTCCCGACCTGCGACCTGCGGGCGGCCGACTCCTTGTCCGCCGCCTGCTGCTGCGCGGCCTGGAGCAGGCGGGCGCGGAGGTACCGCATCGCCTTCTCCCGGTTCTGGAGCTGGGACCGCTCCTCCTGGCTCCCGACCACGATCCCCGTAGGCAGATGCGTGATCCGAACGGCCGAATCGGTGGTGTTCACCGACTGGCCGCCCGGTCCGGACGAGCGGAACACGTCGATCTTCAGGTCCTCTGACCGGACGTCGACCTCGACGTCCTCGGCCGCCGGCAGCACCGCGACCGTCGCGGTCGAGGTGTGGATCCGCCCCGACGACTCGGTCACTGGGACGCGCTGGACACGGTGAACACCCGACTCGTGCTTCAGCCGCGAGTACGCGTCCTTGCCCTTGACCTCGAGCACGACCTCCTTGAACCCGCCCAGGTCCGAAGGCGATGCCGAGAGCACCTCCGTCTTCCACCGCTGACGCTCCGCCTCGTGCTGGTACATCTCGTAGAGCGTCCCGGCCCACAGGGCCGCCTCGTCGCCGCCGGCCCCGGCGCGGATCTCGAGGACCACGTCCTTGCCGTCGTTCGGATCCTTGGGGACCAGGAGCGCCTCGAGGCGGGCACGGAGCCCGGCGGCCCGTACCTCGGCGGTCTCGGCCTCACCCCGCAGGTACGCCGCCATCTCCGGGTCGGTCTCGTCCTTGGCGAGGGTGGTCGCCTCCTCCGCTTGCTGGAGCGCGGCGCGGTACTCGCGGAACGGCGCGACTATCTCGCCGAGCTCGGACAGGTCCTTGCCCAACCGGCGGAGACGGTCGGGGTCCTTCGCGACGTCGGGCGACGCCATCTCGCCCTGGAGGCGGTCGTAACGCTCCTCGATGTCCGCGAGTCGCTCGGAGAGTTCCATGCCTGGATTATCCAGGCCTCCGGCGCGGGCTACGACGTCGCGAGCGCTCGCTCAGGCCTACGGACCGGCTTCGCCCTGGTCGAGGTCCCCCCAGTCCAGGTCGAGCGCGGGGATGTCGAGCTGCATCGCGTCGGTCCCCTCCCACAGCTCGTCGTACGAGGGGTCGAGGATGGTCGACCCGTCATCGTCGGCGACGTCGCCGGCCTCGCCCACCACGATCGCCGGCTCCCGGATGGCGGACGCCTCGGACCCGGTCTCAAGGTCGGCCTCGGCCTCGGTCTCGGCCGCGTCGGCGGCGCTAGCCGACGGCACCGTCCCGTTTGGCCCCGTGTCCTGATCTTGCATCGATCCCTCTAGCTCGTCGGGCTCCAGGCGAAGGTCCTTGATCGAGGCCAAGTCCGGGATCGCGACCTCCACGTCCATGGCGCTCTCGAGATCGCGGGCGACGCCGATCAACCGCTCCTGCATCGCGGCGAGCTGGTCCACGAGCGCGTCGCGTCGGGTGGACAGGCCTGCGATCGTCCGGTCCGCCTGCTCGCGAGCGGCCCGCAAGGCGGTTTCGGCCTGCGAGCGCGCGTCCTCGGCCTTGGCCTGCGCATCGGTCCGGACCCTATCCGCCTCGGCACGCGCGTCGCGCGTCACCAGTTCGGCGTCGCGGTGCGCCTCGGTCTTGATCGTCTCGGCGACCTGGTCGGCTTCGCGGATCACGCTCGCGACCCGCTCCCCGAGCTGCTGGTAGGGATCCCGGCGCGGCTGCGCGGTCGTGCGGAGCGCGCTCTGGGCCTCGGCCTGCGCGTCGCGGAGCAGCACGCGCATGAGCTCGATCTGATCGGCGAGTTGCTCGAGGTACCCCCGCACCTGGTCCGGGTCGTACCCGCGCCTGATCGTCACGAACTCCCGTCGGCGGATCTGCTCCGCGGAGATCAGGACGGGGAGGTCGAGGTTCGTCGTGGACATGGGGAAGCCTCCTCGAACGCTCGGTGGGTCCCGGACGCTACACCCGTGAGCACGCGATGCAAGCATCTCGGGCGAACCGCGATGTGGGGGCTTCGGCGTTCCTACGTGCCCGGCGTCAGCTCCGACTCGCGGCGCAGCACCTCGCTGAACGACGCGATCGCGACCTCGATCTGGTCCCGATCGGGGGGCTTCGTGGTGATCTTCTGCAGCCACAGCCCCGGCACCATCAGCGCGTGGATCACCTTCGAACGCGGGAACCGGGCGCCGAGCCGCAGCAGCTCGAACGCGATCCCCGCGATGATCGGGATCGCGATGATCCGCGACAGGATCCGCCACCACAGGCCGGGGTTGCCGAACAGCGCGAACACGAAGATCGTGATCACCATCACGAGCAGGAGGAAGTTCGTCCCGCAGCGCACGTGCAAGGTCGAGTAGCCGTCGACGCGCTCGGGGACCAGGGGCTCCTCGTGCTCGTAGGCGGCGATCGTCTTGTGCTCGGCGCCGTGGTACTGGAAGACGCGGCGGATGTCCTTGGTCCGGCCGATCAGCAACAGGTAGCCGAGGAACAGCGCCACGCGGAACACGCCCTCGAGCGCGTTCACCAGGATGCTCGAGTCGACGCTCCGCCCAACCCATCGGAACGCGACGGCGGGCAGGACGACGAACAGCCCGATGAAAATCACGGCGGCGATCGCCATCGACAGACCCATCTGGCGCGAGGACAGGCGCTCCTCCTCGGGTACCGACTCCCGCGCCGAAACCGAGAGCGCGCGGAACCCGATCCCCAGGGCCTGCCCGAGCGCGATCACGCCGCGGATGAACGGCTTCGCCAGGATCGGATGCCGCTTGGCCACCGAGTCGATGTCGTGCGACTCGATGTGCAGATCGCCGGCGGGCCTGCGTACGGCGACCGCCCACACGTCGCGGCCACGCATCATCACCCCTTCGACGACGGCCTGGCCGCCGTAGAAGTGGGCCGGTGGGGTGGCTTCGTCGGCCATCGCGGCCGGGTCAGTCCTGGTCGGTCTCGGCGGGCGTGGCCTCGACGGGCGGCGCCTCGTCCGGCTGCTGGGGCAGGGAGATGACGGGCTTGCGCGCCGCCTCTCGCTCCTTGACCGCCGCGGCCTGCTCCGCCTGCTGCTTCGCGTAGCGACGCTGGAACCGCTCGACCCGCCCGCCCGTGTCGACCAGCTTCTGCTTGCCCGTGTAGAACGGATGGCAGTTCGAGCAGATCTCCACGCGCAGCTCGGACCGGGTGCTCCGGGTCGTGAACGTGTTCCCGCAGGAACAGCGCACGGTCGCGACCACGTACTCGGGATGGATGCCCTGCTTCATGTTCGGTGCCTCTCCTTCGTCGTTCCGATGCTCCGACGGCCCCTCGTCCGCCGGGGACACGCGCCCCCAGCTTACGAGGCCGGCGCCTTCGCGATCTCCCGCAGGAACTGCTCGTTGGACTTGGTGGCCCGGATCTTGTCGGTGAGCAGCTCGAGCGCGGCACCCGGCTCGAGTGCATGGAGCACCCGGCGGAGGCGCCAGACCAGCGCGAGCTCCTCGGTCGGCATCAGCAGCTCCTCCTTGCGGGTGCTGCTCGCCTCGACGTTGATCGCGGGGAACAGCCGCTTCTCGGCGAGCTGGCGATCGAGTCGGAGCTCCATGTTGCCGGTGCCCTTGAACTCCTCGAAGATCCCCTCGTCCATCCGCGATCCGGTCTCGACGAGGGCGCTCGCGATGATGGTAACGCTGCCCCCCTCCTCGATGTTCCGAGCCGCCCCGAAGAACCGCCGGGGCGGGTACAGGGCGGTCGAGTCGATCCCGCCCGACAGGATCTTGCCCGAGGCCGGCGCGGCGAGGTTGTACGCGCGCGCGAGCCGGGTGATCGAGTCGAGGATGATCGCGACGTCCTGCCCCATCTCGGCCAGGCGCTTGGCCCGCTCGAGCACGAGCTCGGTCACCTGGATGTGCTGGTCCGGCGGCTTGTCGAAGGTCGAGTAGACGACCTCGGCCGCCTGCACCGTCCGCTGCCAGTCCGTGACCTCCTCGGGACGCTCGTCCACGAGCAGCACCATCACGTGGGTGTCGGGGCTGGATTGGTTGATGCCGCTCGCGATGTTCTTCAGGACGGTCGTCTTCCCGGCCTTCGGCGGCGAGACCACCATGCCGCGCTGCCCCTTCCCGATCGGCGCAACCATGTCCATGATCCGTCCGGTCACGTCGGTCGGGCCCGTCTCCAGGTGGAACCGCTCGTTGGGGAACAGCGGCGTGAGCTTGTCGAAGTTCGGCCGCTGCTTCGCCTCCTCGGGGTCCATGCCGTTGACCGAGTCGATCTGCAGCAGCGCGAAGTACTTCTCGCTGTCCTTGGGCTGCCGCACCTTGCCGGTGACGGTATCGCCCTTGCGCAGCATGAACCGCCGGACCTGCGAGAGCGAGACATAGATGTCCTGCTGCCCCGGCAGGTAGCCGGAGGTCCGCAGGAACCCGTAACCCTCGGGCAGGACGTCGAGCAGCCCGGTCGCCGTCGGGGCGGTGGCGAGTTCCTCCTTCTGCAGCTCGATATCGCGCTGGCGGCGATCCTCGCGCTGGCGACGGCGCTCCTCGCGGGACGGACGCCGGCGGGGGCCGCCCTCGCGGTCCCGCTGCTGCCCGCCCTCCGAACGCCCGCCGTCCGAACGCCCGCCGTCCGAACGCCCGCCATCGGGTCGTCCGCCCTGTCGTTCGCCTTGTCGGTCACCTTGTCGTTCGCCTTCAGGGCGACCGCCGGCGCCGTCGCGATCGTCGCGGCGTTCGACCCGCTCGGACCGCGCCGGACGGGTGTCCGTCGTCGTCGTCGCGTTCGCGCCCTCGCCTGACGAGCCGTTGCCCTCGACCGCGTCCGCGGCCGATGAGCGCTCGGGCGCCTGGAATGCGGGCGGCGCCCCGGCGGCCGTCCCGCCGTTCGTGTGCGCCACGATCGCATCGACCAGCTCGGCCTTCTTCAATCCTTTGTGCCCTTCGATACCGAGGTCGGTCGCGATCTGATGGAGCTCAGCCGCGACCTTTCCCTCCAGGGCGGTCTTATCCGTGGTGGCCACTCATGCTCCTTTCTCGAGTTCCTGCTTGAGGGCCTTCCAGTCCCCGAGGAACTTCTCCAAACCTGCGTCGGTGAGCGGGTGCTTCACCAGTTGCTTGAACACTGCGAACGGCATCGTCGCGATGTCGGCGCCCGCGAGCGCCGACTCGACGATGTGCATCGGGTGCCGCAGCGAGGCGGCGAGCACCAGCGTGTCGTACCCCTGGATCTCGTAGATGTCGCAGATCTTGCGAAGCGCGTCCATCCCGTCGGACGCGACGTCGTCCAGTCGCCCCAGGAACGGCGAGACGATGTACGCCCCGATCTCGGCGGCCAGGATCGCCTGGGCCGGCGAGAACACGAGCGTGACGTTGATCTTGATCCCCTCGTCGGTCAGGCGCTTGCCGACGCCGAGCCCCTCGGGCGTCATCGGGACCTTCACAACGGCGTTCGGCGCCATCTGCGCCAGGTCCAGACCCTGCTGGTACATCGCCTCGGGCTCGAGCTCCGTCGTCTCGAGGGAGATCGGGCCCTCGACCTCCGTCAGGATCTCCTTCCAGACCCGTTCGGGGTCGTCGGCCTCCTTGGCCACCAACGAGGGGTTGGTGGTCACGCCCCCGAGGACGCCCCAGCGGTTGATCTCGCGGATCTCCTCGATGTTGGCCGTGTCCAGGAACAGCTTCACGTTCTGCCTCCTTCGTTCGCCGCCGGAGCGGGGGCGCGACCGCTCGCGGCGCCCATCGGGACCCGGGCTGACGCGGTGCGTTCGGTCGCTCGCTCCATGACGAGATCGATGATCGCGGCCAGGGCACGGTCGAAGCTGTAGTTGGCGATCACGGGGACGCCGTGCGACAGCGCCTGGCTCTTGATGTACCGCTGCACCCGCCGGATGTCGTCGAACCGGTCGAGATAGCGCTCCGCGGGTCGGCCCGTGTGTTCGGACGCCCGGGCCGCGAAGTGGCTGCGGTGCACCTCGTCCTCCTCGATCGTGACCACGACCGGGACGGCCAGGATGCGTTCGCGCCACGGCTCGAGGTCCAGGAAGCCCGGCACCACGTGTGCGCCCTCGATGATCAGGTGCGTCCCCTCCATCGCGGCGCGCTCGACGAGCGCCTGCACGCCGACCGCGACCGCCGCCGTCTGCTCGCGGAACCCGACGACCACCTCGTCCTTCGACGGGGGCTCGCGCAGGACCGAGCCCGCCTCGAACGACGACGCATGCAGCGTCGGCATGAGCTCGTGGGAGAACAGCGCGCGCATCACCTCTCGGATCGCGTCGGTCGCGACAACCCGGACGATCCCGAGCCGCGTCGCGAGCTGGGTCGCGAGCGTGGACTTGCCCACACCCGTCGCCCCGCCGATCAGCACCACGAGCGGGACCTGCAACGCCTCGATCTCGCGCCAGCGCTGGAAGTTCCTCGCGTACCGCTCGCCGGCCAGGTCCTCGAGCGCGGCGAGGGCGAGCTCCCCGAGCTCCTCGTTCGAGATCGACGGCACACCGCGCTCGCGAAGGCGCTCCTCGATCGCCTCGGCGACCTGATAGGCGCGAACGGGCGACAGCCCGGTCACCATGACCTGGGACGCCATCAGGCCCTTCGAATACGGCAGGCCCGAGTCGCGATCCGAGATCAGGATCTGAGGGTTCTTGGGGTCGTTCGTCATCTCTCTTCGCTTCGTTGGTCGCTTGGTTGGTCGTTTCTGTGGTCGTCCCGTTGGGTGCTTCGTTCTCTGGCGAGGCCGATCGTCTCCCTCAACGCGGTCGGAAGGTCCATGTCGCCCTCCAACGCGACGGCGCGGTTGTCCATGAAGACCACCTCGGCGCCCCGAGCCATCGCTCGGTCGCACGCGACGTCGACCGCCGCGGCTTTGAGCTCCGACAGGAGCACCTCGTAGGCCTCCGCACCGTCCAGGTCCTGCGCCAGACCGGCCCGATCGGCGAGCCTAGCGCTCCACCCGACCACTCGGCATCCGTGGGTCCGCTCGAGGGCTTCCGCTTGTCGTGCGGCCACCGCCCCCGGCGCCGTGGTGGTGAAGAACACGTCCCTGCCCTGCACATCGCCGAGTGGCTGTGGTTCGAAGTCCGTCACGATGAGCCGGGCATCAGCGTTCAGCCGTTCGGCGTGGGACCTGAGGGTAGGGATGTTCTGCAGCCCGGCTGGGCTACGCGCCATGGTAACAACGACAAGATCCGATAGCAACAGCCGCAGCGGGCCGAGGTAGCCCCCCAGGTACTCGGGTGGGGCGGTGGCCGAGACCACCAGGATCCCCGCGTCCCACGGGAACGGGGGCATCGACGCCCCGCTGCCGTCGACGATCACGGTCCCCGCACCGAGCCCCACCGCGACCTCGGCGGCCGCGCGCACATTCGTCGACGAGGAGCGGCCAGCGAGACCTCCGCCCGCCCGGCGGGCGCCCACCGTCGTGACCCCGCTCGTCGCCGCGATCTCCAGGTAGTCGGAGGCGGCGTGCCGACCTCGGCGGGCGAGCCCGAGCAACGCGTCGAGCGTCACCGTCCCAGTCTCGGCGATCTCGGGTTCGGGGGGACCCCCGCGGCCCATCGCGACGACGACCGGATCGAAGCCGTGCGCCGCGGCCACCCGCGCGGTCTCGCCCGCGACGGCGGTCTTGCCGGTCCGCTTGCCGATGCCCAGCACCGCGACCGTCGCGACGGGGAGCGGGTCCTGGTCGACCGGGGGGTCGAGCCGGAAGTCGGGGCCGAGGTAGGCGGTGCCTCTGGCCAGCGCCACGGCGGCGACCTCCATCCGCTCGCGGTAGCCGAGGACGGGCTCGTCCGACAGGTCGTAGATCGCGTCGGGGGCGAGCTCGTCGATCGCGGCGCCGAGCGCCGACGCCACCGAACGCTCCGGCACCGAACCTCGCAGGGGGATCCCGGGGTCGAGCACAGCGGACGGGTCGAGCTTCTCTCCGCCGCCGACGAACAGCGCGGCGATCGGCTCCAACCCGCGCCTGCGCAGCTCGTCGATCGCCCAGCGGGTGACGGACGGGTAGTGCTCACCGTCGACGAGGACGACGACCTTCATCCGATGGGCTCCTTCGAGATGGTGCGGTTCGGAGCTAGGACTCCCCCTGATGAGCCGCGGGGAGGCGGCGCTGCTGCACCGGCGGCTCGAGCTCGCGATGGTACTGCTCCCCCGTCGAGAGCCGGAAGTGCGCGATCACGCTGCCCCCGCCGAACGGGTACTTGCGCGTGATCTTCACCTCGCCGTCCTCGAACTCGAGGACGTTGTAGCAGGGCTTGGTGTACCCGCGGAGGCGGAGCGAGGCGACCGTGCCGGCGTTGGCGACGTACAGGTCCTCGAGGCGCCACACGTACGGGACGTGCTTGTGGCCGGAGAGCACGATGTTCACGCCGGATTGGATCAGCTCCTCCAGCAGGTCGCCCGCGTCCATCACGGTGCTCCGCTCGCGTCCGGTGCCCGGGATCGGCAGGAGGTGATGGTGCAGAACGAAGACCTTCAGGTCGGCCGGGACCTCGAACCGCTCGTGGATCCACGAGTAGCGCTCGCGCCCGACCTGGCCCTCGTTGATGTCGGGCTCGCTGGAGTCCACGCCGACGAGGCGTACGCCTTTGACGTCGGCGGTCCAATGGGTCGGGCCAACGAGCTCCTCGAAATGGAGGTACCCGACGTTGCGGGCGTCGTGGTTGCCGGGGACGGTGTACATCGGCGCGCGGATCCGCTCGGCGTAGGCGGCCCAGTTCTTGAACTCCTGCCGGTACCCCTCGTTGGTGAGGTCGCCGCTGCAGATCACGACGTCGGGCTCGAGCTCGTTCAGCTCGACGATCACCCGGTTCATCAGGTTCGGAACGAAGTAGGGCGAGCCGACGTGTGGATCGGAGATGTGCGCGATCGTGACCACGTTCGTTGCAGTGTAGCGGTGCCACCCCGGCCGGGGACCACCCACGCACCGTGGGACGATACGGCTGCGTGAACACCCTCGACCTGCTCCTGCTCGTGCTCGTCGCGATGTCCGGCATCGCCGGCTACCGACGTGGCTTCACGCTGCAGGCCTTCGGGTTCGGCGGGTTGCTCGTCGGTCTGGTCGCGGGCGCCCTGCTCGCGCCGCTGATCGGCGGCGTGGTCGACGGCCCGACAGCCCGAGCGGGGATCGCGGTGCTGGTCCTGCTCGTGGTCGGCGCGCTCGGCAACGCGGCCGGGTGGTTCGTCGGCGTCCGCGCGCGCGACCGGGCGTCGTCGAAGTTCGGGAAGGCCGACTCGGTCGCGGGGTCGGCGGTCGCCGTCGTCGCGTCGCTGCTGGCGATCTGGTTCCTCGCCCTGAACCTCGTGAACGGCCCGTTCCCGGCGGTCGCGAGCGAGATCCGGGGCTCGGCGGTCGTGCGGACGCTCGACGCCGCGCTGCCGCAGCCGCCGTCGCTCCTCGCGCAGGTCCGCCGCCTGTTCAACCGGTTCGGGTTCCCCGACGTCTTCTCCGGGATCCCGCCCCTGCCGGCCGAACCCGTGTCGCCGCCCACCCAGGAGGAGGCCCGCGCCGCGGCGGAGGCGGCCGCCTCGAGCACGGTCCAGGTGATCGGCCCCGCGTGCGACGTGATCCAGGAGGGTTCGGGCTTCGTCGCCGCCGTCGGCTACGTCGTGACGAACGCGCACGTCGTCGCCGGCGTGGACAACCCCGAGGTGCGTTCGGCGGTCGGGGGCTCGACGGATGCGACGACGGTGCTGTTCGATCCCGACCTGGATCTGGCGATCCTGTCGGTCCCCGACGCGCCCGGACCCCCGCTCCCGCTCCTCACCGAGACGCCGGACCGCGGCGCACCGGGCGCCGTCCTCGGGTACCCGCAGGGCGGCCCGCTCGACGTCCGCCGCGCCGCCGTCCGGCGCACGATCGACGCGATCGGGCGAGACATCTACGGGCACGGCCAGGTCGAGCGTCTCGTGCTCGAGCTGCAGACGCTGGTCCGGCCGGGCAACTCAGGCGGGCCGTTCGTGCTGCCCGACGGTCGGGTCGCCGGGATCGTGTTCGCCGCGTCGTCCGGCGACGAAGACGTCGGCTACGCGATCGCCGCCACCGAGGTGGACGACCCCCTGCGGTCCGCGATCGGACGGACGACGCCGGTCGACACCGGGCCCTGCATCGACTGACCGCGACCGGCGCGGGTGGACGACGGCTCGCCTATTCCTCCATCACGACGCGTAGGTCGCCCTCACGCGACAGGAGCGAGAACGACGTGATCTCGCCCTCGCGACGGAACACCATGCTCACCGTGCTCTCGCCGACCCGCAGGTTGCGCACCTCGACGGTGTTCAGCCACGTCGGCAGCTGCGGGAGGTTGATCGTGAGCAGGTTCTCGTGGGCCCGGGCCGACAGCCCGAGCATCGCCTGCAGCATCAGGTACGGCGAGCCGGCCGCCCACGCCTGGGGCGAGCACGCGATCGGGTAGCTCACGGGGCGGTTCGGGGACCGGCGCGTGAACCCACAGAACAGCTCGGGCAGCCGGAGGTAGTCGGCCGAAACCGCCGCGTCGAACAGTGCCGTCGCGACGCGGTTGGTCGCCCGGGCGAACCGGTACCGCTTCAGTCCGGCCGCGATCAACGCGTTGTCGTGCGGCCAGACCGAACCGTTGTGATAGCTCATCGGGTTGTAGGAGGCGGCGGCCCGGCTCATCGTCCGGACACCCCAACCCGAGAACATGTCCGGGGCCAGCAGCCGCTTCGCGAGCGGCAGCGCCTTGTCCTCGTCCACGATCCCGGTGTAGAGGCAGTGGCCGGGGTTGGACATCAGCGTTCGGAGTTGCTGCTTGTCGGCGTCGAGCGCGGCCGCGAAGTACCGCTCGTCCTCCATCCAGAACGCCTCGTTGAAGCGCACCTTCAGGCGTTCCGCCTCGTCCTCCAGGCGCGTCGCGTCCTCGGGCTGGCCGAGCGCGCGGTACACGTCGGCCATCCGCATCTTCGCGAGGTAGACGTACCCCTGGACCTCGGAGAGCGCGATCGGGGGGTCGGCGACCCGCCCGTCGGCGTGGACCATCGAATCGTGCGAGTCCTTCCACCCCTGGTTGCGGATCCCGCGGGGCGAGCGGCACAGGTACTCCACGAACCCGTCGCCGTCCAGATCGCCGTACCGGTCGATCCAGGCGAGCGCGGCCTCAGCGTTGGGCAGGAGCTTGCGGGCGAACCCGACGTCGCCGGTCCACCGCAGGTGCTGGGCGTACACGATCAGGAACCACGGCGTCGAGTCCACCGACCCGTAGTAGGGCGAATGCGGCATGATCCCTGCGCGCGCGAGCTCGCCGTCGCGCACCTCGTGCAGGATCTTGCCCGGCTGCTCGTCGCGCCAGTCGTTCTCCTCCGTGCCCTGGCGCGCCGCCAGGAGCTCGAGGGCATCGCGCGCCGGCCTGGTGTTCACCATCAGGAGCTGGTGCGAAGCGATCAGCGAGTCGCGGCCGAAGATCGTCACGTACCACGGGATCCCTGCGGCGAGGATCGCGCCGTCCCCCACCCGCGTATACAGGGCGCGCAGGTCGCGCAGGCTGCGGTCCAGGAGTTGGTTGAACACCTCGTTGTCGGTGACGATCCGCGTCGACTCCCGCTCCCACTCCTCGTACGAGCGACGGAGTTCGTGGACCGCGTGGTCGAAGTCCGGGGCCGCGTTGGTGGTTTCGGTCCCCAGGATCGGTTCGACCGCCACCGCGACGAGCCGCGTCTGGTACGGGTCGAGGTGGAGACGGAAGACCGCCGTGGCGAGGGTCCCGTCGACGTCGATGCGCTCCGGCTCGACGCCGAAGCGGATCCTCGTGACCCGCCGGACGTGATCGCGCCCCTCGTGCACGAACTCGATCGTCGAGTCCTTCGCCGAGGGCGGGTGGGACCCGCCAGAGTGGCGGTTCGTCATCCCACGAACGTCGAAGATGTCGGCGAAGTCCGCGCCGAACGTCAGCCGGACCTCCAGGGTGACGTCGAACGGGTTGTAGTTCTTGATCCGGATGCGCTCGAACAGGTCGCCGAAGATCGCTCGGACACGGCGGACGTTGATCGTCTGCTGGGGCGCGCACAGCACGTCGCCCTCGAACAGGTCGGGGTTCGTCAGGTCGATGTGGGACAGGTAGCCACGTTCGGCCGAGGACGAGAGCAGCACGAGATCACGCTCGTTCACACTCAGACGGAAGTGCGACAGGAACCGCGTGTCATGCGAGTACAGCCCGAGACCGTCCTGACCGCCGTGGTCGAGGTTCCCCTCGAGATCCGAGTACAGGAAGGTCTGCCCCTCCTTGACGGCCAGCGTCTTGCTCGCGAGATCGGTGACCAGGACCGGGGTCGCTCCCTGCTCGGACGCGGAGGCGGGTGCGACAACGCTGAGCGACGGGTTCGTCGCCGGGTCGGGCGGGGGCCCCGGGTCGGGCCGGGCTTCGGGTTCGGTCATCGCTCCACCATCGTCGCAGGTGATACGCGCCTTCAGTCTTCGCGGATGTCGACCCCGGCCGCACGCACCGGCACGCGCACGACCCGCCACCCGTCGCCGGGCTCCGGCGTGATGACGTCGTGCCGCTCGAACGCGAGCAGCGTGGGGCCCGAACCCGAGACGCACACCGCCAGCCCGCCGCCGCGCACACGTTCGAAGACCTCGCGCGCCTCGGGGACGAGCCCGAGCCGGTCGTCCTCGTGCACGCGGTCGCGCATCGCCGCGGGGAGCAGGTCGGGTTCGTGCAGGAGGGCGATCGCCACGAGCGCCGCGTGTCCCGCGTTCGCGACGGCGTCCGCACGAGGGACGACGTCCGGGAGGACGCGACGCGCCGCCTCGGTCGAGATCGCGAGGTCCGAGGGCACGAACAGCGCCGGCCGGAGCTCCGGGTCGGGGTCGAACCGGGCCACGACGCCCTCGTCCACCACGATCGTGAACCCTCCGAACACGGCGGCGGCCGCGTTGTCCGGATGACCCTCCAGGCCGGCGGCGACCTCGAGCATCGCGGTCCGGTCCAGACCGAGACCGAGCACCGCATCGGCGAGGGCGACGCCGGCGACGACCGCGGCGGCCGAGGACCCCAGCCCGCGTTCGAGCGGGATGCGGTTATGGCCGTGGATGGCCGCCGGCGGCGGGGTGCGTTCGAAGCGCGCGGCGGTCTCGGCGACGGCGCGGGACACCAGGTCGGTGCCGTCCGTCGGCAGCTCCGCCGCGCCCTCGCCCTCCCACGTGACGCCGGGCTCCGCGCCGGTGTCGAGCGTCACCTCGTTGCACAGGTCGAGCGCGAGCCCGAAGCAGTCGAACCCCGGCCCCAGGTTCGCCGACGTGGCCGGGACGGTCGCGGTGAGGCGCACGTCTACAACCCGAGCTCGGCCGCGACGGCGTCGGCCTCGGCCGGAACCGCGATCGGGGCAGCTCCCCCGCTGGTCGCCCACTCAGGGTCCTTGAGCCCGTGACCGGTGAGCACGCAGACCACCGTTCCCCCGCTCGGGAGCGTGCCGTCCTTCGAGAGCTGGAGCAGCCCGGCGACGCTCGCGGCCGACGCGGGTTCCGCGAACAGACCCTCGCGCGCGACCCGCCGGTACGCGTCGAGGATGTCGTCGTCGGTCACCGCCAAGATCGCGCCCTCGGACTCCGACGCGGCAGCGATCGCCAGGTCCCATGACGCCGGGTTCCCGATCCGGATCGCGCTCGCGATCGTCTGCGGATCCTCCACCCGATGACCCACGACGAGCGGCGCGGCCCCGCTCGCCTGGAACCCGAACAGGCGTGGCGGCTCGTGGATCGTGCCGTCCGCCAGGTACTCGGTGTAGCCCATCCAGTGGCTCGAGATGTTCCCGGCGTTGCCGACCGGCACGCAATGGACGTCCGGCGCGCGACCGAGCGCGTCGGCGATCTCGAACGCGCACGTCTTCTGCCCCTGCAGGCGATACGGGTTGACCGAGTTCACGAGGGTGACCGGGTAGCGCTCGGCGAGCCCGCGCGCGAGCTCGAACGACGCGTCGAAGTTGCCCTCCACCTCCAACACGCGCGCACCGTGCACGAGCGTCGCGGCCATCTTGCCGGGCGCGATCTTCCCTTTGGGGACGAGCACGGCGCACGTGAGGCCGGCCTTGCCCGCGTAGGCGGCGGCGCTCGCGCTCGTGTTGCCGGTGGAGGCGCACACGACCGCCTTCGCGCCCTCCTCGACCGCCCTGCTGATCGCGAGCGTCATCCCGCGGTCCTTGAACGACCCGGTGGGGTTCGCGCCCTCGAACTTGAGGAAGACCTCGCACCCGGTCTCGGCGGACAGCCCCTCCGAACGCACGAGCGGCGTGCCACCCTCCTCGAGCGTCACGACCGGTGTCGCCGAGCCGACCGGCAGCCGGTCGCGGTACTCCTCGATCACGCCGCGCCAGGTCCGCGCCATCGTCACTCCTCGGCCTCGACGCGAAGGACGCTGCGGATCTCCTCGACGCCGGGGAGGTCGCGGAGGACGCCGATCGCCTCCTGGAACGCGCCCTCGCGGGCACGGTGCGTGATGAACACCAGCTGGGCGTCGTCCCCGAACCCCTCCTGCCACACGCTCTTGATCGAGACCTCGCTGCGCCCGAACACGCTCGCGATCTCGGCGAGGACGCCGGGACGATCCTCGACGCGGAGCAGGATGTAGTACTGGCCGGTCATCTCGTCCATCGGGCGGATGGTCCGCTCGTAGAAGCAGGTGCAGCCCAGGCCTCGGGCACCCGCGAGCTGGTTGCGCGCGACGCTGACGAGGTCGCCCACGACGGCGGTCGCGGTGGCCTCCCCGCCGGCCCCGCGGCCGTAGAACATCAGCTCGCCGACGTTGGGACCCTCGACGAAGACCGCGTTGTAGGCGTCGCGCACCGAAGCGAGCGGGTGCGACGCGGGGATCATCGCGGCGTGCACCCGGACGGCGATCCTCTCGTCCTCTCCGATCTCCGCGATCGCGAGCAGCTTCACCACGTACCCGAGGCGCCGAGCGAACTCGATGTCCTCGGGGGTCACGTTCGCGATGCCCTCGCGGTACACGTCACTCGCGACGACCCGTGCGTTGAACGCGATCGACGCGAGGATCGCGCACTTGGCCGCCGCATCGTGCCCGTCGACGTCCGCGCTCGGGTCCGCTTCTGCGTAGCCGAGCCGCTTCGCGTCCGCGAGCACGTCGGCGAACCCCCGACCCTCCTCGGACATCTTCGTCAGGATGAAGTTGGTCGTGCCGTTGACGATCCCCATCACCCGGCGGAGCCGCTCGCCGGTCAGCGACTCCTTGAGCGGCCGGATCAGGGGGATCCCTCCGCCCACCGCCGCCTCGAAGTACAGGTCGAGCCCCTTGGCGTCGGACGCATCGAAGAGCTCGCGCCCGCGCGTCGCGAGCAGTTCCTTGTTGGCCGTGACGACGGGCTTGTCGCGTTCGAACGCGGACAGGACCAGGGGCCCTGCGGGTTCGAGCCCACCGATCAGCTCGCAGACGATGTCGACGTCGGGATCGTCGACCACGGCCATCGGGTCCTCGACGAACGCCGTCGGCGGGAGCCCGACGTCCCGGGCCTTCGAGGCGTCGCGGACGGCCACCCTGCGCACCTCGAGCCGGCATCCCGCGCGGCGCTCGATGTCGTCGCGGTGGCGTTCGAGCAGCCGGATGACCGCGGCGCCGACGGTGCCGCAGCCCAGCATCCCGACCCGCAGGACCCGCTCGCTCATGTCACCCCTGCCTCGCTCGCCTCAGTATGTCGCCCCGCACGGTCCGAACCTCACATGACATCGGTGCGCTCCATGGACTCGGGCGCGGATACGCCGAGGAGTTCGAGCAGGTTCGCGATCGTCCGCTTGGTGCCGCGGCAGAGCCATAGACGCGCCTGGGTCAGCTCGGCGTCGTCCGAAAGGACCGGGCACTCCGTGTAGAAGCGGTGGAAGCGCGCCGCGAGGTCCTGCGCGGCATGCGTGAGCCGGTGCGGCGCCCGAAGCTCGGCGGCGGTCGCGATCTGGGAGGGGGCGTCGGCGAGGGCGCGCAACACGTCGAACTCCGCCTCGTGTTCGAGCCGGTCCAGGTCGGTCGCTTCGATCGGCCGGGTCTCGATCCCACGTTCGGTCGCCTTGCGCAGGATCGACGCGATGCGGGCGTGCCCGTACTGAACGTAGTAGACGGGGTTCTCCAGCGTCTGCCGTTTCACCGCCTCGATGTCGAACTTCATCGTCACGTCGTTGCTGAACATCAGCAGGTGGAACCGCGCCGCGTCCGTGCCAACCTCGTCGATCAGCTCGTCGAGGCTGACGAACGCGCCGGCGCGCTTGCTCATCGGGACCGGCACCCCGTCGCGCAGGAACGAGACCCATTGGTAGATCACGATCTCGAGCCGGTCGGCGTCGTACCCGAGCGCCTGCGCGGCCCCGCGCACCCGCGCGACGTCGCCGTGATGATCGGCGCCCCACACGTACACGAGGTGCTCGAACCCACGCTCGAACTTGTCGATCACGTACGCGCAGTCGGCGCCGAAGTACGTGTGCGTCCCGTTCGATCGCACGAGCGGCCGATCCTTGTCGTCGCCGAACGCGGTCGAGCGGAACCAGACCGCCCCTTCCGCGTCGTACGCGTACCCGGCGTCCCTCAGGCGCTGGACGGCCGCGTCGATCAGACCCTTGTCCGCCAGCACGCGTTCGTGCATGAAGCTGTCGAAGCGCACCCCGAACCGCTCGAGCGTCCCGTCGATCTGCTCGAGCACCAGGCGGGCGGCCTCGTGCTGGAGCCGCGCGACGCGCTCGTCGGGTGGCAGGTCGGCCGGGCCCGGACCTTCCGTCTCGAGGATCCGGCGGGCGAGGTCGACCACGTAGTCGCCGTGGTAACCGTCCTCGGGCACCTCGGCCTCGCGGCCGAGGAGCTTGAGGTACCTCGCCTCGACCGACGCGCCGAACCGATCCATCTGCCCGCCCGTGTCGTTGAAGTAGTACTCGCGTTCGACCGACCACCCGGCCGCCTCGAGCACCCGGGCGAGCGCGTCCCCGAGCGCGGCGTTGCGCGCGTGACCGATGTGGAGCGGCCCGGTCGGGTTGGCGCTCACGAACTCGATCTGCGCGCGCCGGCCGCTCGGGTCGGCGCGGCCGTACGCCTCCCCCCTCGCCGCGACATCCCGGAGCGCTCCGGTGAGCCAGTCGGTCGTGAGCCGGAAGTTGACGAAACCCGGGCTGGCCACCTCGGCGGTGCGCACGAACGAGGCTTCCGGCAGGTGCCGAAGGAGGAGCTCGGCGACCTCGCGGGGCGAGCGACCGACCCGCGGGGCGAGGACCAGGGCCACGTTCGTCGCGAAGTCGCCGTGCTCCTTCTGGCGGGGCTTGGTGAGGTCGATCTCGGGCAGATCGCCATCGAGCCCGAGCTCGCGCGCGACCTCGGCCAGCCCCTCGGCGATCAGCGCGATCAGACGTTCCTCGATCATCGGGGTCGAAGCGTAGCCGACCGAGCCGTGGGCACGGCCTCGCCTCGGCTTGGGCGAACCATCGCGTTGCTAGACTCGGAGTGCCGAGCCCTCGTAGCTCAGCGGATAGAGCACCGGCCTCCGGAGCCGGGGGCGCAGGTTCGAGTCCTGCCGAGGGCACCGAACCCCGCGACTACCTGTCCGCCTGACGGAAACCCTCGGGGAGAGCCTGACCGATCGCAGGAGCGTGCTCGACGACCTCGTTGATGCACGCGTAGGCCTGCACCCACCACGCCTCCGTCTCCTCGTCGATCTCGCCCTCGCCGACGATGAAGGTCGTGTTCAGCCACCGGTAACGTTCGTCGTCGCTGAGGAGCTCGACCCGGGTGAGGATGGCCCTGAGCCCGCCGCCCGTGGTGGCTTCCTGGACGCTCTGCCCGCGAAGGGAGGTGAGGATCTCGGCGCGGTCTTCGGTCGTGATCACGCCCCGTAGGTTCGGCGTCCACACGCCGTCCTCGCGCCGGCGCGGAGCGTTGGCCCATCGCAAGGTCCCGCGGAGCACGGGCCCCGAAACCTCCCCCTCGCCCGACCCGAAGCCGGCGCCCTCGACCGTGCCGAACGGACGGATCCAGGCTCCCTCCGTGTAGCGCATCGAGAGACGGCACAGTGGCTCGAGTCGCATCGTCCGCGTGGAGTCTAGGTCAGGCGACCGTTACGCTCGATCGATGCACCGCCTCCTGTTGCTCCGGCACGCCAAATCGAGCTGGGACGACCCGTCGCTCGCGGATCGCGACCGCCCGCTCGCGCCGAGGGGGCACCGCGCCGCCGAGCGGATGGCCGACCATCTGCGCTCGGACGTCCCGCACCCGGATCTGGTCTTGTGCTCCCCGGCGCTGCGGACCCGGGAGACGCTCGACCGGATGTCGAAGGCGTTCGTCGACGCCGAGGTGATCGTGAACGACGAGCTGTACGGCGCGGGTGAGGACGTGCTCCTCGAACTGCTCCGCACCGTGGACGACCGGTTCGAGACGGTGGCGGTGATCGGCCACAACCCCGGCATCCACGACCTGGCGATCGCCCTTGCCGAGAGCGGCGCCGAGCTGGGCCGTATGGGGGCGAAGTTCCCGACCGGCGCGCTCGCGGTCCTCGCGTTCGACGGGCCCTGGCGGGACGTCTCGCCGGGAGGCGGCCTGCTCGAGGCGTTCGTGACGCCGAAGGACCTCGGGTGACCGACGCCACGTCGCACGGCGGGACGGGTCTCGCGGCAGGGTCGCCGACACCGTCTCCACGACCGTTCCGCTTCACGCGCGAAGCGAACACCTGGCGCATCGAACGGCTCCGGCCGTAGCGACTCCGCCGACCGCCCACGGTCGGCCGCTTCGTGCACGCGGTATCGTTCGCCCCCATGAACGCCGACGAACTCCGAGCCGCGATCGCCGTTGGCCACGCACGCTCTATCGAGGAGCTGTCGAGCCTCGTCCGCATCCCGTCGATCGCGTTCCCCGGGTACGACGACAAGCCCGTGCGCGAGTCCGCCGAGGCGACCGCCGAGACGCTCGAGGCCGCGGGGTACGGTGGCGTCCGGCTGATCGAGCTCCCCGACGTCGACCACCCGGCCGTGTTCGGCGAGGTCGCGGGTCCCGCCGGCGCACCGACGGTGCTGCTGTACGCGCACCACGACGTGCAGCCCGAGGGACCGCACGAGCAATGGACCAGCCCGCCGTTCGAACCCGAGGTTCGCGACGGCCGCCTCTACGGGCGGGGCACCTCCGACGACAAGTGCGGCATCGTTATGCACGCTGCCGCGATGCGGGCATGGGAGGGCGAGCCGCCGGTCACCGTCAAGGTCCTGGTCGAGGGCGAGGAGGAGGCCAGCGCCGAGCACCTCCCCTTCCTGATCGGCGGGCACCGGGAGCTCCTCGTTGCCGACGTGATCGGCGTGGCCGACGGTGGGAACTGGCGAGCCGGGATCCCCACGCTCGAGACGAGCATCCGCGGCGTCGTCGACTGCATCGTCACGGTGCGGGCGCTCGACCTGGCGGTGCACAGCGGGGCCTACGGCGGACCCGCGATCGACGCGATCTCGGCGCTCGCCCGGATCCTGTCCACCCTGCACGACGACGACGGGCAGGTCGCGATCGAGGGCCTGACCCACGGTCCCTGGGAGGGCCTGCAACTGACCGAGGAGGAGTACCGGGAGGACACCCCGCTGCGACCCAGCGTCACCCTGGTCGGCTCGGGGTCGATCTCGGAGCGGCTGTGGTCCAAGCCTGCCGTCGCCGTGCTCGGCCTGGACGCCCCTCGTGTGGTCGAGGCCTCGAACCAGCTCGTCCCGGTCGCCTCGGCCAAGGTGAGCCTGCGGCTCGCACCGGAGGAGGACGCCGGGCGAGCGATGGATCTGCTTACCGGACATCTCGCCAAGGTCGCCCCCTGGGGCGTCGAGGTGGATGTCGCGCCCGGGACATCGGGCCAGGGCATGCGCGTCAAGACCGACGGCCCCGGGTTCGCCGCCATGGATCGGGCGTTGCAGGCCGCGTTCGGGCGTCCGGTCGTGCAGAGCGGGAGCGGGGGCTCCGTACCCCTGGTGCCGGAGCTCTCGGCGGCGCTCCCCAACGCCGAGATCCTGCTCTACGGCGCCTCGGACGAGAAGAGCCAGTACCACTCGATCGACGAGAGCGTTGACCTCGGC
>Ga0207643_10000220_pt1 | contig 39965 bp, 40 predicted proteins | sample KBSMisM62_FD_184313 | JGI IMG/M metagenome (GOLD analysis project Ga0207643, IMG submission 184313) | Miscanthus rhizosphere microbial communities from Kellogg Biological Station, Michigan, USA - KBS Miscanthus M6-2 (SPAdes) (version 2) | ecosystem: Host-associated > Plants > Roots >... | reverse complement strand
CGACCGCAAGGTCATCTTCCAGGGCGTGCACCAGCTCATGGGCAGCGATCTGGGCCCCAAGTGGGACGAAAACGAACCCAAGATCAGCAAAATGGTGTTCATCGGAATCGATCTGCCGAAGGACATCTTGAACACGCCGGACGGTATGTTTCTTCAGGGCAACACGCTCTACGTGATGCGCAACCAGAACAACCAGCTGGTGCAGGCGACGCTCAGCCGCGACTTCACCCGGGCGCGCGTGATCCGCACGATCACCGACCCGAACTTCGACACCCCGACGACGATCGCGTTCTTCGGACCGTTCATCTACGCGGTGAACGCACGGCTGACGACGCCGCCGACCCCGGACACCACCTACACCGTGGTCCGGGTGCCGTGACCTGACGGCTCCGGCCGGGGCGCGCCCGCCGGGACGCGGCCCGGCAGGGTCAGGACGCCTGGCTGACCGTGCTCATGTTGAAGTCGGGCACGCGCAGGGTCGGCATCGCGGTGCGGTTGAAGTAGTCGCCGAACTCCCGGGCCAGGCAGCGCTCGGTCGTCCCGGCCTCGGTGACGCGCCCGAGCAGGTCGACCGGCGACTCGTTCCAGCGGAAGTTGTTCACCGCACCGGTGACCTCGCCGTTCTCCACCAGGTAGACCCCGTCGCGGGTGAGCCCGGTCATCAGCATCGTCTGCGGGTCGACCGGCCGCACATACCAGACGCAGGTCAGCAGCAACCCCCGCTCGGTGCGGGCGACCATGTCGTCGGTCGAGGCGGTGGAGCCCGGCACCTCCAGCACGAGGTTGTCGACGTACGGGCGCGCCCGCGTGTCGGTCTTCGTCGCGTAGGCCCGGGTGCGCATGAGCTCGGACAGCACGCCGTCCCGGATCCACTCGGTCGAGCCCAGCGGCAGGCCGTTGTCGAAGACCGAGACCGTGCCCTCCTCCGACCGGGTGGTGGCGAGGAACGGCGCGCACTCCAGGCCGGGCAGCCGCGGGTCGCTGCGCAGCGTCACCGGCAGGGGGGACAGCCGCTCGCCGATCCGGTTGCCGCCGCCGGGCTTGGAGAACACCGTCCGGCCCTCGTCGGCGGCCCGCGCCCCGGACGCGATCGCGTAGAGGAACAGGAACAGGTCACCGACCGCGGACGGTGGCAGCAGCGTCTCGTATCGCCCCGCCGGCAGCTCGACCGACCGGTCGGCCCAGTCCAGCCGGCGGCCCAGCTCGCGGTCGAGCGCCTCCACCTCGACGTCGGCGAAGTCCGGCGAACCCTGGCCGACCCAGGCCGAGCGGGCGTAGTCGCGCGACTTGCCGTTGATGTCGATCCGGCCGGTGGGCTGCACGTGCCGCAGCCGCACGCCGGTGGAGGAGCCGAGGTATTGGCTCTCGACGGCGTGCTCGGCATAGCCGAACAGCAGCCGGTCGCGGCCGGCGGCCCGGCCGAACGCCTCGCCCAGGTCGCTGGACACGGTCGCCAGCGTGCCGATCGAGGTCTCCGCCGGCGGCTCGTCCCAGCCCTCCGATCCGCCGTCCGGCTCGGACAGCGGCGCCGCGTCCTCGTTGGGGCCCGCGTCGCGGGCGGCCTGCTCGCTCGCCCGGACCAGGTCCTCCAGGTCGTCCGCGGTCACCGCGCTGCGCTGCGCCACCGCGACCGCCTCGCCGACCACGCTGATCACCGCGACCTCGCGGGAGCGCATCGACCCGTTGGTGGTCAAGGTGTTGTTGGCCCAGCGAAGGTTGACCTCGGACCGTTCCGTCGCGAGCACGACGCAGCCGTCCGCCTTGGACAGCGCCAGCGCCCGCTCGACCGTCTCCTGCGGGGTCATCGGCCGCCCTCCCGGACCGTGTTGAGGATGTTCACGTTGCGGAACAGCGCCGGCGGGCAGCCGTGCCCCACCGCGGCGACCTGCCCCGGCTGCGCCTTGCCGCAGTTGAACGCACCGTGCAGCAGGTAGGTCTCCGGGCCGCCGACCGCCTCCATGGAGCCCCAGAAATCTGTCGTGGTGGCCTGGTATGCCACGTCGCGCAGCTGGCCGGCCAGCTTGCCGTTCTCGATCCGGAAGAACCGCTGCCCGGTGAACTGGAAGTTGTACCGCTGCATGTCGATCGACCAGGACTTGTCGCCAACCACGTAGATCCCGCGCTCGACGGCGCCGATCAGGTCGTCCAGCGACGGGCCACCCGGCGCCGGCTGCAGCGAGACGTTGGCCATCCGCTGTACCGGGATGTGGCCGGGCGAGTCGGCGAACGCGCACCCGTTGGACCGGCCCAGGCCTTTGAGCTTGGCCATCCGCCGGTCCAGCTGGTAGCCGACGAGGATCCCGTCGCGGATGAGATCCCAGGACTGGGTCTGCACGCCGTCGTCGTCGTAGCCGATGGTGGCCAGGCCGTGCTCGGCAACCCGGTCACCGGTCACGGTCATCACCGGCGAGCCGTACTTCAGCGTGCCGAGCTTGTCGAACGTGGCGAAGCTGGTGCCCGCGTAGGCCGCCTCGTAGCCGAGCGCCCGGTCGAGCTCGGTCGCGTGACCGATCGACTCGTGGATCGTCAGCCACAGGTTCGTCGGGTCGACGACCAGGTCGTACCGGCCCGGCTCGATCGACGGCGCCTTCGCCTTCTCGGTCAGCCACTCCGGGATCCGGGCCAGCTCGCCGGCCCAGTCCCAGGTGTCGCCGGTCATGTATTCCCAGCCGCGGGCGGTCGGCGGAGCGTTGGTCCGCATCTGTTCGAACGTGCCGCGGGACCGGTCGACCGCGGTGGCCTCGAGCTCTGGGTGCATCCGTACCCGCTGCTGGGTGGTGACCGTGCCGGCGAGGTCGGCGTAGAACTTGTTTTCCAGCACCTGCAGCAGCGACGCCTGCACGTGGTCGACGCCATCGGCGGCCAGCAGGCGCTCGGACCACTCGGCCAGCAGGCCGATCTTGTCCGCGTCGGGCACCGAGAACGGATCCACCCCGTAGGGGGCGACCCAGGTGACGTCGGCGTGGACCGGCTCGTCGGCGAGCTCCACCGGGTCTGAGTTGACCGGTCGGGAGACCGCGGCCACCTCGACCGCCTGCTCGGCGACCCGCACCGCGGCCTCCGGGGTGAGGTCGACGCCGGCCGCGAAGCCCCACGTCCCCTCGTGCACCACCCGGACCGCGAACCCCTGCGTCACGCTGTCGGCGGCCGAGTCGACCCGGCCGTCGCGCAGCATCAGGTCCTGGCCGCGGATCCGCTCCAACCGGAAGTCGGCGTGCTGCACGCCGAGCTCGCGGGCTCGGGACAGCGCGGCGTCGGCCAGCCTGCGCATCGGCAGTGCCAGGAACTCCGGATCGATCTCGGGCACGTGCTCCTCCTCCGCTCTGGCCCCTCGCCGAAACCCTAGTCCGGCCGCCCAACCTGATTCGGCGACCGGTCAGAGGCCGGTCAGGGCCCGGTCAGCGCCCTGGTAAGGGCCCGGTCACGCGCCCGTCCGGGCCCGGTCACGGGCTAAGGACGCCAGCGGAGCGCGAGCGCGCGCACGGCCGGGTCGTCCGACTCGGACAGGGTCGTCCAGTCGGCGTGCGGGTCACCCGCGGCGGCGGCGAGGTCGGCCAGCAGTGCCTCCGGCGGATCGGTGGACTGCTCGCCGGCACCCTCGACCCTGGCCAGCAGCCGGGCGTCGGTCCAGGGCCCGTCCGCCGGTCGGGCGTCGGAGTCGAGCGGCGGCGGGTACGGGTCGGTCATGCCGGCGGTGTCGGCCCAGCCGGCCGGATCGGTGCCGTCCAGCCACCCCGCCGGCGCCCGCTGATCCGTCTCGGGCGAACCCGGTTCGGTCATCGCCACTCCTCCTGTTCGCCGTATCGCATGTCGCCCGCTCAGGCTAGGCGATCATGACCTTTCGGCCGAATGTCGTCTATCCTCCTGGGGTGCTGGACTGTCGGGGCAGCGACCGATCACGCGTGCTCGGGGATGCCCTTACCCACCCTGGGCTGGTCGTGATCGCCGGACCGCGCGGGAGCGGCAAGACTGCGATGGTACGGGCGGCGGGGGTGCCGCTGCTCGCCGCCCGGGCGCTGGCGCCGTTGCGGCACCGGGCCGGGCTCCCGCTCGCCCGGGCGATCAGGACGGCGATCCCGGTCGACGACGTCGCGCTGGCGGCCGAGGCGGTACGGATCCGGCTCGGCGGCCGGGCGCTGCTGGTGGAGGACGTGCAGCACGCCGACGCGTACACGCTCGCGGTGCTGGCCTCGGTGGCGCCGGCCGTCCCGATCGTCGTGACGCTGCGCACGCCGTCGCCTCTCGCCGACCGGCTGCGGGCCGTCTCCCGGCTCTGGCTGGACACTCCGCCCCCTTCGGCTGCGGTCGGGTCGAGCGTGCGCACGCTGGTCGGGATGCCGGTCGCGGCCCGGACCGCGCTGGCCGCGCTCGGGCTGCTCGGTCGGCCGGCGGCGGCGGGCCTGCTCGGTCCCGGCGTCGACTGGCTGCTGCATGCCGGGCTGGCCGAGCAGGAGGCCGACGGGATCGCGCCGCGGCCGGCGGACCTGGCCGAGCTCGCGGCGGGGGTGCTCGCCCCGGCCGAGCGGCGGGCGCTGCACAGGCGACTGGGCGCCGCCCTGACCGACGGCGTGGAGGCGGCCCGGCACCTGCTCGCCGCCGGCTCGCCGGCGGCCGCGGCGGCCAAGGCCGAGGCGGCGGCCGAGGCGGCGGAGACCCCCCGGGAGCGGGCCGCGGCGCTGCTGGTCGCGGTGACCGCCGACCCTGCCCTGGCGCTGCGGGCGGCGGCCGCCTGCGGGTCGGCCGGGCTGGCCGGCGAAGCGCTCCGGCTGCTGTCCGGGCCGGTCACGAACGGGCCCACGACCCGGGTCGCCGCGGCGGCGCTGCGGGCGGCCGCGCTGGTCGACCTCGGCCATCCCGACGACGCGGCGGCGGAGCTGCGGGCAGTCGACGCGGACGTGCCGGCCGTGCCCCCCGCGGTGGCCAGCCTGCACGCCGTCGCCTCGATCCGTGCCGCGGTCGCCACCGACCCCCAGGTGGCGTGCACGCTGGCCGATTTCGCGGTCGCCGCGGCCAGTGCCGACGCCCCGCCCGCGCTGCTCGCCGCGCACGCCACGGCGCTGCGGGCAGCCGGCCGGGAGGACTGGGAGAGCGCCGGCCGCGCCGCCCTGGACGCCGCCGCGGCGGCCGGGGACCGGGTCGCCGAGCGGCTGGCCGGGGCGGCGCTGGTCGCCGGGCTGCGGGATCTTGGCCGGGTCGGCGAGGCCGGCGACCTCGCCGCCGAGCTGGCCGAGGCGGCCGCGGCCGACGGCGCCTACAGCGCCGAGCTCCAGTTCCGGGCCGACGCGCTGTGGGCCGGCCTGCACGCCGACGGCGCGCTCGACGAGGCACTGCGCTCGGCCGGCGCGCTGCTGGACCGGACCGTGCCGGCCGACGCCCGGGCGCTGCTGGTCGCCACGCTCGCGCTGGCCAGAGCCGACACCGGCGCTCTGCCAGCCGCGCGCGGACTGCTCGAGCGGGCCGGGCCGGTCGCCGCGGACCGCACCGTGCGCTGGGTCGCGGCCGAGACGTCCTGGCTCGCCGGCGAGGCGGAGGCGGCCCGGGACGCCGCCGACGCGCTGGCCGGTTCGGACATGCCGGCCCGGCTGGCCCTGCTCACCGCCCGGTGGGCGCGCCGGGACACCAACGAGGACGTGACCGAGCCGCTCCCGCGGGCCGGTGCGCTCGGCCGCACCGGGGTCGGCCCGGCCGCGGTGACGATCGCGGCCTGGGACGCGGGCGGCAGCGCGCTGGCCGCCGCGGCCACCGCGTGGAAGGGCGTGATGGTCCGCGAGCAGGTGCGCTGCCTGCTCGGTGCCGGGCTCGCCGGCTCGGTCGACTGCCTGCTGGCCGCCGAGGAGGTGGCGGCCGACACCGGCCTGACCACGCTGCTCGGCCGGGTGCGCTGGGCCCTGGAGGCGCAGGGCATCCACCGCCGACCTCCGCCGCCGGTGGAGCTGACGGCGTCCGAACGGGAGGTGCTCGCGCTGGTCGGCGCGGGGCTCTCGACGCCCCGGATCGCCGCCCGACTCGGGCTGACCCGGGCGGAGGTGGAGGCGCGGGTGCGCTCGGCGATGGCGGCGCTGGGCGCCCGCACCCGCACCGAGGCGGCGCTGCGGGCGGCCGGCGGCTGACCGGGCCCGCTCCTATTGTCGCGGGGTGGCGTACCGCGTCTGCTTCGTCTGCTCGGGCAACATCTGCCGCTCGCCGACGGCCGAGGCCGTCTTCCGCCGCCGGCTGGCCGAGGCCGGGCTGGCCGGTGAGGTCGAGGTGGACAGCGCGGGGCTCGGCGACTGGCACGTCGGCGAGGACGTGGACGACCGGTCGGCCGCGGCGTTGCGGGCGCGCGGGTATCCCGCCTGGACGCATGCGGCCAAGCAGTTCCGGCCGGCCGACTTCGAGGACCGTGACCTGGTCGTCGCGCTCGACGCCGGGCACGAGCGGGCGCTGCGGGCGATGGCGGAGACCGCGGCGGACCGGGCCAAGATCCGGATGCTGCGCTCGTACGACCCGGCGGCCGCGGACGACGCGGACGGGCTCGACGTGCCGGATCCCTACTACGGCGGCGAGCGCGGGTTCGAGCACGTGCTCGACCTGGTCGAGGCCGCCTGCGCCGGGTTGCTGGCGGAGGTCGAGGCGGAGCTGTGGATCCATCCGAACGGGTGACGCTCGCGCTCGGCGCGGCCGTCGAGTCGGCCCGGCCGACCGGCGCCGCGATCACCGGACAGCGCTGGCGGGTGCGGCTGGCCGACGGCCGGGACGTGTTCGTGAAGACCAGGGACGACGCGCCGGACGGGTTCTTCGCCGCCGAAGCGGCCGGGCTCGACTGGCTCGGCGCGGCGCCCGGCGGACCACCCGTGCCGGCCGTGCTCGCCCACGACACCGACCTGCTGGTGCTGCCCTGGCTCACGGAGGAACGGCCGGCGAGCGCGACGGTCGAGCGGCTCGGTCGCGAGCTGGCCGCCATGCACGCGGCCGGGTCGCCCGTCTTCGGTGCGGCGCAGGACGGATGGATCGGTGCCGCCGAGTTGGAGAACGGGCCGCTCGACGGGTGGCCTGAGTTCTACGCGGAACGGCGCGTCCTGCCGTACGTGCGGCACCTGCGGGACGGCGGGCAGCTCGGCGGCGAGGAGGCCGCGGTGTTCGAACGGCTGGCGGCGCGGTTGCCGGAGATTGCCGGTCCGGCCGAGCCACCGGCCCGGATCCACGGCGACCTGTGGACCGCCAACGTGCTGTGGTCCGGTGACCGCGGCTGGCTCGTCGACCCGGCGGCGCACGGCGGGCACCGCGAGACCGATCTCGCCATGCTGACGCTGTTCGCCGAGGGGTGGGTGCCACGGATGCTCGCCGCGTACGAGGAGAGCGTGCCGCTGTCCGACGGGTGGCGGGCGCGGCAGCGGCTGCACCAGATTCACCCGCTGCTCGTGCACGCCGTCCTGTTCGGCGGTGGCTACCTCGCCGCCGCCCTGGCCGCCGCCGCGGAGTACCTGTAGCCGGGCGGCCGCCATCAGCACTCCTCGACCACCGAGACGGGGGTTCCGCTCCCGCTGCAGGCCGGCGTCGTGCCCGGCATGACCGGAGGTCGGCCCGGGTAGATCGCAACCATGACGGGGCCGATGTACGAGGACCGCAGCGGCGTGCCGGAGCCGGACCGCGCGCCGTCCCCGGGAGCGACCGGAGCGGGGCCGGAGGTGCCGCCGGCCGCGCCGCCGGTCCAGACCGCGGTTCCGCCGCGGACCCGGGTGAGCGGGATCTGGGTCGCCTCGATCGCGGCGGTGGTGGTGCTGCTGCTCCTGCTGATCTTCATCCTGCAGAACGGCGAGCGCGTGAAGATCAACATCTTCGGGGCCAACCCCACGCTGCCGCTCGGCGTGGCGCTGCTGCTCGCGGCGGTGCTCGGGGCGCTGCTGGTCGCGCTCATCGGCGTCGCGCGCGTAGTGCAGCTGCGCCACACCGCACGGAAGATGGCCCGCCGGTCGCGCTGATCGCGCCCCCTGTGCGAGCACTCACAGCGGGTCCGGGGAACACCCGGTCGCCGTAGGGCGTGGACCAGATGAGATGACTGACGAAACCACGACGACGAAGAGGGCAGGACTCTCCCCGATCGAGGTCGGTGCCGGGGCCGGCGCGGCGGTGATCGCCGCGTTCGCCTCCTCCTACCTCGGTACGGCCGGGACGCTGACCGGCGCCGCGGTCGCCAGCGTGGTCGGCACGGTGAGTACGTCCGTGCTCCGCTCCTCGGCGCAGACCAGCGCGCACCGGCTGAAGCAGACCACGACGCGGTTGCGGGACACCCGGGTCGACCAGGTCCGGGCCACCGACGTGCGCCCGGTCGAGTCGGAGGACGTCGACCCGTACGGGACGCAGCTTTTTCGTGCCTCGAACTGGATCGATCCCGATGACACCCGTGCCGACCCCGGAAGCAGCTGGGAGACCCCGACCCACCACTTCGCCGGGCGCTATTCCGGCCCCGGCCGGCCCGGCACGGCGGCTGGCGCCGCCGCCGGTATGAGCAGCGGACCGGGGACCGGCGCGGCCCGACCCGGTCCCGCCGGGAGCGGCCTCGCCGGCCCGGGTGCATCGGGCCCCGCCGCGAGCGGTCCCACCGGCCCGGGTGCATCGGGCCCCGCCGCGAGCGGCCCCACCGGCCCGGGTGCATCGGGCGCCGGCGCCAGCGGCCCCACCGGCCCGGGTGCATCGGGCGCCGGCGCCATCCGGCCGGCCGGGGTGGAGCCCGACACGGCCGGCGACGACCCCGGCCCGGCGGCGTCGGGGCTACGGCGGGTCCGCGGTCGGTGGGTCGTGGTGGGCGCCGGCGCGGTGGCCGCGTTCGCGCTGTCCCTCGGCGTGATCACCGGGATCGAGGCCGCCGCCGGCAAGCCGCTGTCCGGGCTGGCCGGCCGGGAGTCCGGCGGCGGCACCACGGTCGGCCGGGCCACCGGAACGGACAGCGGCTCCGGCCGGGGCACGCCGAGCCCGACCCCGACGCCGGCCACGAGCGGCGGGCCGACGTCCACCGCGCCGGCACCCGGCACCGGCCCGACCGTCTCCCCGACCGCGCCGTCGAGAGCCCCGGCCAGCCGGGCACCGTCGCCCACCCAGCAACCGCCCACCCAGCCGCCCACCCAGGCGCCCTCCCAGGCGCCCTCCCAGGCGCCCAGTCCGGACCAGCGGACGCCGTGACGACGAGCCGCCCGGCCACCGCCCGGGCGGCTCCACTCACTGCGGCAGCTTCACCACCGTGACGAAGAAGTCGTCGATCTGCTGGACCACCGTGATGAACCGCTCGAAGTCGACCGGCTTGGTCACGTACGCGTTGGCGTGCAGGTCGTACGAGCGCAGCACGTCCTCCTCCGCCTCCGACGTGGTCAGCACCACCACCGGGATCGCCCGCAACGACTCGTCCGCCTTGATCTCGGCCAGCACCTCACGCCCGTCCTTCCGGGGCAGGTTGAGGTCGAGCAGGATCAGGCCGGGCCGCGGCGCGTCGGCGTACCGACCCTCGCGGCGCAGGAACGCCACAGCTTCCACGCCGTCCTCGACGACGTGCAGCGTGTTGCGGAGCTTGTGCTCCTCGAACGCCTCGCGCGTCATCAGCACGTCGCCGGGGTCGTCCTCCACCAGCAGGACGTCGACCACCGTCGGCGGTGCAGCGGTGGGGTCGGTCATCTCGGTCATTCAGCGGTCTCCGACTCTTCCGGTGCGGGTGGCGCTGCGATCTTCGGCAGCGTGAAACGGAAGACGGTCCCGCTGTCCACCGAGGTGTCCAACCAGATCCGCCCGCCGTGGTATTCGATGATCTTCCGGCACATGGCCAGCCCGATGCCGGTGCCGGGATAGGCGTCCTTCGGGTGCAGCCGCTGGAAGATCACGAAGATCCGGTCGGCATACTCCGGCTCGATCCCGATCCCGTTGTCGGCGACCGAGAACTCCCACTGGTCGCCGGCGTCGGCCCAGGACACGGTGATCCGCGGCGGCTGCTCGCCGCGGAACTTCAGCGCGTTGCCGATCAGGTTCTGGAACACGCCGACCAGCAGCGCGACGTCCACCGACACCCGCGGCATGTCCTCGGCCACCGTGACGGTCGCGTCCGACTCCTCGATCGCGATCGAGAGGTTGGCGACCGCCTGGTCGACCAGCTCGTTCGTGCCGACCTCGGCGTGTTCCCGGGTGAGCCGGCCGACCCGGGAGAACGCGAGCAGGTCGTTGATGAGCCCCTGCATGCGTTTGGCCCCGTCCACCGCGAACGCGATGTACTGGTCGGCCCGCTCGTCCAGCTGCCCCTTGTACCGGCGCTCCAGCAGCTGGGTGAAGCTCGCGACCTTCCGCAGTGGCTCCTGCAGGTCGTGCGAGGCGACGTAGGCGAACTGCTCGAGCTCGATGTTGGACCGCTCCAGCTCTGCGGTCCGCTCGTCAAGCCGCGCGGTGGTGTCCCGCAACGCGTGGAACTCGGCGACGATCTGGCGGCGCATCGCCTCCACATCCGCACCGAGCGCGACGATCTCCCGCGGGCCGCTGCCGTGCACCTCCGCGTCGAAGTCGCCGCCGGCGACCCGGCGGACCTCGGCGGTCAGTGCGGACAGCGGCCGGAGCACGACCCGGCGCAGCCCGAACACGAGTACGAGCAGCAGCACGACCAGGCCGATCGCGAGCAGCAGACCGACCAGCTGCAGCCGGCCGGCCGAGGAGTTGAGGTCGTGGCGGGCGTCGGCGGCGGACCGGTCGAGGTCGCGCTGCAGGGCGGTGAGGCTGGCGCGCAGGTCGTCGAACAGCTGCTTGCCGAGCATCGGGCTGACCGTGACCGGCTGGCCCGCCTGCACCTGGGCCAGGATCGGCTCCGCATACCTCGTCCGCCAGGCGTCGGCCTTGGCCTCCACCTGCTCGAGGGCGGGCCGGATGCCGAGCGCCGGATCATCGGCCATCTCGGACAGCGACCGCGCCGCGGCCGCCTCGTCGCGCTGCCCGCTCTCCCAGGGTTCGAGGAACAGCTCCTGGCCGGCCAGGGCGTACCCGCGGATGCCGGTCTCCTGGTCGACGAGCGCGACCTGCAGCTGCTCGGTGTCGCGGAACGCCGGGTCGATGACGTCGACCACCCGGCTGCGGGCGTCGGCCAGGTTGCTCAGCGCGACGGCGCCGGCGGCGATCATCGCGGTGGCGACCAGCGTGGCCACGGCCGCCAGCCGGATGAGCGAGCGGCGCAGCGACCCGGCCCGGGCGATCTCCGGTCGCCGCACCGGCGGTGGGGAGATCGGCGGCGCCGGGGCGGTCCGCTCGGCCAGGTCAGTCATCGGCCGGGCTCACCGCGGGCAGCGCGCCGACCAGGAGCACCGCGACGTCGTCGACGAGGTCGCCGCCGTTGAGCGCTTCGGCCTGCTGGATCAGCGAGTCCACGAACGGCTCCGGCGCGGCCCGCCAGGCGGGATCGTGGCGGACCTGCCGCTGCACCAGCTCGGCCAGCCCCTCACCGCCGAGGCGCTCCGGACCGAGACCGACCCGGCCGTCGATGAGCCCGTCGGTGTGCAGCAGCAGCGCCCAGTCCGCGGGCAGCTCCACCTCGGTGGCCGGCCAGGACGTGCGGGTCACCACCCCGAGCGGCGGTACGACGCGCCCCTCGGACAGCAGCCGGACCGTCTCACCGACCAGCAGCGGCGCCGGATGGCCGACCAGATGCATCGAGACCCCACGGCGGTCCGGCGAGATCGTCAGCGTGCACACGGTCGCGAAGATGTGCTCGCGGTGCCGCTCGTGCACGAGGACCTGCTGCAGCGTCGCCAGGATCTCGTCGGATGGCCGCGACGCCAGCACCAGCGCGCGCCAGGCGATCCGCAGCCGTACGCCCAGCGCGGCCTCGTCCGGGCCGTGCCCACTGACGTCGCCGATCATCACGTGCAGGGTGCCGTCCGGGTCGCGGACCGCGTCGTAGAAGTCGCCGCCGAGCAGCAGCCGGCGCCCGCCGGCCTGGTAACGCGCGGCGAACAGCACGCCGGCGCCGGCGATGAGCGGGCTGGGCAGCAGGCCGCGCTCCAGCCGGGTGTTCTCCTCGGCGTGCAGCTGTTGCTCCTGCAGCGCCCGCTCGGTGGCCTCGATCCGGGACCGGCCGATCGCGTACCGGATCGCCCGGGTCAGCAGCTGCCCGTCGACCTGACCCTTGACCAGATAGTCTTGCGCGCCGGCGGCGACCGCCTCGGCTCCGCGGTGCTCGTCCGCCAGGCCGGTGAGCACCAGCAGCGCGACCCCGTCGGCCTGCGCGGCCAGTCGGCGCAGGCCGTCCAGCCCGGACGCGTCCGGCAGGCCGAGGTCGAGCAGCACGCAGTCCACCCCGGCGACCTCGGCCTCCGCCTCGGCCAGCGTGCGCGCACGGAGCAGCTCGACCTGGCTGACAGCCTCGTCGAGGAGCTCCTGCACCAGGAACGCGTCGCCGTCGTCGTCCTCGACCAGCAGGACGCGAAGGTTCTCGACCGGCGCAGCGGTGCCCATGACGGGCAGGAGGCTGCTCACGATGCCGCCTGCCAGCACATTCTCGTGCTCAGATGAATCTCCCTTGTCCGGCCGCGCGTGCCGTCCCTCGCTTGCCGGTCGGATCGGAAGCCCGCGCTTCCGCTGGGACGCATGCTAGCGCGGCCCGTGACGCATCTCGTCACTTGTACTATTAGCTCTAGAACAATACGCTGAATCCGTGCTCCTACGGGTGAATCCCGCATCGCCGGAGCCTATCTACGCGCAGGTCGCGAGCGCGGTCCGGCGGGAGGTCGCCGCCGGGCGGGTGCGGCCGGGCGAGCGACTGCCCGGCGCCCGCGAGCTGGCCGCGGCCCTCGGGGTCAACCTGCACACGGTGCTGCGCGGCTACCAGGAGCTGCGCGACGAGGGCGTGGTCGAGCTGCGGCGCGGTCGCGGCGCGGTCGTCACCCACGGGGCATCGCGGATCGCCGGGCCTGCGGCGGCGCTGCGGGCGTTCGTCGCCGAGGCCCGCCGGGTCGGGCTGACCGCCACCGAGGCGGCGGCGATGGTGCGGGAGGAGATGTCGTCGTGAGGCGCGCGGCCCCGATCGTGCTCGGCTTGCTGTGGCGGCAGCGCGAGTACGGCGGGTGGGGTGGCGGCTCGGGTGCCGGCAGCGGTTCGGCGCGATCTTCCGCAGCAGCGAGGCGCTGGAGGTGACCCGCGGGGACGGGCGGCGGTCCGTGGACGCAGCGGCCGAGGCGGCGGCGCTGCTGACCACGTTCACCGACCGGGCGCACCGCTGAACTTTCTTCCGTCCACAGGGTGTGGGTGGCTTCTCGCAGGTCAGCACGGCAGGCGGGGCCAGCGGTGGGGTTACCCACAGGTTGTCCCCAGCACGGTCCGCAGGCCCGGCCGGGTTGTCCACCAGCCGTCCCCAACACGGTCCACAGCGCCGCTGCGACCCGGCCTTCAGCCGGCCCTAGTCTGAGCACTCGGGCGCTATAGTTCGAACACAGGTTCGAACGGCAGGAGGGGCGGCGCGGTGGCGGTCACGGACGAGATCGGCACCCCCGGATCGCGGGCGGCCGACTTCGACCGGCAGCCACCGCAGGACGTGCAGGCCGAGCAGTCGGTGCTCGGCGGCATGCTGCTGTCCAAGGACGCGATCGCCGACGTGGTCGAGGTGCTGCGGGCCGGCGATTTCTACCGGCCGGCCCACCAGATCGTCTACGACACGATCCTCGACCTGTACGGGCGGGGCGAGCCGGCCGATCCGGTGACGGTCTCGGCCGAGCTGACCCGCGCCGGCCAGCTGATGCGCATCGGTGGCACGCCCTACCTGCACACGCTGATCTCCTCGGTGCCGACCGCGGCCAACGCCGGGTTCTACGCGGAGATCGTGGCCGAGCGGGCCACCCTGCGCCGGCTGGTCGAGGCCGGCACCCGGATCGTCCAGCTCGGCTACGGCGCGGCCGCCGGCCAGGGCGGCGACGTCGACGAGGTGGTCGACCGGGCCCAGGCCGAGATCTACGACGTGACCGAGCGGCGCACCAGCGAGGACTACGTCCGCCTGGAGCACCTGGTGAGTTCGACGATGGACGAGCTCGACTCCATCCAGAACAGCGGCGGCATCGGCATGGGGGTGCCGACCGGATTCATGGATCTGGATGAGCGGACCCACGGCCTGCATCCAGGGCAAATGGTGGTCATCGCGGCGAGACCGGCGGTCGGCAAGAGCACGCTGGCCCTCGACATCGCCCGATCCTGCTCCATCAAGAACAACCTGACCTCCGCCATCTTCTCGCTGGAGATGAGCAAGTCGGAAATCACCATGAGACTGCTGTCGGCCGAGTCACGGGTGCCGCTGACTCGAATGAGATCCGGCCGGATGGACGACCAGGACTGGTCCCGCCTCGCGCGGAGAATGGGCGAGGTCGCCGAAGCGCCTCTCTACATCGACGATTCTCCGAACCTGACCATGATGGAGATACGGGCGAAGGCTCGACGCCTGAAGCAGCGGCATGACCTTCGCCTGATCGTTGTCGACTACCTCCAGCTCATGACCAGCGGTAAGAAGGTCGAGAGCCGCCAGCAGGAAGTCTCGGAGTTCTCCCGGGCATTGAAGCTGCTCTCCAAGGAGCTCGAGGTTCCCGTAGTAGCGCTGAGCCAGCTCAACAGGGGGCCCGAGCAGCGGACAGACAAGAAGCCCATGCTCTCCGACCTTCGTGAATCCGGTGCGATCGAACAGGACGCTGACCTGGTGATACTTCTCCACCGCGAGGACATCTACGAGCCGGAATCTCCGCGTGCCGGTGAAGCCGACCTGATCATAGCCAAGCACCGGAATGGTGCGACGGGCACCGTGACGGTGTCTTTCCAAGGAACGTATTCACGCTTCACGGACATGGCCGGCTGATGCTGCTGGTCCAGGTCAGCGACCTGCATCTGGACGGGAGCCCGCAGCGGCACGAGCGCGCCGAGCGGGTCATGGCCTACGTGAACGGGCTGGCCGGCGTCGACGCGGTGCTGGTCAGCGGGGACATCGCCGACCACGGTGAGCCGGCCGAGTACGCGGAGGCCAGGCAACTGCTGGCGTCGCCGCACCGGGTGCTCACCTGCCCGGGCAACCACGACGTGCGCGGCCCGTACGAGTCGGTGCTGCTCGGCCGGTCACCGTCCGGCGGCGCGGTCAACGAGGCGCACGACGTGGCCGGCGTGCTGATCGCGATGTGCGACTCGTCGCGGCCGGGCCGGGCCGACGGGCGGCTCGACGAGCAGACGCTGGCCTGGCTCGACGGAGTGCTGGCCGACCAGCCGGCGCTGGTCTGCTTCCACCACCCGCCGACGACGATGCACCAGCCGATGATCGACGAGATCCTGCTGACCGACCCGGACCGGCTCGCCGCCGTGCTGGACCGGCATCCCGGCGTGCTCGCCGTGCTCTGCGGGCACGCGCACACGGCTGCCGCCACCACGTTCGCCGGCCGGCCCTGCCACGTCGCCCCGGGAGTGGTCTCCACCCTGCGGCTGCCGGCCGAGCACGCCGGCGACCTCGACTACGCGCTGCCGCCCGCGGTCGCCCTGCACGTCCTCGACGGTGACCGGCTCACCACCCACTACCGGGTGGTCCCGTGAGCGCGGTCACGGCCCGGGATGTCACAACCGCACGGGGTGGCGCCGTCCTCAGGGCATGAGCGTGCGAGGGCAGCGGATCGTGTTGGGCGTGCTGCTGGTGGTCGCGGCCGTGGCCGGACTGTGGGCGCTGCTGGCGCCGCGGTCGTTCTACGACGACTTCCCCACCAGCGCGATGCACTGGGTCGCGACCGACGGGCCGTACAACCGCCACCTGGTCAGCGACGTCGGATCGTTCTACCTGGCGCTGGGGGTGCTGACCGTCGCCGCGCTGGCGCGCCCGGCGCTGGCCCGGCTGGCCGGGGTCGTGTGGCTGGCGTTCTCGGTGCCGCACTGGCTCTACCACTCGGCCCACCTCGGCCTGTACGGCACCCGCGACCAGGTCCTCAACGAGGTCGCCCTGGTCGGCGTGGTGATCCTGGCCGCGCTGCTGTGCGTGCCGGTCAACCGGTGGGTCGGCGTCCCGGCACCCGTCGACGCGGTGCAGGTCCGGCGATGAAGGTCGCGGTCGCCGGCGGCACCGGCCTCACCGGCCGGCACGTCGCCCGCAGCCTCACCGACGCCGGCCACGAGCCGGTCCTGCTGGCCCGCTCCCGCGGCGTCGACCTGGTCACCGGCGACGGGCTGGCCGGCGCGCTGGCCGGCGTCGACGCGGTGGTCGACGTGTCCAACGTGACGACGACCAGGCGCGAGGTGTCCGAACGGTTCTTCACCGCCGCAACCACCCACTTGCGCGACGCCGCGGCCGAGGCCGGCGTCGGCCACTACGTGCTGCTGTCGATCGTCGGCGTCGACCGCGTCGACCTGCCCTACTACGCGGGCAAGCGGCGGCAGGAGCAGCTGCTCGCCGTCGGCACGGTGCCGTGGACGGTGCTGCGGACCACCCAGTTCCACGAGTTCGCCGCGCAGGTGCTGGCCCGCACGCGCGGGCGGATCGCGCCGGTCCCGGCGATGCCGTCCCGGCCGGTCTCGGTGGCCGAGGTCGCCGACGCGCTGGTCGAGGCGGCCCTCGCCGACCCGCTGGACGGCTACGCCACCGAGCTCGCCGGTCCCGAGGTGCTCCGGCTCGACGACATGGCCCGGCGGGTGCTGCGCCGGCGGGGGGAGCGGCGGTGGGTGCTGCCGGTGCGGCTGCCGGGTCGGGTCGGCCGGCAGCTGCGATCCGGCGGGGCGCTGCCGGACGGCGAGTTCCGCGAGGGCAAGCTCACCTTCGCCGACTACCTCGCGACCGTCGGACCGTGACCGCGGACGAGCTGGCGGCCGCGTACAGCGCGATCCGGCCGCGCCTGGTCGGCATCGCGTACGCGGTGCTCGGCACCAGGGCCGAGGCCGAGGACGTGGTCTCGGACTGCTGGCTCCGGCTGGCCGAGGCCGACGCCCGCGAGCCGGTCCGGGACGTCGAGGGCTGGGCCGTGGTGGCGGTGTCCCGCCGGGCGCTGGACGTGCTGCGCTCGGCCCGGGTGCGGCGGGAGTCGTACGTGGGCCCGTGGCTGCCGGAACCGATCGTCGACGACCTGGCCGATCGGGTCAGCCTGGACGAGCGGGTCAGCTTCGCGCTCATGGTGGTGCTGGAGACGCTCACGCCGGCCGAGCGCACCGCCTGGGTGCTGCACGAGCTGTTCGGGATGCCGTTCCCGGAGATCGCCACGGTGGTCGGCCGCAGCCCGGCCGCGGTGCGCCAGCTCGCGTCCCGGGCCAGGGCGCACGTCGCCGCCGGTGCGCCGCGGCTGGACGTCGACGCCGCCGACCACCGCCGTACCGTCGATGCCTTCCTGGCCGCGGCCGAGGGTGGCGACCTGGCCGGGCTGCTGGCCGTGCTCGACCCGGACGTGGTGCTGACCAGCGACGGCGGCGGGATCGCGACCGCCGCGCGGCGGCCGGTGCTCGGTGCCGACCGGGTCGCCCGCGTCCTGCTCGGGGTGGCGCACCGGCAGCCGGTCCGGCACCGCCACGTCACGGTCAACGGCCAGCCCGGGTTCGCCACGACCGACCCGGACGGCCGGCTGCTCGCGGTCTGCGCGCTGACCGTCGGCGCCGGTCGGGTGCTCCGGGTCGACCTGGTCATGACGCCGGCCAAGCTCCCGCGACCGTCGCAGGATGAGACGGTCGGGTCGGAGCCGGCGTGAGACGGTCGGCTGGTCGCCAGGTCGCGGCCCGGAGCGGGAGCCTTCGATGTCGGATAACGATCGGCACCAGGGCGGTTCCCGGCTGACCAGCTGGCACCAGGACCTGTTCGCGGCGGTCGGGCGCTGGCGCTGGCTGCAGGCGCTGGACGGCGGTGTCGCGGGCGTCCTGCAGCCGCTCTACGACCGGCACCGCGACGACCTCGCCGTCGAGCTCCTGCACGGCGGCCGGTGGGCCGGGCACTCGGTGCACACCGCACTGAGCGACCTGCCGATCGGCTTCTGGTCCGGCGCGCTCGTGCTCGACCTGCTCGGCAAGGACGTCCCGGCCCCGGACGCTCGGATGGACCCGGCCGCGACGCTGGGCGCCGCCGGCCTGGTGGCGGCCGCAGGCACGGTCGCGACCGGCGTCACCGACTGGACCGTCAGCGACGGCGAGGACCGCCGGGTCGGCCTGTTCCACGGCCTGCTCAACACCGCCGCCGTGGCGCTGCAGGCCGCGTCGCTGGCCGCGCGGCTGACCGGGCACCGCCGGCCGGCCCAGGCGCTCGGCGCCACCGGCATGGCGGTCACGGCGGCCGCCGGCTTCGTCGGCGGCCACCTGGTGCAGGGTCGGGCGGTCATGGTCAACCGGGTGGCCGCGAGCACCGGTCCCAGCCGCTGGGTCCGCGCGATCGCCGACGCCGACCTCCGGGACGGCGGCACGGTCGGCGTCGACGTCGAAGGCCGGAAAGTGCTGCTGCACCGGACCGGCGGCCGGCTGTACGCGGTGGACGACGTGTGCAGCCACGCCGGCGCGCTGCTCAGCCGTGGGCAGGTCGACAGCTGCGTGGTCACCTGCCCGCTGCACGGATCCCGCTTCGATCTCCGGGACGGGCGCATCGTGCGCGGCCCGGCCCACCATCCCCAGCCGGTGCTGCCGGCGCGGGCCCGGAACGGGTGGATCGAGGTGCGCGGCTCCCAGCCTCGGCCCAGGACCGCCAGAAGCAGAGGAGAGGCGCATGGCGTGGGAAGCAATAGCTGACCTGGACCAGCTGGAGGAGGGCGACATGATGCTCGTCCAGCTCGGCGAGCCGGTCTGCATCGTCCGGCTGTACGAGGACGAGGTGGTCGCCGTCCACAACACCTGCACGCATCAGCAGCAGCCGCTCAACGAGGGCTACCTGCAGGAGGACGACACGCTGATCTGCCCCGCCCACAACTCCCGCTTCGACCTGCGCACGGGCGAGCCGATCGGCGTGCCGGCGGTCGCGCCGATCCCGGTGTACGCCTGCAAGATCGAGGACGGCGCGATCTGGGTCGACATGGACCAGCAGCTCAACGACGCGGCGATCCCGCACAAGCCGTACCACTGACACGCCGGAGGCCCGGCTCCCGGGTGGGGAACCGGGCCTCCGGCGAACCGTCAGGCCTCGACGACCTCGAGCGGGATCGTCGCGGTGACCTCGGGGTGCAGCACGACCGGCACGTCGTGCCGGCCCAGCGACTTGATGCCGCCGGCCAGCTGCAGCCGCCGCCGGTCCAGCGTCGGGCCGCCGGCCTTCTGCACCGCGGCGACCACGTCGGCCGCGGTGACCGAGCCGAACAGCCGGCCGCCGGTGCCGGCCCGGGCCGGCAGCGTGACGGTCATCTTCTCCAGATCGCGCTTGATCTCCTGGGCCTGGCCGAGGTCGCGCACGTCCCGCGCGTCCCGGGCCCGCTTGATCGTCGCGACCTGCTTCTCGCCGCCCTTGGTCCAGGCCATCGCGTATCCGCGCGGGACGAGGAAGTTGCGCCCGTACCCGTCCTTGACCTCGACGACGTCGCCCGGCGAGCCGAGCCCGGCGACCTCCTGGGTGAGGATGAGCTTCACCGACCCGACCCCCTAGCGCGCCGTGCTCGTGTACGGCAGCAGCGCCATCTCGCGGCTGTTCTTGACCGCGACGGCGACGTCACGCTGGTGCTGGCTGCAGTTGCCGGTCACCCGCCGGGCGCGGATCTTGCCCCGGTCGGAGATGAACTTCCGCAGCAGCGCGGTGTCCTTGTAGTCGATGTAGACCGTCTTGTCCTTGCAGAACGCGCAGACCTTCTTCTTCGGCTTGCGCAGTGGCGCCTTCGCCATGTGTCAGTGCTCCGTCAGGTAGATCGGGGAAGGGTCTAGAAGGGCGGCTCGTCGTACGAGCCCGAGCCGGCGCCGGCCGGCGTCGAGGACCCCCAGGGGTCGTCGCCGCCGCCGCCGCGGTTGGCACCGCCGCCACCGCCGCCACCGCCGCCGAAGCCGCCGCCACCGAAGTCCCCGCCGCCGCTGCCGCGGGAGACCTTGTTGACCTTGGCGGTCGCGTACCGCAGCGAGGGGCCGATCTCGTCGACCTCGAGCTCGATGACGGTGCGCTTCTCGCCCTCCTTCGTCTCGAAGGAGCGCTGCTTCAGCCGGCCCGTCACGACGACGCGGGCGCCACGGGTGAGCGACTCGGCGACGTTCTCCGCCGCCTGCCGCCAGACGTTGCAGCGCAGGAACAGCGCTTCCCCGTCCTTCCACTCGTTGGTCTGCCGGTCGAACATGCGCGGCGTGGACGCGACGGTGAAGTTCGCGACCGCGGCCCCGCTCGGGGTGAACCGCAGCTCCGGGTCGGCGGTGAGGTTGCCGACCACGGTGATGATCGTGTCGCCTGCCATCTGTCCTCCGTCGTCAGTGTCTGGGGAAGACGGTTACCGGAGCTCCGGACGCAGCACCTTCGTCCGCAGCACCTCGTCGTTGAGGTTGAGCTGGCGGTCGAGCTCCTGCACGGCGGCCGGGTCCGAGGTCAGGTCGACCACGGCGTAGATGCCCTCGACCTTCTTCTCGATCTCGTACGAGAGCCGGCGGCGGCCCCAGACGTCGACCTTCTCGACGGAGCCGCCGGCGGTGCGCACGACGTTCAGGTAGTTGTCGAGCAGCGGAGAGACGGTCCGCTCCTCGAGGTCAGGGTTGAGGATGACCATGAGCTCGTAGTGGCGCACGGTGAGGAAAGCCTCCTGTGGACTCGGCGGCCGCGGACTCTCCGCGGCAGGAGGAACGCCGGCGACTGGAACGCCGGACCGCACGAGGGTACGCCATCCCGGGTGGACGGCCGAACCGCAGCGCCGCGGCAGAGGTACGGAACCCCGCCCCGGCCGCAACGGGGGAGAAGCCGGGTCGGGGTCCGGCAGGCCGCACGGCCAGGACGGGGCGTGAATGGAGACGTGCCAGCCGCAGCGCCATGACGCCGGACGGCGAACTGTCATCCGACCGCCGTACGCTCGGCCGCATGGTGCTCATCGGTGCCCACCTGCACGAGGGCGAGCCCCTGGCCGAGGCGCGGGCTCGCAACGCGGAGATCCTGCAGATCTTCCTGGGCGATCCGCAGGGCTGGAAGAAGCCGCCGGACCGCAGCGCGGACACCCAGCCACTGATCGACGCCGGGATCGGGCTCTACGTGCACGCGCCCTACCTGGTCAACGTGGCGACGACGAACAACAAGATCCGCATCCCGAGCCGCAAGATCCTCGACCAGCACGCGGAGGCGGCGGCCGCGCTGGGCGCGCGCGGGCTGATCGTGCACGGCGGTCACCTCAACGACGGCGACGACCCGCAGGTCGGCTTCGACAACTGGCGCAAGGTGTTCGCGCGGGCGCACTTCGACCTGCCGATCCTCATCGAGAACACGGCCGGCGGAGACAACGCGATGGCCCGCCGGCTGGACCGGATCGCCCGGCTGTGGGACGCGGTCGGCGAGTTCGGACCCGGCTTCTGCCTGGACACCTGCCACGCCCACGCCGGCGGCGAGGAGCTGGTCGACCTGGTCGACCGGGTCAAGGCGATCACCGGCCGGATCGACCTGGTGCACGCCAACGGCTCGCGGGACGCGTTCGGCTCGGGAGCCGACCGGCACGCCAACCTCACCGAGGGTCACATCGACCCGGACGCGATCGTCGCGGTGTGCGCGGCCGCGGGGGCGCCGATCCTGGTCGAGACGCCGGGGCTGCGCGAGGGGCAGGGCGCGGACATCGCGTTCCTGCGGGAGCGGCTGCCGGCGTGAGCTGGTGAGCGAGCGCGACGGCTCGCAGCGCGAGCAGGGCTCGGATGCCCGGCGGAACCGCGAACCGGTGTCGTCGGGGGCCGGTCGCCGGGCGCCGGCGGCTGCCGCCCCGTCCGACGAGCGGGCACTGTCCGCCGTTCGTCGCCGGCCCGATCTGGTGTTCTGGACGGTGCTGGCGACGACGGCGCTCGGGATCCTGCTCGGCTACCTGGCCAAGACGCCCTGCACCGGGCCGACGTTCGACCAGTTCGGCATCTCGCCCAACCTCGGCCTGCACAAGTACGACAAGCTGTGCTACTCCGACGTCCAGCAGCTCTGGGTCGGCCGGGGCGTGCCCGAGCACACGTTTCCGTACCTGCACGGGAAGCTGGTGGACGATCCGAACCAGCCGCAGGGCAACCTGGTCGGCGGCGCGGTGGAGTATCCGATCGTCACCGGCGTGTTCATGTGGTTCGCCGGGCTGTTCGCCCGCAACGACGCCGACTACCTGCGGGTGACCGCCGTGCTGCTGGCGCCGTTCGGGCTGCTGACCGCGGGCATGCTGGCCAAGCTGTCCGGCCGCCGGGCGTTCATCTGGGCGGCCGCGCCCGCGCTGGTGCTCTACAGCGTGCACAACTGGGACTTCCTCGCCACGGCCGCCGTGGTCGGCGCGGTCTGGGCCTGGTCCCGCGGCCGGCCGGGTGTGGCCGCGGCCCTGCTCGGCCTCGGCGCGGCGACCAAGATCTACCCGGGCTTCTTCGCGCTGCCGTTGCTGCTGGAGCGCCTGTACCTGCGGGACGTGCGCGGCGCGGCCCGCGTGGTGGCCGGCACCGCCGGCGTCTGGCTGCTGATCAACCTGCCGTTCGCGCTGGCCAACCCGGACGGCTGGTGGGCGACGTACGCGTTCCAGGCCCGGCGGGCGGCCGACCTCACCACGAACTCGATCTGGTACTGGGGGTTCCCGGACCTCAGTCCGTCCACGGTGGACCGCTGGTCGTTCGCGCTGATCGCGCTGTCCTGGCTGGCCGCGCTGGTCGCCGGCTGGCGGCTGGCCGGCCGTACCGGCCGCTACCCCTGGCTGCAGGTCAGCGCCGCGATGCTGTGCTCGTTCCTGCTGTTCAACAAGGTCTACTCGCCGCAGTACGTGCTGTGGCTGCTGCCGTTCTTCGTGCTGCTGCGGATCCGCTGGGGCTGGTGGGTCAGCTACCTCGCCGTCGACGTGCTGCTCTACGTCGGGCTGTTCCGCTGGTACTACGACATCACCCAGGGCGGCGACTTCGGCCTGGCGAAACAGGCCGCGGTGCTCGGCGTGTGGGCCAAGGCGGTGCTGCTCGCCCTGCTCTACGTGGTGTTCCTGTGCTCGTCGCCGTCGATCAGGTCCGGCCCGCCGCCGGACCTGACGCCGGGCAGGACGCCGGGCAGAATCAGCGGCCCCCGGTCGTCGGCCCGGTCGAGCACGCCGCCGGCCGGGTCGTCCTCGGCGGCACCGCCGGGCCGGTCCGGCATCCGGACGACGTCGAGCTCCGGCCGCAGCACGTCCCGCACGACGAGCGCGACCAGCGCGAGCACGGCCAGGTCGCGCAGCAGCACGGCTCCGAAGAACCACTCGTAGTCGACGCCCTTCGCGCCGGTGCCGAGGAACCACAGCAGCCGCGGGATCCACACCAGGCACTCGGTGACCTGCCAGGCCAGTAGCACCCGCCAGGACGGGCGGGCCAGCACGGCCAGCGGCAGCAGCCAGAGCGAATACTGCGGGCTCCAGACCTTGTTGGTGAGCAGGAACGCAGCGACCACGAGGAACAGCAGCTGGGGCAGTCGCGGCCGGCGCGGCGCCGCGAGGGCCAGCACGAACACGGCGGCCAGCGCGAGCAGGACGACGACCGCGGCCGGGCCGTTGACCTTGGGTGTCGGGTTGGCGCTGCCGACGAGCTGATGGAAGCCGTACCAGAGCGAGTCGAAGTCGGCCGACCGCTCCCGGTTGAGCTTGAGGAACTGCAGCCACGAGTCCGGCCAGAGCAGCGCGACCGGCACGTCGACCACCGCCCAGGCCAGCACCGCGCCGGCCGCCGCCCGCCAGAACGCCCGCAGCTGCCCGGCCCGCCAGCACAGCGCCAGCAGCGGGATGAAGAACAGCAGCGGGTAGAGCTTCGCCGCCGTGCCGAGGCCGAGGAACACACCGGCCAGCCCGGGCCGGCGCCCCTGCCAGGCCACCAGCCCGACCCCGGCCAGCGCGACCGCGAACAGGTCCCAGTTGGTGAACGCGTGCACGACCACCAGCGGCGACAGCGCGACCATCGCCGCGTCCCAGCGCCGCCTCCCCGCGAGCCGGTACGTGCTCCACGTGACGACGAGCATGCAGATCGACAAGAGCAGCGCGGTCACCGTGAAGTAGGCCTGCACGTCCGGCATACCGAGCGGGACCTTTGCCGCGATCCCGGCCGCGACGCCCATGAAGGCGCCGGTCAGCACGGGGTATTCGACGGCGTGGTCCGCATACGGCACGGCGCCCTCGTTGAGGTGCTCGGTGAAGTAGAGCGGGATGACGTCCGAGTAGCAGAAGTGCGTGTACTGCCTGCCGTCCGTCCACGCCCCGTCCTGGCAGGGCGACTTCTGCAGCCACGCGAACGCGAGCGTGAGCAGGGTCAGCGCGAGCAGCACCCGCAACGGCGTCCAGAACCGGCGCAGCCCGAGCGCGCCGTGCCGACCCCAGGGGCCACCGATCGCCCCGCTGGCCACCCGGACCACCGGGTCGTCCCGGGACGGCAGGAACGGCCGTCGCCCGTCCGCCGCCGGGTCGAACGGCCCCCGGGCGAGCGGGGCGGTCGCTGCCGGCGGCGGATCGAGGGTCACGGCGAGCCGGGGGGCAACGGCGGCCCGGTGCGGGTCCGGGTGGGCTTCGGCGTCGGAGACGGCGTCTGCGTCGGCTCGCCCGGGGTGCTGGTCGGGGTCGGTTCGGTGGTCGGCTGCGGGGTCGGCGACCGCGTCGGCCGCGGCTTGCGGTGCCGGGTCCTGGTCGGCTCCGGGGTCGGCGACGGCTCGGCCCTGGTCGCGGTCACCTGCGGCGCCGGCCGGAACGACGGGTTGACCTCGACCTCGTCGGTGAGCTCGTCCTCCGGCGTCCCGGTCAGGAAGTTGTTCATGAACCGCTGCCAGGTCAGGCCGGGCAGCGTGCGCCCGTAGACCTGGTTGCCCTGCACCGTGGTCATCGCCTGTGGCTTGTCGGTGCCGACCCAGACCGCCGAGCTCACCTTGGGGGTGAAGCCGACCATCCAGGCGTCGCTGTTGCCGCCGGTGTCCAGGTATTGCTGGGTGCCGGTCTTCGACGCCGACTCCCGCCCGTCGGCGAGCGGGTCCTCCGAGGCCGCCGCCACCGGCTTCATCGAGTACGTGACGTCGTTGGCGACCTTGGGGTCGAGCGCCCGGGACGCCTTGTCCTCGTGCTGGTAGACGACCTTGCCGGTGGAGTCGACGACCTTGGCCACGAAGTGCGCCGGGTGCAGCACGCCGCCGGCGGCGAAGACCCCGTAGCCCTGGGCCTGGTCGATCGTGCGCACCTCGTACTGGCCGATCGAGATGCCGGCCTGGGTGGTGCCGTCCTTCTCCTGCAGGGTCTTCTGGCCGTTCGGCCGCTCGGCCGGGATGCCCATCTTGTGCGCGGTGTCGGCGACGTTGGCCGGACCGGCGTCGATGCCCATCCGGTAGAAGACCGTGTTGACCGAGCGCCGCATGGCGTCCATCACCGAGCACGGGTTGCACTGCCCGCCCTCGGAGTTGGCCACCTCGGTGCCGTTGAAGGTCTGCGGCGACGAGCCGTCGTAGGTCTTGTAGACGCTGATCTTCTTGTCGTCCGGGGTCTCCGGGTCGAGCGTCTGGGTCAGCGCGGTCGCCAGCACGTACGGCTTGAACGCGGAGCCGGCCTGCCGCCAGGACTGCGCGTAGTCGGTGCCGAGACCGTTCGGGCCACCCCAGTACGCCAGGACGTTGCCGGTCTGGGGCTGCACCGCGACCAGCGCCTGCCGCAGCTGCTTGGCGGGGTCGGGCGACTTCTGGTCGGCGAACGTCTCCTGCACCGCGTCGACCGCGGCGTCCTGGGCCCGCTTGTCGATCGTCGTGACGACCCGCAGGCCCTCCTGGTTGAGCCTGGCCTGGCTGAAGCCGGCCTGGTCGAGCTCGTCGAGCACCTGGTCCTCGACGTGGCCGACCCAGGTCTTGCGGACGTCGTCGGCCGTGCCGCTGGTCTTCTTGCGCACCGGCGGGTATTTCTGCTTGGTCTCGTCGGCCTGGCTCAGCTTGCCCATCGACACCATGCCGTCGAGGACGAACTTCCACCGCGCCTTGGCGGCGTCCGGGTGCGACTGCGGGTCGTACAGCGCGGGCGAGCGGATGCTCGAGGCGAGCACGGCGCCCTGCGCCACCGACAGCTTGCTCACCGGCCGGCCGAAGTAGACCTGCGAGGCGGCCTCGATGCCGTACGCACCCCGGCCGAAGTAGATCGTGTTCAGGTACCACTCGAGGATCTGGTCCTTCGAGTACTGCTTGTCGAGCTTGACCGTGACGAACAGTTCCTTGAACTTCCGGGAGAACGTCCGGTCGCCGTTGGTGAACTGGTTCTTCACGTACTGCTGGGTGATCGTGGAGCCGCCCTGCAGGTCGCCGCCCTTGACGTTGTTGAGCGCGGCGCGGGCGATGCCGGTCGGCGAGATGCCGGGGTCGGTGTAGAAGCTGCGGTTCTCCGCGGCCAGCACCGCGTTGCGGACGTAGTCGGGCACCTTGGCCAGCGGGACGTCGGTGCGGTTGGTCGAGCCGACCCGGTCGAGCACGGTCTTGCCGTCGGCGTAGTAGATCGTCGCGATCTGGTCGGTCTTCAGCGCGTTGGGATCCGGCACGTCGGTGCGCGTGTAGATCAGACCGACGGTGCCGATGCCGAGCAGGATGAGGACGGCCACGGCGAGACCGCCGATCTTCATCGCCTTCTTCAGCCGGGGACGCCCGCCCGGTCCGCCCGGACCGCGCCGGTGACCGCCGGGTTCCCAGCCGCCCGGGCCGCCGGGACCGCCGGGACCGCCAGGACCACCGGGACCGGCCGGTCCGCCAGGACCGCCGGGGCCGTACACGCCGGTCTGCAGCGCGCGCCTGGCCTCGGCCGCGGCGCCCGGCTCCCCGCCGTACCCGCCGCCGTAGAGGCCGCTGGCCCGGTCGCCGTCGTAGTCGCCGTCGCGCCCGTGGCCCGCGCCCGCCGGGCCGTGCAGTCCCGGACCACCGCGGCCCGGGGAGCCGTAGCCGGGCGTGCCGGCCGCGGGCGGACCGCCGTAGCCCCGGGCGGCCGGACCGGCGCCAGGCGTCGGGCCGGGCCCGTATCCCGGGCCGGACCGGTGCGCCGCGCCCGACTGGTGGGCAGGCCCCGACTGGCCGGCGGGCCCCCACTGCGGCGGGGGCCCGGACCGGTGCGGGGACCCGGACTGGCGCGGGGACCCGGACTGGTGTGGGGACCCGGACTGGTGCGCCGGGCCGGACCGCGGCGCGGGCCCCGGCTGGTGCGCCGGGCCGGCGCCGTGCCGGCCCCGGGGCGCCTCACCACCGGGCCCGGCGAGATAGCCCGAGCCCGGGCGCGCGTCCTGGTCCCACGGTCCACCGGCGCGGTACTGGTCGTCGTACCGCGGCCGGCGCTGTCCCGGAACGTCACGGCCCTCACGCGGTCCGTAACGCCGGTCGTCGTCGGAACGGTCGTCGTGCGTCACCTGTGCAGCTCTCCGATGGTCGGCGGCAGGAAAACGGCGTCCCCCGAGCAATGACGCGCGGGCGCGCACCTGCGTTCGGTGCGGCCCGCGCGAATAGGCAGGACCGGTCTCACTCCCGGACGGCCTCCCGGCGCTCGGGGCCGTCCTGACCAGGGAGGCCGTCACGCCCGAGGACGAAAGACAGGACGAGGTGGTTCCACCCGCAGGAGCGACAGACCTCCACCACGTAGACCTTGAACTCGCGGTGGTCCATGCCCATCCGGTGCAGCTCCGTGACCGACTTCGCCTGGCCGCTCGTCGTGCGCAGCTCGTCACCGTAGACGTAGTGCACGTTGGTCAGCCGCTCCTTGCGACAGACCGGGCAGCTCAGCTCGGTCGGCTCGCCGTGGTAGCGGGCGGCGCGGAGCAGGTAGGGATGGGCGTCGCAGACGTCCAGGGTGGTCGTGCGTCCCGCGTACAGGTCGGCGAGGGCGACGCGCCGCTGGAGCGCGTAGTCCACGACCTGTCGCCTTGTCCGCACCGGGCCAGCCTACGCGGTGCCGTCGAGCGCGCAGCCGCCACGAGAGTGATCTACCTCGGGCCCACGTTGCGAGCCGGCATCAACCCGGCCTATCGTGCTGATGTATCGGCGCGATACATCGCGGTGAGATGACGAGCGAGGGACGGGGGCGACGGAGAAGGTGCTGGAGTTCGCCGTGCTTGGCCTGCTCGACGAGGCGCCCATGCACGGGTACGAGTTGCGTACCCGGCTGAAGGCGGTCCTCGGCGCCTTCCGCGCGTTCTCCTACGGCTCGCTCTACCCGACGCTGCGGCGGATGCGGGAGCGCGGCTGGATCGTCGAGGGGGAACCGGATCCGGACGCGACCGCGCCGGCTCTGACCGGCCGCCGCGGCAAGGTCGTCTACCGGCTCACCGCGGAGGGCAAGGAGCGGCTCGCCGAGCTGCTCGCCGAGGCCGGGCCCGCGGCGTACGACGACGAGGGCTTCGGGGTGCACTTCGCCTTCTTCGCGCTCACGGACGCCGACGTGCGGCTGCGCATCCTGGAGGGCCGCCGGCGCCGGGTGGAGGAGCGGCGCGACGGACTGCGGGCAGCACTGGCCCGCACCAGGGAGAAGCTCGACCGATACACCCTCCAGCTCCAGGAGCACGGCCTCGACGCGGTCGAGCGCGAGGTCCGCTGGCTCAACGAGCTGATCGACACCGAGCGGCAGGAACAGGCGGCCGCACCCCCGCAGAAGCAGAAGAAGGAGAATCCATGACGTCGGTCCGTGTGGCCATCGTCGGCGTGGGTAACTGCGCCGCCTCGCTCGTGCAAGGCGTGCAGTACTACCGGGACGCCGACCCGTCCGAGCAGGTCCCCGGCCTGATGCACGTGAAGTTCGGCGACTACCTCGTCCGCGACATCGAGTTCGTGGCCGCGTTCGACGTGGACGCCAAGAAGGTCGGCCGCGATCTGTCCGAGGCGATCGTCGCCAGCGAGAACAACACCATCAAGATCGCCGACGTGCCGCCGCTGGAAATCACCGTCCAGCGCGGGCACACCCTGGACGGCCTGGGCAAGTACTACCGGCAGACCATCGAGGAGTCCGACGAGGAGCCGGTGGACGTGGCCGCGACGCTGCGTGCCGCCGCGGCCGACGTGCTGGTCTGCTACCTGCCGGTCGGCTCCGAGGACGCGGCGAAGTTCTACGCGCAGGCCGCGCTGGACGCCAAGGTGGCGTTCGTCAACGCGCTGCCGGTCTTCATCGCCGGCACCCCGGAGTGGGCCGCGAAGTTCACCGAGGCCGGCGTGCCGATCATCGGCGACGACATCAAGTCCCAGGTCGGCGCGACCATCACGCACCGCGTGCTGGCCAAGCTGTTCGAGGACCGCGGCGTGGTCCTGGACCGCACGATGCAGCTCAACGTCGGCGGGAACATGGACTTCATGAACATGCTGGAGCGCGACCGGCTGGAGTCGAAGAAGATCTCCAAGACCCAGGCGGTCACCTCCAACGTCGAGCACGACCTCGGCAAGAACAACGTCCACATCGGACCGTCGGACTACGTGGCCTGGCTGGACGACCGCAAGTGGGCGTACGTGCGGCTGGAGGGCCGGGCGTTCGGCGACGTGCCGCTCAACCTGGAATACAAGCTCGAGGTCTGGGACTCGCCCAACTCGGCCGGAGTGATCATCGACGCGGTCCGGGCGGCCAAGATCGCCAAGGACCGCGGCATCGGCGGCCCGATCCTGTCGGCCGCGTCGTACTTCATGAAGTCCCCGCCGGAGCAGCGCCCCGACGACGTGGCGCGGGCCTCGGTGGAGGCTTTCATCCGGGGCGAGATCGAGCGCTGATCCCGCACCGACCGGGGCCGGCTTCCTGCGGGGGGCCGGCCCCGGCGTTTCCACCGGGGCTTCCCGTCCGGCAGCGCCGGGGCCGGTGGGGTCCACCGCCCGGGGCGGTGGCGTCCACCGCCCGGGGCTGGTGGCGTCAGGCGCTCGGGACCAGCGCCGGGGACGGCCGGCGGACCAGGTCAAGCGTGACGACCGTGTCGTCGGACAGCCGGCTGGTGCGCTCCGCATCGTCCGGCGCCGGCTCCCCGGACGCCCGCGCCACCGCCTGGGCGACGAGCCGGCCCATGTCCTGCCAGTCGACGGCGGTCCACCGCTCGTCGCCGGCCGGATGGTGCGGCAGCCGTACCAGCAGCCGGCCGGACAGCGCCTGCCCGTCCACCACCGGGGTGAGCGCGTAGAGCACGTCGACGTTGCCGTCGGCGGCCGGCAGCCGCGCGGCCAGCTCGCGCAGCAGGTCCTGCATCACGCCCGGCCGGTCCGGGGTGCGGATCTGCACCCGCAGCAGCGGCCGCGGGTCGGCGACCGCCAGCGGCCCGGGTGGTACGCCGTCGAGCAGCCGGACCACGGTCCGGTGCGCCTTGGTCGCGTCCTCCACCTGGCGGACCGCGGCCGCGTCGAACGACCCGGTCGCCGGCCGGCAGAGCAGGAAGACCACCATCGTCCCGTCGAAGACGCCCGAGATCGCGCCGGCCAGCGCGCGGGCGCCGGCGTGCTCGTGCAGTGCGGTCAGCACGTCGGCGAGCAGCGCCGCCCGCGGCTGCGCGCAGACGGCGACCAGCCGCCAGGAGTCGGCCGGGCCGGCCGCGACGCGCACGTCGTGGTCGGTGACCAGCCGGCCGGTCACGGTCTTCCCGGTGGTCGGCACCCTGGCCCCGGGAAGCTCGTCGAACGAGTCCTCCGGTGCGGTCTGGGTCGCGTCCACCGACTCCATCTGCGGCACCTCGCGCAGGTGCACCCGCAGCCCCTCGGCCCGCAGCGCATCCAGCGCGGCCAGGAAACGCACCAGCTTGCGCAGCGAGTCCCCGCGCCGGTAGGGGGCGCCGACCCGCAGCCGCAGCCAGCGCCGCTCGGCCGGGTCCTGCAGCGGTGGCGGCGCCGGCAGCTGCACGTTGAGCAGCGTGTAGTTCGCCCGCTGGGCCGCCCGCGCGATCCGGACGAGCGGGTCGTCGGCGAACTCGCGCTCCCCGCCCGGCGAGCCGATCATCACGTCGAGCACCCAGTCCGGCGGGTCCATCGGGGCCAGCCTGGCCCGGTCGGGGGCCATCGGCCGGATCTCCCGTACCGGCTGGCCGGCGGGGTCGCGGGCGGTCGCCGCGGCCACCCAGTCCGGCCTCGGCGGGTCGCGGAAGACCAGGAACGTCGCCGACCGGCCGACCGCGGTGCCGCGCAGCACGCCGAGCAGGTTGACCGGCGGCCGGTGATTGCCGTCCGGCTGCCGCGGCAGCGGCACCGGCGTCCGGAGATCGCGCCAGACCTTGCGCAGCCCGGTACCCGACTCGGTCAGCTCCCCCTGCGCGCCGGCGATCAGGTCGACCAGCGCACCGGGCTCGTCCCGGTCCACGGCCACGAACGGGTACGCGGTACGCCCGAGCAGCAGCACCTCCCCGGTCAGCGACCGGCACCAGGCCGAGCGCAGCACGTCGAACTCCCGGTGGTCGGCCGACCGCACGGTGGCCAGCGTGACCCTGGGCCGGCGCGGGCGGGAGGCGACGGCGTCGTCGGCGAGCAGCCGGATCCACACGTGGCAGCCGATCTGCAGCAGGACCGCGACGCACGCCGCGACCAGCAGCCGGCGGCCCTCGGGGGCGAACGCGAGCACGCCGGCCAGCGCCAGCCCCGGGACCGCGGTGAGCAGCCCGACCCGGAAGTGCCGCATGGTCAGCAGCCCGGCCAGCCGGGTCGAGTCGGGCTGCTCCAGCCGGCTGGCCTGCAGGGTCGGGAAGATCGTGAGCAGGGTGGCGAGCACGTCGGCGCGCGAGTCGTTGGTGGAGTGCGCGACGCCGAGCAGCACCGCGACGCCGACCAGGACCAGCACGTTGATCCCGTTCACCGCGCGGGCGGTGCCGAGGGTGGGCGAGTCGCCGCCCGACACGACCAGCTCGACGTACGCCTCGGTCGGCTCGGAGCGGAGGGTGAACTCCTCGACCGCGGTGGCCCGGAACCGGATGGAGCCCGGGTCGGTGGTGCTGCGGTCCAGCCGGCGCAGCAGCCGGTCCGGCAGCAGGTCACGGACCGCCGCCCACGGCCCGGCCAGGTCGGCGCGGCGCCCGTGCGCCTCGGCGTCCAGCGGCTCGCGCAGCACCCGCAGCGCGGCGAGCAGGCGCTCGGTGCCCTCGGCGGTCTCGGTCTGGTAGTGGTGGCGCAGGCAGTGGATGGCCGCGTGCAGCTTGACCACGGCGAGCTCGGCCAGCTGCTTGCGGACCCAGCCGTGCGGCGGGTTGTCCGGCCGCAGCATCCGGTCCAGCAGCAGCCGCAGCTGCTCGAACTGCTGCGGGGCGAGCACCTCGATCCGCGCCTCGGCGGCCGCGTCGGTGCCGTCGGCGACGCAGCGCACCCCGTCCGGGATGACCACCTCGATCACGCGGTCGACGTGCGTGCTGGCGGTCAGCAGGCCGACCCTGACCCTGGCCACCGACGCGTACCGGCCCGGCGGGGTGCGGACCAGCGCCCGGGCCGGCATCCGCACGCTGAACGAGGTGGGCGGCCCGTCCGGGTCGACCGGTACGACGACCAGCCGGCAGCCGCGCAACGCGCGCACGATCTCCGCCTCCCGCGAGTTCAGCGTCGACCGTGCGTCCTCCTCGACCTGCGCGATGTCCGCGTCCGGCAGTGCCTGCCTGGTCTCCTCCCGCTCGGCCAGGTCGAGCTCGGTCTCCAGCCGCTCGCGCAGCCGGCGCTGGGCCAGCTGCAGCCGGTTGCCGCGGGCGGCGGCGCCGGTCGGCGTGCCCGCGGGCGGCGGCTCGTCCGGGCCGGCGGGCTGCGGCAGCATCCGGGCCAGCACGGCGGCCAGCAGCACCTGCAGGTCCCGGTTGGCCTGGCCGGCGTCGGCCGACCCGCGCCGCTGCAGCCGGACGACCAGCGTCTCGGCCAGCGCGGCCGACAGCTGCCGGCTCACCTCGGTCTGCGGGACCTCGGCGATCCGGGCGCCGCCGGCGTCGGTGACGTCGACGCTGACCGACGCGTCGGCCTCCGGTTCCGGGCCGACCCGCCGGGGCAGCGCGAGCAGCGGCAGCCAGAGCGGTCCGTCCAGGGTGCGCAGCGCCTCGTGCGCGATGTAGCCGGTGTCGACGTCGACGACCACCTCGCTCTCCACGGCGGCGACCCGGGACACGTCGATCCGCTCGGTCGTACGGCGGACCCAGCCGTTGTTGGACACCAGGTAGAGCAGCTCGCGGCCGAGCCGGGAGTCGGTCTCGAACCGCGACTCGGTGAGCCGGAACTCCTCCAGCGTCACGTCGAGCAGCTCGCGGAGCAACTCCCGCCCGAGCGCGCGCGATTCGTTCCCCACGCCCGCATTCTGGCGGGTCCGTGATCAGTCGGTGGCCTCCGGCCGAAGGCCGGCGAGCACGACCCGGAGCACCCGTTCCCGGGCCGCCGCATCGGCGGCGTGCTCGACCGCCCGGGAGGCGCCGACCAGCAGGGCCGTCAGGTCCGCCGCCCGCAGCTCGGCCCGCACCGCACCGGCGGCCTTGGCCCGTTCCAGCAGCGCGGCCAGCGCGTCCCGCAGCCGGCCCCCGACCCCGTCGCGCAGGCCGGGGATGTCGCCGCCGAGCGCGTCGGCGTACGCGTTCTTGGCCGCGGCGTTGCCGACGACGAGGCGGATCAGCCGGTCGAGGGCCGCACCCGCGTCCGGCTCGGCGGCCAGCGCCTCGGCCTCGGTGGCCAGCCGCTCCAGCCTCGCGGCGAGCACCGCGGCCAGCAGCGCCTGCTTGGTCGGGAAGTGCCGGAACACGGTGCCGATGCCGACGCCGGCCGCCCGGGCGACCTCCTCGGTGGACGCCCCGACCCCCTGCTCGACGAAGACCTGGTCGGCCACCTCGAGCAGCCGGGCGCGGTTGCGGCGCGCGTCGGCCCGCAACGGCCTAGACAAGCGGAGTCTCCACTCCGTATATTTGCGGAGTCATCACTCCGATTCTAGGGGGTCACATGGACACACCTCGCCAGGTCGCCGAGAAGCTCGTCACCGGCATCTCGGAGGGCCGCTTCGAGGAGGTCCCGAGGCTGTACGCGGAGGACTGCGTCGTCGAGGTGCCGTACGCGACGGGCGGGGCCGCGCCGCTGCTCGAGGGCGGCGCGGCGGTCCGGGAGCACTTCTCCCACGCCGACGCGATGCCCTTCCGGCTGCGGGCCCGCGACCTCGTCGTGCACGAGACCGAGGACCCGGAGCTGGTCGTGTTGTCGTGGGACTACGAGGTCACCGCGACGACGACCGGCGCGACCGCGACCGTGGCCAACGTGCAGTTCCTGCGGGTACGGGACGGGCTGATCGTGCACTCGCGCGACTTCCACGACCACGCCCGGTTCGCCGCGCTCGCTCAGTAGCGGGCCCCGACCACCTGGCGGCTGAGCGGCTCCAGCCGGTCCAGCTCGTCCCGGGTGAAGCTGACCTCGAGCGCGCCGGCGTTCTCCTCGAGCCGGGCCGGCCGGCGGGTGCCCGGGATCGGCACGACGTCGTCCCCGCGGGAGTGCACCCAGGCGAGCGCGACCTGGGCCGGCGTGGCGCCCTTCCCGGCCGCGATCTGCTTGACGACGTCGACGATGCGCATGTTCGCCGCGAACGCGTCCTGGGCGAACCGCGGGTTCGACGCGCGGAAGTCGCCCGGCTCGAAGTCCGCCGGCGAGGTGAACCGGCCGGTGAGGAAGCCGCGGCCGAGCGGCGAGTAGGCCACCGTGCCGATGCCGAGCTCGCGCAGCACCGGCAGCAGCTCCTCGACGTTCTCCCTGGTCCACAGCGAGTACTCGCTCTGCACGGCGGTGAGCGGGTACGTCACATGCGCCCGGCGGACCAGGTCGGGACCGACCTCGGACAGCCCGTAGTGGCGGATCTTGCCGGCCTGGATCTGCTCGCCCAGCGCGCCGGCGGTCTCCTCGACGGGCGTGCCCGGGTCGGGCCGGTGCTGGTAGTAGAGGTCGATGTGGTCGGTGCCGAGCCGGCGCAGGGCCGCGTCGACCGAGCGCCGGACGTTCGCCGGCGAGCCGTCGGTCTTCCGGCGGGACCGGTCGTCCGGGTGGTCCGGATCCGGGATCACGCCGAACTTGCTGGCGATCACGACCTGGTCCCGCCTGCCGGCGAGCACGCGGCCGAGCAGCTCCTCGTTGGCGCCCCAGCCGTACATCTCGGCGGTGTCCCAGAACGTCACGCCGAGCTCGATCGCCCGTTCCAGCGTCGCGATCGACTGCTTCTCGTCGTCGGACCCGTAGAACGCGCTCATGCCCATGCAGCCGAGGCCCTGCCTCGAGACCCGCAAGCCCTGGCTGCCCAGCGGAACGGTCGGAAGGCTCATGGTCCCCGTCCTTCCCGCATCGGGCTCTCTATCCACGTATCGGATCTGCGCTAGACGGTCGTAGACAACGCGATCGAGGCGCCGGACCGGACCGCCGCTACTGTCGGCGGCATGCCAGCTCGCGCGGTGGTGGTCCTCGGGTCGACCGGGTCGATCGGGACCCAGGCGCTGGACGTGGTGCGGCGCAACCCGGACCGGTTCCGGGTCGTCGGGCTGGCGGCCGGCGGGCGTGATCCGGCCCTGTTGGCCGCGCAGGTCGCCGAGTTCCGGCCCGAGGTCGTCGCCGTCGGCCGGCCGGAGGCGGTCGCGGCGCTGCGGGCCGCGCTGGACCGGCCGGTGCCCGTGCTGGCCGGCCCGGACGGCGTGGAGGAGATCGCCCGGCACCCGTGCGACGTCGTGCTCAACGGGCTCGACGGGGCACTCGGCCTGCCGGCCACGCTGGCCGCGCTGACGGCCGGGCGAACGCTGGCGCTGGCCAACAAGGAGTCGCTGATCATCGGCGGCCCGCTGGTGAAGCGGGCGGCCCGGCCGGGCCAGATCGTCCCGGTCGACTCCGAGCACTCGGCCCTGGCCCAGGCGCTGCGCGGCGGTCGCCGGGACGAGGTACGCCGGCTGGTGATCACCGCGACCGGCGGGCCGTTCCGCGGCTGGCCGCGGTCGGCGCTGGCGGACGTGACGCCGGAGCAGGCGCTCGCGCACCCGCGCTGGTCGATGGGCCCGCTGGTGACGACGAACTCGGCCACGCTGGTGAACAAGGGGCTCGAGGTGATCGAGGCGCACCTGCTGTTCGACGTGCCGTTCGACACGATCGAGGTCATGGTGCATCCGCAGGCGATCATCCACTCGATGGTCGAGTTCTACGACGGCTCGACGATCGCGCAGACCGGCCTGCCGGACATGCGGCTGCCGATAGCGCTCGGACTGGCCTGGCCGGACCGGGTCCCCGACGCCGTACCTGGCCTGGACTGGACCGCGGCGCATACCTGGGAGCTGTTCCCGCTCGACCGCGAGGCGTTCCCGGCGGTCGACCTCGCCGCGCACGTCGGCCGGATCGGCGGCAGCGCGCCGGCGGTCTTCAACGCGGCCAACGAGGTCTGCGTGCACGCGTTCCTCGCCGGCCGGTTGCCGTTCCTCGCGATCGTCGACACCGTCCAGCGCGTCGTCGACGAGCAGACGTCCTTCGCCGCCGACACCGTCGAGGAGATCCTCGCCGCCGACGCCCGGGCCCGCGCCCGCGCCCGGGAGCTCAACAACCTCCCGGTCGCCTGACGCTTCCGCCCGCCGCGCTCATCCCCTGTCGACGCCGCCGCCCGGTGCGCTCCGGCGACGGTAGTAGTCCCGCCAGATGAGCCGGTGCACCGGGATGAGCCGGGGGATCGACCGCACACCCGGGATGAACGGGACCAGCGCCAGCAGCAGCGTGAGCAGCGCCATCAGTCCCCAGACGAGGGCGTCCGCGTTGTCCGAGGTGGAGAACGGCTTGACCTGGTACCAGAACGTGTAGAGCCAGAGCCAGGCCTGACCGGGGTAGTTCCCGGTCTCGTTCATCATTCCCCACTGATCGCCACCGAGGTGCTGGGCCCGAGCCTGGTCCTCGAGGTAGGACCCGTCGGCCAGGAACAGCAGCGGCTTGGTGAAGTCGCTCGCGTAGAACTGGCCGCGCTCGGTCGTCAACGCGCCGTCGAGGCCGCCGCTCTGGGCGAGTAGGAGCAGCCGCCCGGCGAGGATCGGCACCGGCCCGTAGTCCCCCTTGGCGACCTTGGCCGGGTCGCCGTCGGGCGCCTTGGCCAGGGCGTCGGCATAGTTGCCGGCCCAGGTGGCCTGCTGGTCGGCGCCGGCGGCGGAGTATGCGCCCAGCGCGGCGGTCAGGATCGGGTCATTCGGCACCGCGCGCAGCGGGCCGAGGACGAAGTCGTTGGCGGTGTCGACGGGCATCCGGACGCCGCCCAAGCGTTGCAGCGGCAACGGGCCCAGCTTCTGTCCCGCGTCCGCGGTGTTGTTGTAGGGCGCGCCGTAGGTGGCCGTGCCACTCTGACCGTCGAGTTCGGACACAGCGGTGGCGACGAAGTCGCTCGGGGCCGCCTTCGCCCATCCCTGCAGCGTGATCGGCCTTTCGTCCGGGGAGGAGAAGATGACCGCCAGCAGCACCGTGAGCACTGCTACCACGGCCGTGGCGATGACGAACTCCTTGACGATGTCGTAGCGGCGCCACGGTCCCGACCACTCGTCCTCAGCGGTTCCGCGATGCCTGCGCCGGATAGGCCGGTCCTGAACGGCGGTCATGGCTGCACCTCCGTCGACGGCTCACGTGGGCTTGCCTCCGGCCCGTCGAGCGGGGGCACCACGCCGCGGCGGCGCACCAGCAGCACGTGCAGCACCACCAGCACGCCGACGACCAGCGGCAGCAGCAGGACGTGCCACAGCAGCATCTGGCCGGTGTTGAGGACGTTGAACCAGGCGCCCACCCCGACCGAGTTCAACCCGTCCTTCGCCTGCGTCGCGATCCACTGCGCGTCGAAGTTCTGCTGCACCACATATCCGGTGAACGCCGTGGCGATGGATCCGACGAATGCGACCACTCCGGTGATCCAGGTCAGCGCCCGCCGACCGCGCCACGCCGCCATGAAGAACTTCCCCCACAGGTGGATCACCATGAAGAAGAAGAAGAGTTCGACGCTCCACAAATGCAGTGAGTTGACGAAATGTCCCACGGTCGAGGTGTGCCACCAGGCCGCGCCGGCCAGAGCGAGCCACACCCCGGACACGAGTACCCAGATGAGTGCGGCGATCGTGAGCACTCCGAACACGTAGATCCAGCTGGACACGTACGCCGGCTGCCGGTCGGGCAGCAGTCGGTCCGGTGGCAGCGCGGCCACCGCCCGCCGGCGCAGCGCCCCGGTCCAACCACCGCGATACGTGTCGTCGACCTGGTCGGTCATGACCGCCTCCTCCCCCGCGGGAACGGCAGCAGGAGCGCGAGCACGAAGACCACCACCATCGCACCGATGACCACCAGGTTCGCCACCGAGATCTGGATGACTCCCCAGGTCACGTAGTGGCCGACGTGGTTGAGGTTCACCGGCGCGGCCATCAGATCGGCCATCGTGCCTCCCCGAGTCGAATCGACAGGGTCTGTGGCGTCCGGGCCCCCGAATACCACCGACAGGGTGAGCGTCTTCCCCTTTTCCGGGGCGTCACCAGGGCCGAAAGACCCCGCGGCACGAATTGCCGGCGATTAGCAGTCAAGTAGAAGTAAAGCCGGCCCGATCATTTCTTAGGGATTCCGGAGTCGCGGCGATCCGACCGGCGCGCCCAGGCCGGCACGACGTGCAGCTCAGGTGTGCTGGGTGCGGAGGAACTGGCCGAAGTGGGGGACGGTGAATTCGACGAGGCCGCGTTCGGCGGAGTAGACCAGGCCCTTCTTGAGCAGGGAGTCGCGGGCCGGGGAGAGGGAGGACGGCTTGCGGCCCAGGGACTCCGCGACCTCGGCGGTGGCGACCGGGCCGTCACCGAGGGCCGCCATCGCGCGCATGTAGTCGCGTTCGGCCGGGGTCGCCCGCTCGTACCGGCTGCCGAAGAAGCCGACCGCCAGCTCGGCGTCCGCGTTCGGCGCCGCCACCTTGACGTCCTCCGCGGTGATCGGGCTGTCCGGGGCCGCGTCCCAGGTGACCTTCCCGTATGCCTGCACGAAGTACGGATAGCCGCCGGACACGGCGTAGAGCGCGTCCAGCGCATCCGGCGCGAAGTTCACGTCCTCCCGCTCGGCCGGTGCGATCAGCGCCCGGTCGGCCGCGTCCCGCTCCAGCCGGTCGATGCGCAGGTAGTGGAACAGCCGCTCGGAGTACGACTTCGACGCCGAGAGCACCGACGGCAGGTGCGGCAGGCCGGCACCCACGACGATCAGCGGGGCCCCCGTCTGGGACAGCTCGTGGCAGGCCGCGCAGAGCGCCGACACGTCCGGTGCCGGTACGTCCTGCATCTCGTCGATGAACAGCGCGATCCCGACCGACAGGTCAGTGGCGACCGAGGCGGCGTCGGCGAACAGCTCGACCAGGTCGATCTCCAGGTCGCCGGTGTCGGCCCGGCCCATCGCGGCCGGGACGTCGATCCCCGGCTGCCAGCGCGGTCCGGTGCGTGCCCTGGTCCCGCGCCCGGCGGTCTCCGGCTCCCGCAACGCGAACGCCTTCAGCACGCCGAGCACCTGGTCGACCCGCTCGGGATCGCGGTGCCGACCGGCGATCTCGCGCAGCGCCATGTGCAGCGCCGCGGCGACCGGCCGTCGGATCGACTGGTCCGGTCGGGCCTCGATCTTGCCGGTGCCCCAGAGCCGGCCGATCGCCTGCGAGCGCAGCTGGTTGAGCAGCACGGTCTTGCCGACCCCGCGCAGCCCGGTCAGGACCAGGCTGCGCTCCGGCCGGCCGCGGGCCACCCGCTCGAGCACGACGTCGAACCGGGCCAGCTCCCGGTCCCGGCCGGCGAGCTCGGGCGGCCGCTGGCCGGCGCCGGGCGCGTAGGGGTTCCGCACGGGATCCATGCGATCGGACTGTATGCGGCCGTCTAGCGATCGTCGTAGAGGCGGGTAGAAAGCCCGATCGGCGTGTCGCCCCGGCGCGGCCGAAACGCGCATCCCCGGTCGAGTGCGTGGCCCGGCCGAGTGCGTGGCTCAGTCGAGTGCGTGGCTCAGTCGAGTGCGTGGCTCAGTC
>Ga0207643_10000216_pt1 | contig 40451 bp, 44 predicted proteins | sample KBSMisM62_FD_184313 | JGI IMG/M metagenome (GOLD analysis project Ga0207643, IMG submission 184313) | Miscanthus rhizosphere microbial communities from Kellogg Biological Station, Michigan, USA - KBS Miscanthus M6-2 (SPAdes) (version 2) | ecosystem: Host-associated > Plants > Roots >... | reverse complement strand
GTCAAGGACTCCGGCATCGCCGGCCCGGACGTACGCGTCCTGCGCTGGGTGACGGCCGGCCGCCCGACCGTCGACCCGGCCCGGGAGCGCGCCGCGACGCCGCTCACGGAGCAGTCCCCGCTGTTCGGAGGGACCGATGACTGACGCCGAGCGCGTCGTCGAGACGCTGTGCGGTGGCGGGATCGTGCTGCTGCCGACCGACACCGTGTATGGGCTGGCCGTGCACCCGGTGCACGGCGCGGACGCGCTGCCGCGGCTGTTCGCGATGAAGCGCCGGCCGCTGTCCCGCAACCTGCCGATCATGGTGGCGTCGCCGGACCAGGCCGAGGAGCTTGGTGCCGACGTGACCGGGCCGGCCAAGCGGCTGCTGGCCGCGTTCTCGCCCGGGCCGCTCACGCTCGCGCTGGGCCTCGACCAGCGGACCGCGCCGGAGTGGCTGACCGACCGGGACGAGATCGCGGTACGCATCCCGGACGACCCGCTGCTGCTCGAGGTGCTGCGCGCGGTCGGCCCGCTGCTCGTCACCAGCGCCAACCTGCACGCCCAGGAGACACCCGAGTCGATGCGGCAGGTGCTCGACCAGCTCGACGGCCAACCGGACCTGGCACTGGACGGTGGGGTGCGGGCGACCGTCCCGTCCACGCTGGTGAACTGCAACCTGCCGAACCCGGCGGTCGAGCGGGTGGGCGCCGTCCCCGCCGACCAGATCGCGAAGGTGCTGGCGTGACCGACCTGGTTCTCGGGATCGAGACGTCCTGTGACGACACCTCGGTCGCGCTCGTCGACAAGGACGGCACGGTCGCCGCCGCGTCGACCGCGTCCCAGGTTGCGCTGCACAACCGGTACGGCGGCGTGTACCCGGAGATGGCGTCCCGGGCGCACGTGGACAAGATCCTGCCGACCGTACGGATGGTGCTCGAGGACTCCGGCGTCGACCCGCGGACGCTGCGGGCGATCGGGGTGACCCGCGGTCCGGGGCTGATCGGCTCGCTGATGGTCGGCGTGAGCACCGCGGCCGCCCTCGGCCAGGGCTGGGGGGTGCCGGTGCTCGGCATCAACCACCTGCGCGGTCACCTGCGCAGCGCCGACCTGGAGGAGCGCCGGGTCGACTACCCGGCGACCATCCTGCTGGTCTCCGGTGGGCACACGTTCCTGGCCCGGATGACCGATCCCGGGACGATCACGCTGCTCGGCTCCACCGTGGACGACTCGGTGGGGGAGGCCTACGACAAGGTCGCCCGGATGCTCGACCTCGGCTACCCCGGCGGCCCGGTGGTCGACAAGCTCGCCGCGACCGGCAATTCGGTGTTCCCGTTCCCGCGGCCGATGCTCACCGACGGGCTGAACTTCTCGTTCTCCGGGCTGAAGTCCGCGGTCGAGCGGTTCCTCGCGGCCAACCCGGACGCGCCGCCGGCCGACGTCGCGGCGAGCTTCGTCGCCGCGGTGCTCGAGGTGCTGGTGGCCAAGTGCCGCCGCGCGCTGGCCGAGCAGCCGTCCGAGTGCCTGGTCATCGTCGGCGGGGTGGCGGCCAGCCCGCAGCTGCGGGCGGCGGCCGGCGAGCTGTGCGCGCAGGCCGGGGTGCGGCTGAGCCTGCCGCCGCTGCGCTGGTCGACCGACAACGGCGCCATGATCGGCCTGGCGGCCTGGGACTACCTGGCCGCCGGCGCCGACCTCCCGCCCGAGGCCACCACCTCCCTGTCGATCGAGTCGTTCTGAGGCGTCTGCCTTGACCAGCTGGCTGGACGGCGTCCGCTTCTCCCGACGATCAAGGGAGACGCCTTGTCGCTGACCTTCGACTGTGCCGATCCGATCGAGCGGGCGGAGGGGCTGGACACCGCGGTCGACTCGATCCGGCGCGGCGAGCTGGTGGTCATGCCGGTGGACGCCTCGTACGGGCTGGCCGCGGACGCGTTCCAGCCGGCCGCGGTGGACGCGCTGGCAGCCAGCAAGGGCCGCGGCCGGGACCTGCCGATCCCGGTCATGGTCGGCTCCTGGTCCGGCCTCGACGGGCTGACGCTGCTGGTCCAGCCGGAGGTGCGGGCGCTGGTCGAGGCGTTCTGGCCGGGGCCGCTGACCCTCGTGATCGAGCACGCCCCGTCGCTGGCCTGGGATCTCGGCGACGACCGGGGCGCGGTCTCGATCCGGATGCCGACGCACCCGGTCGCGCTGGAGCTGCTGGCCCGCACCGGCCCGCTGGCGGTGTCCGGCGCGAACCGGACCGGCACCCGGGTGCCGCTGTCCGCCGAGGACGCCCAGGAACAGCTCGGCTACGCGGTCTCCGTCTACCTCGACGGCGGCCCGTGCATCGACCCGTCGCCGTCCACGATCGTCGACGTGACCGGGCCGACGCCGGTGCTGCTGCGGCGGGGCAAGGTGTCGCTGCGCCAGCTGCAGGAGGTCGTGCCGGAGCTGGAAGAGGGCGGCCGACCCCGGCAGGCGACGTAATATCCGACGTAACCTGAGCCGATGGGCGACCCAGCACACGTCCTCTGCGTCTGCACCGCGAACGTCTGCCGTTCGCCCGCGGCGGCGCTGCTGCTGCGGGCCGGCCTGCGGGCCAGGCTGGGCGGGACGGCCGGCGCGGAGATCGTGGTGGCCAGCGCCGGCACCTGGGCCAGCCCCGACCGGCCGGTCGAGCCGGGCACGGCCGACGCGCTGCGCCGGGCCGGCGTCCCCCCGGCCGACCTGGCCGCCGCCCGGTCCACCCGGCTGACCCCGGAGGCGGTGGCCGGCGCCGACCTGCTCATCGGGTCGACCGCGGAGCACGTCCGGGCGGTGTGGCGGTTCCAGCTGGCCTCCCGGCACCGCGCCTTCACCCTCGGCGAGCTGGTCCGACTGACCGAGGCGATCCCGGTGGACGACCTGCCCGCCGGCTCCGCCGGCCAGCGGCTGCGGGCGCTGGTCGACCGGGCCAGCACGCTGCGCGAGCAGCGGCTGCGACCCGGCATGCCGTACGTCACCGACGCGTACGACCTGGACGACCCGACCGACAACGACCCGGCGCAGCGGGACATGGTCGGCCAGACCGCGCTCTGGGTCGAGTTCCTGCTGGACGCCGTCGCGGGACCGGCGCCGGCTCGCCGCGGCCGCCGGGATAGGGTCCCCGGTGTCGTCCGGGCCCTACAGTGGAGCCGCCACCGAACCGCGCGAGGAGTCGTCCGATGAGCAGCACGCCCTTCTGGGGGCCCGATTTCGACGCTCTGCAGGCGGAGGATCCCGAGATCGCCGGCGTGGTGCTGGGCGAGCTCGACCGGCTGCGCAGCGGCCTGCAACTGATCGCCAGTGAAAACTTCACCTCGCCCGCGGTGCTGGCGGCGCTCGGCTCGACGCTGTCGAACAAGTACGCCGAGGGATACCCGGGCCGCCGTTACTACGGTGGTTGCCAGGTCGTCGACCAGGCCGAGGAGATCGGCATCGCCCGGGCCAAGGAGCTGTTCGGCGCCGAGCACGCCAACCTGCAGCCGCACTCGGGTGCCAGCGCCAACCTCGCGGCATACGCAGCGATCTGCCAGCCCGGCGACACGGTGCTGGCGATGTCGTTGCCCCACGGCGGCCACCTGACGCACGGCTCCAAGGTCAACTTCTCCGGCAAGTGGTTCACGATGGTGTCCTACGGCGTGCGCGAGGACTCCGAGCTGATCGACTACGACGAGGTGCGCGACCTGGCCCGGGAGCACCGGCCGAAGATGATCATCTGCGGCGCCACGGCCTACCCGCGACTGATCGACTTCGCCGCCTTCCGCAGCATCGCCGACGAGGTCGACGCCAAGCTCGTGGTCGACGCCGCCCACTTCATCGGCCTTGTCGCGGGCAAGGCGATCCCGTCCCCGGTGCCGTACGCGGACGTCGTCACGTTCACCACGCACAAGGTGCTGCGCGGCCCGCGCGGCGGCATGATCGTCTGCCGGGAAGACATGGCGAAGGCGATCGACAAGGCGGTCTTCCCGTTCACCCAGGGTGGTCCGTTGATGCACTCGGTGGCGGCCAAGGCGGTGGCGCTCAAGGAGGCCATGCAGCCGGCGTACCAGACCTACGCGCGGCAGGTCATCGCCAACGCGCAGGCGCTGGCCGCGGGGCTGGCGGCCGAGGGCATGCGGCCGGTCTCCGGGGGCACCGACACCCACCTGGCGCTCATCGACCTGCGCAGCGCCGGCGTGACCGGCAAGGAGGCCGAGGCGCGCTGCGACGCCGCCCGGATCACGCTGAACAAGAACGCGATCCCGTACGACCCCCAGCCGCCGATGACCGCCTCCGGCATCCGGGTCGGCACCCCGGCGATCACCACGCAGGGCATGACCGAGGGCGACGCCAAGGAGATCGCGGCGCTGATCGGCCGCGCGGTGCGGGACCCGGAGGCGACGGCCGAGGTCGCCGCGGGCGTGGACGCGCTCGTCCACGCCCACCCGGCGTACCCGCGGGGCTAGCCTTCACGGATGCGCGAGTACGCGCTGGTCTGCTGCATCGCGGCGGCGGTGACGTTCCTGCTCACCCCGGTGGTGCGGGTGGTGGCCCGGCGCTGGGGGGCGGTCGCCCGCCCGCGCGACCGGGACGTACACGCGATCCCGACCCCGCGGCTCGGCGGGGTGGCGATGTTCGGCGGCATGGCGGTGGCGCTGCTCGTCGCGCACCTCATGCCGACGCTGCGCCGGACGTACGACACCGGCTCGGAGACGACCGCGCTGCTCGTCGCCGGCGGGATCATCTGCCTGCTCGGCGTGGTCGACGACCGCTGGGAGCTCGACTCGCTGACCAAGCTGGCCGGCCAGGTGTTCGCGGCCGGCGTGATGGTGCTGCTCGGCGTGCAGCTGCTGGTGCTCTACGTCCCGTTCGGCAACATCGGCACGCTGTCGTTCGCCCGCAACGACTCGGTCGGCCTGACCGTGGTGCTCTGCCTGCTCACGATCAACGCGATCAACTTCATCGACGGGCTGGACGGCCTGGCCGCCGGCGTGTCCGCGATCTCCGCGCTGGCCTTCTTCGCCTACTCCTATCACCTGGCCCGGGAGGGCTACGGCGACGTCGCGTTCGCGCCGTCGCTGCTCACCGCCGTGCTGGCCGGGGCATGCCTCGGCTTCCTGCCGCACAACTTCTCACCGGCCCGGATCTTCATGGGTGACTCCGGCTCGATGCTCATCGGGCTGACCCTGGCCGCGTCCGCGGTGACGGCGTCCAGCACCGCCGACTCGCAGCAGTTCGCGACCTCGGCGACCGACACGCTGCCGATGTACCTGCCGTTCCTGCTGCCGCTGGTGGTGCTGGCGGTCCCGCTGGTCGACCTGGTCATGGCGGTGGTCCGGCGGGTCAAGGCCGGGCGGTCCCCGTTCTCGCCGGACAAGCTGCACCTGCACCACCGGCTGCTGGAGATCGGGCACACCCAGCGCCGGGCCGTGCTGCTGATCTACTTCTGGTCGGCGTTGCTGGCCTTCGGCGGGGTCGCGATGTCGATCATCGACGACCCGCTGCGGGTGCTGTCCGTGGTCGCGGCGCTGGCCGCGATCGCGATCGTGCTGTCCAGCGTGCCGCGGCTGCGCGCGTCCAGGCGGGTGCCATGACCGCTCCGGAGGACCCGGGGGACACTCCCACCGACGGTCGCCCGGCGTGTCCGGATGCCGGGGAGGGGACGGTCGGTTCGCCCGCGCCCGCATCCGAGACAGGGGAACGGACGGTCGGTTCGGCCACGGCGCGCCCACCCGTGGCGGCTCCTCGGACCGGGGGGAACACGGGGGGCGTGCCCCCCGTGGGTTGGGACCTGTCCCACGTCAGGTACGGGCTGCTCACCACCGGTGTGCTCGCGGTCGTCGGCGTCCCGCTCACCTGGCTGCTGCGCGACGGCCGGGGGGCAGCCTGGGTGCTGGCCGGGCTCGCGATCGTCGCCGCCTTCTTCTCGGTCGGCGCGTACGCGGTCGCGGCGGCCGGGCGGGTGTCCGACTCGCTCACGCTGCCGGTCGCGCTCGGCACGTACGTGCTCAAGATCGGGCTGCTCGGCGTGCTGCTGGTGGCGCTGCGCGACGAGCCATGGGTGGACCGGAAGCCGTTCGGGCTGGCGATCGCGATCGGGACGGTCGCCTGGACCGTCGTCCATGCCCGCCGGGTCTGGACGGCCCAGCTGTACTACGTCGATCCGCCGCCTCGCTGACCGGGCATTATCCCAGGTCCTTTGCCGAATGTTGGCGGGGGGCGGGTCCCGGGCGGCGGGATGCCGGCTGATAACGTACGCCTGCCATGACCGACGGACGTCAGCCCTCAGGTATGTCCGGTGCAGACGAAGGCTGGGCCGTCGTCGGGACGCTGTTCGCCGGTGTGGTCGTCTGGGGCGGGATCGGATGGTTGATCGATCTCTGGCTGGATACCACGTTCGTGAAGGCGATCGGTGTCCTCGTCGGCCTGGCCACGGCGATCTACCTGGTCGTCGTCAAGTACGGCAAGGCCGGGTGATCGGCACCCAGGGTCACAAGCACCGCCGGACCGAGTGAGAGGGGAGTGCCCGTGAGCGCAAGCATCGTCCTCGCCTCGGAGTGCCCGCCTAACGACCCCGGCTTCTGCGCACCCAGCGTTCTCGAGTTCTTCCCCAAGCCGCTGGCGACCTTCGACCTGTTCGGGGTGCACTTCGCGATCACCCGGATCACCGTGATCCTGTGGATCGCGACCGCGGTGATGGTGTGGTTCTTCATCGCGGCCACCCGCAACATGCAGCTGGTCCCGGGCAAGCGGCAATACTTCGCGGAGTCGGGCTACTCGATCATCCGCGACGGCGTCGCGCGCGAGGTCATCGGCACCGAGGGACTTCGGTTCGCGCCCTACCTGGCCTCGCTGTTCTTCTTCATCGTGATCAACAACATCATGGGGATCATCCCCTTCGCGCAGATCCCGCCGACCGGGCGGTTCGCGTTCCCGGTGGTGCTGGCCACGATCACCTACGTCCTGTTCAACTGGGTCGGCATCCGGCAGCAGGGCGTCGGGCCGTACTTCAAGAACAACCTGTTCCCCGCCGGCGTGCCCAAGCCGCTCTACCTGCTGGTCACGCCCATCGAGTTCGCCTCGACGTTCGTGTTCCGCCCGTTCACGCTCTCGGTCCGGCTGTTCGCCAACATGCTCGCCGGGCACCTGCTGCTGGCGATCTTCGCGGCCGGCACCGTCTACCTGTTCACCGTCGGGAACTTCTCGGTGATCTTCGCACCGGTGTCGTTCGCGATGTCGGTCGTCATGACGTTCTTCGAACTGCTGGTCCAGGTGCTGCAGGCGTACGTCTTCGTGGTCCTCACCTCGGCCTACATAGCCGGCGCCATGGAGGAGGCGCACTGAGGCCGCCGCCTCGCCCCGTCCGTCCGCGTGAGCGGGGCTCACGCGACCTCAAGGAGGAGACCCATCCGTGTCCGTTCTCGCTGAACTGAGTGGCAACATCGGGACCGTCGGATACGGCCTGTCGGCCATCGGCCCCGGTATCGGCGTCGGCATCGTGTTCGCCGCATACATCCAGGCCACCGCCCGGCAGCCCGAGTCGGCCACACTGACCAGGACCTACCTGTTCCTCGGCTTCGCACTGTCCGAGGCGCTGGCGATCCTGGGCTTCGTGGTCCCGTTCATCATCACCTGACCAACCGGCGCGAGGGAGTCCCGCGATGCTGCCGCTCCACCTAGCGGTACCGGCCGAAGAGTCCGGTCCCAACCCGGTCATCCCCGCCGGCGGCGAGCTGATCATCGGTCTGCTCACGTTCGGCATCGTGGTCTTCGTGCTGATGAAGTACGCCTGGCCGCAGATGGAGGCGACCTTCCAGGCCCGCCGCGACGCGATCGAAGGCGGCATCAAGCGGGCCGAGGAGGCACAGGCCGAGGCGCAGCGGCTGCTGACCGAATACCGCCAGCAGCTGTCCGAGGCGCGCACCGAGGCGGCGCAGATCCGGGACAACGCCAGGGCCGAGGGCCAGCGGATCATCGAGGAGATGCGAACCACCGCGCAGGAGGAGTCAGCCAGGATCGTCGCCCGCGGCGAGGAACAGCTGACCATGCAGCGGCAGCAGGTCGTGCGGGAGCTGCGCGGGGAGATCGGCTCGCTGGCCACCGGGCTGGCCGAGCGGATGGTGGGCGAGACGCTCGCCGACGACCCGGCGCGGCAGCGGACGATCGACCGGTTCCTGGACGATCTCGACGTCATGTCCCAGTCCGTTCCGGCCGGCGTCGGTGCCGGCGGTGCGGCGACCGGGGCCGCCGGCACGGACGGCGGCGGCACGAGGGACGGCGGCGGCACGAGGGACGGCGGTTCAGCGGGCGGTGGTACGTCGGGCGCCACGTCGACCGGCGACTCCACCGATAGCTCGGCCGGCGGTGGGACGTCGAGCGGCGGGGCGTCGAGCGGCGGGGCGTCGAGCGGCGGTCCTGGTGGCGCTGGCTCGGACGGCGGTGTCGGACCGGGTGGTGGGCCGACCGGCGCGGGCCAGACCGGGTTCCCGCCCGGCCCCAGCTCCGGCGGCTCCGGTGCCGGCGCGACGGACGCCGGCCGCTCCGGCGGCTCCGGCCCCGGCTCCGGCGGGTCCGGCGGGTCCGGTGGCGGCGCGTCGGATTCGGGCCGCTCGACCCCCGGTGGGTCCGGTGGTCCGGCGGGCGGTGCCGGTGGTCCGGCGGGCGGTGCCGGTGGTCCGGCGGGCGGTGCCGGTGGTCCGGCGGGCGGTGCCGGTGGTTCGGGGCAGGACGGCTCCGGCGGGCCCGGGGGCGGCGGGCGTTCCCGCCGCCGCCGGTGATGACCGGTCCCGGGGCGGCCAGCCGGGAGACCCTGGCCGCCGGGATCGACGCCCTCGACGGCATCATCGACCGCTCGCGCGCTGACCAGCTCGGCCCGCTGGCCGACCAGCTGTTCGCGGTGACCGAGCTGCTCGACCGCGAGGCCGGCCTGCGCCGCGCGCTGGCCGACCCCTCGGCCGACCCGGATCGCCGGCAGGCCCTGTTCGACCGCCTGCTCGCCAGTCAGCTGGACGCGCAGGCCCTTGAGCTGCTCCGGCCGCTGGTGCGGGAACGCTGGTCCAGTCCGGGCGACCTGGCCGACGCCGTGCAGGCGCTCAGCCGCCGGGCCGTGCTCGGCATCGCCGAGCGTGCCGGCACCCTCGACGACGTCGAGGACCAGCTGTTCCGGTTCGGCCGGATCCTGGACGGCGAGCCGCGGCTGCTGCTCGCGCTGGAGGACCCGCTGGCACCGACCGACCGCAAGGTCGGCCTGCTGGACCGGCTGGTCGGCGAGCGGGTCGACGGCACGACCCGGCAGCTGCTCGAGCACGCCGTCCGGGCCCCGCGCGGGCACGGCCTCGAGCGGGCGGTAACGGAGCTGGTCGAGCTCGCGGCCGCCCGCCGAGAGCGGTACGTGGCGTACGTGACCGCGCCCGCGGCGCTGACCGACCAGCAGGAGCGCCGGCTCGCCGCGGCCCTGGCCCGGGTCTACGGCCGGCAGATCTCACTGCAGGTCACGGTCGACCCGGCGCTGCTCGGCGGCCTGGTCGTCCGGGTGAACGACGAGGTCATCGACGGCAGCGTGGCGTCCCGGCTGGACGCGATCCGGCACCGGATGACCGGGTAGGGGTCGCCGTGATGCGCGCCTACCGGGCCGGCATGGACACTGGGACCATTGACGAACAGCGAACGCAGGGGTGCAGGCAATGGCTGAGCTGACGATCTCCGCGGACGAGATCCGCGCCGCGCTGGACGACTACGTCGCGTCCTACTCGCCGGAGGTCTCCCGCGAGGAGGTCGGCACGGTCGCTGAGACCGGTGACGGCATCGCTCGCGTCGAGGGCCTGCCCTCGGCGATGACCAACGAGCTGCTCCGGTTCGAGGACGGCACGCTGGGCCTGGCCCAGACCCTGGACGTCCGCGAGATCGGCGTGGTCATCCTCGGCGAGCAGCAGGGCATCGACGAGGGCCAGACGGTGCGCCGCACCGGCGACATCCTCTCGGTGCCGGTCGGCGACGGCTTCCTCGGCCGGGTGATCGACCCGCTCGGGCAGCCGATCGACGGGCTCGGGGAGATCCGGGAGGAGGCCCGCCGGCCACTGGAGCTCCAGGCGCCGAGCGTGGTGCAGCGCCAGCCGGTCAAGGAGCCGCTGCAGACCGGCATCAAGGCGATCGACGCGATGACCGCGATCGGCCGCGGCCAGCGCCAGCTGATCATCGGCGACCGGCAGACCGGCAAGACGACGATCGCGATCGACACGATCCTCAACCAGAAGGCCAACTGGACCACCGGCGACCCGAAGCAGCAGGTGCGCTGCATCTACGTCGCGATCGGGCAGAAGGGCTCCACGATCGCCGCGCTGCGCGCGACGCTCGAGGAGCAGGGCGCGATGGACTACACCACGATCGTCGCCGCCCCCGCCTCGGACGCCTCCGGCTTCAAATACCTGGCTCCGTACACCGGCTCGGCCATCGGCCAGCACTGGATGTACAGCGGCAAGCACGTGCTGATCGTCTTCGACGACCTGTCCAAGCAGGCCGAGGCCTACCGGGCGATCTCGCTGCTGCTGCGCCGGCCGCCCGGCCGCGAGGCCTACCCGGGCGACGTGTTCTACCTGCACTCCCGGCTGCTCGAGCGGTGCGCCAAGCTCTCCGACGACCTCGGCGGCGGCTCGATGACCGGCTTCCCGATCATCGAGACGCGCGGCAACGACATCTCGGCATACATCCCGACCAACGTCATCTCGATCACCGACGGCCAGATCTTCCTGGAGACCGGGCTGTTCAACGCCGGTGTCCGGCCGGCCATCAACGTCGGCGTCTCGGTCTCCCGGGTCGGCGGCAACGCGCAGCTGCGGGCGATGCGGAGCGTCGCCGGCTCGCTGCGGCTCAACCTCGCGCAATACCGCGAGCTCGAGGCGTTCTCGGCGTTCGGTTCCGACCTCGACCAGGCGTCCCAGGACCAGCTGGCCCGCGGGTCACGGCTGGTCGAGCTGCTCAAGCAGCCGCAATACTCGCCGTTCCCGGTGGAGCGGCAGGTCGTGTCGATCTGGGCCGGCACCAGCGGCGAGCTCGACGTCGTCCCGGTCAGCGAGATCCGCAAGTTCGAGCGGGAGTTCCTCGACTACGTCGGCCACAACCACGCCGGCATCTACGACGCGATCCTGCAGACCGGCAAGCTGGAGGACGACACGGTCGAGGCGCTCAAGCGGGCCATCGACCAGTTCAAGCACCAGTACCAGACCTCGGAGGGCAAGCAGCTGATCGTCAACGAGCCCGAGGTCGAGGCGATGGAGGCCGACGAGGTCGGGCAGGAGAAGGTGACCCGTTACCGCCAGCCGCAGGTCTCCGCGGCGGGCGAGCGCCGGAGCTGACGATGGCCGGCACCCTGCGCATCCTCCGCCGCCGGATCCGCGCGGTCACCCAGACCAAGCAGATCACCAAGGCGATGGAGCTGGTCGCCACCTCCCGCATCGCCAAGGCGCAGCAGCGGGTCGAGGCGGCGCTGCCCTACACCAACGAGCTGACCCGGGCGCTGTCCGCGCTGGCGTCCAACTCGAACACCGACCACCCGCTGCTGGTCGAGCGGCCCAACCCGCGCCGGGCCGCGATCCTGGTCATCACCAGCGACCGCGGGCTGGCCGGGGCATACAGCTCCAACGCGCTGCGCACGGCCAACGGGCTGGAGTCGCTGCTGCGCGAGGAGGGCAAGGAGCCGGTCCGGTACGTGATCGGCCGCAAGGGCTCGGCCTACTACCGCTTCCGCAGCCGCGAGGTGGCCAAGGAGTGGACCGGCTTCTCCGAGCAGCCGGCGTTCACCGACGCCCGCGACGTCGGGTCCACCCTGGTGAAGGCGTTCCTGGCCGGGATCGACGACACCGATGACGGCGAGGGCGACCGCGAGGGCGAGCGCGAGGGCGAGCGCGAGGGCGTTGTGGGCGTCGACGAGATCCACATCGTCTACACCGAGTTCAAGTCGATGCTCAGCCAGAACCCGACGGCCAAGCGGATCGCGCCGCTGGTCGTCGAGGAGAGCGAGGAGGAGGCGCCCGAGGGCTACCTCCCTGCGTACGAGTTCGAGCCGGAGCCGGACGAGCTGCTCGGCGCGCTGCTGCCGAAGTACGTCAACGCCCGGATCTACGCCGCGCTGCTGGAGTCGGCGGCCTCCGAGTCGGCGTCCCGGCGGCGGGCGATGAAGTCCGCCACCGACAACGCCGAGGAACTGATCAAGACCTACACCCGCGAGGCCAACCAGGCCCGGCAGGCGGAGATCACCCAGGAGATCAGCGAGATCGTCGGCGGCGCGGACGCGCTGGCCGCCGCAGGGAGCGAGAGATCATGACCGCGGTAGAGGAAACCACCGGCATCGGCCGGGTCGTTCGGGTCACCGGCCCGGTCGTGGACGTCGAGTTCGGCCGGGACGAGATGCCGGAGCTGAACAACGCCCTGCACGTCGACGTCGAGATCAGCGAAGGCAACCCGCTGAACAAGGAGCTCACCCTCGAGGTCGCCCAGCACATCGGCGACAACGTCGTGCGGGCCATCTCGATGCAGCCCACCGACGGGCTCATCCGCGGCGCCACCGCCACCGACACCGGCCACCCGATCGAGGTGCCGGTCGGCGACCAGGTCAAGGGGCACGTGTTCAACGCGCTCGGCCGCTGCCTGGACGACCCCGACTTCGTCGCCGGCGAGACCTGGCCGATCCACCGGCCGGCCCCGGCGTTCGACCAGCTCGAGGGCAAGACCGAGATGCTGGAGACCGGCATCAAGGTCATCGACCTGCTCACCCCGTACGTGGCCGGCGGGAAGATCGGCCTGTTCGGCGGTGCGGGCGTCGGCAAGACCGTGCTGATCCAGGAGATGATCCGCCGGGTCGCCCAGGAGTTCGGCGGCGTGTCGGTGTTCGCCGGCGTCGGCGAGCGCACCCGCGAGGGCAACGACCTGTTCCTGGAGATGACCGAGTCCGGCGTCATCAACCAGACCGCGCTGGTGTTCGGGCAGATGGACGAGCCGCCGGGCACCCGGCTGCGCGTCGGGCTGTCCGCGCTGACGATGGCGGAATACTTCCGGGACGTCCAGAAGCAGGACGTGCTGCTGTTCATCGACAACATCTTCCGGTTCACCCAGGCCGGGTCCGAGGTGTCGACGCTGCTGGGCCGGATGCCGTCGGCAGTGGGCTACCAGCCGACGCTGGCCGACGAGATGGGCGTGCTGCAGGAGCGGATCACCTCGACCCGCGGCCACTCGATCACCTCGATGCAGGCGATCTACGTGCCGGCCGACGACATCACCGACCCGGCGCCGCACACCACGTTCGCGCACCTCGACGCGACCACGGTGCTGTCCCGGCCGATCTCCGAGCTCGGCATCTACCCGGCGGTGGACCCGCTCGACTCGACCTCGCGGATCCTCGACCCGCAGTACATCGGGGAGCGGCACTACAACGTCGCTCAGGAGGTCAAGCGGATCCTCCAGCGCTACAACGAGCTGCAGGACATCATCGCGATCCTCGGCATCGACGAGCTGTCCGAAGAGGACAGAGTGCTGGTCGGCCGGGCCCGCCGGATCCAGCGGTTCCTGTCCCAGAACCTGCTGGTGGCCGAGCAGTTCACCGGCCAGCCCGGCTCGGTCGTGCCGCTGGCGGAGACCGTCGAGTCGTTCGAGGCGCTCACCCGCGGCGACTACGACCACCTGCCCGAGCAGGCGTTCTTCCTCAGCGGCGGGATCGAGGACGTCGAGAAGAAGGCCTCCGAGCTGAACAAGTAGGCATCGGCCCTATGCACCGGCCGGTCCACAGTGGACCGGCCGCTCCGTCGCGTTCGGACGGTGTCTGTCGTGCGGGTTCCCCGTGGGGAGACCTGCCCTAACGCAGCAGGTGGCTGTTGACCGTCCGGACCGCCGCGGCCAGCGCCGGCAGCTCGACCACCTCGACGCCGGCTCCGGCGAGCAGCTCGGCCCCGTCGCAGTCGGCGAACAGCGGCGGCTCCCGCAGCGCGAACACGACCCGGGCGATGCCCGCGGCGAGGATCAGCTCGGTGCAGGTCTGCCGGCGGGAGCGGCGGCGCGAGCACGGTTCCAACGAGCTGTAGAGCGTGCCGCCGGCCGGGTCGCCGGGGAACGCCGCGAGCGCGACCTCCTCGGCGTGGTCGAGCGGGTCGTCCCGGCGGGACCAGCCGACCGAGCGTGGTGCGCCCGGTCCGGGCCCGACGACGACCGCGCCCACCGCGTACGCGGCCGGGCTCGGCGGGCTGAGCCGGGACAGCTCGACCGCCTCGGCGAGCAGGGCCGCGTCGAGGGACTCCGGGCACGGGTCAGAGCGCATAGCGCAGCACCGCCGTGTCGCCGACCGCCTCCGCCCCGAGCAGCCGCCGTCGACCGGTGGCGGGTGGGCCGAGCAGGCGGGGGGCGGCGGGATCGCCGACGAAGACCGGGGCGATCGCCAGCCGCAGCTCGTCGGACAGGCCGGCGGACAGCAGCGCGGTGAGGACGCCGGCGCCGCCCTCCACGAGCAGCCGGCGCACGCCCCGGTCCGCGAGCTCGGCGAGCACGTCGGGCAGGTCACCGCCGAGCAGCAGCGGCGCCGGGCCGCCGGCGAACACCGCCGCACCGGGGTCGAGCTCGCGGCTGCGGGTCAGCACCACCCGGACGGGTGACGGCGGCAACCCGCGGGAGACCCGGTCCGCCCGCCGCCGCCCGGACCGGACCAGCAGCCGCGGGTCGTCGGCGCGGACCGTGCCGGCGCCGACGAGGATCGCGTCGCAGCCGGCCCGCAACTCGTCTACGGCGTCGAGATCCTCCGGCCCGGACAGGATCAACCGGCGCGGCGACCGGTCGTCGAGGGCGCCGTCCAGCGAGACCGCCGCGCTCAGCAGCACGTACGGTCGGTGAGACACGCGATCACGGTACGCGTCGGAGCTCGGCGGCCCGGCGCGGCCCGGTTCCGGCACCGGCGCCGACCTGCGGAGTCCGGTTCCGGACGGCCGGACCGGCCTCGCTAGACTTCAAGGGACCTCCGGCCGGCGAAGGAGATCCCGCGTGGCAACCGTGCACGTCGAGCTCGTGTCCGTCGAGCGCCTGTTGTGGTCCGGCGACGCCACGATGGTCATCGCCCGCACCACGGAGGGCGAGCTCGGCGTGCTGCCCGGCCACGCGCCGCTGCTCGGCGAGCTCGCGCCGGGCGGGATCGTCCGCATCCAGGAGGAGGGCGGCGAGGAGCTGGTCTTCGCGGTGCACGGCGGGTTCCTGTCGGTCACCGAGGAGGGCGTCTCCGTGCTGGCGGAGCTGGCCGAGCGGTCCGACGAGATCGACGTCGCCCGGGCCCAGCAGGCGCTGGAGCGGGCCCGGTCGGCCGGCGAGGACGACGACGAGGCCGCGGCCGCGGCAGGCCGGGCGATGTCCCGACTCCGCGCCGCCGGCCAGACCGTGTAGCCGCCATGGCGGTGGAGGTCGTCGTGGCCATCGCCGTCGCGGTGGCCGCCGTCGGCCTCGTGCTGGTGGTCCTGGCGCTGCGCAGGCGGGTGCTGCTGCGCCCGGCCGGGTCGATCGACATGAGCCTGCGCACGCGGTTCGGCCGGATCGGCGGTGGCTGGGCGCTCGGCGTCGGCCGCTACACCGGTGAGGACCTCCACTGGTATCGCCTGTTCGCGCTGACCGTGAAGCCGGCCCGGACGCTGTCCCGCCGCGAGCTGCAGGTGATCGGCCGGCGGCAGCCATCCGGTGCGGAGTCCTGGGCGGTGCAGGCGGGTGCGGTGATCGTGGAGTGCCAGGACGACGCCGGTCCGGTGCAGGTCGCCATGAGCGCCGGCGCGGTGACCGGCTTCCTCTCCTGGCTGGAGTCGGCGCCCCCAGGATTCACGGTTCCCGGCTACGCCGCGAGTTAGCTAGCGGTTCGCGCCCGGCGTCCACAGCACGTCGCCGTCCGGGTTGGCCACCCGGGCCAGGATGAACAGCAGGTCCGAGAGCCGGTTGAGGTAGCGCGCCGGCACCGGCGCGGTCCGGTCCGGATCGGCTTCGAGCAGTGCCCAGGCGCTGCGCTCCGCGCGGCGGACGACGGTCCGGGCCTGGTGCAGCAGGGCGGCGCCGGGGGTCCCGCCGGGCAGCAGGAAGCTGTCCAGCTTGCGCAGGCCCTCGTTGAACTCGTCACACGCCCGCTCCAGCCGCTCGACCTGCGCGTCGGTCACCCGCAGCGGCGGGAACTCCGGGCTGTCGGCGACCGGCACGCACAGGTCGGCGCCGACGTCGAAAAGGTCGTTCTGCACCGAGCGGAGCACCTCGGCGATCGGCGGGTCGAGCCGGCCGAGCGCGAGCGCGACCCCGATCGCGGAGTTCGCCTCGTCGACGTCCGCGTATGCCACCAGCCGCGGGTCGGTCTTGCGCACCCGGCTCATGTCGCCGAGCGCGGTCGTGCCGGCGTCGCCGGTGCGGGTGTAGATGCGGGTCAGGTGGACGGCCATGCCCCGAGACTAATGTCCCGCAGGGCACTAGCCAGGGGCCACCGGACCGGGCGGGACCAGCTTGCGGGCCCGCTCCTCGTCGTCCGGGAAGACCAGCACCTGCACCCGGCCGTCCCGGCGGACTCCGATCGTGGAGCGGATCCCGGCGTCGGACAGCACCGCCCGCAGCGCGGCGGCGGCCGGCCGGTCCGGCAGGTCGGCGACGGGGCGCAGCAGGCCGGTGTCGACCTGGACGCCGGGCGGCACCACCGAGCGACTCGCGGTGCGGTGCCGGCCGGAGCCGAAGACCCACTTGCTCAGCATCGCGAGCGCGGCGACGACCACGATCGCCACCACCGGGCCGACCGCGAAGTGCGTGCTGTTCACGCCGTCGACGGGCACGCCGTCCAGTCTCGCACCGTACGGCGACCGGTGCTCCGTACGGTCGCCGCGGAGTAGGGCCACGGTAGGTGACGATCTGGTGACGGTTTCGCCGGATGGGCATCTCCGGCGCCGCTCACGAGGTCTCCTGTACGACGGCGCACTGTCGGGGGAGGAGACGCCATGCACGTGACCGTTCAGCGGACGGGCGTCGGGGACACGGTCCTGCTCAGCGGCCGGCTCGACGGCCGTTCGGCCGGCGAGGTCCGGGACACCTTGCACGCCGTGCTCGCGGCCGGCTCGGGCCGGCTCGTGGTCGACCTGAGCGGCATCGAGCTGCTCGACGCGACCGGTCTCGGCGTGCTGGCCGGCGCGCACCGGCGGGCCCGGCTGACCGGCCGGGAGCTGGTCCTGCGCGATGCCCCGATCCGGGTGGCCCGGCTGCTGCGGCTCGCCCGCCTCGACCGCGTGATCACCGTCGAGCCACCGCCCCGCCTCACCCCGGCCTGACGCCCCGGCCGGACACCCGGGCCGGACGCCCGGCCGGACGCCCCGGCCTGACGCCCCGGCCGGACGCCCCCGGCCCCCGACGGCCCCGGCCGGACGCCCCGGCCCGACGGCCCCGGCCGGACGCCCCGGCCCGACGGCCCCGGCCCGACGGCCCCGGCCCGACGGCCCCCGGCCCGACGGCCCCCGGCCCGACGGCCCCCGGCCCGACGCCCCCGGCCCGACGCCCCCGGCCCGACGGCCCCCGGCCCGACGCCCCCGGCCCGACGCCCCCGGCCCGACGGCCCCGGCCCGACGCCCCCGGCCCGACGGCCCCGGCCCGACGCCCCCGGCCCCGACGGCCCCGGCCCGACGCCCCGGGCCCGACGCCCGGCGCGCGAGTGCGGCGGTGCTTCGAGCACCGGGCGCGGTGGCGTTGATGGCAACAGGTCGGGATCCACGCCAGCGCTGTGTAGCGTGTCCGGCCGTGAGGTTGGTCGTCGCACGGTGCAGCGTGGATTACGTCGGGCGGTTGACCGCGCACCTGCCGATGGCGCCGCGACTGCTGCTGGTCAAGGCGGACGGGTCGGTGTCGGTGCACGCCGACGACCGGGCGTACAAGCCGTTGAACTGGATGAGTCCGCCGTGCAGCCTCCGCGACGACGGTGACCAGTGGACGGTCACCAACAAGGCCGGCGAGAAGCTGATCATCATGCTGGACGAGGTGCTGCACGACTCCTCGCACGAGCTTGGCGCCGACCCGGGCCTGGTCAAGGACGGCGTGGAGGCCGAGCTGCAGCGGCTGCTGGCCGAGCAGATCCAGACGCTCGGCGCCGGCTACCGGCTGGTGCGCCGGGAGCACCCGACTGCGATCGGACCGGTCGACATCCTCTGCCGGGACGCCACCGGCGAGGCGGTCGCGGTCGAGATCAAGCGCCGCGGCGAGATCGACGGGGTCGAGCAGCTCACCCGCTACCTGGAGCTGCTCAACCGGGACCCGGTGCTGGCGCCGGTGCGCGGCATCTTCGCGGCACAGGCGATCACGCCGCAGGCCAGGGTGCTCGCTTCCGACCGCGGGATCGCCTGCGTCACGCTCGACTACGACGCGCTGCGCGGCGTGGACGACCCGAGCAGCCGGCTGTTCTGAGCCCGGGCGTCAGGTGGCGGTCCGCAACGCCGCGGCGAGGTCGTCGAGCTGCACCGGACCGAGGCCGAGGGCGGCGGTGTGCCAGCGCTTGAGGTCGAAGCCGGCGCCGAGCCGGGTCCTCGCCTCGTCCCGGGCGGCCAGCCAGGCCCGCTCGCCCAGCTTGTACGCGGTCGCCTGCGCCGGCCAGCCGCAGTAGCGCACCACCTCCGGGTGCAGCCGGTGCATCGCGATCCGGCCGCGGTCCCGCAGCACCTCCGTGGCCACCTCGAACGTCCACCGCGGCCCGTGCCGCTCCGCCTCGGCCGGCGGTAGCGGCAGGTCGAGGTGCAGCCCGATGTCGATGAGCACCCGGGCCGCCCGCAGCGCCGAGCCCTTGAGCATGCCCAGCCGGCGGCCCGGCGTGTCGAACCAGCCGAGCTCGTCGGCCAGCCGCTCCGCGTACAGCGCCCAGCCTTCGGCGTGGCCGGGCACGCTGCCGACCCGCTGGTGCCGGGACAGCGCCTCGCCCATCACCCTGGCCTGGCCGAGCTGCAGGTGGTGGCCGGGCACGCCCTCGTGGAAGACCGTGGTCTGCTCGGCCCAGACCGCGAACCGGTGCCGGTCGCCGAGCGGCCACCAGGTCCGCCCCGGCCGGGTGAACGCCTCGTCCGGCGGGGTGTAGTAGGCCGAGCCCGAGCTCGATCCGATGGCCAGCGTCGCATCGACCGTACGCAGCTGCGGGGCGATGTCGAAGTGCACGCCGTCGAGCCGTTCGACCGCCGCGTCGTGCTGGTCCTGCAGCCAGGCCCGGTACGCCTCGGCGCCGTCGACCACGTCGGTCTCGTCGAGCAGCGCGGTCGCCGCGTCGATCCCGGCCCCCGGCGAGACCCGCGACGCCTCCGCGGCCAGCTCGTCCTCGATCCGGTGCAGCTCCGCCCAGGCCCACTCGTACGACTCGACCGGGTCGAGGTCGGCGCCGAGCACGAGCCGGCGGGCGACCGCGTGCCGCTCCGGTCCGACGCCGTCGGGCTCCGCCGCTCGCGGCGCGTAGACCTGCCGCAGCCAGTCGGCCGTGTCCGCGTACGCGGCGTGCGCGTCGCCGGCGCCGGCGGCCAGGGCCGGGGCGAGCGGGCCGTCGCCGTAGCCGGCGACGACCGGGGTGTGGGTGTGGCCGTCGGCATACCGGTCGGCCTGCAGCGCGGCCTCGACGGCCTGCCGGCGGGCGGCCGGCAGGCCCCGGTCGAGGCCGAGGGCGAGCGCGTCCCGCCAGGAGGACAGCATCCGCGGGATCGCGGCCATCCGGGCGGCGACCGCCGCCCAGTCGTCGGCGCCGTCCTTCGGCATCAGGTCGATGCTGTCCCGGACGGTGGCGAGCAGGCCGAACGGCGCCCGCACGGCGCGCAGCGGTTCGCCGATCTCGACTGCGGCGAGCTCGGCCAGCAGCCGGCCGCGCAGGAACCGGGCGGCGGCCTCGTCCCGCCCCGACCGGGCGCCGCCGGCCCGGTCGGGGGAGACGGCGTCGAGCTCGGCGAGGGTGGCCCGGGCCAGGTCGGCGCGGGCGCTGATGCCTTCCGGCCCGTAGTCGGTGGACACGCCCGCGGCGCCGGCGACCCCGCGCATCGTCCCCCACACCGGGTCGAGGGCCGCCTGTCCCGTCACGTACCGTTCGCAGACCTCGAACACCGCGCTCGCCACGGTCGCTGAAGTTACCCGGCGCGCACCGGTTCAGCCGCCGGCGGCCGGGTTCACGAACGTGATGTCGACCGTGGTGAACCCGAGCGAGCGCATGAGCTTGTCGAGTGTCGCCCTGGTGTTGTCCTCGGCCCGTTTCTGCAGCCCGACCTGCCTGGCCGCGTCGGCCAGCCGCTGCTCGGCCACCTGGTACATCTGCTGGTTCTGCGGGTTTGGCTGGTCGGAGAACAGGTTGCCGAGCCGGTCGATCACGCCCAGGTCCTGGTTGAGCACCCGGCTCTGGTCGGGGTCGACGTTCGGCTTGGACAGCTGCGCCCGCGGGAGCGTGATCGAGACCGACTTCCGGTCCGCCGACACCGACACCGCGTCGTCGCCGAGCTTGCGGAAGTCCACGTACGAGTCGACCGAGCCGATCGCGAGGAAGATCGTCCGCTTGCCCTTGATGATGTCCGGCAGGAACTTGGCGTCCTGCTGGATGTCGATGACCACCTGATACTGCCCGGTCGCCGCGTGGTATTCGGACAGGTCGCGCATGGCGGTGAGCACCGCCGGACCGCTCCGGTCGCGCTCCTCGCTGCCGAACGGCCAGTGCGTCAGCCGGGCCAGCCCGAACAGCGCCAGCAGCGCGACGAGCAGCACGACCGCCACGCCGACCACGCTGCCCACCACGCCGCGGCGGATCTCGCCGGCGATCCGGGTCGCGCCGCGGCCGGGTATCCGGCGCGTCCGCGCGTCGGTGTCGCTGGTCATCCGGGCCTCCTTGCGGGGACGGTGTCGTGTCCCTGTTCTACCCGCTCGTCCGTACGGCCGAACGGTGTCCGCCTACCGGCCGGTAGCGTGACCGGTGTGACGATGGTGGACGGCGAGACGTTCCAGTCGCTCGACCCGGCGACCGGGGAGCCGGTCGGCACCTTCCCGGTGCACTCCGAGGCGGACGTACGGGCCGCCGTCGCGCGGGCCCGCCCGGCGGCCGAGTGGTGGGCCGGGCTCGGGTTCTCCGGCCGCGCCGAGCGGCTCGGCGCCTGGCGGGCCGCCCTCGCCACCCGGACCGCCGAGCTCGCCGAGCTGATCCACCGGGAGGGCGGCAAGCCGGTCGACGACGCGGTGATCGAGCTGGCGACCGCGATCGAGCACCTGCACTGGGCGCCGCGCAACGCCGAGCGGGTGCTCGGCCCGCGCCGGGTCAGGCCCGGGCTGCTGGTCGCCAACCTGGCCGCGACCCTGGAATACCAGCCGTACGGGGTGGTCGGCGTGATCGGCCCGTGGAACTACCCCGTCTTCACGCCGCTCGGCTCGATCGTGTATGCGCTGGCGGCCGGGAACGCGGTCGTGTTCAAGCCGTCGGAATACACCCCCGCGGTCGGCCGGTGGCTGGTCGACAGCTTCGCCGCGGTGGTCCCGGAGCAGCCGGTGCTCGGGCTGGTCACCGGCGCCGGGCCGACCGGCGCGGCGCTGTGCCGGTCCGGTGTGGACAAGCTGGCGTTCACCGGCTCGACCGCGACCGCGAAGAAGATCATGGCGGCGTGCGCGGAGACGCTCACGCCCGTGCTGCTCGAGTGCGGCGGCAAGGACGCGATGATCGTCGCCGCCGACGCGGACGTGCGGGCCGCGGCGGACGCGGCGGCCTGGGGCGGGATGGCCAACGCGGGCCAGACCTGCATCGGCATCGAGCGGGTCTACGCGGTCGACGAGGTCTACGACGAGTTCGTCACCGCGCTGGCCGATCGGGCCCGGACGCTGCGGCCCGGCGCCGCGTACGGCCCGGCCACCATGCCGGCCCAGCTGGAGGTGATCCGCCGGCACGTGACCGACGCGCTGGCCCGTGGCGGCCGGGCGGTGGTCGGCGGTGCCGGCTCGGTGCGCCCGCCGTACGCGTACCCGACCGTGCTGGTCGACGTGCCCGAGGACGCCGCCGCGGTCCGGGAGGAGACCTTCGGTCCGACGCTGACCGTGACCAGGGTCGCGGACGTGGACGAGGCGGTCGAGAAGGCGAACGCGTCCGCGTACGGCCTCGGCGCGGCGGTGTTCGCCCGTTCCGGCGGCGAGGCGATCGCCCGGCGGATCCGGTCCGGGATGACCAGCGTCAACTCTGTGCTGTCCTACGCCGGGGTCGGGGCGCTGCCGTTCGGCGGGGTGGGCGAGTCCGGCTTCGGGCGGATCCACGGTGACGACGGGCTGCGCGAGTTCGCCCGGGCCAAGGCGATCAGCCGGCCGCGCTTCCGGGCCCCGATCGACGTCACCCGGTTCGACCGGAAGCCTTGGTCGATGCGGGCGTTGGGGATCGTGCTGCGAGCCGCGTACGGGCGGCCGCCGAGGCACCGGCGCGGCCAGTCGTAACGTCTGGCGGACCCAAAGGGTGCCCATCGGGACCCTTTGTGACGCACACTCAACCTGACGACTCCGTCAGGTGGAGGACTGATGAGGTGGCTGCGGTTCCGGGAGGGTCCGGCGGTCGCCGGTCTGGTCCTGCTCGCCGCGGCGCTCCTCGCCGGCTGCGGTGCCCCTCGCTACACGTACGTGAAGAACTCCGCCGACCACATGTACGTGAAGATCCCGGCCAGCTGGCACTCGATCGACCAGAAGGACCTCGACAACGCGATCGGCCTCGACCCGGCCGAGGACGCGAGCTCGCGCGGGCTGTGGCTGCAGGGGTACGACGCGGCTGACACGCCGTCCGCGCTGCACCTGTTCGGGTCGTCGGCGCCCGAGCCGGCGGTGCTGGTCAGCGTGCAGCAGGTGCCGCAGGCCTCCCGCGGCGGGCTGTCCCTGGACGGGCTGCGCGACTTCTTCTTCCCCGTGTCGCCGACCGCCCGGCAGAACAACCAGAACCCGCAGCTGACCGGCTTCGGCCTGCTGGCCGACGACGTGCTCACCCCCGGTGACGGGGTCCGCGGCGTGCACACCGTCTTCCGCTACCGCCTCGGCGGCGGGCCGCCGCAGATGATGGACCAGACCGGCTACCTCAACGACGACGCCAGCAAGGTCTACCTGCTGCTCGTCCGCTGCTCGACCACCTGCTACAAGGATCGCCACGGCGAGATCGAGAACGTGGTGTCCTCGTTCACCATCCGGGAGAAACCATGACGGCACCGGTCGCCCACCCGCCGGAGGGTCTGTCCGCCCCGGACGAGCCGCCACACGCACCGCCGCCGCCGACGCGGCCCTCGATGCCGTTCTGGAACCGGATCCGCCTGCTGCTGCTGTTCGCCGTCGCGTGGCTGATCCTCGTCTGGGCGGCGATGGCCGACAACCCGCTGCTGCCGTTCGTGGACTCGGTCCGGATACAGCTGCACGACTCGCAGTGGCTGATCTGGCTGGCCGGACTCGAGCTGCTGCGCCAGGTCCACTACCTGATTGAGGAGCGGTCGCCGCGCTACCACCGGTTCTGGTCCCAGACGGTGTTCGGCGGTGTCGACCGCGCGGCCCGCCGCCGGATGTCGGACTGGACCCGGTTCCGGCTGGCCCGCATGATCAAGGTCGTCCTGCTGGTCGCGCTGTTCGCCGTGGTCGCCGCGAAGGCGCTGGACACGTCGCCGGTGCTGGCGCTCTTCCAGGCGCCGGCGCTGTTCTACCGGGCGCTGCCGCTGATCCTGCAGATCTCGTTCGGGTTCTTCTTCATCGCGTTCCAGTTCATCGGCCTGTTCTGGCTGCTGTCCCGCGGCGGCGTCGACACCTACTACCCGGACGACATCAAGACCCGGTTCGCAGACGTGTGGGGCCAGGACCACGTGGTCGAGCGGATCCGGGAGAACATCATGTACCTGGAGAAGCCCGACGAGATCGAGGCCAAGGGCGGCTACGTGCCCGGCGGCATCCTGCTCTGGGGCCCGCCCGGCACCGGCAAGACGCTGATGGCCGAGGCGGTCGCCGGTGAGACCGGCAAGCCGTACGTGTTCGTCGACCCCGGCGCGTTCATCAACATGTTCTTCGGCGTCGGCATCCTCAAGGTCAAGTCGCTGTTCCGGAAGCTGCGCAAGCTCGCGCTCCGGTACGGCGGGGTGATCGTGTTCTTCGACGAGGCCGACTCGCTGGGCAACCGGGGCTCGCTCGCGCAGGTCGGCCCGGGCGGCCCGACCGGTCGCGGGATGACCCCGTTCAACACCTCCTGCCACGGCGCCGCGTACCTGGCCGAGGACACCCGCTGGATGCTTGCCAGGAGCGCGATGCAGGACGGGTACGGCGACGCGTTCATCGCCGGCGCCGGGATGAACGGCGGTGGTGGCGGCGGCGGGATGGGCACGCTGCAGGCCCTGCTCACCGAGCTGTCCGGGTTGAAGAAGCCGCGCGGCCTGGTCAACCGCTGGGGCCGGCGGGCGCTCGGGATGCGGCCGAAGCCGCCGCCGAAGTACCGGATCCTCGTGATGATGGCGACCAACATGCCGGAGGCGCTGGACGAGGCGCTGCTCCGGCCGGGCCGCATCGACCGGATCTACAAGGTCGGCTACCCGAGCAAGGCAGGCCGGATCCGCACCTACGAGGGCTACTTCGACAAGGTTCCGCACGAGATCACCCCGGAGCAGCTGGACAAGCTGGCCACGATCACTCCGTACGCGACCGGCGCCACGATCAAGGACCTGGTGAACGAGGCGCTGATCACCGCGATCCGGGACGGCCGGGACACGATCACCTGGCCGGACGTGGTCAAGGCCAAGCAGCTCAAGGAGCTCGGGCCGCCGGAGGACGTCGAGTACATCGAGCGGGAGCGGCACGCGGTCGCCGTGCACGAGGCCTGCCACGCGATCGTGGCGTACCGGACCAGGCAGCACATGGAGATCGACCTGGCCACCATCGAGAAGGGCAGCGACTACCTGGGCATGGTGGCCAGCATCCCGCCGGAGGACCAGTTCACCCGCTGGCGGTCGGAGTTCGAGTCGGACATCCTCGTCTCGCTCGCCTCGCTGGCCGGCGAGCGGATGTTCTTCGACGGCGACTCGTCGTCCGGCGTGTCCGGGGACCTGGAGTCCGCGACCCAGGTGGCCTCGTTCATGGAGGGGTTCTGGGGGATGGGCTCCACCGTCTCGTCGTACTCGACCGCGCAGCGGCTGCAGGTCGGCAGCCCCGGCGGCGCCGGGCGGCGGGAGGGCGAGAAGCCGGAGGCGATGCTGCGCCGGGCGCTGGCCGACCGCATCGAGGACAAGCTCGGCGACCTGCTGGTCCGGGCCGAGTCGTTGCTGGCCGAGAACCGCGCCCAGGTGCTGGCGCTGGCGCACGCGCTGGAGATCCACCGCACGCTCACCGGCGACGACGTCGAAGCGGTCATCGAGGGCCGGGAGGGCGAGACGGTGGACGGCAGCGCGTACCGGGACGCCGAGTTCGCGGCGCGGCTGGAGGACTACCACGCCGCCGCCGTCGGCGCCCACCGCGGGCACAGCCGGATGCCGATCTCGCTGCCGCCCGGACGCTCCACAGTGGACGGTTCGGCGGAGGGTACGGCGGCCGCCACGGCGTAGCCTGGCCAGGGTGGACACGGTCGAGGAATGGCGGGGGGAGGACTACCAGGTCCGCCGGATCACCGGCAGCACGAGCACCAAGCCGTACCGGTGCCCGGGCTGCGACCAGGTGATCCGGCCCGTGACGCCACACGTCGTCGCCTGGCCGGCGGCCGATCCGGAGGCCGGCGAGCGCCGGCACTGGCACACCGCCTGCTGGCGCGCCCGGGACCGGCGCGGGGCGAAGGTGCGGCGGTCCCGCTCGGCCCCGCGCCACTGACGCCGCCGCGGCCCGCCTCGGTAGGGTCGGCCCGTGTTCGATCTCACCTGGAAGACGGCGCTGGTCACCGGTGCCTCCCGCGGCATCGGCGCCGCGATCGCCGCCGCGTTCGTCCGCGCCGGGGCGAAGGTCGCGGTCAACAGCCGCGGCGCCGAGCAGCTGCGGAAGACGGCCGACGAGGTCGGGGCGGCGGTCGTGCTGCCCGGAGACGTCACCGACGAGCAGGCCGCGCAGGAGGTGGTGGCCGGCGCGATCGAGGGGCTCGGCCAGCTCGACGTGATCGTCAACAACGTCGGCGGCAACGGCGTGATGGTGCCGTTCCCGCAGCTGCGCTTCGCCGGCTGGACGAAGGTGATGCGGCTCAACGTCGACTCGGCCGTGCACGTGCTGCAGGCCGCCGCGCCGCACCTGCTGGAGCGGCGGACCGGCTCGGTGATCAACGTGGCCAGCGTCGCCGGGTTGTCGGCCACCCCGGCCATGGCGCAGTACGGCGCGTCCAAGGCGGCGCTGATCTCGCTGACCCGCACGCTCGCGGTCGAGTGGGCCAGCACGGGCGTGCGGGTGAACGCGCTGTGCCCGGGCTGGACGGCCACCGACCTCAACCGCACGCTCTGGGAGAACGAGGAGGTCTACGCCGGCCTCACCGCAACGATCCCGATGGGCCGGTGGGCCAGGGCGGAGGAGATGGCCGGGCCGGCGGTGTTCCTCGCCAGCGACGCGTCGTCGTTCATGACCGGGCAGACGCTGGTGGTGGACGGGGGCCAGACCGCGGTCTGAGCACTCGGCGTGCCGCCGAAGCCGCCTGCCCGGGGTGCTCGGCGCCTCGCCCGCCGAGCCTGGCCGGGGTGCTCGGCGGCGTGCCGCGGCGCTCTCCGGGGGTGCTCGGGGGCCTGCCCCCGAGTGTCGGCATAGGGTGACCTCGTGCGCTACCGCCCGCTCGGCCGGTCCGGGCTCGTCGTCTCCGTCGTCGGTCTCGGCCTGAACAACGTCGGCCGGTCGATGGACGCGGCCGTCACCCGCAAGACCCTCGACGCCGCCCTCGACGCCGGGGTGACCCTGCTGGACACGGCCGACGTCTACGGCACGCATCCCGGCGAGTCCGAGGAGATCCTCGGCGAGGTGCTCGGCGCCGATCGGGAGCGGTTCGTGCTGGCCACCAAGTTCGGCGGCAGCATGAAGGGCGCCAACGGGCCGGACTGGGGCGCTCGCGGCTCCCGGCGGTACGTGCGGATCGCGGTGGAGGCGTCGCTGCGCCGGCTGCGCACCGACCACCTCGACCTGCTGCAGTATCACAAGCCGGACGGCGTCACCCCGATCGAGGAGACCCTCGCCGCGCTGGACGAGCTGGTCACCGCCGGCCTGGTGCGCTACGTCGGCTCGTCCAACCTCGCCGGCTGGCAGGTCGGCCAGGCCGCCCACCTGGCGAGCACCGCCGGGTCGGTGCGGTTCGTCAGCGCCCAGAACGAGTACAGCCTGCTCGACCGCCGGGCCGAGACCGAGCTGGTGCCCGCCTGCGAGGCATACGGGGTGGGCGTGCTGCCGTTCTACCCGCTCGCCAACGGCCTGCTCACCGGCAAGTACACCCGCGACCAGGAGCCGATGTCCGGGACCAGGCTCGCGGCCCGGCGCCGGGACGTCTACGACTCCGCGCCCTGGGACGTCCTCGACGGCCTCCGGGCGTATGCGGACCGCCGCGGGCTGTCGATGCTCGACGTCGCGATCGGCGGTCTCGCCGCCCAGCCGGCCGTCGCCTCGGTGATCGCCGGCGCCACGTCCGCCGACCAGCTGCGGGCGAACGCGACCGCGGGGGAGTGGGAGCCGGACGAGGACGACCTGGCCGAGCTGGACGGGATCGTCCCGCGGGGCACGCTGTCCGGCTGAGTCGGGCTGCTGGTCACTCCGGCTTCGGCGGCTGCTGCTCCTCGGCCGGCGACTCCTCGTCCTCCCCGGCACTGCCGACCGGACCGCCGGTCATCGTCGCCAGCATCTCCCGGACGTTCTGCAGCTGCGCCTGCACGCTGTCCCGGCGGCGGACCAGCGTGGCCAGCTCGCGCTCGACCTCGGACCGCTGCCGGGTCGCGTTCCCGGTCGCCTCGTTGACCAGTGTCTCGGCCTCGCGCTTGGCCGCCTCGAGGATCTGGCTGGCCCGCCGCTCGCTGTCCGCACGGTGCGCGTCGGCGTCCCGCTTGACCTGCTCGGCCGCCTCGTTGGTCTCGGCCAGCCGCCGCTCCACCTCGGCCAGCCGGGCGGACAGCTCCTGCTCGGCCTGGTCGCGGCGGCGGGACAGCGTGGTCTCGAAGTCCTTCGCCGCGTGCGCCGCCTTGGCCCGCGCCTCCTCGAGCTCGCTGGCCGCCTCGGCCCGCACCGCCGCGGCGTCCTTGCCGGCCTCGGCCCGCATCGCCTCCGCCTCGGCCAGCGCGGCCGCCCGGCGCTGGCCCGCCTCGCGGTCGGCGGCGGCGATGATCTCCCGCGCCTCCCGCTCGCCGTCGGCGCGCATCCGCTTGGCGTCGTCCTCGGCCTTGGCCCTGACCCGGTCGCCGTGCGCGCTCGCCTCGGCCCGCAGGCTTATCGCCTCCTCCTCGGCGAGGCGCAGGATGTTCTCCACCCGGGCGCCGAGGCCCGCGTACGACGGCTCGAACTCCTCGACCCGGCGCTGGGCGGTCTGCAGCTCGATCTGCAGCTCCTCCAGCCGCTGCTCGAGCATCCCGACCCGGTCGCCGGCCGACTCCCGCTCGTGCCGGAGCGTGGCCAGCTGGCTCTCCAGGCCGGCGAGGTAGTCGTCGACCTGCCGACGGTCGTAGCCGCGCAACGCCACGTCGAAGCCGTGGTCGACGCCGAGGTCGTTCAGGTAGCCAAGGTCCGTGCGTTCGGACATCCCAATCCATCCTGCCTGCAAACGGTCGTCACTGTGCATCCTGCCGTGGGACCAGGACCTCGCGCAGGATCAGCTGTATCGCCGCCGTCGCCGGCACCGCCAGAAGCGCCCCCACGAACCCGAGAAGAGTACCGCCGATCAGCGCGCCCACGATGGCGGCTGCCGGGTTCACGTCCACCGATCGGCTCATCACCCGGGGGTAGATCACGTAGTTCTCGATCTGCTGGTAGACGAGGAAGAACAGGCCGGTGAAGATGCCGACCGGCACCGAGACGAAGAACGCCACGGCGGTCACGACCACCGCGCCGATCGTCGCCCCGATGAGCGGGATGACGTCGGTGAGCGTGACGATCAGCGCGAGCGCCAGCGGGTACGGGATGCCGAGCGAGCTGACCCAGATCAGCGACGCGACGCCGGCGATGAGGGCGACCACGACCGCGCCGGCGACGTACCCGCCGACCCGGCTGAGCACCTCGTCGCTGATCAGGCTGAACCGGGCCCGGCGGGTGCGCGGCACCAGCCGGTACGCGGTGCGCTTGATCGAGTTGAACGACGAGAGGAAGTAGAGCGTCAGGATCAGGACGGTCAGGGCCTTGAGCACGAAGCCGGCCACCTGCTGGGTCACCGAGAGGACGTTGCCGGCGATGCGGGTGCCGAACTCGCCGGTCGTCACGTACTGGTCCAACTTGTCGATGAGGCCGAAGCGCTGGTCGAGGTCCCGGATCGTGGCGTTGTTCTGCAGGTCCTTGACGTAGCCAGGCACCGCGTCGACGAAGTTCGCGACCTGGTTGATCACCGGCGGCAGCACGGCGTAGCCGAACAGGGCGAAGAAGCCGAGCAGGCCGGCGAACACGATCGCGACGGCGGCGCCGCGCCGCATGCCGGCGCGCTCCAGCCGGGACACGATCGGGTTGAGGCCGATCGCCAGGAACGCGGCGACGATGACCAGCACCAGCACCCCGCGGGCGCTGACCAGGGCCTGGTAGAGCAGGTAGGCGAAGCCGGCGCCGACCGCACCGGCGAACCCGATCCGGAACGGCGACCGCCGGTTCATCGGCCGGCCGGGGCGGCCGAGCGGGTATTCCTCGTCGACCCCGGCCTCCTCGGCGCGGACGTCCGGGTTGACGACGGGGTCGTCGCCCGGGACGTCGGCCAGCCCCTCGCCGGGCGGGCCGGAGTCCGCGGCGAGCGCCGCCTCGGCCGCCTCGGCCGCCGCCGTCGCCTCCGCGGCCTCCGCCCGCGCCCGCTCGGCCCGCTCCTGCGCCTGCGCCGCCCGCTCCCGCGCCGCCGCGACCTCGTGCCGCGCCTCGACCTCGCGGGCGCCCGGGCCGCCGTGGCCGCTCGCCCCGTCCGCCCCACCCGCGGCTTCTCCCGCCGAGCCGGCGCCGGCGGCCGGCGCTCCGTCGGCGCGCGGCGCGGCGTCGCCGGGACGCCCGCGCACGCCCGCCTGCTCCCGGTCGTCGGCCGGCTCACCGGCCGGATCGGGGCCGGGGTCGGCAGTGCCGTCGACCCTGGTCCTGCTGGGTCGTTGCTCGCCCACCGCCGCGCACCTCCCGCCGCTCACCCAGTCGCGGGCAGCGTACGGCCAGCCCGAACAGCCCGACAGGCGCCTTGTATGTGCGCTGTGCCGGCCGGTTCAAACCCTCCGACCGGGAGTCAGTCGCGGCGCGGCCACTCCTCCAGCGACGCCGCGGCGGCGGCCGGCACCTGGTCGAGGATGCCGCGCACCGCGGACAGCTGCCCGAGCACGGTGGTCCGCACGTCGGCCAGCTCCTGGGCCCGCCGCTTCGCCTCCGCGACGAGCCGGTCCGCCTCCGCCCGGGCCGCCTTGACGAGCTCGCTCGCCTCGGCCGCCGCCGCGGCCCGCCGCTCCTCGATCTCCCGGACCAGGTCGGCCCGGCGCTGCTCGTCCGCCGCCAGCTCCTTGCTGCGCCGGTTGCGCAGGGTGATCTCGAAGTCCTCGCTGGCCTGGGTGCGCTTCGCCTCGGCGGCCTCGTCCGCCAGCCGCCGCTGCTCGTCGGCCTGCGCGGTCAGCCGGGCGACCTCCTGGTTCACCGAGGCCGACTTCGCCTCGGCGGCGGCGATCGTCTCGGCCGACCGGGACTCGGCCTCCGCGACCAGCGCCGCTGCCCTGGCCTCGGCGTCGCTGACCAGCGCGGCCGCCCGCTGCTGCGCGTCCCCGAGCAGCGAGCCGGCCTGCTCCTCGGCGGCGGCGAGCTTCTCCGCGGTGCTGCGGTCGGCCGAGTTGAGCTTGTCCTGCAGCTCGGAGTTGAGCAGCTCGAACCGGTGCTGCAGGTCGACGGCCTCCTGCTCGGCCTTGCGGCGGATCTCCGTTGCCTCCTCCTTGGCGAGCGCGAGCATGCCCCGGATCCGGTCGCTCACGTCCTCGAGCGACGGCTCGGTCCTGGTGACCTGGCCGAGCCGGGCGTGCAGCGCGTCGATCTCGTTGTGGGCCGCCGCCAGCTGCCCGGCCAGCTCGGTCAGCCTGGCCGCGACGGTGTCCCGTTCGGCCACCGCGATGCGCAGGTCGGCCTCCAGCCTCTCCACGTGCTCGTGCACCTGGTGGCGGTCGTAGCCGCGCAGCACGACGTCGAAGGTGCTCGCCCCCTCCAGCAGGGGCAGGAGCTCGGTCTGCTGTTCGCGGCGGTCCATACGTCCCATCGTTCCATCAACCACTTCCGCGGAGCCTGTCGGTTGCGGTGCAGATCCTGGTGCGGTGATGCCGTCGGGTCAGTGCGGTGACGGAGCTGGCCCCGATGCCGGCTGGACCAGCTCGACCAGCACGCCGCCGGCATCCTTGGGGTGCACGAAGTTCACCAACGAGCCGGCGGTGCCCCGGCGCGCCCTGTCGTAAAGCACCCTGAGGCCGCGGTCGCGCAGGGTCTCCGCGACGGCCTCGACGTCCTCGACGGTGTACGCGACCTGCTGGAGGCCCGGGCCGTGCCGGTCGAGGAACGTCGCGATCGCCGAGTCCGGCCGCAGCGGCGCCAGCAGCTGGATCTGCGTCGTGCCGTCGCCGACGGCGAGCATCGCTTCCCGGACACCCTGATCCTCGTTGACCTCTTCGTGCACGCTGGCCAGACCGAACGTCTCGCCGTACCAGGCGATCGCCTCGTCCAGGTCGGGCACCGCGACCCCGACGTGGTCTATGCGCAGGAACACGTTCGTGACCGTAACCCACGTCTTCGGGCCGGCGGTACCGTGCAGGAAAGGACTCTCGCCGATGTGAGGAGGCCTGCTGTGCCGGGTTCTGTCATCGTGGGCGGCGCGCGGACGCCGATGGGCAAGCTGCTGGGCGGCCTGCGCGACTTCTCCGGCACCGACCTCGGCGCGGTCGCGGTCAGGGCCGCGCTGGAGCGGGCCGGCATCACCGGCGACCAGGTCGACTACGTCGTGCTCGGGCAGGTGCTGCAGGCCGGCGCCGGGCAGATGCCGGCGCGGCAGGCCGCGGTCAAGGCCGGCATCCCGATGAGCGTCCCCTCGCTGCTGGTCAACAAGGTCTGCCTGTCCGGACTGGACGCGATCGCGCTGGCCGACCAGCTCATCGGGGCCGGCGAGTTCGAAGTCGTGGTGGCCGGCGGCATGGAGTCGATGACCAACGCACCGCACCTGCTGCCCGGCCTGCGCAAGGGCCACAAGTACGGCGCGGTGGAGATGCTCGACTCGATGGCCTACGACGGGCTGGTCGACGCGTTCGACCACATCCCGATGGGCGAGTCCACCGACCGGTACAGCGAGCGGCTCGGGATCACCCGCGCCGAGCAGGACGAGTTCGCCGCCCGGTCGCACCAGCGGGCTGCGGCCGCACAGAAGAACGGGCTGTTCGACGAGGAGATCGTGCCGGTGCAGGTCCCGCAGCGGCGCGGCGACCCGGTCGAGATCCGGGAGGACGAGGGGATCCGCGCGGACACCACGGTCGAGGTGCTGGCCAAGCTGAAGCCGGCGTTCGGCGCCGACGGGACGATCACCGCCGGCAGCTCGTCGCCGATCTCCGACGGCGCCTGCGCGGTGGTGGTGATGTCGCGGGCCGCGGCCGAGCGGCACGGGGCCACGGTGCTGGCCGAGATCGGCGCCTACGGCACGGTCGCCGGTCCCGACAACTCGCTGCACTCGCAGCCGTCGAACGCGATCCGCACGGCGCTCGGCAAGGCCGGTCTCGACGTCTCCGCGCTCGACCTGGTCGAGATCAACGAGGCGTTCGCGGCGGTCGGCATCCAGTCGATGCGCGACCTCGGCATCGGGCCGGAGATCGTCAACGTCAACGGCGGCGCGATCGCGCTCGGCCACCCCATCGGGATGAGCGGCGCCCGGCTCGCGCTGCACCTCGCGCTCGAGCTGCGCCGGCGCGGCGGCGGCCTCGGCGCGGCGGCGCTGTGCGGCGGCGGCGGCCAGGGCGACGCGCTGCTGTTGAAGGTCTGAGCTACCTTTCGCGGGTGACCTCGACCCGGCGCGCCGCTGACGTCGGCACGCTGGTGGCGCGGGCCCGGGAGGGCGACCCGCGCTCGGTCGCCCGGCTGATCTCGCTGGTCGAGGACGCCTCGCCGGCGCTGCGCGAGGTCGCGGCCGCGCTCGCGCCGCACACCGGCCGGGCCAGGGTGATCGGGTTGACCGGGTCGCCCGGGGTCGGCAAGTCGACCTCGACGTCGATGCTGGTCCGGGCGCTGCGCGGGCAGAGGCACCGGGTCGGGGTGCTCGCGGTCGACCCGTCCTCGCCGTTCTCCGGCGGGGCGCTGCTCGGCGACCGGGTGCGCATGCAGGACCACGCGACCGACTCCGGGGTGTTCATCCGGTCGATGGCCTCCCGCGGGCACCTCGGCGGGCTGGCCGCGGCGACGCCGCAGGCGGTCCGGGTGCTGGACGCGGCCGGCTGCGACGTGGTGCTGGTCGAGACCGTGGGCGTGGGTCAGGCCGAGGTGGAGGTCGCCTCGACCGCGGACACCACGCTGGTGCTGCTGGCGCCGGGGATGGGGGACGGGATCCAGGCCGCCAAGGCGGGCATCCTCGAGGTCGCCGACGTGCTGGTGGTGAACAAGGCCGACCGCGACGGCGCCGAGCAGACCGTACGGGACCTCAAGGCGATGCTCGCGCTCGGCGGCCGGCACTCGGAGCCGGGCGCGTGGCGGCCGCCGATCGTCTCCACCGTCGCGTCCCGCGGGCGGGGCGTTGACGAGCTGCTGGCTGCGCTGGACAAGCACGCGCGCTGGCTGGAGCGCTCCGGCGAGGGGCGGCGGCGCCGGCTCGCCCGGGCGGCGGCCGAGGTGGAGGCGATCGCGGTCGCCGCGCTGCGGTCCCGCATCGGCGACCTGCACGGGTCCGAGGCGCTCGAGACGCTCGCCGCCGAGGTCGTCACCGGCACCCTCGACCCGTACGCGGCCGCCGACAAGCTCGTCGACACGTTGACCACGTAGGGGCCCCGGCCGGGCAGGCGGGACGGGGCGGGGCGCTGGGGTGCGGGTCGCCGGTGCCGGCCGTGGGGGTGGGGGTGTCTGGGGGCTACGTCTGTGCTGCGCGTGACGGAGCAGAGGCGTAGCCGGCCGTGGGAGGAGTGGCGGAGGGCGGCGGGGCGGGATCAGGCGACCGCGGTGTCGCTCGTCGCGGTGGCGGCGCGGACGAGGTCGTCGAGCGGGATGTCGAGGACGGCGGTGATGGCGGCGACGGTGAACAGCGCCGGCGTCGGCACCCCGCCGCGCTCGATCTTGCGGATCGTCTCCTCCGCCAGCCCGGACCGGGCCGCCAGCTCGCGGACCGGCAGCTCGCCCCTGGCCCGCCGCAGCGCCGCGCCGAGCGCCAGCCCGCGCGCCCGCTCCAGCTCCGTCAACGCCTCCCGGACCACGCTCCGATCGTACTCTACCCCGATAACTATCCCGGGATAGTTGTACCGTGGGCGGCATGGACCTCGCCCTGCCGACCCGCACGCCCACCGAGCTCGACAGCATGCGCGCGGCCGGCCGGGTCGTCGCGGCGACGCTCGCCGCGGTCCGCGCCGCCGCCGGCCCCGGCGTGCGGCTGCGGGACCTGGACGAGCTCGCCCGCACCTGCATCGCCGAGGGCGGCGCCACGCCGTCGTTCCTCGGCTACCGCCCCACCTGGGCCCCGCGCGCGTACGACGGCGTGCTGTGCCTGTCGCCGAACGAGACCGTCGTGCACGGCCGGCCCAGCGGTCGCCGGCTCGCCGACGGCGACCTGCTCTCGATCGACTGCGGCGCGATCGTGGACGGCTGGCACGGCGACGGCGCCGTCACCGTCCACATCGGAGCGCCGACGGACGGGGACGAGCGGTTGCGGGCGGCGACGGAGGCGGCGCTCGCGGCGGGGATCGCCGCCGCCGTGCCCGGCGCGACCCTGCGCGACGTCGCCGTGGCGATCGACGCGGTCGCCCGCCGGTACGGCTACCAGCACGTGCTCGACCACGGCGGGCACGGCATCGGCCGGCAGATGCACGAGGGCCCGTTCATCGCGAACGTGCCGACCGAGGAGGCGGGCTGGTTCACGCTGCGGCCGGGCAACACGGTCGCGCTGGAGCCGATGCTCGTCACCGGCGCCGGCCGCTACAAGCACAAGCGCGACGGCTGGGCGGTGGTCACCGTGGACGGCTCCCGGGCCGCGCACGCGGAGCACACGGTCCTGGTCACCGAGTCCGGTGGGCAGCCACTGACCGTCCTGTGAGGACGGCAGCGGTGAGACCCGGGGAGGTCCGCTGCCACGCCTCCCCGGGCCCCGTCCGGTGCCTTACCTCAGGCCGGTGTCCACCGCGGTGGTGAGGGTGCCGTCGTCGCCGTCGAGCTCCCAGACCATCACCCCGCCGAGTTCCTTCTGCTTGACGTACGCGGTCTTCTGCGCGACGACCGTCGGGTCGTCGTACGACCACCAGTTCGTGCCGTCGTACAGCCAGAGTGCGCCGGCGGCGGTGTCCCGGAACCTGGTGCCCGGCCGGTTCTTGAGCACCTTGTAGTCCTCGATGCCGGCCTCCCAGGTGCCCTGGGCGGCGGTGCCGGACTGGAACAGGCCGTTGCCGGTCGGGCCGACTCCGGTCCAGCCGCGGCCGTAGTAGGGCAGGCCCAGCAGCCGACGCCGCTGACCGAGGACGCGGCGTCGAAGGTCTTCTGGTAGTCGGCGAACGCGTCGCCCTGCCCGGCCAGGTTGGCCTCGAAGCACCTGCCGTCCGAACCGACGTTCTCGAACGCGTAGTTGATCGTGCTGAGCTTGCCGGCCATCGCCTGCGCGTCCAGAGTGTGCAGGGTGAAGTTGCGGCCGTAGATGCCCCACTGGGCGAAGTAGCCGACCTTGCGGGCGCCGCCCGGCGGCGGTGGCGGCGGCGGGGGGCCGCCGGCGGCGGTGGTCACGCTGACCGCGGCGCTGCGGGCGGACGAGTTGCCGGCGCCGTCCCTGGCCGCGACGGCGAACGAGTACGCCGTGCCGGCGGTGAGCCCGGCCACCGTCGCGGAGGTGCCGGTCACCGTCGCGGCCAGCGTGCCGTCGCGGAACACGTCGTAGCCGGTGACGCCGACGTTGTCGGTCGACCCGGTTGCCGGCGTGGCGGGAGGCCAGCGCTGGGCACCCAGGCCACCCGGATGACCGGCCGGTGCTCGGGGTCCGTCCCCCGAGTGTTCGGCTACCGTCAGCACGTGGCGAAGCCGCTGGATCTCCCGTTCGACCCGATCGAGCGTGCCGGCGAGATCTGGGCCGACACCTGGGGGCCGGCGTCCGCCATGCGGGTCGCGACCTCGGTGATGCGGGTCCAGCAGATCCTGCTGGGCCGGTACGACGAGGTGCTGCGTCCGCACGGGCTCACGTTCGCCCGGTATGAGGTGCTGGTGCTGCTGCACTTCAGCCGGACCGGCGCGCTGCCGCTCAAGGTCATCGGCAGCCGGCTGATGGTGCACCCGACCAGCGTCACCAACGCGATCACCCGGCTGGTCGCGGCCGGGCTGGTCGAGCGGCTGGCCAACCCGCGGGACCGGCGCGGTGCGCTGGCCTCGATCACGCCGCACGGCCGCGAGGTGGCCGAGGCCGGCACCCGCGACCTCATGGCCATCGACTTCGGCCTCGGCGCGCTCGACGAGCGGACCCGGGAGAGCACGTTCGCGGCGCTGCGGAAGGTGCGCGCCGAGGCCGGTGACTTCCAGGAGAAGCCGCCGGCCGAGACGGTCGAGTAGGACGCGCCGTCCCGTTCGGGTGGCCGCGGTTAGTTGGACGTCCTAGTATTTTTCCGTGGACGACATCGAGGCCGGACGCCGGCGCTGGCAGGAGCGGTACGACGCCTCCCGGAAGCGGGACGCCGACTTCACGACGCTCTCCGGCGTCGAGGTGCAGCCGGTCTACGGCCCGGCCGGACCCGTCCCGGACTTCGAGCGGATCGGCTGGCCGGGTGAGTTCCCGTTCACCCGCGGGCTCTACCCGGGGGGCTACCGGGGCCGGCCGTGGACGATCCGGCAGTTCGCCGGCTTCGGCAACGCCCAGCAGACCAACGAGCGCTACAAGCTGATCCTCGCGGAGGGCGGCGGCGGCCTGTCGGTCGCCTTCGACATGCCGACGCTGATGGGCCGCGACTCCGACGACCCGCGCTCGCTCGGCGAGGTCGGCCACTGCGGCGTCGCGATCGACTCGGCCGCGGACGTGGACGTGCTCTTCGACGGCATCCCGCTCGGCGACGTCACCACGTCGATGACGATCAGCGGCCCGGCCGTACCGATCTTCTGCATGTACCTGGTGGCAGCCGAGCGGCAGGGCGTCCCGATCGGCAGCCTCGACGGGACGCTGCAGACCGACATCTTCAAGGAGTACATCGCCCAGAAGGAGTGGCTGTTCGAGCCCGAGCCGCACCTGCGGCTGATCGGCGACCTGATGGAGTTCTGCGCGGCCGAGATCCCGGCGTACAAGCCGCTGTCGGTGTCGGGCTACCACATCAGGGAGGCCGGCTCGACCGCCGCGCAGGAGCTCGCGTTCACCCTCGCCGACGGGTTCGGCTACGTGGAGCTCGGGCTGTCCCGCGGGCTGGACGTCGAGACGTTCGCGCCGGGGCTGTCGTTCTTCTTCGACGCGCACATCGACTTCTTCGAGGAGATCGCCAAGTTCCGGGCGGCGCGGCGGATCTGGGCTCGCTGGATGCGCGACGTCTACGGCGCCAAGACCGAGCGGGCGCAGTGGCTGCGGTTCCACACCCAGACGGCGGGGGTCTCGCTGACCGCGCAGCAGCCGGACAACAACATCGTCCGGACCGCGCTCGAGGCGCTCTCGGCCGTGCTCGGCGGCACCAACTCGCTGCACACCAACGCGCTCGACGAGGTGCTCGCGCTGCCCTCGGAGCGGGCCGCCCGGATCGCGCTGCGTACCCAGCAGGTCATCGCCGAGGAGACCGGCGTCGGCAACGTGGCCGACCCGCTCGGTGGCTCCTGGTATGTCGAGGCGCTCACCGACGAGCTCGAACGGCAGGCCGAAGCGATCTTCGCCCGGATCCGGGAGATGGGCGGCGACGGGACGATGACCGCCGGGATCCTGCGCGGCATCGAGGACGGCTGGTTCACCGGGGAGATCGCCGAGGCCGCCTTCCGCTACCAGCAGAAGCTGGAGAAGGGCGACAAGAAGGTCGTCGGCGTCAACACCAACCTGGCCAGCGACGAGCCGGAGCTCGAGATCCTGCGGATCTCCGGTGAGGTGGAGAAGGAGCAGGTGCGGGTGCTGGCCGGGCGCAAGGCCGGCCGGGACGAGGGCGAGGTGCGGGCCGCGCTGGCGGCGCTGGTGGACGCCGCCCGGGGCGAGGCCAACCTGGTCCCGCCGATGCTCGCGGCGGCCAGGGTGGAGGCCACGCTGGGCGAGATCTGCGGGGCGCTGCGGGACGAGTGGGGCGCCTACACCGAGCCCGCCCGGTTCTGAGGGGGTAGATCCCCAAAACGCGGGGATCGCCGGTGCACGGCGGCCGGCGGCCCCGCCGCGCGACTACGCTGGTTGCATGCAACCTGGTCGTCCTTCGCGTGGTGCCGCCCCGGCGCCGTCTCCCGCCCTGTCCGCCGCGCTGGCCGGTGCCGTCGACCTGTCCGCCCTGCAGGCCCGCAACGAGGCCCGGGAGCGGGCCGACGCGCAGGCCCGGGCGGCGGCCGACGGTGACGGCCCGGCCGAGCCGGTCACCGTCGTCGACGTCACCGAGGCGACCTTCCAGGCCGAGGTGCTCGACCGGTCGTTCCGGACGCCGGTGATCCTCGACCTGTGGGCCGAGTGGTGCGGGCCGTGCAAGCAGCTCTCCCCGGTGCTGGAGAAGCTCGCCGCCGAGGCGCACGGGGCCTGGGTGCTGGCCAAGATCGACGTCGACGCCAACCCGGCGATCGCGCAGGCGCTGCGGGTGCAGGGGATCCCGGCGGTGAAGGCGGTCTTCCAGGGCCAGCTGCTCGGCGAGTTCGCCGGGGCGCTGCCGGAGGACCAGGTGCGGACGTTCCTCGACCAGGTCGTCGAGGTGACCGGCGCGGCGGCGCCGGCGGAGGACGGCTCGATCCCGGAGCCGGTCGAGCCGGAGGACCCGCGGGTGATCGCGGCCGAGGAGGCCACCGAGCGGGGCGACTACGACGACGCGATCGGTCAGTACGCGGCGATCCTCGCGGCCGAGCCGGGGCATGCCCGCGCGGCGGCAGCGATCCGCGAGGTCGAGCTGCTGCGCCGGGTGGGCGCCGCCGCACCGGACGCGGTGGCGAAGGCCGACGCGGCACCGGACGACGTCGACCTCGCGCTGGAGGCGGCCGACGTGCAGCTCGCCCGCGGCGAGGTCTCGAACGCGTTCGCCCGGCTGCTGGCAGCGGTCCGGGGCAGCAGCGGTCCGCAGCGGGAGCAGGTGCGGCTGCGGCTGGTCGAGCTGTTCAACGTGATCGGCAACGAGGACCCGCGGGTCACCGCCGCCCGCAAGGAACTGACCAAGGCGCTGTACTAGTCGCGGACCGGAGGGCTGGGGACCGATCGCCACGGGCCGGTTCCGGCCCCTGGGGGACCGGCTGCTGACCCGGCGGGACACCTCCGGTAGCGCGACGGTCACGGTGGGCCTCCGGCGTCGAACAATCGGACGCGGTTTGGTACTTTTCGGCGTCCCACCGCCCTCAGGGAGGTCCTCCCTTGACCGATGGCTGGATGAAGGCCCGCACCAAGGGGCAGCACCGCGAGCCGGAGCCGGACGACGCCCGGGTGACCGCGCTGCCCGGCATGCAGGCCCCGCCACCCGGACCGCCGGGCCCGCTCGACGCGCAGCCTGGCGGCGACGTCCAGCAGGCCCTGCAGATGCTGACCCTCGCTCAGCGGACGGCGGAGGAGCACGTCGCCACCGCGCACCGCCAGGCCGACAAGATCCTGGCCGATGCGCGCGGGATGGCCGAGCGGATCGTCGGGGAGGCGCAGACCCAGGCCGAGGCCGTGCGGCGGGAGGCCGACAAGGTGCTCACCGACGCGAGAGCGCAGGCGGAGCAGTCGGTCAAGGAGATCCAGGCGCACGCGCAGACCGCCCGACAGAGCGGGGAGAAGATCGTCACCGACGCGCGGGCCCAGGCGACCGAGATCGTCAAGGAGGCGCGGGCGAAGGCGGACGGGCTCGAGCGCCTGGCCCGGCAGCGGTACGACGAGGAGGTCGGCAACCTCGCCGCGAAGCGGGAGGGGCTGCAGCAGCAGATCGAGTCCCTGCAGGAGTTCGACCGGGACTACCGGTCCCGGCTGCTCACCTTCATGCAGGCCCAACTGCGTGCCCTCTGGGTCGACGAACCCCACGTCGACGGCGACATCTCCCGGCCCATCACCTCAGACCCCGCCACCACCCCGGCCCCCGCACCCCCCGCCGTCCACA
>Ga0207643_10000215_pt1 | contig 40461 bp, 36 predicted proteins | sample KBSMisM62_FD_184313 | JGI IMG/M metagenome (GOLD analysis project Ga0207643, IMG submission 184313) | Miscanthus rhizosphere microbial communities from Kellogg Biological Station, Michigan, USA - KBS Miscanthus M6-2 (SPAdes) (version 2) | ecosystem: Host-associated > Plants > Roots >... | reverse complement strand
CGCCGCCCGTTCCGCCGCCGCCGTCCTCACCACCCCCGGGCGGCGACCAGTTCGACCAGGTCGAGGAGCCGTTGGGTGTAGCCCCACTCGTTGTCGTACCAGCCGAAGACCTTGACCAGCTCACCCTGCGCCTGGGTCAGCGTCGCGTCGAAGATGCAGGACGCCGATTCGCCGACCACGTCCCGGGACACGATGGGGTCCTCGTTGTAGACGAGCAGTCCGGCCAGCTCGCCGTCCGCGGCGGCCCTGAACGCGGCGTTAACGTCGGCCGCGGTCACCTCGCGGTCCAGCACGGCCGCGAAGTCGCAGAGCGAGCCGTCCTCGAGCGGGACGCGCAGGGCGATACCGTCCAGCCGGCCGGCCAGCTCGGGCAGCACCAGTCCCACCGCTCGTGCCGCGCCGGTCGTGGTCGGGATGAGGTTGATCGCGGCGGCCCGGGCGCGGTGCAGGTCCTTGTGCGGACCGTCCAGCACGTTCTGGTCATTGGTGTAGCCGTGCACGGTCGTGAGGAAGCCCTTCCGGAGCCCGAACGACTCGTGCAGCACTTTCACCATGGGGGCGAAGCAGTTCGTCGTGCAGGACGCGTTGGACACCACGTCGTGCAGCGCGGGGTCGTACGCGTCGGCGTTGACGCCGAGCACGATGGTCGCGTCGACGCCCTTGCCCGGCGCCGAGAGCACGACCTTGCGCGCACCCGCCTTGAGATGGCCGGCCGCGTCCTCCCGGGTGCGGAACCGGCCGGTGGACTCGACCACGATGTCGGCGCCGACGGCCGACCAGTCGAGGTCGGCCGGGTCGCGCTCCGCGGTCGCCCGGATGGGCCGCCCGTCCACGACGAGTTGGTCGCCGTCCACCTCGACCCGTCCGGGGTACCGGCCGAAGGTCGAGTCGTACTTGAGCAGGTGGGCGAGGGTCGCCACGTCCACGACGTCGTTGACGCCGACGACCTCGATGTCCCGGTCCCGCGCCGCACGCACGACGAGGCGGCCGATCCGGCCGAACCCGTTGACGCCGATCCGTACTGTCATCTCAGCACTCTCCTGATTGTCGGATGGGGGACTCAGTGGGCGACGAGGACGGGGCAGTGCGCGTGCCGCAGCACCTGCTGGCTGACCGAGCCCAGGATCAGCCCGGCGAAGCCGCCGAGGCCGCGGGCACCCACGACCAGCGCGGCGGCACCGTCGGCGGCGGCCACCAGCACGGCGGCGGACGAGCCGTGCTCGATCCGGCGCTCGATCTTGACGTCCGGGTTGCGCTCCTCGACATCGCCGAGCGCCCGGTCGAGGTTCTCTTCCGCGAGCTCGCGCTGGCTGAACTGGTCGATCCCGGGGTTCGGCGCGTAGGCCGCGGCCACCGGCGCGTACCGGTACGCGTGCAGGGCGATGAGCGTCCCACCGGTACGGCGGGCCTCGGCCAGTCCCAGCTGCAGTGCGCGGCCCGACTCCGGCGACCCGTCGATGCCGACCACGACATCGACGGCCGATCCGTGCACCGGCCGCACCACGGCGACCGGGCAGGCGGCGTGCTCGGCCAGCTGTCCGGACACCGATCCCATCAGCAGTCCGGCGAAGCCGCCGATGCCGCGGGCGCCGACGACGATCATCGCCGCCTCCTTCGCGACCGCCAGCAAGCCGCGCTGCGGGCTGCCGGTGCCGATCGCACCGCTCACCTCGAGACCCGGGTGGGCCGCGCGAACGGCGTCCAGCGCGGTGCCGACCACGAGCTCAGGTCCGGAGCGGAGAGCCAGATCGTCGTGTTCGTCCATCCGTTGCGGAGCCAGGTCGCCGAGTAGCCACTCGCACACGTGGCAGATCACCAGCCGGGTGCCGCGGAACGCGGCCGCTGTGGCCGCCCAGTCCAGCAGCAGCAGGTCAGGGTCTTCGTCGTCGATCGCGACGACGACCGCATTCTCGTACGTCATCCCCGCCACCTCCTGTCGTCCTAGTCCTCATCACACCGAGGCGGAGGGGCCGCGGCCAGGGTCGGAGGTCCCGCCCGCGCCGCCGGACGGCAGGGCAGGCCGCGGAGCGAGCCGTCAGCGGGCGATGACGACGGGGCACGGCGCGTGCCGGAGCACGTGCTGGCTGACCGAGCCGATCCGGAGCCGTTCGAAGCCACCCCGGCCGCGGGCGCCGACCACCAGGACCGCGGCGGTCCGCGCGGCCTCGAGCAGCGCGTCGGCGGCACCGCCGTGCACGGCCCTGGTCTCGATCTTCAGCGTGTCCCGGTCGGGTCCGAGACGCTCCAACGCCCGCTCCACCAGCTCCTCGGCCACGATGCGGTGGTGCGGCTCGTCCACGCCGGCGTTCGGGCCGTATTCGGCCGGCGTGGGCAGCCGGTAGGCGTGCACGACGATGAGTCGGCCCCCGAGCCGTCGGGCCTCGGCCGCGGCGAGCCGCAGGGTCACGTCGGAGTGCGACGAGCCGTCCACACCGACGACCACGTCCACGAGGTCCGGCGTCGACGCAGGGCGCACCACCAGGACAGGGCAGTGTGCGTTCGTCGCGACCTGCTCCGCCACCGAACCGAGCCGGCGTCCGCCGTCCCCGTCGTCGCGGCGGCCGCCGACGACCAGCATCCGGGCCTCGAGCGATGCCCGGACCAGCGTGGACTCCACCCGATCGGCGCCGACCGCGGTTTCCACCGCGAGCTCGGGGAACGAGGAGCGCGCCGTGTCGGCCGCCTCCCGGACGAGGAGCTCGGCCGATCCCGCCGGATCCGGTCCGCCGGGGCTCGGTTCCCCTCGCTCCCGCACGTGGCACACCAGCAGGTCGGCGTCGCGGGCAACGGCCTCCTCGGCCGCCCAGCCCAGGACAATCGGATCGAGGGTGCCACCGGACACCCCCACCATGATCGCTGCATCGGACCGCATCGCGACCTCCCCTCGGGAAGCGGATCGTCGCTTGTGGACGGTGGACCGGTCAGGATCGGACCGTCCTCATCCGTCAAGGCTATGGGCCGGTCTGCCGCCGCGGCAGAGTCGTTGGTCCTGACCGGCTCGTCCAACACACCATCGCCGGCGGGGCCTACCGACCGGACCGCCGAGCCGGACAGCGGGCGACCGGCTCAGCCGGTGCGGGTGGCCAACCAGCGCTCGGCGAAGGCGTGCTCCGCCACCAGGTTGCCGGCCGCGGTACGGCCGACGAACGTGGCCAGCCGACCACCCACGATCGGCACGGAGCAGCTCACCGCACCCTCGATCTCCTCGACGCTGTGCCGGGACGTGCCGGTCAGGGTCATGGTGCCGGTCATCGTGACCGGTACGCCGGACGCCTCGACCTGCCAGGTCCCGGTGCGGCTGCCGTCGGCGTCCGGGTCGGACCACACGTCGGTCTGGGTGACCGCGTTCGCCGGCCGCAGGAACCGCCGGGCGAACCCGGGGACCTCGAGCGCGACCATCCGGCGGGTGACGATGCGGAAGCCGCCCGGACCGGGTCCGCACTCGAGGACGCGGACGTCCGTGTCGCCGCAGGCGGCCAGCTTAGCCCGCAGGAATGCCTCGTCGGTGAGCATGACGAAGACCTCGGCGGGGTCGGCCTCGTAGTCGTGCCGGGCGTGCAGTCGCATCTCGATCTCCTCCTCGCCGGCCGGAGCGGCCGGTCAGTCCGAATAGGACTCCCGTAGCAGCCCGGCGATCTCCGAGACCAGCGGCATCCGCGGGTTGGTGCGGATCGTCATGTCCTCGAAGGCGGCCATCGCCAGCTCCGGCAGCCGGGCGGTGAACTCGGCCTCGTCGACGCCGGCCTGCTTCAGCGTCCGCGGCATGCCGAGGGTGTCGAGCAGCTCGTCGACCGCCTCGAACAGGCGGGTCCGGCTCTCCCCGTCCAGGCGCCCGCCGAGCACGACGCGACCGAGCAGGCCGTACTTCTCGGGTGCGACGTACGAGGTGTATCCCGGCGCCGGCATGAACTTCGACGGCATCGCGGCGTTGTAGCGCAGCACCCGCGGCAGGAAGATCGCGTTCGCCCGCCCGTGCGGGATGCCGAAGGCCGCGCCGACCGCATGGGCCAGCGCATGGTTGAGCCCGACGAACGCGTTGGAGAAGGCCAGCCCGGCCAGCGTGGCCGCGTCGGCCATCGCGGTCCTGGCCTCGAGGTCGGATCCGTCCGCGACCGCGGCCGGCAGCGCATCCAGGATGAGCCGCACGGCCTGGGTGCAGAACGCGTCCGTGTACGGCGAGGCGAAGATCGACACTGCCGCCTCGAGCGCGTGCGTGAGCGCGTCGATGCCGGTGTCCGCGGTGACCGACGGCGGCATGCTCAGCGTCAGCACCGGGTCGACGATCGCCACGTCCGGCGTGAGCGTGTAGTCGACCAGGGTGACCTTGCGCCGGCCGACCGTCACGACCGCCGCCGGAGACACCTCCGAGCCGGTTCCGGCGGTCGTCGGCACGGCGACCAGCCGCACCCGGTGCGGGTCCTGCGGGAAGTCCGCCACCCGCTTGCGAGCGTCCAGGAACGGCAGTGACAGCGCGGCCAGATCGGCGTCCGGGTGTTCGAACAGCAGCCGCATGACTTTGGCCGCGTCGAGCACCGAGCCGCCGCCGGCGGCGACCACCAGGTCGGGCTGGGCCCGGGCCAGTGTCTCGACCCCCGTGCGGATCACCGCCTCGTCCGGCTCCGTGGTCACCTCGGCGAAGACGCGGACGTCGGTGGTCGCGAGGTGGCGCCGGATCTCGTCGACCAGGCCGCGCCGCTCGCCGTCGGGGTCGGTCACCACGACCGCGCTCGCCGTGTCGAGCGCGGCGAGGTTCGCGAGCGCGCCCGCGTTGAAGTAGACGCCGCCCGGCGCGGCGCGGAACCACTGCGGCGGCGTACGGCGGTGCGAGACGGTCTTGATGTTGAGCAGGTTCCGGTAGTTGACGTTGTCGGTGGTGGTCGACCCGCCCCAGGTCCCGCAGCCCAGCGACAGGGTCGGAGTGAGCGAGTTGTAGACCCCGCCGAGGGCACCGACCGCCGTCGGCGCGTTGACCAGGATGCGACCGGTCCGGACCGCCTGCGAGTACGCGCGAACGACCGCGTCGTCCTTCGCGTAGACGGCGGCCGTGTGGCCGAGCCCGCCGTGCTCGGTGACGAGCACGGCGGCGGCGATGCCGTGCCGGACGTCGGGGGAGCGCACCAGGCCGAGGACGGGCATGAGCTTCTCCCGCAGCAGCGGGTGCTCGGCGAGCTCGCCGAGATCCGAAGGCAACTCGGCCAGCAGCACTTTGGTGTCCGGCGGGACGGTGAACCCGGCGCGGCGGGCCAACTCCGGCGCCGGCTGGCCGAGCGCGGCGAGGTTGACCGCGCCGGGTTCGCCGTCCCGGCCGAAGGCGAACCCGGCCAGCGCGGCCGACTGCGCCGGGCTGACCAGGACCGCGCCCATCCGGGCGAACTCGTCCACCACGGAGTCGAAGACGGGCTCGTCCACGATGCAGGTCTGCTCGGCCGGGCAGATCACCGAGGCGTCGAACGTCTTGGAGATCAGCGTGTCCACCACCATGCCGGTGACGTCGGCGGACCGGTGCACGTAGACCGGGGCGTTGCCCGGGCCCACGCTCAGGCACGGCTTCCCGGCCGCGTTGGTCAGCGCGACGATCTTCGGACCGCCGGTGGTCCAGAGGAAGTCCACCCCGGGATGGCCGAAGAGGTAGTGGGTGACCTCGTGTGCGGCGTCCGGGATGACCTGCAGGGCGCCGGCGGGAAGCCCGGCGGCCTCGCCGGCGGCGGCGAGTATCTCCACCACCCGCTGGGCCGAGCGCACCGCGTACGGGGACGGCCGGAACAGGACGCTGTTGCGGGTCTTCGCGGCGACGATCGCCTTGAACAGCACGGTCGAGGTCGGGTTCGTGATCGGCGTGACGGCGAGGACGACGCCTACCGGTTCCGCGACGGACAGCACTCCCGCCGTCGGGTCCTCGTCGATCACGCCGACGCTCCGCTTGTCCTTCAGGTAGTCCCAGAGGAACTCGGTGGCGACGTAGTTCTTGATCACCTTGTCCTCGAAGACGCCGAACCCGGTCTCGTCCAGAGCCAGCCGGGCGAGGTCGCCCGCGGCGGTCAGGCCGGCCTTCACCATCGCCAGGACGATGCGGTCGACCGCGGCCTGGTCCAGCGAGCGGAACTGCTCCGCGGCGCGGCGGGCGGTCGCGACCACGGCGTCGACCTGCTCCAGCCGGTGCGGTGCTGGCGTGCCTCGCGCCGGCTCGGTCACGGGCGTGGACATCGGCCTCTCCTCCTCGGTGGGACGCAGCGCCGGGGCGATCCGGTGCGCGTTCAAGCGGCCCGGGCGATCCGGGTCAGCTGGTCCATCTCGGCGTCGAAGGTGTGCACGACCTTCGCCACGTCCGGCACGACCCGGGCGTCGGCCTTGAACCCGACCCTGACCTTCCGGTCGTAGCTGAAGATCGCCACGTTCAACGTCTGGGAGCCGGACCCGGGCACCCACGACAGGACGCCGGCGATCGGGGAGCCGGCCAGGTAGCGGCGGCGGCGCGGGCCGATGACGTTGGTCGTCACGCCGATCGCCTTGGCCGTGAAGAAGTCGATCAGGCGGCGCTCCACCTCGGGATGGGTACGCCCGATGGCGGCGAGCAGCCCGAAGGTGAGCACCGCCTCCGGTGTGTGCTTGATCGCGTCCATCCGCCGCTTGGTCTGCTCCAGCCGTAGGAGCGGGCTGTGCACGCCGGTGGGCAACGGCAGCAGAACGAGGGCGAACCGGTTGCCGAGCTCGCGGGGCAGGTCCTCGCCCGCCGGGCGCAGGTTGACCGGCACCATCGTGGCCAGGTCCACCGGCGGCGCACCGTGGTCGAGCAGGTAGCCGTGGATCGCGCCGGAGACCGCGGCGACCAGGACGTCGTTGACGGTGGCGTCCGCCAGGCGGGCGATCCGGTTGACGTCGGTCAGCCGGCGTGGCGCCGACCAGGCGGCCAGCTTGCGGGGGCCGGGGGTGCCCCGCAGCGGGCTCGGCGGGTTGCGGTGCAGGAGGATCTTCCCGCCCGCGCGCGCCGCCCCGTCGGCGGTGGCCAGCGCCGCCCGCAGCCCACCTGGCGTGGCGAGGTTGCCGGCCGTGGACAGCAGCCGGTAGCCGCCGGCGGCCAGCCCGCCGATCGTGCCGGTGAGCGGGAACGACGCCACCGGCAGGTCCTCGGCCGGCGCGGGATCACGAAGGTCACCGGTGCTGCCGGCGTCGGTCAGCGAGAGCAGCACCTGGCTCAGCGCCATGCCGTCGGCGAGCGCGTGGTGCAGCCGGACCACCAACGCCGACCCCGAGCCGAAGCCGTCGAGGAAGTGCATCTCCCACAGCGGGTGGTTCCGCTGGAACGGCCGGTTCATCTGCGCCTCGACGTACCGCTCCAGAGCGGCCTCGTCGCCGGGATCGGAGAGTCGGCCCCGGATGATGTGCCGCTCCAGCCGGAAGTCCGGGTCGTCCTCCCAGCGCGGCTGGACCAGCGGGATGCGCGAGTCCACCGGGCGCTGGCGGAAGACCGGGTAGCGCGCGACCATCCGCCGGCGGACGACGCCGGCGAGCCGATCCCAGTCCACCGGGGTGTCGAACCACATCACCGACTCGATCACCATGAGGTTCTCCGGCCGGTCCATCCGCAGCCAGGTGGCATCCATCGCCGCGATCGGTCGCCCGTTCGACACCGCGATCACCCACCTCCACTGTCGGCGTCCGCCTCTGACTCTCCGCCGCGTCGAGCCCGCCGGGCAGGGCCGGAGGTCACCGGTCGCGCTTCCGTCGGACCTTCCCGGTGGCGGCACCCAGGACGAACGACCCTGGTCAGCTCCCGTGCGACGGGCTGAGCTTGAACCGGTGACGGGTGTGAAGAGGAGGCGCCATGTCCGGGACGCCAGGAGCATGGTCATGACCGCGAGGCGGGAGGACCTCACCCCGCTGCCGGATCTCCTGCACGACGCCGCCCGTACCGGTCCGGCCCGGCAGACCCGACCGGTCTACGTCGACCTGCTTCCGCCGTGCAACGCCGCCTGTCCCGCCGGGGAGAACGTGCAGGACTGGCTCGGGCACCTGAAGGCCGGCCGGTACGAGCAGGCGTGGCGGCAGCTGGTCCGGGACAACCCGCTGCCGGCGATCCACGGCCGGGTCTGCTACCACCCGTGCGAGACCAGCTGCAACCGGAGCCAGCTCGACAGCGCCGTCTCCATCCACGCGGCGGAGCGCTTCCTCGGCGACCTCGCCCTCGCCGAGGGGTGGAGCCACGATCCGCCGGCTCCGAGCACCGGCAAGCGGGTGCTGGTCGTCGGTGCCGGGCCCAGCGGCCTGTCCGCGGCATACCACCTGGCGATGCGGGGACACCAGGTCGAGGTACGCGATGCGTTCGGGGAACCGGGCGGCATGATGCGCTACGGCATCCCGGCGTACCGGCTGCCGCGCGACGTGCTCGACGGCGAGGTGGCCCGGATCGCCGCTCTCGGCGTGCGGTTCACGCTGGACCACCGGGTCGAGGACGTCGCCGCCGAGCGGCGCGACGGCGGCTTCGACGCGGTCTTCGTGGCCGTCGGCGCGCACCTGTCCAGGCGGGTCGACATCCCGGCCCGGGACGCCGGCCGGATCGTCGACGCGGTGTCGTTCCTGCACACGGTCGCGGCCGGCGGCCGGCCGGTGGTCGGCCGCCGGGTCGCGGTGTACGGCGGCGGCAACACGGCCATGGACGCCGCCCGGGTGGCCCGCCGGCTCGGTGCGGACGAGACCGTCATCGTCTACCGCCGCACCCGGGCACAGATGCCGGCACACCCCGAGGAGGCCGCCGACGCCGAGACCGAAGGGGTTCGGATCAACTGGCTGCGCACGATCACCGCGTTCGACGGGCCCGAGCTCACGGTCGAGGCGATGGAGCTGGACGAGGCAGGACGACCGCGCCCGACCGGCCGGCTGGAGACCCTGGCCGCGGACACCGTGATCCTCGCGCTCGGGCAGGAGTCCGACTCCGGGTTCCTCCGGCGGGTGCCTGGCGTCGAGCTCGCCGGCGACGGCACCGTACAGGTGTCCAGCGACATGATGACGGGCGCGCCGGGGATCTTCGCCGGCGGCGACATGGTTCCGGCCGAACGCACCGTCACCGTCGGCGTCGGGCACGGGAAGAAGGCCGCCCGGAACATCGACGCCTGGCTGCGCGCCGACGCGTCGGCGCCCACCGCGAAGCATGCCGTCGCCGAGTTCGACGCGCTGCACCTGTGGTATTTCGGCGACGCGCCGCAACGGCGCCAGCCGGAGCTTCCGGTCGACGCCCGGGTGGCCGGATTCGGTGAGGTGGTCGGCGGGCTGCCCGCCGAGCAGGCGCGGTTCGAGGCGGCCCGCTGCCTGTCCTGCGGCAACTGCTTCGAGTGCGACGGCTGCCTCGGCGCCTGCCCGGAGGACGCGGTGGTGAAGCTCGGCGTCGGCAACCGCTACCGCTTCGACTACGACCGCTGCACCGGGTGCGGCACGTGCTTCGAGCAGTGTCCGGTGCACGCGATCGAGATGGTGCCCGACGGTGCAGCCGTCAACGGGGGAGGGGCGGTCTGATGCGCGCCACGATGGACGGCAACGAGGCCGCGGTCTCGGTCGCCTACCGGCTCAACGAGATCTGCTGCATCTACCCGATCACGCCGTCCTCGCCGATGGCCGAGCTCGCCGACGAGTGGGCCAGCGAGGGCCGGCGGAACGTCTGGGGCAGCGTGCCGACCGTGGTGGAGATGCAGAGCGAGGGCGGCGCGGCCGGCGCGCTGCACGGTGCCCTCCAGAGCGGCGCCCTGACGACGACGTTCACCGCCTCCCAGGGGCTGCTGCTGATGATCCCCAACCTGTACAAGATCGCCGGCGAGCTGACCCCGTCCGTGCTGCACGTCGCCGCCCGGTCGATCGCCACCCAGGGACTGTCCATCTTCGGTGACCACTCGGACGTGATGGCGGTCCGGCAGACCGGCTTCGCCCTGCTGGCGTCGGGGTCGGTGCAGGAGGCGCACGACATGGCCCTGGTCGCGCAGGCGGCGAGCCTCCGCACCAGGGTGCCGTTCGTGCACTTCTTCGACGGGTTCCGCACCTCCCACGAGCTCAACGACGTCTGCCAGCTCTCCGACGACGATCTGCGGGCGCTCGTGCCGCCGGAGTTGGTCCGCGAGCACCGCTCGCGGGCGCTCTCCCCGGACCACCCGTTCGTCCGGGGCACCGCGCAGAACCCGGACGTGCACTTCCAGGCGCGGGAGACGGTCAACCCCTTCTACGCGCGGACGCCGCAGGTGGTCGAGGAGATGATGGCGGCGCTCGGCGAACGGGTGGGGCGCCGCTACTCGGTGGTCGAGTACGCCGGCCACCCCGAAGCCGACCGGGTCGTGATCCTCATGGGGTCGGGCGCGGAGACGGCGCGGGAGACCGTGCACACGCTGGTGTCCCGCGGCGAGCGGGTCGGCGTGCTGCAGGTCAGGCTGTTCCGGCCGTTCCCGTCGCAACAGCTGCTCGACGCCCTGCCGGCCGCCGTCCGCCGGATCGCGGTGCTCGACCGCACCAAGGAGCCGGGTTCGAACGGCGAACCGCTCTTCCTCGACGTGGCCACCGCGGTCGCCGAGTCGCATATGGACGGTGAGCTGCCCGAGCTGCCCCGGGTCGTCGGCGGCCGGTACGGCCTGTCGTCCAAGGAGTTCACGCCGGGGATGGTCGCCGGGATCTTCGACGAGCTCGACCGCGAGCAGCCGCGGCGCCGGTTCACCGTCGGCATCACCGACGACGTCGGCGGCTCGAGCATCCGGTACGACCCGACGCTGGACATCACGCCCGAAGCGACCACGAGCGCGGTCTTCTTCGGCCTCGGCTCGGACGGCACCGTCGGGGCCAACAAGAACACGATCAAGATCCTCGGTGCGGACGAGACCATGTACGCGCAGGGATACTTCGTCTACGACTCGAAGAAGTCGGGCTCCCAGACGGTGTCCCACCTGCGCTTCGGGCCGCAGCCGATCCGGGCGCCCTACCTGGTGCAGCAGGCGCAGTTCGTCGGTTGTCACCACTTCGGCCTGCTCGACCGGGTGGACGTGCTCGGCCGGGCCGCGCCCGGAGCCACCTTGCTGCTGGACTGCCCACTGCCGCCGGAGCAGGTGTGGGACGCGCTGGCGCGGCCGGTCCAGGACCAGATCGTCGCGAAGCAGATCGCCGTCTACGCCGTCGACGCCGGCGGTGTCGCCCGGGAGGCCGGTCTGGACGGGCGCACGAACACGGTGCTGCAGACATGTTTCTTCGCGATCTCGGGAGTGCTGCCCAGGGACCGGGCGATCGAGCGGATCAAGGAGGCGATCAGGAAGACCTACGGCCGCCGGGGGACCGAGGTGGTCGAGCGCAACGAGGCCGCGGTGGACGCGACGCTCGCGGCCCTGCACCGGATCGCGGTGCCGCCGGTGGCGAGCTCGGACCGCCTGCTTCCGTTGCCGGTGCCGGCCGAGGCGCCGGAGTTCGTCCGCACGGTGACGGCCGCCATGATGGCCGGCCGGGGCGACGACCTGCCGGTCAGCGCGCTGCCGGTGGACGGCACGTATCCGAGCGGCACGGCGGCATGGGAGAAGCGCAACGTCTCCGACCTCGTCGCCGTCTGGGATCCGGACCTGTGCATCCAGTGCGGCAACTGCAGCTTCGTCTGCCCGCACAGCGTGATCCGGTCGCGCTACTACGACCAGTCCGAGCTGGACGCCGCGCCCGAGGCGTTCCGGTCGGCACCGCTGCAGGCCGCCGGCCTCCCGGACACCCGGTACACGCTGCAGGTCTACGTGGAGGACTGCACGGGCTGCGCGCTGTGCGTGGAGGCGTGCCCGGTGCGGGCACCGCTCCAACCGGACCGCAAGGCGATCAACCTCGCGCCGCGCGAGCCCATCGTCGCCGCGGAACGGGAGAACACGGCGTTCTTCGAGAGCCTGCGGGTGAACGACCGGTCCCGGGTGGACTTCGGCACGGTCCGCGGCACGCAGTTCCTGCAGCCGCTGTTCGAGTTCTCCGGCGCCTGCGCCGGGTGCGGCGAAACCCCGTACCTCAAGCTGCTGTCGCAGTTGTTCGGGGACCGGCTGATGATCGCGAACGCCACCGGCTGCTCGTCCATCTACGGCGGCAACCTGCCGACGACACCGTGGACGACCGACGCCGCCGGCCGCGGCCCGGCCTGGTCGAACTCGCTGTTCGAGGACAACGCGGAGTTCGGTCTCGGCTTCCGGCTCGCCGCCGACCTCCACCTGGACCTGGCCAGGTCCAGGATCACCGAGCTGCGCGGGGAACTCGGGCCGGAGCTCGTCGACGAGATCCTCTCGGCTCCGCAGCGCCGCGAGTCGGAGCTCGGATCCCAGCGCGAGCGGGTGGCCGAGCTGCGGGTGCGCCTCGACCGGCTCGAGCGGACGCACCCGGGCGCGGTCGCCGACCTGCGCAGCGTCGCCGACCAGCTGGTCAGGCGGAGCGTCTGGATCGTCGGCGGGGACGGCTGGGCCTACGACATCGGCGCCGGCGGCCTCGACCACGTGCTCGCCAGCGGCCGCAACGTGAACGTGCTCGTGCTCGACACCGAGGTCTACTCCAACACCGGCGGCCAGTCGTCGAAGGCGACCCCGATCGGTGCCATCGCCAAGTTCGCCGCCGCCGGCAAGTCCGTGCCGAAGAAGGACCTTGCCCTGCAGGCGATCGCCTACGGCAGCGTCTACGTCGCCCGCGTCGCCATGGGTGCCGACCCGCAGCAGACGCTGCGCGCCTTCCGGGAAGCCGAGGCGTACGACGGCCCGTCGCTGATCATCGCCTACAGCCACTGCATCGCGCACGGCATCGACATGCGCAAGGGACTCGACCAGCAGTACCGGGCGGTGGCGAGCGGGCACTGGCCGCTGATCCGGTACGACCCGGTGCTGCGGGCGGTCGGCGACAACCCGTTCCTGCTCGACTCGCCGCGGCCGCGGATCCCGCTGTCCGACTACCTGTATCGGGAGCTGCGCTACCGCAGGCTGGTCGAGACCAACCCGGCCGAGGCCGAGCGGCTGCTGGGGCTCGCGGAGGAGGCCGTGCGCCAGCGCTGGCAGATCTACGAGGAGATGGCCGGCCGTCCGGCCGAGCACTTCCCCGCGGACGGCCGAGCCGTTCCCACCGGTGCCCGACCGTCCGCCGCGAGCGCGCGTTAGGGCGCCTGCAGTTCCGGCGGATGTCCGGCGTGCGGCCAGGCGGCGGCCGCGCCGAGCAGCAGCACCGCGGCGATCGCCGCGACGGCCAGCGTGACCGCGACGGCGGCGAACCGACGGCGGCCTCCGGGGACGGCCGACCGCCGCCCGGCGAGGGCCATCGCCGGCGCGAGGCGCGCGAGCACGTGCAGTCCCGTCGCCACGGACCAGCAGGCGAAGAACGCCTGGTGCACGGTGATCGCGTCGACCCGCTGGCCGAGCGCCCGCACGAGGGTGTGCCGGCTGGCGTCGGGTCCCAGCGCGATCAGGGCCAGGCCGGATCCGAGCAGGCCGAGGGTGGACAGCACGACCACCGGGCCGAGCAGACGCAGCAGCATCGGCGGCGGCCCGGATGCCCGGTATACCTGGCTGCCCGCGTAGTAGCGGATCATCCGCCAGCCCGTGCTCGCGGTCTTCAGCAGCGCAGGCGGCACGAGCAGCACGCCGATCGCGACGTGCCAGTCGATCAGGCCCGACACGTCGAGCAGGGTGACCAGCTCGGCGACGAAGCCGGCGAGCAGGACCATCCCGGTCACCGCCGTCAGCCTCGCGTTGCCGGCCGGTCCGCCGCCGCCCGGGACCACGGCGTCGGTGCGGTGCCGGCGGCCGGTCGCCTCGGCGAACACGTCGGTGGTCAGCTGCAGCAGGGCCACGGGCTACTCCTGGTCGTCGGGATCGCGGCATCGGTACGGTCGGGCAGGGACCGGGCGGTCAGGGTCGACCGGCACCGGGCTCGCCGGGATCCGGCGAGATCCGCAGGGCGAGCCGTGGGCACTCGACCACCGCGCGCTCGGCGTGGGCGGACAGCCACCGCGGCACGCTCGGCTCGGTCTCGCCGCTGCGGGACAGCGGATAGCCCCAGTCGTCCGCGGTGAGCAGCTCGGGCAGCAGCTCCAGGCACAGCCCGCGGGCCCGGCAGCGGGTCCAGTCCACCCGCAACCTGTCGGTCACCGCGTCCCCCGACCGGCGGCGCACCGCCCGGCGCGGTGCAGCTCGACGTCTGCGGAGAAGATCCGCAGGCAGCTGCGTACCAGCCGGACGGTGCCGGTGGGGTGGGCGCAGGCGCCCCGGCCGTCCACCAGCCCGGCCACGCGGCTGATCTCGCGCACCAGTCCCGTGGTCGGCCAGCCCGTCGCGAGCTCCCACAGCTGACCGGCCAGCGTCGGCAACCCGTTGCGGCACGGACCGCACTGACCGGCGTTCTGCCCGGCGAGGTAGGCGACGATCTCGGCGGTGGCGAGCAAGCCACAACGTCGCCGCGGGAGGGCGACGAGGATGCCGGCTCCGGGCGCGGCGTCGTAGGGCGCCAGCGCCGACCTGGTCAGTGGCAGGCCGGCGGTGTCGGGCAGCCAGGGCACCCAGGCGCCGTGATAGCCGCCGACCAGCAGGGCCTGCACCGAGCCGGCGGCGCCGCCGGCGAGCCGCAGCGCGGCCGCCAGCGTGTCGCCGGTCGGCGCTTCGTACACGCCGGGCCGGAACACCGCGCCGGACACGGTGAGCAGACGGCTTCCGGGCTCGTCGGCGGTGCCGATCGCCCGGAACCAGTCCGGTCCGTAACGGATGATCAGGCCGAGCTGGGCGAGGGTCTCGACGTTGTTCACCAGTGTCGGCCGGCCCCGCACGCCGCTGACGAACGGCATGGGGGGCACGCTGCGGGGGACCGCCGGCCGTCCTTCCGCTGCGGCGACGGCAGCGGTCTCCTGCCCGGCGATGAACGAACTGTCCGCACGGATCAACGTCACCCCGACCGGGTCGGCTCGTTGTCTGATCACGTCCTGCAGCCGGTCGGCCAAGTCGTCTGGCGCGTACAGGAATGCCTCAGTCGCCCCGGTGGCTCGGACCGCGACCGCGACGCCGTCGAGCACGAGGTGCGGAGCCCGCAGCAGCAGTACCCGGTCCTTGCTGCTCGCCGGCTCGCCCTCGGCGCCGTTGGCGACGACCACCGCCCGGCGGCGGCCGGCCACCGCGGCCAGCTTGCGCGAGGTCGGGAAGCCGGCGCCGCCCCGGCCGGTCAGGCCGGAGTCCTGCACCAGCTGCCGGACCCGTTCGCCGGACACGTCGGGCAACGGCCCCAGCAGCTGGACATGCCGGCCGTACGAGGACGCCGCCGCGGCCAGCAGGCGCTGGGTCGGCGTCCGGAGCTCGGTCACCACAGGCCGGCCAGACCCGTCGGCGGCGGCACCCGGGCGACCGGAATGTCCGGCTCGAAGCTGCGGCCGACCAGCCGCCAGATGCCGGCCGCACCGACCGCGCCGGCACAGGCCACCACAACGGTCAGCAGCCACCCGCTGTGACGGTCGGTTCCGGTGCCGATCGCGTGCGCCACTGCCGCCGGCCAGCACAGGTAGGCGGCCCAGTGCAGCCATCGCCAGGCGCGCACGCCGATCCGTTGCCGCAGCAGGCTGGAGGCCACGAGCAGCACCACCAGGTCCAGCGCGACCGTCCCGAGCCCCTGCCACGCCGGCCGGTACGCCGCGCGGAAGGGCAATACCACGTCCTCCAGCCGCAGCTGCGCGTACGGGTCGAGCAGCAGGGTGAGCACGTGCAGGGTCAGGAATGCCAGGGCGGCCAGGCTGACCGTACGGTGCAGGGCAGCGACCGCGAACCGCGGCAGTCCAGGAAGGGGCTGCCCGGACCGGGTCACGATGCCCAGCACCACGACCAGGCTGAACAGCACGAGCACGGTGACCCCGGTGCCGCGGCCGAAGTACCAGAGCGCGTCCGTCACGCCGGCCACCCACCCAACCGCACCACCGCGCCGTCGGCGGCGACCAACCGGGCCGCGACGCCGGCCCGTCGCAGGTCCCGCTCGGCCGCGTGGCCGCGGACCAGGGCGGCCGTGGACCAGGTGTTGGCCCGAACGCAGGTGTCGGCGGCGACGGACGCTGTCCGCCACACCGGCGCGGCCGGCCGGCAGGTGGCGGGGTCGAGCACGTGGTGACGCACCGTGCCGCCCTGCCGCCAGGTCCGATGCAAGGTGGACGACGTCGCGACCGCCGCCGCTCCGGCGAGCCGTACCTGACTGGCCGGCTCGTCCGGCCCGTCCTGGACGAGCACCTGCCAGCCACCGTCCGGGGGTGGGCCGGCCGCCCGCAGATCGCCGCCGAGGCTGACCAGTGCACCGCAGCCGAACCGGTCGGCGACGGCCACCGCACACCGGTCCGCGGCGTGCGCCTTCGCCGTCGCGCCGAGGTCGAGAAGGGTGCCGGCCGGCAGGGTGACCATCCGGCCGTCCAGCCGCACATCCCTCCAGCTGGTGCGGCGGCGGACCGACGGCTGCGGCCGATCCGGTCCGGCCGTCGGTCCGGTCGGCTCGGCCGCGGCCAAGTCAGGGCAGCCGAGATCGAGCAGCGGGCCGCCGAGAGTCGGGTCGACGGCACCTCCGGTGGCAGCGGCGGCCGCGAGAGCGACGCCGATCAGCTCGGCGAGCAGCGGGCTCACCGCCGCCGGCGTGCCGGTGCCGCGGGCCAGTCGACTCACCTCGGAGCCGGCGAGGAACCGGTTGGCGGCCGCGTCCACCTTGGCCAGCTGCTCGAAGACCACCGCGGTGGCCTCGGCGAGCGCGGACTCCTCGGTGACGACGAGCCGGGCGGTGGTCGTCCACACGGACCACTCGGCGACGCCGAGCCCGGTCGCCGAGACCGGCATGACTCGCGCGGGCGTCATCGATGCTCCTGTCGCAGGCGGTTGCCGGGCGCGTCCAGGGTCACCGCCGAGGCTGGGACGTGCCTCTCCCGAACCTCTGCGCCCGCTCTGAACGCCGGTGTGCGGGTCTCGGTTGAGAGCGGGTTCAGAGGTGCGGCAGCAGGAACGCTCAGGCTCGGCCCGCAGACTCGCACCGATGTGGACCACGGACAGCGGCGCCGCTGATGTGCGGCGGGTGGGCCGGAACCGGGCCCGGACGGCGACAGCCGGCATCGTGACGGCCGGCGCAGTCGGCTCTCTGGTCGTCGCGGCCGCCCTCGCGGCAGGTCATCGGGCCGCCGCCGCCGGTCCGGTTGCCCCGGGCGTGCCGGCACCCCGGGCGACGTCCGCACCGGACGCGTCGGTTCCGCCGGGGCCCGGCGGCCCCGCCCAGCCGCCGACCGGCGCCACCGGGTCCCCGGCGCCCGACCCCGGCCGCGCGCCGGACCCTGCGCTCGGGGGCGTGCCCGGGCTCGCTCCCGGCGACGGCCAGCCACAGGTGCAGTCCAGCGGTTCCTGAACCCGCGAGACGCCGTTGCGAGCCCGCTCAGAGCGAACGCTGAGGATCCTCCTCGTCGGCACGGCATGCTTGGTCCATGTCCACTGAGGAGCCGGCCCCGGTCGGGTCGCAGCACCCGCGGCTCGTGCGCCCTGACGGCGCGGCGCCCCGGGTGCTCGTCGTGGACGACGAGCAGAGCCTGGCCGAAGTGCTCGGCAGCGTGCTGCGGCGGGAGGGCTGGACGGCGCGAACCGCGTACACCGGTCTCGACGCCGTCCGGATCGCGCGGGAGTTCGTCCCCGACGCGGTCATTCTCGACGTGATGCTTCCTGATCTCGACGGCCTCGAAGTGCTGCGGCGGGTCCGGGCGACGGACCCCGACGTGTGCGTGCTGTTCCTGACCGCACGCGACGCGGTCGAGGACCGCATCGCCGGCATCACGGCCGGCGGGGACGACTACGTGACCAAACCGTTCAGCCTCGAGGAGGTGCTGGCCCGGTTGCGCGGGCTGCTGCGCCGGTCCGGGATCGGGCGGACCGCGGACCGGCCAGGGCTGACGGTCGGCGACCTGACCCTGGACGAGGACGCACACGAGGTCCATCGGGGTGCGGACCGCATCGAGCTCACCGCGACGGAGTACGAGCTGCTGAGGTTCTTCATGCGCAACCCGCGCCGGGTGCTGAGCAAGGCACAGATCCTGGACCGGGTCTGGGCCTACGACTTCGGCGGCGAGGCCCACATCGTCGAGCTGTACGTCAGCTACCTGCGCAAGAAGATCGACGCCGGCCGGGAGCCGATGATCCACACCGTCCGCGGTGCCGGTTACATCCTGCGGCCGCCGTCATGATCCGTGATCGCCTCCGCTCCCGCTGGGCCCCGAACCGCACCCTGCGCGGGCGGCTGACCGTCGGTCTGGTCGGCATCCTGCTGCTGGCCTGCGCGCTCCTCGGCGGGGTCACCGCCCTGTTCCTCCGCTCGTTCCTGGTGCGGCAGCTCGACGGGCAGCTCGCCGCGGCCGGTGGGCGGTTCTCGGCCAGCCTCGAGCGGGGCCGGCTGGCGCCGGGCGGCGAGGACGGCGATGCCGACAACGCCGTGCCGGGTCAGTCGGTGGGCACGATCGGGGTCCGGCTCGTCGGTGGCCGGGTCAGCCAGGCCGCGATCGTCGCGGACGACGGCACCAACCGGCCGCTCGTCTTCCCGGCCGGCGACACCGCCACGCTCACCGCGCTGGTCCCGGGCGCCGGCCCGGTGACCGCGGATCTCGCCGCGGTCGGGGACTACCGGGTGGAGGCCGTGGCGGGTCGGGACGGTGACATCCAGGTCACCGGGCTGCCGCTGCACTCGGTGAACCAGACGCTGGCCCAGCTCGCGGTGATCGAGGCGATCGTGTTCGGCGGGTTGGTGGTGGCCGGCGGAGTGACCACCGCCGTGGTCGTACGGCGAACCCTGCGGCCGCTGGAGCGGGTGTCGGCCACGGCGCTGCACGTCTCCGAGCTGCCTCTCGACGATGCCGACACGGCGCTGCCGACGAGCATCGCCCCCGCCCACCCGACCAGCGAGGTCGACCAGGTGAGCGTGGCCTTCGACCACATGCTCGAGCACGTCCGGTCCGCGCTCTGGGCCCGAGATGCCACCGAGGCCAGGCTGCGCCAGTTCGTCGCCGACGCCAGCCACGAGCTGCGCACACCACTGGCGACCATCCGGGCGCACGCCGAGTATGCGGTCAGCGCCGACGGTCCGCCGTCCCCGCCGGTGTCCGAGGCGCTCGGCCGGATCACCACGGCCACCGACCGGATGAGCAGACTCGTGACCGACCTGCTGCTGCTGGCCCGGCTCGACGCCGGCCGGCCCCTCGCCCGCGAACCGGTCGACCTCACCAGGCTCGTGCTGGACGCGGTCGCCGACGCGCGGGCAGCAGGCCCGGCTCATCGCTGGCGCCTCACCCTGCCGGAGGATCTCGTTACCGTCCCCGGTGACGCCGAGCGGCTGCACCAGGTGCTCGCCAACCTGCTGACCAACGCCCGGACCCACACCCCGCCCGGGACCACGGTGGCCACGACGCTGTCGCCGGGACCGGCCGTGGTCGAGGTGACCATCCGGGACGACGGTCCCGGAATCCCCGCGGATCTGCAGGAGGACCTGTTCGACCGCTTCACTCGGGGCGACGCGTCGCGGACCCGCGAGCACGGCAGCACCGGGCTGGGCCTGGCCATCGCCCACGGCATCGCCGCTGCCCACGACGGCACGTTGACCGTGACCAGCACCCCGGGCCAGGGAGCCGAGTTCCGGCTGCGCCTGCCGGCCACCTGATCCGGGCGCGGGCCCTTCGCCTCTTCCCACCGCAAGCCGTCCGAGGTGGACTGGTGGTGTGTGGAATCGACGAGGAGGAGGCGATTGACGTGGCAAGCCTGGCACGGCGTGACCGGCCGGTCTTCGGGGAACTGTTCGACTGGCTGGAGGGCGAGTTCCCGCCCATGTTCCGGCCGTTCACCGGCGGCCATCCGGTGCGGATCGAGGACTACATCGAGGAGGGCGGCACGTACGTCCTGCGGGCGGAGCTGCCGGGTATCGACCCGAAGAAGGACGTCACCGTCACCGTCGCCGACGGCGTCCTGACCGTGAAGGCCGAGCGGCGGGACGAGACCAAGCAGGAGCACCGTACCGAGTTCCGGTACGGAGCCTTCGTCCGGACGATCGCGCTGCCGGCGGGCGCCGACGAGGACGACATCGCGGCGACCTACACCGACGGCATCCTCGAGATCCGGATCGGCATGCGCGAAGCCAAGCCCGAGCCCAAGCAGATTCCGGTGAACACCGGCTGACCGGCTTGTCGCTGGGAGGGGCCGGTCAGCCGGCCCCTCCCGCTCGTCCGGCACCGGACCGGCACCCTGCGCCGACGGTGGACGGCCGCCGGGACGCCGACCCGGCCGGCTCAGCGGAAGGTCCCGGATCGGCGGGCAGCGTCTCCTGACTCGGCATCGGCGTCGCGCAGCATCTGGGACACCATGTGCTGGGCGGTGTCCAGGGTCTGCCCGAGGATGTCGAGCCCACGGTCGGAGTTGCCGCCCTCGAGCGCCCACTTCGCCGCGGCGAGCTCCTGCACGATGCGGTCGTTGAAGTCGACCGCGTCCCGATGCCGCTGAGCCACGGTCATCAACCGGTTCCGCTCGGCCTCCGAGTGACGGAGCTGGTCGGCGGCATGGCCGAGGAGACCGCCGAGCAACAGCATGGGCGTCACGCGCGCCACCCATCCCCAGAGGGAGGGCTCGAACCCGTCCAGAGCGGTCGCGATCGCGGTCAGGGCGATGCCACCCACTCCGGCGAGCAGTCCGGCACGAAGCCCGAAGGCGATGGCCAGCAACGCGATGGGGAAGCAGAACAGCAGCAGGATCGGCTCCGGCCCGGAAATCAGCCACTTCAGGCCGAGCACGCCGGCGTACAGGGCCGTCGCCACCGCGAACGTGAGCACCGGCCGGCGGCGGAACCACGGTTCCAGCACGACGGCGCCGTCCGGGTGCGGCCGGCCGGCGTGCTGACTATCCACCTGCTTCACCTGGTCCAGGGTGCCGGGCCGGGTACCTGCCGCACAGGGTCCTACGGCTCTGGACCGCTCCGTTCCCCGGGCTGGCCGGGCCCGCCGGTGCCGAGGCGCGAGCTTCCGGCGTTCCTGTCCCATGCTTTCGCCACCGTGGCCGACGCGCTCGTCCGGCAGGGCGTCCACGTGACCGGACCTCCGCTGGCCCTCTACCGCTCGTCGCCGGGCGACACCGTCGATGTGGAGGCCGGCTTCCCGGTGGCCGCCGAGGTCCTCCCGAGGGCGAGATCCGGCCGAGCAGTGTGCCGGGCGGAGCGGCCATCGAGACCGTCCACATCGGACCGTACGAGACGCTCGGGGACGCCTACCGGCAGCTGGCCGGATGGATGCAGCAGCACGCCCGCCACCCGGCCGAGCTCAGCTGGGAGTCGTACCTGACCGGGCCGGACGACCCTGCCGGCCCGGAGACGCTCGTCGTCTGGCCCATCGCCGAGGACGACCGGGTGGCCGCCGACCACGGCTGACGGCGCGGCGGGGGCCGGCTCAGCGGAGGGACGGTGCGCGGGCGGTGGGCCTCGTCGTAGCCCGGGCCGCCCGCAGCGGGCGCACCGGCGCGGAACGCCGACCGGCCCGCGACCGCACCCGATCCCGGGCATCGCCCACTCGCCGCTCCAGCTTCCGCTCGAGCTCGTCCAGCGCCTCGCCGAACGTGATGCCGGCCGCGAAGCCACGGACGTAGATGCCGACGGCGTCGATGACGATCTCGGCCTGACTGCTGCGCCGGCCCCGCCACTGGTCGTTCACGCCGAGCGTGACCGCCGCATACCTGACCTGCCGGCCGCTCGCCGCGACCAGCCGCCGGACCAGGTCCACCGCGCGTGCGGTTGCCGCCGCCGGCACTGCCGCGTCGGCGTGCACCTCCACGTCGATGTCCGGTTCTGCCGGCAATGGCATCGCACCCGCCGTTCTCTCGCTGTCCCGGTCCACTGTCGACCGGACCCCGCGGTACCCACCAGGGTCCAAAGGCCCCGGTGACCGCGAGCTGCGGCCGATCCGGGAGGGGGTCAGCGTCCGCGCTCGAGCCTGATCTCCCGGCTGCCGCCCGGGTCGATCGGCACCGCCCGGCCCTTGACGCGCAGCGGCAGTCGCGCCGGCGGGGTCGGCTGACCGCTGACCACGAGGTGATCGTGCCGGACGGTCAGGTACACGCCGTAGCTGTCCCGGTAGCGCAGGCGGAACCGGAGCTCGGTCAGCTCCTCCGGCAGGCACGGGTCGATCCACAGCTCGTCGGCACGCGTCTCCAGCCCGGTGAAGCCCCGCTGCAACAGGTCGACGGTGCCGGCCATCGCGCCGAGATGAATCCCTTCGGCGGTGGTGCCGCCCTGCGTGTCGTGGACGTCCGCGTCGAGCGCCGCGAGGAAGTGGTGCCAGGCCCGCCGGCGGTCGGAGCGGGCCAGCACCCACGAGTGGACCACCCGCGACAGCGTCGAACCGTGTGAGGTGCGGCGCAGGTAGTACTCGATCGTGCGGGGGATCATGTCGCCGTCCGGGGCATAGCCGAGCCGCTCGAGCAGCCCGTTGAGCTCGTCGGCCGACAGCAGGTAGAAGAGCATGAGCACGTCGGCCTGCTTGGAGACCTTGTAACGGTTGGTGCTGTCGCCCTCGGCCTCGAGGATCCGGTCGAGACGGGCGATGTCGCCGTAGCGCTCGGCGTAGCCGGCCCAGTCGAACTCGGCGAGCTTCTCGTAGCCCTCGAACTGGGCCAGGATCCGCTCGGGCAGCCACGGTAACCGGATCCGGCGGCTGACGTGGTCCCACCGGTCCAGCTCCGACCTGGTCAGCCCGAGCAGGTCAAGCAGCTCCCGCCGGCGGCGCTCCGGCAGGACGGCGACGGCGGCGAGTGCCTTGGTGAGCGTCCAGGCGGCCATCACGTTCGTGTAGGCGTTGTTGTCCAGGCCCGGCTCGTCCCGCCACGGGTAGCCGTCGTGGTATTCGTCCGGTCCCATCACACCGCACAGGTCGTAGCGGTCGGCCGCGCGGTCGTAGGTCGCGGCACCGGCCCAGAACCTGGCGATCTCGAGGATCAGCTCGGCGCCGTGGCTGGCCAGGAAGTCGAGGTCCGCGGTCGCCTCGTAGTACTGCCAGGTGTTGTAGGCCACGGCCAGCCCCACGTGCCGCTGCAGCCGGGAGTTGTCCGGCAGCCACCGGCCGGAGCGGGGGTTGAGGTGCATCGTCTGCGTCTCCTCCCGCCCGCTCGCGCCGCTCTGCCACGGGAACATCGCACCCGCCTGCCCGGTCTCGTGCGCCGCCTTGCGGGCCTGCGTCAGCCGGCGCCACCGGTAGAGCAGCAACGCCCGGGCCAGGTCCGGCATCCGCAGCGTGAGATACGGGAAGACGAACATCTCGTCCCAGAAGACGTGCCCGCGGTAGGCCTCGCCGGACAGCCCGCGGGCCGGGATCCCGACGTCGAGGTCCGCCGAGTGCTCCGAGACCGTCTGCAGCAGGTGGAAGATGTGCAGGCGCAGCACGAGGGCCGCGTGCTCCTGCCCGGTCAGCTCCAGGTCGCACCGCTCCCAGAGATGGTCCCAGGCGAGCACGTGCCGGGTCAGCAGCGGCTCGAAGTCCGGCGCGCAGCCGACCTTGTCGCGGGCCTCCTCGGCCGGCTCGGTGATGGCCCGGTCCCGCGAGGTGAACAGGGCGACGACCTTCTCGACCGTGCAGGTGTCCTTTTCGGACACATCCACCTGCAGCTGGAGACCGGCGTAGCCGTCCTCGGTCAGCACGCGGGTCGCGGCTTCGGTCTCCACGCCGTTGACGAGCACGCGATGCCTCGCGGCCAGGGAGACGCGGACGTGGGACTGGGTGGTCTGCACGTCCACGGCGACGGTGCCCGGCCCGGCCGCGCCCGCGAACTGCACGTCGAGGTGGCAGTCGCCCAGCTCGCGATAGCGGGCCACGCCGCCGTTGCGGACCCGCCCATCGATACCCGAGCGCACCTCCAGCCGACCGGACCAGTTCAGTGCGACGAACGTCGCCTCGACCCCGGCCAGGTAGGGGTCGGCCATCGAGACGAGCCGGCGTTGTGCGACCGCGGTGCGCCACCCCCGGCCGTCGGTGACGGTGAACCGGCGGGCCAGCACCCCGCGGCGGAGGTCGAGCTCCTGGACGTAGCCGGACACGGCCATCGTGTCCAGGTCGACCCAGTCGCCGCCGTCCGACCGCATCGTCAGCGACTGCCAGTCAGGCAGGTTGACGATGCTCTCGTTCTCCACGTGGTGGCCGTCGACGTCGGCGCCGAGGCGGTTGAAGACGCCGGCGGCGTACGTGCCGGGATAGTGGCAGCCGCCGGCCCGGCTCTCCGGCGCCGCGCCGCGGGTGGCGAAGCGGCCGTTGCCGAGGGTGCAGAGCGCTTCGCGCAGCGGCTCCGCCCCGGCGTCGTAGCCCTCGTACCTCAGCAGCCAGGCGGTCACGGTCGGTCCCGCGCTGGCTCGACGACGCCGGTCGTGGCCCGATCGGCCATGGAGATCACCTCGTCCCTGGCCACATCGTCCCGCCGGTCGGCCGCCGCGGCCAGGACCGAAGTGCCCGCCCTGCGCCGGCCCGTGCGCCCGACGGCGGCCGGCGAGTCCGGGCTCAGGGGGTCCAGGCGGTGGTGAGGTCGGCGCGGTAGATCCGGTCGGCCGGCGGGACGTCGACGGGGCGTCCGGTGCTGATCCGCAGTTCTTCCGCGACCAGTGGCAGGGCTTTCGCCACCACATCCGCGTCAGGCCGGCCGTCGGCCTTGAAGTGGGCGCCGACGTAGCGGTCGTAGAAGTCGCGGGCCGTGGCGGCGTCCGCGGCCGGGAGGAGCCGGCGGACGTGCTCGGCGCCGAGCGCCGGGTCGGCGAGCATCGTGCCGAGCGCGCGCAGGTTCGCCCGGACGACGCCCCTGGCCCGCGGATCGTCCAATCCCACGGCGCTCGGGTCGACCGCCACCCCGGTGGTGGGGATCTGCAGCTCGTCGCCGAAGAACAGCAGCAGCCGCAGGCCCCGCTCGGCCACCAGCTGCTCCGGCGACCAGGTGCTGCCGATCACCGCCGCGTCCAGGTCGCCGCTCTCGAGCATCCGGATGTGCTCGCTGTAGTCGCCGGGATGCATCGGGACGGCCTCGATGTCGGTGTCCGGATCTAGTCCGCGGCCGCGCAGGATGATGCGCGTGAAGCAACCCGGCGCGACCAGTGCGGGGTGCATCGCCACCCGGCGGCCGCGCAGCTCGGAGACGTCCGCGAACTCGGCCCGTGCCATCAGCCAGAACAGCGGGCGCTCGGTGTTCACGCAGAGCATGGTCCACGGCGTCCCGGCGAGCAGCCGGATGAGCAGCGTCCGGCCGAGGCCCACGACGGCGGCCTGACGCAGCTGCTCGTCGTCCCAGCGCACGCCGTCGCGGATGGAGACCCGCACGCCCTCGTCGGCGTAGTAGCCGAGCTCGTCGGCCACCGAGTAGACGACCTCCTCGTGGACTCCAAGCCCCACGTACGCGAAGTCGATCTCGCTCATCTCCCGCTCCTCGACCGGAGCCGGCCTCGTCCCTCCGCCGGCTCAGCTCTCGTCGCTCCCCGCTCGGGCTGCGAGCCCTCGCCCTCGCTCATCTCCCGCTCGCTCATGCGGAGACCTCGAGGAGGACCTCGCGGCCGAACCAGTCGAGGTTCTCCAGCAGCTCGCCCTCGCTGGAGCCCGGGATCTCGACGACGAGATGCGAGACGCCCACCTGTTCGAGCTCGGCGACCGTCGCCGCGATCGCGGCGGCATCGCCCTGGAGCACCCGCGCGTCGTCGGTCGGCGCGCGTACCAGCTTGCGGCGGGTCGTGACCGCCACCTCGTCCGCGGGACGCCCGGCCCGCTCGCACTCGGCGTGCAGCGCGGGGATCTGCCGGCGCAGCTCGTCGACGGTGAGGTGGGACGGGTGCCACGCGTCACCGGCCCGCGCGGCCCGGCGCAGGGCCGCCTCGCTCCGGCCGCCGATCCACAGCGGCGGGTGCGGCCGCTGCACCGGCTTCGGGAGGAACCCGCCGCCGTCCGCACCGCACAGCGACTTGAGCGTCGCGATCGCCTCGTCGGTCCGCCGGCCGCGCTCCCGGTAGGGCACGCCGACCGCGTCGAACTCGCTCTCCAGCCAGCCGGCGCCCACCCCGAGCACCAGGCGCCCGGCGGACAGCCCGTCCAGGGAGACTGCCTGCCTGGCCGCCAGCAGGGGACTGCGGAGCGGGAGCAGGTAGACCGACGTGCCGAGCCGGACGCGACGCGTGACGGCGGCGAGGTAGGCCAGCACGATCAGCGGCTCATAGATGCGCTGTCCCCGCTGCTCGCCGTAGGCCGCCGCGTAGGCCGGTTCGGCCGCACCGTCGCCGGAGGCAGCGGGGATCGCGAGGTGGTCGTTGCACCAGACCGAGTCGAACCCGAGCTCGTCGGCCATCCGGGCGACCGCCTCGATCGTGCTTCGCTCCGCCAGCGTCTCGTGCACGTTCGGGACCGTGACTCCGATGCGCATGGCGTGCCGGCGCTAGGCCTGGACGGGAGTCCGCGCGAGCGCCGTGGCGAGCGCGCGCTCGATCTCGTCACGGCCGGCCGGCCCGCGCGACCGCCAGGCGACCACGCCGTCCGGGCGCACCAGCACCGCCCCGCCGGCCGAGAGCCCGTAGTTCTCGGCGAACGAGCCGGAATCGATGACGTGCGAGTCGACCCCGTCCGGCGCCCAGTCGTCGACGCCGTCGCCGGCGGCCCGCAGCAGCACGAGCCGCGACCCGAACAGGTCGAGCGTCGAGCGGCCGTCGGGGAGCACGACGTGCGGCGCCCTGGTCCCCGGCCGGCCGTCGAGGGCGGCGGGCGCCAGGTGCAGGGCTCCGTCGTCCTCGCCGTCGGGCAGGATGACCGGCGAGCGCGCCACCAGCCCGATCTCCAGCTCGATGTCGGGCACCGGCGGCTGCACCCCGTCGGTGCCGCGCTCCGGCACGACCCGGCTGGCGTACCGCGTGTACGCCTGCTCGACGTTGAGCTGGCACAGCGGCAGGCGCTCGGTCTCGTAGCTGTCCAGCAGCGCCGGGCCGGCGTCGCCCTTGACCACCGCGGCCAGCTTCCAGGAGAGGTTGAGCGCGTCCTGGATGCCCATGTTGCCGCCGAAGCCGCCGTTCGGCGGCACGACGTGCGCCGCGTCGCCGGCGAGGAACACCCGGCCGTCGCGGAGCCGTTCGGCACAGGTCGCCTCGGCCCGCCAGTTGGCGACGTCGACGATCTCCATCGGCATGTCCGCCCCGATCGCGGTGCGCAGGTATGCCAGGGCGCGCTCGGTGGTCAGTCCCGACTGCACGTCGACCGCCGAGTCCTGCGTGACGTCCGCGCCGACCGTGTTGATGACGAGGAAGCCGGTGCCGCCGCTGCGGTCGAGCCGGAAGAACCCGCGCAGCTCGGGATTGTGGACGTAGATGACGCCCTGGTTGCGGTCGCGCAGCAGCTCGGCGCAGTCGGCGCGGAAGTAGATGGTGATGCTGCGGGAGAGCTCCTCGTGGCCGCGCATGCCGATGCCCAGCCGGGCGCGGGTCGGGCTGCGGTTGCCGTCCGCCGCGACGACGTACTGGGCCCGCACCGTGCTCTCGGTCCCCGAGTCGAGGTCGCGCAGCGTCGCCGTCACGCCGTCGTCGTCCTGGTCGAGGTCGACCGCCTCGGTGCGGTTGCGGACGGTCGCGCCGAGCTCGATCGCACGCTCGCGCAGGATCGGCTCCAGCGCGTCCTGGTTGATGAACACGCGCACGGTCGGGCTGAAGCCCTCGACGCCCTCGTTGAGCTCCTTGACGTACGTCGCGAGCTCCCGGCCGGCGAGCGACTCGACGGCGATGATGCCGCCGGTCGCGCTGTAGGTCTCCAGCGACTTCGTGCGTACCCGGTCCTCCAGCCCCATCTGCCGGATGGTCTCCATGGTGCGCAGCTGGAAGTGTCCGGCGCGCGGGTGGATCGCCGTGCCGGCGTGGCGCTCCACCGACAGCGACCGCACGCCGTGGTGCCCGAGCAGCATGGCCGTCGTCAGACCCACCAAGCTCCCGCCGATGATCAGGACGGGAATCTCCTCGTCAGGCATGGCGTGACGCTAAACGCGGCTGACAGTATGCACCAACGGAATCTTGTGATACGAGGGATTCACAGGAGCAATGAACCTCAGCGGACTTGATCTCAACCTGCTCGTCGCGTTCGACGCCCTGCTCAGCGAGCGCAGCGTGACGCGGGCGGCGCAGCGCGTCGGGCTCAGCCAGCCGGGCATGAGCAACGCGCTCGGTCGGCTGCGCCGGCTGCTCAACGACCCGCTGCTCGTCCGCCAGGGCGCGACGCTCGTGCCCACGGCGCGGGCGGAGGCGCTGGTCGCTCCGGTGCACGAGGCGCTCGAGCTCATCCGCGGCGCGCTGGACGCACCGCTGCGCTTCGACCCGGCGACCGACCGCCGCTCGTTCCGGCTGAGTTGTTCGGACTACAGCGTGCTGATGCTCATCGGCCCACTGGTCCGCGCGCTCGCGGCCGAGGCGCCCGCGGTCGTCGTCGAGGTCGTGCCGCGCCTGGCGGACGCCCCTCGGGCACTGGCCAACGGCGACGTCGACCTGGTGATCGAGCCGCCGGAGATCATGGGGGACGCCGACCTGGAGTCGCTGCGGCTGTGGGACGACCACTGGGCCTGCTGCGTGTGGGAGGGCAACACGCACGTGGGCAAGCGCATGACCCTCGAGCGCTACACCGCGCTCGGCCACCTGATCTACTCGATGGGCGGGGCCGGCCAGCCCGTGGCGCTGCCGGACCTCCACCTCGGCCGCCTCGGCATCCCGCGACGCATCGAGGTCAGCGTCGAGAGCTTCCTGCTCGCGCCGTTCCTGCTGCAGGGCACGGACCTGGTGACGCTCATCCCGAAACGCGCCGAGGCATTCCTCCGCCGGATCGGCGACATCCGCGTGCTCGAGTCGCCGATCGATCTGCCCGGGCTGGTCGAGACGCTCTGGTGGCACTCCCGCTCGACCACCGATGCGGCGCACGCATGGCTGCGTACCCGGATCGGCGCGGTCGCGAGCACGCTGATCAGCTGAGCCCCGGTCGGGACGGCTCGGCCGCCGTCAGCGAGGCCGGCGGGCCGAGCGTCCACAATGGACCCGGTCGGCCCCGAGTCGCGTCACAGCGGGGACGGCGAGCGCGTAGCCGGTGCCGAGGGCGAAGCCGCCGACCACGTCGGACAGCCAGTGCGCGTTGAGGAACGTGCGGCTCAGCGAGGTGGCGGCGGCGAGCGGGACGGCAACCGCGAGCAGCCGGCGCCGCGCCGGACCGGCCGGGAGCAGCGCGATCACGATGCCGGGCGCCGTGGTCGCGGCCGCCAGCGCGTGACCGGACGGGTAGGACGCCATCGACGTCCTGGTCATGGAGGCGTCCGGGCGCGGCCGGTCGACGGCTGCCTTCAACGGTCCCACCGAGATCTCGCCGAGCGCGACCGTCGCCGCCCACCCGGCCAGGGCCGACCACCGGCGGGTACGCAGGAGCTGCGCGGTCACGGCCAGCCGGACGGTCCAGTCGACCGTGGTGCCGAACGCGACGTCGAGCGTCCGGGACGCGGCCTCCCGCGGACCGGCGTGGGTCCGCTGGACCAACCGGTACCACCCGTCGTCGACCTGCTGGACGAGCGGCCGGGTACGCGGCGAGCGCACCAGCGCGGTCACGGCTGCGCCGGTCGCGATCCCGGCGAGCCCGGCGCCGAGATCGACCGGCACGAGGCGGTTCGGCATGCCCTCATCCTGGCATCGACTTCCTGAGAATCGGGTGTGCGGTCAGCCACCGAACCGTCGTTGCCGCGCGCCGTAGCTGCGCAGGGCGCGCAGGAAGTCGATCTCCCGGAACTGCGGCCAGCGCGATGGCGACGCTCGCCGCCGTCCAGCTCGCGCTCGCCGCCCTCACCCTGCTCGCCCGTACCGACCTGCGCCGCCGCTCCCTCGGCTGAGACCGTCGGTCAGCGGACGACGGCGTCCGCGGGCTCGACGCGGGCGGGCAGGGGCGGGCCGAGCGTCAGCGTGAACACGGCCCCGCCGCCGACGTTGCCGGTCAGCGTGACGGTGCCGCCGTGGGCTTCGGTGATCGCCTTGACGATCGGCAGGCCGAGGCCGGTGCCGGCCCGGCCGGCGGTGCAGGGGCCGCGGACGAACCGTTCGAAGACGCGCTCGGCCTCGCTGGCGGCGATGCCGGGCCCGGTGTCCACAACGGACAGCCGAGCCTTCCCGTCGTGCACGCCGGTGCTGATCGTGACGCGGTCGTCCGGCCCGGTCGCGTTGAGGGCGTTCTCCACCAGCGCGTCGAGGGCGTGCCGGAGTCGTTGCTCGTCACCGAGGACGGACACCGGCTCCGGGTGCTCGACGGCGATCTCGCGCCGGCCGGCCGCGCTCCAGCGGCGGGCGGCCTCGCACGCCAGCTGGTCGACTCGCACCGGGGCCAGCAGCAGCGCGTCGGCGTGACCGACGGCGCTGAGCAGCAGCAACTGGTCGGCGATCCGGGACAGCCGGCGCAGCTCGTCGAGCATGACCGCCCCGTCGTCGTGGTTCTGGGTGCCGGGTTCGAGCCCGGCGAGCAGGAACTCGGCGTGGCCCTGGGCGACGGTCAGGGGCGTACGGAGCGAGTGCGCCGCGTCGCGCATGAACTCGCGCTCCCGCTCGGCGATCCGGCACTGCTCGTCGACCGCCTCCTGCCGCCGGCGTACATGCCAGACCATCGCCAGGAACACCCCGGACATCAGCGGGACCTCGGACAGCTCGGCCCGCTCGACCGGAGTCCGCAGCATGGTGACGGTGGTGAGCACGGCGACCGCGAGCAGGGTGAGCGCGGTCTGCAGGTTGGACCAGCGACGGTAGCCGTACAGCACCGTGATCGTGATCCAGATCCAGTGGAACGGCACGGTCTGCCACTGCGGGAACACCAGCATGGCCGCGGCGCACGCCACGCAGAACGCGGCCCAGCCGAGCTCGGCCCGGCGGTCGCGCCGCAGCGGCTCACGGCTCGAAGACATAGCCGAGGTTCCGTACGGTCCTGATGACGCCGCGGCCGAGCTTGTCCCGGAGCCGGTGGACGTAGACGTCGACCACGTTGGTGCCCGGGTCGAAGTCCAGCTGCCAGACCTCGGCAAGCAGGTCCTCCCGGGTGCACGGCCGGTCCGGCCGCGACATGAGATGCCGCAGCAGGTCGAACTCCCGCTCGGAGAGCTCCACCGGGCGCCGGCCGTCGCCGAGGTCGACGCGACGGCGCAGAAGGTCGAGGGTCAACCCGGCGGCGCGCAGGTGCCGCTCGGCCTCCGGCGGCGGGGGAGCGGTGCGCAGCTGCGCACCCACGCGGGCGACGAGCTCGGCGAGCTCGAACGGCTTGGGCACGAAGTCGGCCGCGCCGAGCTCGAGGCAGCGGACGCGGGTCGCGGTGTCCGAGGCGGCGGAGAGCACGAGCACGCGCTGGTCCGGGCGCAGCCGCATGACCTGGCGGAGGATCACCAGCCCGTGCACGTCGTGCATCCGCAGGTCGAGCACGATCAGCGCGTGGTTCCCGTCGAGCGCGGCCGCCAGCCCGCGCTCGCCGCCGAGGGCTATGTCGACCGCGAAGCCGCGGCCACGCAAGGCGCGGCCGACGAAGCTCGCGACGTTCGGTTCGTCGTCGACGACGAGCACGCGCCGGTCGGGCGGGGACTGCGGCTCGTGCTGAACCGCACCAAGGATGGCCACATCGGTAGTTTCACTGCCTCCGGGCATGTCCGGGCATGATGTACCCAAAATTAGGGGCACATGACAGGCCCGTCATCCCCGCCATTCGGGCATACCGGCGTGCCGATAGTGGCGAGCGGCCTCATCGCCCCGGGCCGCTCGCGAGAAAGGCATCGCCGTGTTCACACGCCGTACTTTGCTGAGGTTCTCCGTCGTCAGCGCCGCCGGACTGGCGCTTCCGCCCGCGCTCTACCGGGCGGCGGGACTTCGGGCCGCCGCCCCGCCCGGTCCGCTCACCACCGCCGTGCCGCACCGGCACTACGTCGCTCCGACCGGACCGTCCGCGGTCGAGGGCTCGACCGTCCCGATGCCGCTGCTGCCGAAGGCGCGTCCCTCCGGAGCCAACGCGTTCCGGATCGCCGCCCGAGCGGGCACCGTCCAGATGCACCCGACCCTCGGCAGGACCAGGGTCTTCGGCTACGACGACGGCAGTGGCCGCGGTGTCACCACGCCGGGCTACACGATCGAAGTGGTCAAGGGCACGCCGACCTCCGTCACGTACGTCAATGCGCTGCCGGCCCGGCACCTGTTCGACAACGAGGTCCCGGACTACATGCATGCCGGATCGCCGGTACGGATGAGCACGCACCTGCACGGCGGACACGTCGCCGGCTCGAGCGACGGCAACCCGTACGCGAACCCGGCCGAGTACGTCCCCGGCCAGGTGCAGAACGTCGTCTACCCGAACGAGCAGAACGCGACCCTGCTCTGGTATCACGACCACTCCGACCAGATCACCCGGCTGAACGTGTACGCCGGCTTGACCGGGCTCTACCTCATCCGTGACGGCGCCGACACCGGCGCGGAGCCGAACGGGCTCGGCGTGCCGGGCGGCGGGTACGAGATCCCGCTGGTGCTGGCCGACCGGCAGTTCGACTCGTCCGGACAGCTGTTCTACTCGCCGGACTCGGCCTGGTTGCCGGAGTTCTTCGGCAACACCCCGCTGGTCAACGGCGCCGCCCAGCCGTACCTGGCGGTGGAGCCGCGGATCTACCGGTTCCGGATCCTCAACGCGTCCAACGCGCGGTTCTGGAACCTGACGATCCAGGGCGGGCCGCCGACCGTCCAGATCGGCTCCGACGGGGGCCTGTTCACCCGACCGGTCCCGATCGACCGGCTGCTGCTGCTCCCGGCCGAGCGGGCCGACGTGCTCGTCGACTTCTCCCGCTTCGCCGGCCAGACGCTGACCGTCACCAACCCGGACCTGCCGTCCGACGTGTCCAGCCCGGCGCCGCCGCTGCCGACGGTCATGGAGATCCGGGTCGGCCGCCGGGTCACCAAGCCGGGCCCGCGCGGCTTCCCGGCCGCGCTGCCCGGCAGCATGCCGGCCCTCGGGTCGCCGTCACTGACCCGGAACATCACCCTGGAGGAGGTCGAGGACCCGGTCACCGGCGAGCCCGCGTACGGCTCGCTGAACGGGCGGAAGTTCATGGACGCCCGCGGCGTGCAGGAAACGCCCCGGCTCGGGTCCACAGAGGACTGGCGGCTGGTCAACCTCACCGAGGACACCCACCCGATCCACGTGCACCTGGTCCAGTTCCAGATCATGGACCGGACCCCGTTCGACGCCGACGCGTACGCGACCGCGCTGGCCGCGGCGCGCGCGGCGAACCCGGACGCACCGAACCTGGACCCGACGCCGTACCTGACCGGACCGGCCGTGCTCCCGGACGCCAACGAGCGCGGCTGGAAGGACACCGTCCGCGCGAACCCCGGCCAGGTCACCCGGATCCGCATGCGGTGGACGCTCCCGGCCGGCGCCACCCCGCCGCAGCGGTACGTCTTCCACTGCCACATCCTCGAGCACGAGGACAACTCGATGATGCGGCCGCTGCAGCTGATTCCATGATCCCCGGCCGCCGCGCCCGTGCCGCGGGCGCGGCGGCCCCGACCGCTCCGGCGGCTCACGCAGCGGTCGTCGGCGGCTCACGCAGCGGTCGTCGCCGCGGGCTCGCCGATCGCTGCTGTGCGGCCGAGACGCCGGACCGCGTAGGTTCTGGGCAGGACTCACCGGCTCGACGGAGTTCCACCAGGATTCGTACGGGGAGTGGCAGCGATGACCGAACCCGCAAGGCCCGCAGCGAAGAAGACCGCGGCCAAGAAGGCCACCGCGAAGAAGGCGCCGGCGAAGGACACCGCGGCGAAGAAGACCGCCGGGAAGAAGGCGCCGGCGAAGAAGGCCGCCGCCAAGACGGCCGCACCGGGGTTCACCGAGGCCGAGCGGGCCGCGATGAAGGACCGCGCCGCGGAGACGAAGGCGGCCAGGCGGGGCGCCACCAAGGCGGACGACCTCGCAACCCTCCTCGAGAAGATCGCCGAGATGCAGGAGCCGGACCGCATGCTGGCCGAGCGCATCCACGAGATCATCACCTCGGTCGCGCCGGAGCTCGCGCCGCGGACCTGGTACGGGATGCCCGCATACGCCAAGGACGGCAAGATCATCTGCTTCTTCCAGCCGGCCAAGAGGTTCGGTGCCAGGTACGCGACGTTCGGCTTCAACGACCCGGCGCATCTCGACGAGGGCACGATGTGGCCGACCGCCTATGCCCTGACCGACCTCTCGGACGCGAACGCGACGAGGATCGAGGAGCTCGTCCGGCGGGCCGTGAGCTGACGGCTGGCCGGCCGGCGAGCGTCAGCTGGTGCCCCTTGCCGGTCGCCTGGAGCCAGCGGACGGACGGGGACGCGCGAGCAGCCCGTCGACGAGCGCGCGGACGCCCGCGGCGTAGGTGTCCCGTGCTGCCAGCGCCGGCCAGCGGTCGCCGATGGCGGCCAGGCTCGGCATGCGGGCCGCGTCGAGGTTGCCGAAGAACGGCGTGGCCGGTCGCCCGCCGTCCGCCCGGCGCCGCGCGGAATGCGCCCGGACGAGGATCTCGCCGACCGCGTAGTACCAGATGCTGCGGAAGACATCGACGGCCTGTTCGGGCGTGCATCCCGCGTCGACGGCCCCGGCGACGATGGTCTCGACCATCCACAGGGCCGACTCGCCGAGGAGACCGACGAACCCGTCGGCGGTGAGGACCTCCGCGGCCCACGGCCAGGCGGCGAGGCCGTCGTGCAGCGCGATCGCGGCCGCGACGATCCGGTCGCGCGGCTGGTCGGGCAGGTCGGGCTGCGGGATCTGGTCCGCGTACTCGTTGAGCAGCAGGAGCAGCAGATCCTCCTTGTCCCGTACGTGGTGGTAGAGGGTCGTCGACCCGATGCCGAGCTCCGCGGCGAGCCGGCGGATGGTCAGCTTCTCCCAGCCGTCCCGGTCGATGAGCCGCCGGGCCGCCGCCAGGATCTGGGCACGCGAGGTCACCGGTGGCCGGCCGGCGCGGCCGGGCGGTGCGGTCGTTCGGGGCACCGCTCCATCATGCTGTCCCGCCCCGGCGCGCGGCACCGGCTAACCCTTCGACACCCCGTCGCCCGCGGTGCTACTTTCGGAACATGTTCCTAAACTCTACCCTCGAAACACCGGAGGCGCTGGCGAGACAGAAGCGCGGCCGCCCCGGACTCGTCCTGGCCGCGGCGGCCGTCGTGCAGTTCCTGGTGTCACTGGACCTGTCGGTGGTGAACGTCGGGCTCCCGCAGATCGCGACCGGCCTCGGCTTCAGCGCGCTGGGGCTGACCTGGGTGATCCACGCGTACGCGCTCACCTTCGGCGGCCTGCTGCTGCTCGGCGGGAAGGCCGCCGACCGCTACGGCCGCAAGCGAATGCTGCTGCTCGGACTCGGGCTGTTCGGGCTCGCCTCGGCGGCCGGCGGCCTGGCCCAGGCGCCGGGTCAGCTCGTCGCCGCCCGGGCGGCGCAGGGCGTCGGCGCGGCAGCGCTGGCTCCGGCCGCGCTCGCACTGCTCACCGCGACCTTCCCCGCCGGCAGGGCCCGCATCCGCGCCTTCGGCATCTGGAGCGCGACGAACGCGGCCGGCGGTGCGCTGGGCGTGCTGATCGGCGGCCTGCTGACCGAGTACGCCGGCTGGCGGGCGGTGATGTTCGTGAACCTGCCGATCGTCGCCGTCGCGATCGCGGTGGCGTGGCGGGGCGTCGCCGCCGACCCGGCTCGGGCCCGCGACAGCCGTCCCGACATCCTCGGTGCCGCGCTGGTCACCGCCGGCATGTTCCTGCTCGTGTTCGGCGTCGTGCGCACCGACCGGTACCCGTGGGGTTCGGCGGTCACCGTGACCACGCTGGCGGTCGCCGTCGCCCTGCTGGCCGCGTTCGTGCACGTCGAGCGGACGACCGGGCGTGAGCCGCTGATCCGGCTCGGGCTGCTCGCCCGCCGCACGGTCGCCGGTGCGAACGCGTACAACCTCCTGCTCGGCGCGGCGATGGCCTCGGCCTTCTACTTCGTGTCCCTCTACCTGCAGCGGGTGCTCGGGCACGGGGCGGCGCTGACCGGCCTCGAGTTCCTGCCGTTCGCGCTCGCGGTCATCGCCGGTTCGTTCGTGGCGGTCAAGCTCGGCGACCGCCTCCCGGCGCGGACGCTGATGGTCGGCGGCGGGCTGCTGACCGCGATCGGGTTCGCCTGGTTCGGCCTGATCAGCGTGGACGGCGCCTTCGCGACCGACGTCCTCGGGCCGTCGCTGATGGCCGGCCTCGGCTTCGGGATCAGCCTCGGGCCGGTCGTCGCCACCGGCACGGTCGGCGTCGCGGCGCACGAGGGCGGTACCGCGTCGGGCCTGCTCACCAGCTCGCGGCAGATCGGCGCCTCACTCGGCCTGGCCGCGCTCGGCACGGTCGCGCAGCACCGCACCGGCGCGAGCGTCAGCCCGCAGGCTCTCGCCGACGGGTACGGGCTGGGGCTGACGGTGAGCGGGGCGCTGCTGGTGGCCGCCGTCCTGGTCGCCGTGGCCGTCCTGCGCCGGCCGGCCGCCGCACCGCTCGAGAGCGGCACGGTCCGATAGCGTCGACCGGATCGGCGGGGTTGACCTTTCCGCCCGGGCAACGGAGAAGATCGGGTCATGACCGACGTTCCTTCTCCCGTCCCGATGCCCGGTGGAAGCGCCCCGCCGATCAGCCGCGCGATCTACGGAATGCCGATGTTCGCGACCCTCCTGGTGGCGGACATCGCCCGGACGACGTCCTGGTACACCGACGGGCTCGGCTTCATCAGCCTCTTCGCCATCCCCGGGCCGGACGGGCCGGTGTTGGTCCACTTGCGACGGTGGCAGTTCCAGGACCTGCTGGTGCGCGCCGCCCCGGCCGCGGTCACGACCGGCACCGGGCTGACGCTGAGCTTCGCCGCGGCCGACGACGAGCTCGACGCGCTGGCCGCGCGGGCTCGCAGTCACGGCGGCGGCCGGGTCGACGGTCCCGCCGAGACGCCGTGGAACACGCGGGACCTGACCACGGTCGACCCCGACGGGAACGTGGTGATCTTCACCGCGGCCCGGCCGCCCGACCGGCAGGACGCGGCGTTCAGCGAGCAGCTGCACCGTTGGAACGCCGAGCAGGGTCTGGACCCCGGCACCCACCGAGCCGGCGCTCCCGGGCGCGCCACCCGCCCCGCGGCGGACCAGGATGAGGGTCGTGGAACTGCGTGACGTCACCCCTGCCGTCGACCGTGAGCTCGCCGGTGCGCTGCTTGAGGTGCAGCATGCGGCGTACGCCGTGGAGGCGGGATTGATCGGTGACGAGCGGATACCGCCGCTGCACGAGAACCTCGAGGACCTGCAGAATGCTCCGCTTCAGTGGCTGGCCGCGTTCGCCGATGGTGCTCTGGTCGGCGCGGTCGCCTGGAATGAGGACCGCTGCGAGGTCGACATCGATCGCCTGCTCGTCGCCCCGTCTGCGCATCGGCGGGGGGTGGGATCCGCGCTCGTCCGGGCTGTTCTCCTCCGCGCGCGCGGTCGCCGTACCACGGTCTCCACGGGACGGGACAACACGCCGGCCCGAAACCTCTATGAACGGTTGGGCTTCAGCTGCGCCGATGAGGAGGAGGTGATTCCTGGTCTCTGGATCACCCGGTACGCCCATCCCGACTGACCGGCGCCGGTCCCGCTGACCCCGTCGAGGCGATGGATTGGGCATGCTGGGGGAGCGCGACGAGGAACAGGAGAACACCGATGACGATCGAGTCGTTCGCCCGGCTCCCGTTGCTGTTCGGTCCGTCGCCGGTGCATCGGCTGGAGCGGCTGAGCCGGCAGCTGGGCGGCGCGCAACTGTGGGCCAAGCGGGAGGACTGCAACTCCGGCATCGCGTTCGGCGGGAACAAGACCCGCAAGCTGGAGTATCTGGTCGCCGACGCGCTGGCCAAGGGTTGTGACACGCTTGTCTCGATCGGTGGCGTCCAGTCGAACCACACCCGGCAGGTCGCCGCCGTCGCGGCCAGCGTCGGCCTGCGGTGCGTGCTGGTGCAGGAGTCCTGGGTGGACTGGCCGGACGCGGTCTACGACAAGGTCGGCAACATCCTGCTCAGCCGGCTCGCCGGTGCCGACGTGCGGCTGGTCCGGGCCGGGTTCGGAATCGGCTTCAAGGAGAGCTGGGAGCAGGCGCTGCGGGAGGTGGAGGAGCGCGGCGGCAGGCCGTACGCCATCCCGGCGGGAGCGTCCGACCACGAGCTGGGCGGTCTCGGCTTCGCCCGGTGGGCGTACGAGGTGTGCGAGCAGGAGCGGGAGCTCGGCATCTTCTTCGACACGATCGTCGTGTGCTCGGTGACGGGCAGCACCCAAGCAGGGATGGTGGCCGGCTTCGCCGCCCTCGAGCAGGCCGGACAGCGCCCGCGGCGGGTGCTCGGCATCGACGCGTCCGCGAAGCCCGACGAGACCCGGGAGCAGATCGACCGCATCGCCCGCCGCACGGCTCGGCTCATCGGCGTCGAGGGCGAGCTGAGCGAGGACGCCGTCGAGCTCGACGCCCGCTACCACGCCGGCGTGTACGGCATTCCGGACGAGCAGACCCTCGACGCGATGCGCCTCGCCGCCCGGACCGAAGGCATGATCACCGACCCGGTGTACGAGGGTAAGTCGATGGCGGCGCTCGTCGACCTGGTCACCCGCCGCGAGATCGCAGCCGACGCCACCGTGCTCTACGCGCATCTCGGCGGCCAGCCGGCGCTCAACGGTTACAGCGCCCTGTTCTCCTGACCGAGGCCGAGGAGGTGGGCATGGCGGGTCCACGGGTAGCCGTCGTCGGCAGCGGCGTGGCCGGCGCGGGCACGGCGTTCGCGCTGGCGGCCGGCGGCGCGGAGGTGGTGGTGGTCGACAGTGTGCTGCCCGGTCAGGCCACCGCGGCCGGCGCGGGGATCATCCAGCCGTGGTCGTCCACAGCCACGGGGCCGGCGTATGAGCTGTACGCGGCGGGTGCGGCGTACTACCCGACGCTGATCGAGCGGCTCGCCGAGGTCGGGGTCGCGGACATCGGCTACCGGGTGACAGGCTCTCTCGTCGCGCAGGCCGATGCCGCCCGGCTGGACGAGGTCGAGGAGCGGCTGCGGCGGCGCACCGCCGGCGTCGCGGTCGCAGGCACGGTCGAACGACTCGGCGAACGGGACGCCCGCGCGCTGTTTCCTCCGCTGGCTCCGGAGCTCGGGGCGGTGTACGTGTCCGGCGGGGCACGGGTGGACGGGCGGATGCTGAGGGCCGGCCTGCTCGCCGGTGCCCGTCGGCTCGGTGCGGTCGTCGTGGACGCGCCCGCCCGTCTGGTGCCTGCTCACACCGGCACGTGCGCCGTGCACACGCCGGGCGGCGATGTCGGCGCGGACGTCGTTGTCGTCGCGGCCGGGGCCTGGGTGAACAGCGTCGTCGAGCCACTCGGCTACCGGCTCGCCGTCGAGCCGCAGCGCGGGCAGATCGCTCACCTCCTCCTCGAGGACCGCGAGACCGCTGACTGGCCGTCGGTCCTGCCGGTCGCCAGCCACTACATCGTCGCGTTCGACGCCGGCCGCATCGTGGTCGGCGCGACCCGGGAGACCGGCAGCGGCTTCGACGCGCGGGTCACCGCCGGCGGGGTGCAGGAGGTGTTGAGCAATGCGCTGGCCATCGCGCCTGGACTCGCACCCGCCTCGCTGATCGAGACCCGCGTGGGTCTGCGCCCGCTCGCCGGTGAGCACGGCCCGTTCCTGGGGCCGGTGGCCGGCCATCCCACCGTGTTCGTCAACGCCGGGTTCGGGCCCGCCGGCCTCACGATGGCGCCGCTGGCGGGTGCGGCACTGGCCCAGCTGATCCTCACCGGCTGCACCGACCTCGATCTCAGCGCCTTCGCGCCGCCTGAACAGTCGCGGGGACGCTGACGGCGGCGTCGCGCCGGGAGGCAGGTGCGAGCCGGGTCCGGGGTGCCCTCAGAACGAGAGCATGCCGCTGACGAGAGCCCGCCAGGTCACCGGACCGACGATTCCGTCGACGGTCACGGACGGGATGTCTGCGTGCAGTGCCTGCTGGAACCCGCGTACAGCGGCGTCGGTTCTGGGTCCGAAGATCCCGTCGATCTGAAGACCCTTGCTCGGGTCGCCGGAGAGGTTCCGGAACTGGAACTCCTCCTGCACTCCGCGGACGGCGTCGCCTTGACTGCCCTGCTGCACCTGGACGATCAACGCCGACCAGGTGTTCGGCCCGACGATGCCGTCGACGGACAGGCCCCTCTGTTGCTGGAACGATCGCACCGCACCGTCGGTGGCGGGACCGAAGATCCCGTCCACCGTCACCGCATGCCCCCGCGCGCGCAGCAGATACTGCAGGGTCTGCACCGGATGCTGCTGGTCGCCCTGCTTGACCAGTGGCCACGGACTGATTGAACCGGCCATGACTTCCCCCCGAGGACCATCGGTTCCGGACGTGTCCCTGTACTGCATAGCAGCTGTGGAGCCGTCCGGACACCGCCCT
>Ga0207643_10000212_pt1 | contig 40664 bp, 43 predicted proteins | sample KBSMisM62_FD_184313 | JGI IMG/M metagenome (GOLD analysis project Ga0207643, IMG submission 184313) | Miscanthus rhizosphere microbial communities from Kellogg Biological Station, Michigan, USA - KBS Miscanthus M6-2 (SPAdes) (version 2) | ecosystem: Host-associated > Plants > Roots >... | reverse complement strand
CGGTCCGCGTACAGCTCAAGCACACCGGAGCGGTACACCCACCGCCACGGCTGCGTGTTGTGGATCGAGGGCGCCCGCACGCCGAACGACACGGCCCGCTCGACCTCCGGCCGGGTCGGTGCTTGGGTGGCATCGGTCATGGCTCGACGCTATGCCGAACCCCGGCCGGCGGGCGAGGACGAAGGTCCCGAATCGCCGACATCCGGCGGCTCACGGTTCGAGGTCGCCGGTGCGGCGCAGCTCGGTGGCGAGGATCGCCGCCTGGGTACGCCGCTGCATCCCGAGCTTGGCCAGCAGGTGGGAGACGTAGTTCTTCACCGTCTTCTCGGCCAGGAACATCCGCTCGCCGATCTCCCGGTTCGTCAACCCCTCACCGATCAGCGCCAGCACGGTGCGCTCCTGCTCCGACAGCTCGGCCACCGGGCCCTTCCGCTCCGCGGCGGTGCGCATCCGCTCCAGCACCGCGGCCGTGGTCCGCGGGTCCAACAGCGACTGTCCACTCGCGACCGTACGGACCGCGCCGACCAGGTCGGTGCCGCGGATCTGCTTGAGCACGTACCCGGACGCGCCGGCCATGATCGCGTCGAACAGGGCGTCGTCGTCCGCGAACGAGGTCAGCATCAGGCACCGCAGGTCCGGCAGCTGCGAGCGCAGCTCCCGGCACACCGTCACCCCGTCGCCGTCCGGCAGCCGCACGTCCAGCACCGCGACGTCCGGCCGGACCGCCGGCACCCGGGCCAGCGCCTCCGCCGCCGTCGCCGCCTCCCCCACCACGGTCAGGTCCGGCTCCGCCTCCAGCAGGTCGGCCACCCCGCGACGGACCACCTCGTGGTCGTCAAGCAGGAAGACCCGTACGGTCGCGGTCGGCTCAGCCACGGACGCCACGCTGCTCGCTCATGGGTACAGGCTAGATGCGCCGGTCCCGCCCGTGGAGGGTCGCAGGTCGCCGCGGAGAGGGACCTTCGGCCCTGGTGCCGGCCGGTCCGCGCGGCCGGCACCGCCCGGCCGCGGCGGCATTGTGCTGACGGCGGCCGCGAGCGGGTTACCGCGGCGCCGCGGCGGACCGTGGCCGGCCGGCCCGGCGACGGAGGGCGTCGAGCTGTCCGCCGCGCAGTGCGGTGACCCAGGCGACCAGGAAGAGGTTGCCGGCGAGCAGCACGACGCTGCCGAGGCCGGCACCCTTGACGTCGGTGAGCAGCGTGTCGCGCTGCTCGGGCGACCAGGCGCCGTCGTCGTACGCCGAGTTCGTCGCGCCGGACGCACCGATGAGGTGGGTGGTGTGCAGCGACGACGACTTGGTCAGCAGCTGGGACTGCAGGTGGTAGTCGTACGCGGTGCTGATGATCAGCGCGACGATGCCGACCGCGGCCGACACCGCCGCGACGAGCAGCACGATCGTGGCCGTACGGCGGCCGCGGCGGTCCGCCCGGGCGAGCGCCAGGGTCACCGCGAGCGCGAAGACCGGCACCAGGATCGCGGAGAGGCGAAGCCAGCTCGTGAACGGGCTCTGCGCGCGCTCGATCGCGCCGATCGCGCCCTGCACGGCGACGACGACGAACGCGTTCGCCAGCGCCAGCGTGACGGCGACTCCGGCCACGAAGCCCCACGGCAACGGGACCCGGCCGCGCAGGGCCGCGAATCGAACGGTCGGTGGGCTCGCCGGAACGCTGGTCGACACGGTCACCTCGGCACGGTCCGCTGTGGACAGTGCCGTGTGGACCTCCGGGTCGGCTCCCAGTGCCTGTCCCCGGGAGGTTGGTACGGAGGCAGGCACCGAGCTCCGGGAAGGGTGGGAGACTCCTCCCCGGACGTGCGACCGCGGCGATCCACACGTCACTGCTTCATGCAATCACTGCACTATGCAGACAATCGTCGCGCGCTCCAGAAAGGTGGCCTACCCCCCAAAATGGTGCCAGCGCCCACCCCCCGGATTGGGGGGTCGGAGGGCTAGGGTCGGCGCATGCCGGTGGACGTCACCACCTGGACGGACATCGCCCGGCCCCGGGCCGAGGTGGCCGCCTTCGCCGCGGACCCGGGCAACGCGCCGCGCTGGTACGAGAACATCGAGTCCGTCCGCTGGGAGACCGAGCCGCCGGTCGCCGTCGGGTCCCGGATGACGTTCGTGGCCAGGTTCCTCGGCCGGCGGCTGGCCTACACCTACCAGGTGCGCGAGCTCGTCGCCGGCGAGCGCCTGGTGATGAGCACGGCTGAAGGCCCGGTCCCGATGGAGACCACGTACACGTGGGCCGACACGGACGGCGGGACCCGAATGACCCTGCGCAACCGCGGGGAGCCGGCCGGGCTGACGAAGCTGGCCGCGCCCGCGGTCGCGGCCGCCATGCGGCGCGCCAACCGCAAGGACCTCGCTCAGCTCAAGCGCATCCTGGAGAACGAGAACTGACCGGTCAGGAGGGCGGCGCCGGGGCGGCCCTGACCCAGACCTGGACGCTGCCCGTGCCGTAGCTGGCCCGGTAGCGCGCTCGGGGGCCGCGCCGGCGAACGGGCACGGCAGCGGCCGCCGGCGGTCGCGTCATGTCCGGGCGCCGTCGCGCTGTCATCAGTACGGACGGTCGCAGACCCGGGAGGTGACGCATGTCGACCGGCGAGAAGGCGAGCCCGATCTTCCCGTCGGCCATCCGGCGGGCGTACGACCTGCTGGTGGCCGGGGTGAGCGCGGGCAGCATCGCCGGCACCTGGAACGCGGCCGGCCTGCCGGCGGGCCCGGACGGCGGTCCGGCGGCGACCGGCCGGCGCGGGTCCTGGACGGCGGACCGGGTGCGGGCCGTGCTCGGGGACCCCCGGTATGCCGGTGAGCTGGTGGACGAGCCTACCTGGCGCGCGGCGACGGCGCTGCTGTCGAAGCCGCCCCGGCACGGACCCGCTGGCTCGGACCGCGCGCTGCTGACCGCGATCGCGTCCTGCGGGCCGTGCGGGGCGCCGATGCGCTCGGTGGTCGTCTCCGCCGGCCAGGTCGCGTACCAGTGCGGCGACGACGACCGCACCCACCTGGCCCGCACCTCGGCGCCGATCGACGCGCACGTCAGGCTCGAGGTGCTGGCCCGGCTCGACCGCCCCGGCGCGCCCGACGTGCTCGCGCCCCGGCGCACCCCGGATCTGCCGGCCCTGGGCGCGCACTCGGCCGGCCTGCGGACCCGCCTGCAGGACGACCGGTCGTCCGGCGACGCCGGGCTGGCCGCGCAGCTGGCCGAGGTCGAGGACCAGATGGTCGACCACGCGGCCCGGGACGTGCCGGCCTCGCTCACCGGGGCCGACCCGGTCGACCACGCCTGGGACCGGCTCGCGGTCTCCCGCCAGCGCGGGGTCCTGCTCGCGCTGACCGAGCGGATCGAGCTGCACCCGATCCCGCCGGGACGGCGAGCCGGCGACCCGGACGTCCTCCGGCAGAGCGTGCTGATCACCTGGCGGGACGACCCGACGGCGTAATGGGGTCGCCTCCGGGCGCTCTCATCTGCGTGCGGGTCGGTCCGGACGGCCCCCCCGACAGTCCGGTTCGGACCGACCCCCTCACCGCTCGCGGGTTCCGTCGCCGAGGGACGGCGGGACCCGCGAGCGGTCCCCTGGCCTGAACCCGCACAGCGGGCTGGTGGATGCTGGCGGCGCGGACGCGGACGGCGGCCGTGGGGGGCGGGCAATGCGGGTGCGGGTCAACGAGACCGAGCTGTGGTTCGACGTCGACGGGCCCGGACGCGGGCCGGACGGGCCCCGGATGCGGCGGCGGCCCACCGTCCAGGCCGGTCACGGCGGTCCCGGCGGCGACGACCACTCCTCCCTGCCGGCGCACCTCCCGCGGCCGGCGGAGAACGGCGCCCGCCGGTGAGAGCCAGGCTCCCGGTGGCGCTCGCCGTGCTCGGCGCGGTGCTGCTCTCGCTCGGCCTGCTGGCCGGCTCGGTGAACCGCGAGGTCCTCGACGGCGCGCGGTTCGCCCGGCACGTCGACTCGGTGCGCACGGACCCGCTGGTCGCCGAGCGGGGCGGGCAGGCGATCACCGCGCAGTTGCTGGCCGCCGACCCCAACCTGGTCGCGGTCCGGCCGCTGCTTGAGTCCGCGGCGACCTCGCTGGTGGGCAGCGCGACGTTCGGGCCGGTGGTCCGGCTCGCGGCACGGCAGGCGCACCAGGCGATGACCAACGACGACCCGACGCAGATCGTGCTGCGGCTGGCCGACCTCGGCGTGGTGCTGGCCGGAGTGCTGCGGGTGGTGGCACCGGACGAGGCCGAGAAGATCCCGCCCGACCTCAACCTCACCCTGGCCGAGCTCGGCGCGCGGACGCCGGCGGCGCAGACGCTCCGGCTGATCCGGACCGTCGGCCTGCTGTCCTGGCTGTTCCCGTTGCTGGCGCTGGTCGCGTTCGGGGCGGCGGTCGGCGTCGGCACCGACCGGCGGCGGGCGACGGTGGCCGTCGGCCGCGGCATCCTCGCCGCCGGCATCGTCGTCGGCGTGGTGGCGGTCGGGGTCCGGATCGCCGCCGCCGCCATCGACACCGGCGACCTCGGCGGCGCGGTCACGGTCGCGGCGCTGCGCACGTTCGGCGGCACGCTGTGGTGGGTCGCCGCCGTACCGGCTGCCGCCGGCGTGCTGCTCGCCGGCGCCGCCGGCGCCCGGCTGCCCCGGCTCGACCTGGCGACCGCCCGGCGGGCGTGGGCGTGGCTGACCCCGCCGGCGCCGCGGCCCTGGGTGCACGTGGCGCGGGGGGCGGCGGTGCTGCTGATCGGCCTCGGCCTGCTGATCCGGCCGCTGCTGGTGGCCGGGATCGCCGCCGTCGCCGTCGGGACCCTGCTCACGGTCGGCGGGGTCGGCGAGCTGACCGCAGCGCTCGGCGGCGTCGCCGAGTGGCGGGACGGCGGCCGCGTCCGCCGGGCGCTGGGACCGCGGTGGCGACCGGCGGTGGCGACCGGGATGGTCGGGCTGCTCGGACTGCTCGCGGTGCTCGGGATCGGCGCGGTCCCCACGGACCGGGCGGTGCCGGTGGCCGCCGCGGACGCCGGCACCGCCTGCAACGGGCACGCCGAGCTCTGCGGCCGCCGGTTCGACGACGTCGCGTTCCCGGCCACGCACAACGCGATGTCCGCGGCGGACGCGCCCGGCTGGTTCATCCCGGAGCAGCCGACCGGGCTGCTCGGCCAGCTCGACGCCGGGATCCGGGTGCTGCTGATCGACACCTGGTACGGCCAGCGCACCGACCGCCCCGGCCTGGTCGCGACCGCACCGGACAGCAGGCCGGCGGCGCTCGCGGCGGCCGAGCGCGACTTCGGCCCGGAGGCCGTCCGGAGCGCGCTGCGGATCCGGGACGCGGTGACGCTGCGGCGGACCGGGCCGCCCACGCCGTACCTGTGCCACGGGCTGTGCGAGATCGGCGCCACCGAGCTCCAGCCGGAGTTGGGCGCCGTCCGGGCCTGGCTGGACGCGCATCCGCGCGAGGTGGTCACGTTCATCGTCGAGGACGAGGTCACGCCGGCCGACACGGCGGCGGTGTTCGACCGGGCCGGGCTGACTCCGCTGGTGCACACCCAGCCGCTCGGCCAGCCCTGGCCGACGCTCGGGCAGCTGATCGACTCGGGCCGGCGGGTCGTGGTGATGATGGAGCGACACGGCGGCGGTTCGGCGTACCCGTGGCTGCTGCCGGCGTTCCGCTACGTCCAGGACACGCCGTTCACCAACCCCACCGTGGCCGACCTGCGCTGCGACCGGGAGCGCGGCACCGGCGACAGCCCGCTGCTGCTGGTGAACTACTGGCTGGCCAACTTCGGCTCGCTGGTCAGCGACGCCCGGACGATCAACGCGCTCGGCGTCCTGGGGCCCTACCTGGCCCGGTGCGAGAAGGAGCGCGGGATGCTGCCGAACTTCGTCGCCGTCAACTTCTTCGACGAAGGCGACCTGTTCCGCGCGGTCGACCAGCTCAACGGTTTCCGGTAGCCGCCGACCGCGTGCTGTCCCGGCGGGCCTGCCGGCGGGCGCCGGTCGCCAGCGTCGACGCGTCCTGCTTCCGCCGGACCGGCGCGTCCCGCGGCACCGCCCGCGGCCGGCTCGCCGGCGGCGCATCGGACCCGGGGTCGGGACCGCGCTCCGGCCCCGCCGACCGGGCCGCCCTGGCCGCGGCGACCCGCTCGGCCCGCAGTGCGGTCGCGCTCGCCCTGGCCGCGGCGGCCAGCGACCGGCTCACCCGGGCCAGCGCATCCTCGAACACCTCGGCCTTCGCGGCGTTGCGGGCGTTGCGCTCCTTGGCCACGCCCCGACCACCCTTGACCCCGACCGTGGCGGCGCCGGTCCGGCGGTAGACGTTCACGTACTTCGTCCGCGCCCGGCGGATCCGGTCGTGCAGCTCGGCCAGCGCGTCCTCGTCCAGGCCGGCGAGCCGGTCCCGCTCGGTCTCCCGGAGGAGCGCCAACTCGGCCTCGGTCAGCGAGTTCGTGATCGACAGGTTCACCGGGACCTCCAGTAGACCGGTAGGAACAGCTTCTAATGGTCGCGGATCCGGTACGCGCCGGACCCGTCGCCGGGACCGCGGGGTCAGTTGGTCCCGGCCGGGGCGGTGCCGAGCGTGATGGTCGCCTCGGCGCTCGCCCCGTCCCGGCGGTAGGTCACCGCCACCCTGTCTCCCGGGCTGCGGGTCACCGAGATCACCTCGAGCTGCTCGGGGTCACCGGCCCGCTGCCCGTCCAGGGCGGTGATGACGTCGCCGGCCCGGAGGCCGGCCGCCGCGGCGGGACCGCCGGGCGTCACGGTGCTGACGAACAGCCCCTCCCCCGCGCCCGACCGGGCCGCGATCGGCGCCACCTGGAGACCGACGTACGCGTGCCGGACCGTGCCGGTCTTGATCAGCTGGTCGGCGATGCGCAGTGCCGAGTCGACCGGGATCGCGAACCCGATGCCGATGCTCCCGCCGCCGCCCTCGGGCACGGTCGCGCCGGCGGTCGGCACGCCGATCAGGCGCGCGTCGCAGTCGACCAGCGCGCCGCCGCTGTTGCCGGGGTTGATCGCGGCGTCGGTCTGCACCGCGGAGGCGAGCAACGCGGTGCCGACCACCTCGGACGGAACCCGCACGGTCCGGCCCAGCGCGCTGACCACCCCGGTGGTGACCGTGCTGGACAGCCCGAGCGGCGCGCCGAGCGCGACCACCGGCTGCCCGACGACGAGGTCGGCCGACGAGCCCGTCCGGATCACGGTCAACGGGCGGTCGGAGTCGACCTTGAGCACGGCCAGGTCGGTCGCCGGGTCCCGGCCCTGGATCCGGGCCGGCAGCGCCGTCCCGTCGTCGAGGACGATCCCGACCCGACCCCCGCTCCCGGCCGGGGCGATCACGTGGTCGTTGGTGAGGACGTAGCCGTCGCCGCGGATGATCTCACCGGACCCGGTCCCCGCCCCCGTCGAGCCCTGGGCCTGGACGGTGACGACCGAGGGCAGCGCCCGGGTGGCGACGTCGCGGGCCGGGCAGACGTCCTCGGCGCCGCTCGGGTGCGCGATCGTGGCGATCAGCGCGCCCAGCAGGCCGGCCGCGACCACCGCGAGCACCGCCGCGGCCCACCACCCGGCTCGGGACCGGTGCCGCGGGGGTACGGCCGCCGGGGCGGCGTCGTCCGGCTCGCTGTGCACATCCCACCTCCGGGCACCCGCCGGCGCGGCGGCGCGGACCCGCTCGGGTGCCGCCACCAGACAACCTGGTCGGGGCGCTGCGGTCCACCACCCGCAGTGGATGAGAATCGATCAGGCGGGCGGGTCGCAGCCGGCCGGCGAGGAGCTGCCCGGCCGCGGTCAGGTCACGCGGTAGCGGGTGATCAGCACCCCGGTCGTGGTCGGCACGCACTCGGTCAGCTGCAGCGCCGCGCGGGCGCCGCCCTCGAACAGCCGCCGCCCCTGACCGAGCAGCCGCGGCACGACGAGCAGCAGGTACTCGTCGACCAGGCCGGCGGCGGCCAGCGTGCGGACCAGCTCGCCGCTGCCGAACACGGTGAGGTCGGTGTCCCGCTTGAGCTCGGCGACCGCGGCGGCCACGTCACCGTGCAGCAGCACCGAGTTCTGCCAGGGCAGCGGCTCGGTCAGCGTCGTCGAGGCGACGTACTTGGTGGCCGCGTCGAGCGCGGCGGTGAACGGGTTGCCGTCGGTCTGCTTCGGCCAGAACCCGAAGAAGTCCTCGTACGTACGCCGGCCGAGCAGCAGCGCACCGCTCGCGGAACCCATGCTCCGGCCGAGGAACCGGCCCAGCACCTCGTCGTTGTACTGCTGGAACCAGCCGCCCTGCTCGAACCCGTCCCGGGTGTCCTCGTCGGGCCGGCCCGGCGCCTGCATCACGCCGTCCAGGCTGAGGTTCTCCATGACCAGGATGCGTCCCACGCTCGCCCTCCTCGGTTGCCGAACCCGACCGTCCGGTCCCTGCGAACCTGGCACACGGCCGGGACCGGCGGGTGACCGGGTCGGCAGCGGCGACTGAGCGCCCCAACCAGCCGGCCGTCGACGACCTGACGACCGGGGCTGGCGGGCCGGCCTGGGTCAGTCGTCGCTGCGGGTGCGGCCGGCAAGGTAGCCGTCGAGGCGCGGGTCGGTGGAGGTGAGCCGGCCGACCTCCGCGCCGCCGTCGCACTGGCACAGCGCGATCGTCACCGCGTTCCCGTCGCGGGCGACGACCCGCCAGACGGCGCCGGCCGCCTCCCACCGGGACAGCACGGCGATCGGGTCCTCGCTCACGACGCACCCTCCTCCAGCACGACGCAGCACCGGCCCGGCTCGGGGTCGAGGATGACGTCCGGGCAGTGCGGGCCCATCGTGCCCGCGATGCCGGCCACCAGTGCCTCGTTCATGTGGCAGACGAGCTGGGTCTGCGCCTTCGCCAGCGAGTGGAACGGGCAGTTGGACAGCACCACCCGCTCCCCGTCCGGGCGCGGCTCGTAGCCGTGCCCGGCCAGCACCCGCGCCGCCAGCCGGAGCGCCGACGCCGCGGACTCCGGGGTGGTCACCCCGTCCAGCGCGCTGCGCCCGAGCGCCCGCCCGTGCGCGGCGGCCCGCCGGTGCAGCACGTCGAGCACCGGCTCCCCCGAGCTCACCGACTCGGCGACCGCGTCGGCCAGCAGTCGCCCGGCCAGCTCGTACTCACGCTCCGGCAAGGAGACCGCGATCTCCCGGTCGGCCCGCCGGTAGAGCTTCGACGTACGCCCGGCGCCCGGGCCGCTGCGCCCGCTCAGCCGGGCGAACTCGCTCTCCAGCAGCCCGTCGGCCTCCAGCCGGTCGAGGTGGAACTTCGCCTGGTGCCGCGCCACGCCGACCGCGGCGGCCGCCTCGTCCCGCCCGACCGGCTCGGGTTGCGAGCACACGTAGAGATACAGCCGCCTGCGCACCGGGTCGGCAAGTGCCCCGATGCCGGCCGCGTCCCGTTCCGCCCACTGCACCCGACCCACCTCCTCTAAGAGAAAGACGCCTTGACGGTAGAACTAGTTCCTCTCTAACGTACAGGGTATCTTCTCTTAGATCCGGGAGCCAGCCATGAGCACCGATCACACCAGCGAGCTGAGGGACCCGACCTTCCAGGCGTTCGCGCTGCTTCGAACCGTCTTCACGGTCGCGCCGATCCTCTTCGGGCTCGACAAGTTCTTCGACATCCTCACCGATTGGAACCAATACCTCGCGCCCTGGATCAACGACATCGTGCCGGGCAGCGCCACCACCGCGATGGAGATCGTCGGGGTGATCGAGGTCGCCGCCGGCATCCTGGTCGCGCTCGCCCCGCGCATCGGCGCGTACGTGGTGGCGCTCTGGCTGCTCGGCATCATCGTCAACCTGCTCAGCCTCCCCGGCTACTACGACGTGGCCCTGCGCGACTTCGGCCTGTTCGTCGCCGCGCTCGCGCTCGGGCGGCTGGCCCAGGCCAGGGCGGTCACCACCCGGGAGAGCCGCAGCCCGGTGGGTGCCCGGTGACGGCGGTCCACCAGGAGGTCGTCGACCCGGAGAGCGGGATCGACGCGGCCACCGTGGCCGCCAAGCAGTTCCTCGAGGCGCTCGGCGTGTCCACCGACGGGCCGGGACTGCGGGAGAGCCCGGCCCGGATGGCCCGCGCGTACGCCGAGATGCTCACCCCGCGCACCTTCGAGCTGACCACCTTCCCCAACGACGAGAAGTACGACGAGCTCGTCGTGGTCAAGGACATCCCGGTGCAGTCGCTGTGCGAGCACCACCTGCTGCCGTTCACCGGCGTCGCCCACATCGGCTACCTGCCGGCCGACCGGATCCTGGGGCTGTCGAAGTTCGCCCGGGTGGTCGAGCTGTTCGCGCGCCGGCCCCAGGTGCAGGAGCGGCTCACCCAGCAGGTGGCCAGCTGGCTCGACGACCAGCTCGGACCCAAGGGTGTCGGCGTGGTGATCGAGGCCGAGCACAGCTGCATGTCGCTGCGCGGTGTGCGCGCCGCCGGCGCCGTGACCAGGACCTCGGCGCTGACCGGCACGCTGCGTTCCAACCCGGCCACCCGCGCCGAGTTCCTCGCCGCGCTGCCCGGCGGACCCGGATGACCGTTCCCGAGCCGGCCGCCACCGCCACCGCGCGCAGCCCGGCCGGCTCCGCCGTCCACCTCACCCGGGTGACCAGGCTCTTCGACGGTCTGGCCGCGATCACCCAGGTGAGCCTGCAGGTCGGCACCGGCGAGTCGGTCTGGCTGCGGGGGTCGAACGGCTCGGGCAAGTCGACGCTGCTGCGGGTGATCGCGACCGCGATCTCGCCGACGTACGGCGGCGGCACCGTGCTCGGGCACAACCTGACCCGCGGCCGGGCCAGGATTCGGGCCACGACCGAGCTGGTCGGGCACAACACCCGGCTCTACGACGAGCTGACCGCCACGGAGAACCTGCACTTCGTCTGCGACCTGCTCGGCCTCGACCCGGCCGGCGTGCCGGCCGCGCTGGAGCGGGTCGGCCTGGCGGAGGTGGCCACGGTCAGGGCCGGCAACTTCTCCCAGGGCATGCGGCAACGGCTGGTGCTGGCCCGCTGCCTGGTCCGGCGCCCGCGGCTGCTGCTGCTCGACGAGCCGTACGCGGGGCTCGACCCGGACGCCCGGGTGGTGGTCGACGACCTGCTCGCCGAGTCCGGACGGGCCGGCCGGACCGTGCTGATCGCCAGCCACGAGGCGCCGCCGGAGCAGTTGGTGCACCGGACGGTGGTCATGGACGGCGGCCGGCTCAATGGGGAGGACCCGTGATCGTCCGGGTGGCGCGGACTGTCGCGGCGAAAGACCTGCGGATCGAAGTGCGCAGCCGGGCGGCGGTCAGCGCGGTGCTGCCGTTCGCCGCGACGGTGCTGCTCGCGCTCGGCTTCGCTCTCGGCCCGGACCGGCTGCTGCTGCAGCAGACCGCACCGGGGCTGCTCTGGCTGGCGGCGCTGTTCGCCTCGGTCGAGCTCTGCCACCGCTCCTACCTGGCCGAGTCGGCCAACGGTGCGCTGGAGGGCCTGCTGCTCGGGCCGGCCGACAAGGGCGCCATCTACCTGGGCAAGGCGGCCGCGGCGTTCCTGCAGCTCCTGGCGCTGTTCGCGATCACCACCGGGATCGTGGTCGTGCTGTTCGGGCTGCCGCTCGGTCCGGCGCCGCTGCTGCTCGCGGTCACCGCGGCGCTCGGCACGGCCGGGCTCGGCGCCATGGGCGGGCTGCTCGGGCTGCTCGCCGTCCAGGGCCGCACCAGACAGGCGGCGCTGCCCGTGATCGTGCTGCCGCTGGTGACCCCGGTGGTGATCGCGGCGACCCGGGCGACGGTCTCGCTGACCCAGGGCCAGCTGGCCGGCGTCGGCGGCTGGCTGGGCCTGCTCGCCGCCTTCGACCTGGCCTTCCTCGCCGCCGGCTACCTCGTCTTCGGACATCTGCTCGAAGACTGACCCAGAGCCATTGACATTGCCGCAGGGAGCGGACACGCTCTCTAACGACCAGTTTGATTAGCGTTAGAGCGATCGAGGTGACAGGGCATGGGCCGCAAGAAAAGGGTCGGCATCGCGGTCGCGGTAGCCGCGGCCGGAGCATTGGCGGCATCGTTGCTGGTGGCAGCGACGTCCGGGCTCCCGTCCGCGGTCGCCGCCCGGTCGACGTTCAGCGGCGACCACTCGGGCGGCGACTCGGGCTCGCCGATCGACACCCTGGTGGCGCAGGGCAAGCAGACCTTCCGCTTCGACACGTTCGGCGACCAGGCGTTCTGGGGTGACACGCTGCACCTCAACCAGGCCATCGCCGGCGCGGCGAACGGCGGCGTCGGCCCCGGGGTGAGCCCGAAGACCGCGCTGTCGGTCGGCCTCAAGGTCGACGTGGACGCGCTGCCCGGCTCGGTGCAGTCGGCCATCGCCAACGGCCAGGTCAACCTCGACGACCCGGCCGTGACGCTGACCCTGCTGAAGCTCAACTCGGTGGTCGGCGTCAAGGGCTTCTTCGACCGGAACGGCCGGCTCAACTCGGTCGGTATCGAGTGCGCCCTGTGTCACTCCACAGTGGACGACTCGTTCGCGCCGGGGATCGGCCACCGGCTCGACGGCTGGGCCAACCGCGACCTCAACGTCGGCGCGATCATCGGCCTGTCGCCGAACCTGGAGCCGGTCGCCTCGCTGCTGCACACCGACGTGGCGACGGTGCACAAGGTGCTCGACACCTGGGGTCCGGGCAAGTTCGACGCCGAGCTGTTCCTCGACGGCAAGGCGTTCCAGCCCAACGGCACCTCTGCCGCCACGCTGATCCCGCCGGCGTTCGGTCTGGCCGGGGTCAACCTGCACACCTGGACCGGCTGGGGTTCGATCCCCTACTGGAACGCGTTCGTCGCGATCCTGGAGATGCACGGGAAGGGCACGTTCTTCGACGCCCGGCTCGACAACGCGGCCCAGTTCCCGATCGCGGCCGAGAACGGCTTCGGGCACATCCAGTCGAAGGTCGACCTGGTCAGCCCGAAGTTGCCGGCGCTGCAGGCATACCAGCTCTCGTTGAAGGCGCCGAAGCCACCGAAGGGATCGTTCGACCAGGCGGCGGCCGTCCGCGGCAAGGCGTTGTTCAACGGAGCGGCCGAGTGCTCGACCTGCCACGTGCCGCCGACGTTCACCGAACCGGGCAACAACCTGCACCCGGGCAGCGCGATCGGCATCGACAACTTCGAGGCGGACCGCTCGCCGACCCACATGTACCGGACCAGCCCGCTGGCCGGCCTGTGGAGTCACCAGAAGGGCGGCTTCTACCACGACGGTCGGTTCCCGGACCTGCTCTCGGTGGTCAAGCACTACGACAGCACGTTCCACCTCGGGCTGTCGGCGCGGCAGCAGAACGATCTCGTGCAATACCTGCTGTCCCTGTAGTCCAGCACGCCAGTTGACAGGAGCCATCCATGCGGCGCTTCTATCGCCTGCTCAGCGCGCTCGGCACCGTCCGTGCGCAGCGGATCCTCGGCTGGGCGACGTGGCTCGGTCTGCTCGTCACGGCGGTGGTGGCCCTCGCGGTCGTCCCGGCGGACGCTGACCAGGGCGACGTGCAGCGGTTGATGTACGTGCACGTGCCCGCCGCATGGGTGGCCTTCCTGTCCTTCGGCGTGGTCTTCCTCGCCAGCGTGGGCTACCTGAAGACCGGGCGGATCCACTGGGACCGCATCGCGGTGTCCTCGGCCGAGATCGGCGTCGTGTTCTGCGCGCTGACCATCGTGCTCGGGTCCCTGTGGGGCCGCCCGGTCTGGGGCACCTGGTGGACCTGGGACCCGCGGCTGACCACGACCGCGCTGTTGCTGCTCATCTACGCCGGCTACCTCTCGCTGCGGAAGGTCGCCGACAGCCCGGCCCGCCGGGCCCGCTGGTCCGCGGTGATCGGCGTGGTCGGCTTCATCGACGTGCCGATCGTGCACATGTCGGTGGTCTGGTGGCGGTCGCTGCACCAGGAACCCACCGTGCTGCGACCGGGCGCGCCGACGATCGCCGGCAGCATGCTGGCGACCCTGCTGCTGGCGTTCCTGGTGTTCTCCGTCGCGTACGGCTACCTGATGGCGGTCCGACTGCGCGTCGGCCGGCTGGAGGAGCGCGGTGCGGTGCCGGTCTCCGCCCCGAGAGCGCGCCGCCCGCAGCCGGCCGTCGCTCCGGCTGGGGGTGTCACCAATGCATGACCTCGCATACGTCGCGGCGGGGTACGTGGCGACCGGAGTGGCGGTCGGCGGCTACCGGTGGCGGCTCGCCGTCCGGCTGCGGCGGGCCCGCCGGTACGTCGCCACTGTGAGCAGGCCAGTGACCGGGCGCGGGCGGGGCTGAGGCGTGAGCCAGGACGTCGTCCCCGCCGACGAGGTCGCCGAGCCGGGCCGGTGGTGGCACGGCGCGCGGATGAAGCTGCTGATCGGGCTCGTCATCGTGATCGGCGCGCTGACCTGGGTGACCGTGCGCGGCCTCTCCGGCAGCTTCGTCTACTACCTCACCCCGAGCGACATCGTCAGCCAGCACAAGGCCCAGGTCGGCGAGCGGGTCCGGCTCGGCGGCTACGTGGTGCCGGGCAGCGTCGGGCACGCGACCGACACGCTGACGTTCACCGTCACCGACGGCACCGACTCGATCAAGGTCTCCGACAGCGGGTCGGTCCCGGAGCTGTTCAAGCCCGGGCAGGGCGTTGTGCTGGAGGGCACGGTCGGCAGCGACGGCCGGTTCCACTCCGACACGCTGCTCATCAAGCACAGCGGCGACTACCGACCGCCCGCGCCGGGCCAGAAGCCGCCGAACGGCGCCGAGCTCGAGTCCGGAGGCTGACCCGATGGCCTTCCTCGGCACGTACGGGCTGATGCTCGGACTGGTGCTGTCCGTCGGCGGTGCCGTCACCGCCGCCGTCGGCGCCCGCACCGACCGGCCCGCCCTGGTGCAGACCGCCCGCCGGATCGCGTTCGCGGTGCTGGCCACGATGGTCGTCGTCGACGGCGCGATGCTGGCCGCGCTGCTCAGCAACGACTTCACGCTCCGCTACGTCGCGGACAACTCGTCCCGCGAGACCCCGGTGTTCTTCAAGGTGCTCTCGCTGTGGGCGGCCGACGACGGCTCGCTGCTGTTCTGGAACCTCATCCTGGCCGGGTACGTCGCCGCCGTCGCGATCCGGTTCCGCCGCTACCGGCCGCCCACCTTCCCGTACGCGCTGAGCGTGCTGTTCGGCGTGCAGGCCTTCTACCTGCTGCTGGTGAACGGGCCGGCGCGGCCGTTCGGCACGCTGGCGCAGGCCGCCGCCGACGGGCGCGGGCCGGCGCCGCTGCTGCAGAACCACCCGCTGATGGCGGTGCACCCGCCGTTCCTCTACCTCGGCTTCATCGGCTTCACCGTGCCGTTCGCGTTCGGCGTGGCCGCGCTGCTGGCCGGCACCGGCAGCGACGCCTGGGTCTCGATCATCCGGCGCTGGACGCTGCTGGTCTGGTGCTTCCTCACGGTCGGGCTGGTGCTCGGCGCGCTGTGGTCCTACTCGGTGCTGGGCTGGGGCGGCTACTGGGCCTGGGACCCGGTGGAGAACGTCGCCCTGCTGCCATGGCTGGTCGCGACCGCCTTCCTGCACTCGATCATGCTGCAGGAACGCCGCGGGATGGCCAGACTGTGGAACATCGCGCTGGTGATCGGGGCGTTCGCCCTCACCACGTTCGGGACGTTCCTCACCCGGGGCAGCGTCCTGTCCTCGGTGCACGCGTTCGCGCAGTCCGCGGTCGGCCCGGCGTACCTGACCTTCCTCGGGCTGGTGCTGCTCGGCGGGTTCGGGCTGGTGGCCTGGCGGCTGCCGATGCTGCGGACGCCGGCCCGGCTGGAGTCGACGGTGTCCCGCGAGGCGGCGATCGTCGGCAACAACATGCTGCTGCTGGCCGCGACCGCGATCATCCTGCTGGGCACGGTGCTCCCGCTCGTCGTGGAGGCGCTCACCGGCGACCAGATCACCGTCGGCGGCCCCTACTTCCAGAGCGCGCTGGCGCCGGTCTTCCTGCTCGTGCTGGTGCTCGCCGGCACCGCGCCGCTGCTGCCCTGGCGGGCGGTCAACCGGGAACGGGCGGTCCGCCGGCTGCGGCTGCCGGTGCTGGCCGCCGCGCTGGTGATCGTCGGCACCTCGCTTGCCGGCCTGCGGGACCTGTACGCGGTCGCCGGGTTCGGCGCGGCCACGCTCGTGCTGGTCGGCAACGGCCAGGAGATCGCCAGCGGCCTCGCGGTCGGGCGCCGGCACAGCGGCGTGCTGCGCACCCTCGCCCGCGGCCGCCGCCGGTACGCCGGACTGACCGTCCACATCGGACTCGCCCTGCTCGCGATCGGGATCACCGCGTCGAGCAACCTGGCCGAGCAGACCCAGGTCACCCTGCGCACCGGGGAGAGCACCGTGTTCGCCGACCACACCCTGCGTTACGCCGGGCTGGAGACCGACCAGCAGGCCCAGCGGGTCGTGCTCACCGCCCGGGTCGACGTCAGCGGCAGCGGTCCGCTGACCCCGCGGATGAACCTCTACCCGGCGGCGAGCGAGCCGATCGGCTCGCCGTCGATCCACCGCGGCGTGCTGCGCGACCTCTACGCCTCGGTCATCTCGCTGCAGGACGACGGCAACTCCGCGACCTTCCGGTTCTACCGGAACCCCGGCATCACCTGGCTGTGGATCGGCGGCGTGGTGATGGCCCTCGGCGGCGCTGCGGCCGCCTGGCCGGCGCGCCGACGCCGGGCCGAGGAGGCGACGGTCGCAGCCGAGCGGCGCCGCCAGTTCTCCGGCGCGGGGGTGGTCTGAGTGCGCCGCCGGCTGCTGCTGCTCGGGACCGTCGTCGTGGCCGTGCTGGCCGTTGTCGCGGTGCTCGCCACCGGACTCGGCCGGGACCCCGCGGCCACCGCGTCCCCGCTGGTCGGCCGGGCCGCGCCGGACTTCACCCTCGGCGGGATCAACGGTCCGGCGGTGACCCTGTCCAAGCTGCGCGGCCAGGTCGTGGTGATGAACTTCTGGGCGTCCTGGTGCACCGAGTGCCATGAGGAGCAGGACGCGCTCGACCAGACCTGGCAGCGCTACCGCGACTCCGGGCTGGTGCTGCTCGGCGTCGACTTCGAGGACACCAGCGACGGGGCCAAGGACTACATGCACCAGTCCGGCCTGACCTACCCGGTGGTCGAGGACAAGGACTCCAAGACCGCGCTGGCGTACGGGATCCGGGGCATACCCGAGACCTTCCTCATCGACCGGTCCGGCCGGATCGTCGACCGGATCATCGGGCGGGTCGACGCCGACCGGCTCGCCGGCGCGGTCGAGCCGCTGCTCAAGGGCGGCACCGAGTGAGGGGGCGCTGGTCGGCCGCCGGGCTGGTCGTCGTGCTCGCCGCGATCGCGGCCGCGGCGACGCTCGGGCTCGTCGCGGTGCGCGGGCACCAGCAGCCGGCGTCCAGGTCGCAGCAGGTGCAGCAGATCGCGTCCGGGCTGCACTGCCCGATCTGCAAGGACCTCTCGGTCGCCGACTCGCCCGCGCCGCTGGCCCAGCAGATGCGCCAGCAGATCGACGAGCAGCTCGCCGCGGGCCGCACGCCGGACGAGATCCGGGCCGGGTTCGTCGCCGCGTACGGCGACTCGGTGCTGATGTCGCCGCCGCGACACGGGATCGGGAGCACGGCCTACTACCTCCCGCTGATCGTGGTGCTCGGCGGCGCGCTGGTCGTGGTGCTGCTGCTGCGCCGGTGGCGCCGACCGTCCGGTGTGGACGCAGCCGAGCCGAACGGCCGGGCGCCGCTGACGTCGGCCCAGCGGCAGGCGTTGCGGCGGGCGGTCGAGCGGCTGCGCGAGGAGGAAGCCTGATGGCCGGCGACTGGGACGGCGACGTCGACCGGCGCCGCGCCCTGCTGCGGCAGCTGCGCGACCTCGACGACGACCTCGCGGCCGGCAAGCTGACCGAGGAGGACTACCACCGGCTGCGGGAGCCGATCGAGCACGAGGCGGCCACCTCGCTCACCCGCCGTCCTGCTCGCACGGCGACCGCCACGCGCGGCCCCCGGATCGGTGACCCCGACCGCCGGCCCGGCGGGTCCGCTGCCGACGCCACGACGGACTCCGACGACGAACACACCGGCCCGGCCGACTCCGACGGCACGGGCGGACCCGACGGCACCGCGGCTGGCGAGCCGGGCCGATCGGGTCGTGGGCTGGCGGCCGCTGCCGGGTTGCGGCGACGGCCCCCCGGGGGGACCGCGGCGCGCCGGCAGGAGCCTGCGACGACGGCGCGCCGCGGTCCGCGCACGCGGCAGTCGCGGACCCGGCGGCTGCTGCTGGTCGTGCTCGCGGTCGCGGCGGTGGCCGGCGTCACGGCGGCGCTGGCCGGCGCGATCACCCCGCGCGACGCGGGCCAGACGGTCACCGGGAGCGGACCGGCGGCGGCCGCGACGCCGCCGCCCGTCGGACCCACCGGCGGGTCGGCGGCCGCCCCTGCCGGCCCGTCGGCGGGTTCCTCGCCGTCGCTGACGCCGGAGCAGGCGGCCGCGATCGACGCGGCGGCGCTCGACGTGAAGGCGCACCCGAAGGACGTGAGCAAGCACCTCGCCCTCGCGCACGCGTACGCCGACGGCGGCGCCACCCAGCTTGCCGCGGTCGAATACCTGGCAATCCTCAAGCTCGACCCGGCCAACGCCGAGGCCAACACGGCGATGGCGCTGCTGGCGTTCGAGGTCGGCCAGACCGGCCAGGCGAAGACCATGCTCGACACCGTGCTGCGGGCCCACCCCGGCTACCCGGAGGCGCTGTACGTACGCGGGCTCGTCCTGCTCAGCGGCCTGCACCAGCCGGCGGCGGCGACCAAGGACCTGCGCGCCTACCTGGCCGCGGCTCCGTTCGGGTCGCACCGGACCGCGGCCGAGACCCTGCTCGCGCTGGCCGGCAGCCAGAAGTGACCGGGCTCGGCTGCGTCTCGGTCGGCGGCTGCAAGGCGCCGCTCGACCTGCTGGAACGGCTCGCGTTCGGCGGCGCCGAGCTGGCCGGGCGGATCCCGCGGCTGCGCGCCGCCGCCGGCGCCTCGGGGCTGGCCGTGCTCTCGACCTGCCAGCGGGTCGAGCTCTACGCGCACTGGCCCGGCGAGCCCGACCTGCCCGCGCTGACCGCCGCGCTCGCCGCCGACCGCGGCGTCCCGGAGCCGGTGGTGTCCGCGGCCGCGACCGGATACGCCGGCGACGCCGCCGCCCGGCACCTGCTGCGGGTCGCCACCGGACTGGAGTCGTTCGTGCTCGGCGAGACCGAGGTCGCCGGCCAGGTACGGGCCGCGGCCGAGGCGAGCCGGTCAACCGGCGGCGACGTCGCGCTGGACCGGCTGCTCGACACGGCGGTCAGCGCCGCCCGCCGTGCCCACCGGTCCACCGGCGTCGCCGCCACCAGCCGGTCGGTCGCCGCCGCCGCCGTCGACGTCGTGGCCGCCGGCCTGCCCGGCCGGCGGCTGCTGCTGGTCGGCGCCGGTCAGGTGGCGGCCACCGTGGTCGCCCGCGGCGTCGCCCTCGGGGCGCGGGTGACCGTCTGCAACCGCACCCGCCGGCACGCCGACCGGTTCGCCGCCGCCGGCGCCACCGTGGTCGACCTGGCCGACCTGCCGGCCGCGCTGGCCGCGGCGGACGTGGCGTTCCTGGCCACCGCGGCACCGCACCCGCTGGTCGACGCCGAGCTGCTGCGGGCCTGCCGGCCGGCCGGGGGCCCGTCGCTGACGCTGGTCGACCTCGCGCTGCCGCGCAACGTGCATCCGTCGGTGCGGGAGCTGCCGTCGGTGCGGCTGATCGACCTGGCCGACCTGCGCGCGGCCGAGGCGCCGGCGTTGGTCGCCGAGGTCGCCACGGTGGAGGAGGTCATCGACGCCGAGCTCGCCCGCTACCGGCGCTGGGCGGCCGCGCGCGGCGTCGGCCCGGCGCTGCGCCGGATGCGCGCCGACGCCGAGCAGGTCGCCCGGGAGGAGGTCGACCGGGCCGACGTCCCGGAGGACGTGCGGGCGGCGGTGGAGCGGGCGGTGCTGCGGACCGTGCACCGGCTGACCCACGCGACCACCCGCGAGATGCTGGCCGCGGCCGAGGCCGGTGACGGTGCGCTGGTCGAGCAGCTCGCCGGCCTGTACGCGCCGGCGGCCGACTCAGCGGCCGACTCAGCGACCGACGATGCGCACGCAGCAGCTGGACTCGGCGACGCGCTCCTCGGTCGGGCGGCCCTCGACGCGCATCGAGCGCAGGTCGGCGCCGGAGAGCAGCCCGCGGACCAGAGCCGCGTTCATCCCGCAGACCAGCTCGCGGTGTGACTCGGACAGCTCCCGGAAGATGCAGTTGCGCAGCACCAGGTCGCCGGACCCGCGCGGCTGCGGCTCGAACCCGAGCTGCTCCAGCTGACGCAGCGCCGCGTCGCGCCGGCCGTTCCGGGTGCGGGCCAGCGTCCTGGTCTCCTCGCCGAGCATCTCGCCGACCTCGCCGGCGACCTGCTCCAGCGTCGCCTGACCGCCGTCGGAGGCGTCCCCGGACAGCGCGGTGGCCATCATCGAGGCGGCCAGCGCATACCGCGTCGGCGGCAGCGTGATCTCGAAGGACCGCTCGGTCAGCGAGTAGACCTTCGCGGGGCGGCCGGCGCCCGGACCGACCCGGCCGGTCAGCCGCCGGTAGTCGACCTCGAGCAGGCCGGCCTCGACCATCCGGTCGAGGTGGAACGCGGCCAGCTTCGCCGAGATCCCGGCGCTTCCGGCGGCCTCCTCGCGACCGACCGGCTCGCGCCGCTCGCGCAGGTAGCGGTAGAGCCGCTGCCGGACCGGCTCGGCCAGCAGCGCGACCGCGGTCAGGTCATCGACGCTGTTCATGGGTCCCCCTTCTAACACCCGACTGTACGGCGTTACAGGAGCGATCAAGCCGGTTGGCCACGGTCGACGGGCCGGTCGTCGAGGCGGAGACTGGCCGCGGGGACCGGTCCGTCCCGGGTCGGACCCAGCCGGAGGCGACGATGCCGGCCGATCCGCGGCAGACGGCCCGACTGCGCGAGCTGCACGAGGACTACGCGTGGAAGGTGAACGCGGCCATCGCCGAGGGCCGTGACGACCTGATCGACGCGCTCTGCGACGAGTACGCCGACGAGGCGGTCCGCCTGATCACCGGCGCCCCGCCGGGCGAGCCGAGCCCGCCACCCAGCCCGCCACTCAGCCCGCCACCCAGCCCGCCACCCAGCCCGCCACCATCGCCGCCGCGGTCCGCTCCGCCGTCCCCACCGCCATCCGCGCCGCCGAGCCGCTGGCGCTCCCTGCTCACCCGCTCCCGCTCCCGCCGGCCGGGGCGCGGGGTCAGGGGGTGAGGGCCCGGCCGACCTCGGCGGCGAAGGCCATGAAGCCTTCGAGGTCGGGCTCGTCGGCGGTGGGCTGCAGCACCACCGTGTCGACGCCGGCCTCGACCCAGCGCGACACCCCGGCGGCGACGTCGTCGACCGACCCGTAGGCGGCCCGGTCGGCGGTCGACGGGAAGCCCCAGCGCCGGCCGTCCCGCTCGATCCGGTCCCGCGCGTCCGGCCCGCCCGCCGCCAGCACGTAGACGGTGATCGGGTGCGGCCCGGTCCGCCCGGCCTCGGCGCGGCCCGCCTCGATGTGCTCCCGGGCCCGGACCACCTGCTCCGGCGTCGTGCCGCCGGTGAGGATCGCGCCGTCGGCATGCCCGCCGACCAGCCGGAGCGTGCGCGGCCCCTCGGCCCCGGCCAGCACGGGCGGCGCGGTCGCCGGTGGCGCGCCCAGCTGCACCCGGTCGAGCCGCACATACCGGCCCTGCCTGCTGAGCGACTCCCCGGCCAGCAGGGCCCGCAGCGCGTCCACGTACTCCCGCAGCAGCGTGAGCGGCGACTCCGCCCGCGCCCCGACCTGCCCCATCCACTCCTGCACGCCGTGACCGACCCCGATCACCGGCCGGCCGGGGAACATCCGGTGCAGGGTGCACAGCTCCATCGCGCTGAGCGCGACGTTGCGCAGCGGCACCGGCAGCAGCCCGACGCCGACCTGCAACCGCTGCGTCCAGGCCAGCGCCGCGGCCGCGGAGGCGATGCCGCCTTCCCAGAAGCAGTCCTCCCACAACCACAGCTGGGCCAGGCCGGCGTCGTCGGCCGCCTCGGCGACCGAGCGCAGCCGCTCGGGTGGGAACTGGGGGAGAAAGACCGCACCGACCGTCGTCACGGCGACATCGAACCAGGACCCGCCGACGAAACCCATCCCGGCCGGCCGTGCCGGCAGCCGGCGGAGCGTGCCGGCCGAGGGCGGGCGGTGGCTAGCGCGAGGGCCGGTAGCTGGCGATGACCGTGCCGCTGCTGGTCGGCTTGGCCTCGACCAGCTCGAACGTGTGCTGCGGCGAGTCGGCGGGGAACAGCCGCTTGCGACCACCGCCGGCGACGACCGGGCTGATCATCAGCGTCAGCTCGTCGATCAGGCCCTCCTCGACCAGGGACCGGACCAGCGACGGGCTGCCCGCGGTGCCGATCGCGCCGCCCGGCTGCTCCCGCAGCTCGCGGACGAAGTCGGCCACCGAACCCTTGATCAGCGTGCTGTTGGACCACCCGTCGACCGAGTCGAGCGTGCTCGACGCGACGTACTTCGGCGTGCTGTTGATCCAGCTCGCGAACGGCTCGTCGGTCGAGGTCGGCCAGTAGTTCACCCACTCGTTGAACGTCACCCGGCCGAGCAGCACCGCGTCCTGCTCCGCGAGCATGGCCGACAGCGCCTCTCCCATCTCGTCGTCGAAGGCGGTCTGCCACTGGTCCGGCGACTCGACCACGCCGTCGATCGTGCTGAACAACCCCGCGTACACCTTGCGCATCGAACGAACCCTCTCTTCCCGGACGGAGCTCGGGACGTCCGGCCGGTCCCGGCCGTACATCACCACGTCAGGATCGGAACTGAACGGTACCGTACTAGTGCTTGTACCGTACTGTACAGTACTGATGGAGAATTCCTGGAGGACCCGTGGAGCTTCAGGCGAGTGCCACCGCCGACTCCGGCCGGTCCGACCGGTCCGACCGCCGGCGGCAGGCGATCATCCGGGCGGCCACCGAGGTGTTCCTCCGGCACGGCTACGTCGGTGCGACCACCGACGAGGTCGCCGCACGCGCGTCGGTCTCCAAGCAGACCCTCTACAAGCACTTCGCCGACAAGCAGCGGCTGTTCGCCGAGGTCATCCTGGAGACCACGGTCCAGCTGGTGGACGGGCTGGCCACCGTCGCCGGCACGCTCCAGGGCACCGACGACGTCCGCGCCGGCCTGCGCGAGCTCGCCGGGGGCTTCCAGCGCGGCCTGCTCGACCCCGACGTGCTGCGGCTGCGCCGGCTGGTCATCGCCGAGGCCGACCGGTTCCCGGAGGTCGGCCGGGCGTGGTTCGACCGGGGCTTCGACCGCAGCCTGGTGATCCTGGGCGAGTCCCTGCGGCAGCTGGCCGACCGCGGGCTGCTGCACCGCCTCGGCGATCCGACGCTCGCCGCGTACCAGTTCGCCGGGCTGGTCATGTACCAGCCGATGAACCAGGCGATGTTCGCCGGCACCGCCGCGCTGCCGTCGGCCGGGACGCTCGACCGGATCGCCGACGCGGCGGTCGAGACGTTCCTGGGCACGTACGGGTAGCGGTCAGAGCACCCAGCGGTCAGAGCAGCCAGGGTCAGAGCAGCCAGGGGTCACCATCGCCGCGCGGGGGGTCGGTGAACGCCGGCGGCGGGGGGCGGCGACGCCGGACCACCTCGGCGAACCGACCGCGCACCCGACCGCCGACGCCGGTGGCGCCGGCGCGGAGCCGGGTCAGCTCGGCCGCCCGCGGGCCGGTCGGGATGTCCCGGGGCAGCGACGAGACCGCCACCAGCCAGCTCGGCAGCCCGAGCAGGCGCAGCACGCCACCGAGCCGCTCCGACTCGATGACGCTGTCCGGGTCGAGCTCCTCGGCCAGCAGCTCGTTGAGGTCGTCCGCGATGTCGGGGTGCCCGAAGGCGGCGGCGAAGGCCGCGGCGTGCTCGGCGCCGAGCGGCTCGGGCAGGGTGTCGTCGTCCAGCCCGTACGACGGGTCGCTGACGTAGCGGCCGACCTCCTCGCCACCGGCCCAGACCGCGAGCAGCAGCTGCCGGTCGGCGAGGACGCGGAGGGCGAGGACCGGTCCGGCCAGCCGGGACGCCAGCCAGTCCGCTACCCCGACCACGCCGCGGCGGCCGGACGCGACGGTGCCGGCGCCGGACGCGGCGACCGCGACCACCCAGCCTGCCTCCGGCGGGGCCAGCCAGCCGGAGAACCGCACCTCGCGCAGCGCGGTCTGCACCTCCCCCGCGCCGGCCCGGACCACGACGGCCGCGTACGTGTAGCCGCCGGGACCGCCCGCGCTCCCCCCACCCACCGGCACCGGATACACCACCCGACCATGATCCCGCTCCACCCGCTGGGATCCGGGACGCGCGCCGCCCGCCCCCGGGTGCGCGCCCGTCCCCAAGGACACGCCGCGCGCCCGCGGGACGCACGCCCACCCCAAGGACACGCCGCCCGCCCGCGGGACGCGCGCCGCCAGCCTCCGAGGGGCGCCGCCCGGGACGCATGCCGCCCGCCGCCGGGGAAGGCCGGCGGCGGGCGGAGGGACGGCACCCGCCGCCGGCAGGAGGAGCCGGCGGCGGGCGGGTCGGGGAATCAGGCGGCGACCGGAACGGGCTCCTGCTCGATCGGCTCGACCGGCTGCGCCGGGGCGGTCCGGGCCGGCCGCAGCACGGTCAGCGCGGTGGCCAGCGCCGCCACGATCAGCACCGCCGCGATCCAGAACGCCGCGTGGTAACCGCCGGTCAGCGCGTCGAGCAGGCCGCTGCCGGACTCCCGCAGCGAGCTCGAGCGCTCGGTCGACACCGTGGTCAGGATCGACAGCCCGATCGCGCCGCCGACCTGGGCGGTGGTGTTGACCAGCCCGGACGCCAGGCCGGCGTCGCTCGGCCGCACCCCGGTCATCGCCAGCGTCATCGTCGGCGGGAAGCACAACCCGGCGCCGATGCCGATGACCACGGCCGCGGGCAGCACGTTCACCACGTACCGGGCGTCGACCGGGGCGAGGGCGAACAGCACCATGCCGGCGGCGACGAACAGCAGCCCGGTCACCATGACCGGCTGGGCGCCGAACCGGGTGATCAGCCGCTCGCTGTAGCGCACCGACAGCCCGCCCATCAGCACGGTCACCGGCAGGAACGCGAGCCCGATCTCCAGCGGCCCGTAGCCGAGCACCTGCTGCAGGTAGAGCGCGCCGAGGAAGAACGAACCGAACATGCCGCTCGCACCCAGAGCCTGCACGACGTTCGCGCCGGCGACCGTGGACGACCGGAGGATGCGCAGCGGCATCAGCGGCGCCGCCGCGGTGGCCTGCCGGACCAGGAACGCGGCGACCAGCGCGAGCGAGACCGCACCGCAGACCAGCGTGGTGGCGCCGGTCCAGCCGTCCTCGGCGGCGGGGACGACGAGCGTGTAGACGCCGAGCATCAGCGCCGAGGTGATCAGTGCCGCGCCGAGCACGTCCGCGCCGGCCCGGACGCCGAGCCGGGTGCCGGCCGGCAGCAGCCGGGCGGCGGCGACCATCGTCGCCAGGCCGATCGGCACGTTCACGAAGAAGATCCAGTGCCAGGTGACCCACTGAGTCAGCGCGCCGCCGGCGAGCAGGCCGACCGCACCACCGGCGGACGCGACGAACGCGTACACGCCGACCGCACGCGCCTGCTCCCGCGGCTCAGGGAACAGCGTCACGATGAGGCCGAGGATGACGGCCGAGGTCAGCGCGCCGCCGGCACCCTGCACGAACCGGGCGGCGATGAGCATCGCCGGGTTGACCGCGGCGCCGCAGGCCACCGACGCGGCGGTGAACACGGCGAGGCCGGCGAGGAAGATCCGGCGCTGGCCGGCGAGGTCGCCGAGCCGGCCGGCGAGCAGCAGCAGGCCGCCGAAGGCGATGAGGTACGCGTTGATCACCCAGGCCAGCCCGGCCGCCGAGAAGCCGAGGTCCGCGCGGATCGACGGCAGCGCGACGTTCACGATCGTGGCGTCGAGCACGATCATCAACATCCCGGTGCAGAGGGCGTACAGAGCCCGGCGGCGGGCGCGCAGGTCGGTGGGTGTCATCTCTGAGTCTCCTTGATCGGTGTCACTAGTACGTCGATCGGCGCCGGCCGTTTTCGACATCAGGACTCCGAGTCGTGGAGAACGGCAGTCGCGGCCGTCCGCCGACCCCCGCTCCGCCGCCGCAACTCTGCGGCCGCAGGCAGCCGGCCCCGGCACGGTGACCAGCACGCCGTCCGAACGCGGGGCTGGGAGGGCACCGGCGACCCGGCTACCGCCCGCGGGCGAGCGGCCGGGCCGCCCCACCGCCGGACCCGGCCGGGCATGCTGTCATGATCGCGGCGGCGCGAGGACGACGAGGCGGCGACCGGAGGGCACGGCATGGCTGACCGGCTGATCTTTCAGCTCGGGACCAACAACTGGCAGCGCGACGGGGAGTTCGCGCCCGGGTCGGGGATCCTGCACGAGGCGCACCACCACGCGTACAACGCGCTGCCCGGGGTCAGGGCCTACTCGATGTACCCGTCCCGCCGGCAGCGGTTCCGGTCCGAGGACGTGCGCGTCTTCGAGCTCGAGCACGACATCCCGATCTGTGAGTCGGTCTCGCCGGTCAGCAGCTACCGCTGGCACAGCATGAGCGAGGCCGAGGTCGCGGCGTACCGGACGCGGCTGACCGACGAGGTCGCCGCCTGGATCGACGAGATCGAGGCGACCACCGGCGAGACGTTCGGGCTGGCGATCGCGCACCACGCGTTCATGAACACGGTCGTGCTGCGGGACGTGAACCGGCGCCGGGTGGCGGCCGGGAAGCCGCGGATGTCGCTGCTCTGTTTCGCGCACGGCACCGAGCTGAAGATGTACGCCAACGAGCAGCGCGGCGACCAGCCGGAGGAGTTCCCGCCGCGGTTCCTGCCGTTCATGAAGCAGGAGAAGATCTTCGACTACGCCGATCCCGACCACGGTGTCGACGTGGTCGCGGCGATCTCGGCCGAGCAGGTCGAGGCGTTCCTCGGCATCTTCCCGGACTTCCCGCGCGAGCGGGTGCTGCTCTCCCCCAACGGCTACAACCAGGACGTCTTCCGCCTGATCGAGGGCGCGTACCCGGACCGCGCCCGGGTGCTGGCCGGGTTCAGCACCCAGCCGCCGGAGGGCACCGGCCGCGAGCCGGAGCAAGTGGCGCCGGCGGACGGGTTCGACGCCGTGGTCGCGTTCTGCGGGAAGTTCGCCGACTGGAAGCGGCTGGACGCGCTGCTGCGGGCGGCCGCGAGCTACGAGCAGGAGGACCGGCGGATCGTCACCCTGGTGATCGGGTCCGGTCCGCACGAGGACAAGGTGCGGATGCACGACCTTGCCGCCGAGCTCGGCCTGCGCCGGACCTACTTCCTGGGCCCGCGGCCGCAGGACGAGCTGGCGACGCTGTTCAACTGCGCCGACGTCGGCTGCTTCCCGTCGTACCGGGAGCCGTTCGGGCTGGTGTTCATCGAGTGCATGGCCTGCGGCACGCCGGTGATCGGCGCCGACTCGGGCGGGCCGCGCGACTTCGTCACCCCGGCCGTCGGCGTGCTGGTGCCGGAGACCGACGACCGGCAGCAGCTGGCCGCCGCGCTGGCCGCGGCGGTGGACCGGGCGCTGGACGAGGACTGGAAGCACACCAAGGGCCCGGCCGCCCGGGAGTACGCGGCGGTGAACTTCAGCGTGGTGCACCAGGTGTCGGAGCTGCTCGCCGCGGTGGACCGGCTGACCGGACACTGACCCGTCCCGGCCGCGCCACCGCAGACGGGGCAGGGCGTACGCGGCCGAACAGCGGATCATCGCGGTCCGCCAGGGCAGCCGGACGGCAACCGTTCTCATCCGACGTATTACGCAGCGTCGCATGGGCTCGTCACCATGACGGGGAGGGGGCCGCCGATGAGCGTCCACGCGGGCGAGCGGCGCGTCATGCTGACGGGGAGACTGCTGGGCGGGCTGTGGGTCGTCGTGGACGGACAGGTGGTGGACACCGTGTCCAGCCGCCGGACCCGCAACGTGCTGGCCTACCTGCTCACCCACCGGGAGACCCCGGTGCCGCGGGACGTGCTGATGGACGTCTTCTGGGGCAACGCCCATCCCGAGGCCGCGCGCAACAGCGTGCACGTCGCGCTGAGCGGCGTCCGCCGGGCGCTCGGGGCCACCGGCGCGCGGCCGCTGCTGGAGCGCCGGCACGACACCTACCGGTTCGCCGACCACCTCGACGTGTGGGTCGACGTCGAGGCGTTCGAGCAGGCCGGCCGGCAGGGTCGGCGGGCCGAGGAGGCCGGTGACACCGCCGGCGCGCTCGCGGCGTACGAGCGGGCCGGGCAGCTCTACGACGGCGACTTCCTCGCCGACGACCCGTACTCGCCCTGGGCCGGGGAGCTCCGGGAGACCCTGCGGGCGCAGGCCGACGACGTGGCCTGCCGGCTGGTCGCCCTCTACGGCCGGCTCGGCGACGACAGCTCGGCGGTGCTCGTCGGCCGGCGGGTGCTGGCCGGCGACCCGTGCAACGAGCCGGTGCACCGGCAGCTGATGACCAGCTACGCCAGGGCCGGGCAGCGGCACCTGGCGCTGCTGCAATACCAGCGGTGCCGGGAGGCGCTGTGGACGACCTTCCGGATCCACCCGGCGGTCGAGACCACCGTCCTGTACGAGTCGTTGCGCGGTCGTTTGCCGCAGCCCGCGGCGGGGAACGCGAGGGAACGTGGAGACCTACCACGACCTGCTCTGCACGCCGAGCCCGGCCGGTCTCGCGTTCGAGTGTGAGCAGGGCTGCGGACGGCTGCTCGTGGTCGAGCGCGGCACCGGGCGGATGACCGTCCTCGGCCGCGGCGACCCGTACGCACTGCACCGGGGTGGCACCCCGGACGTCGAGCTGTCGGTCGGCGTCGAGCGCGCCTGATGGCGGTCCCGCCGGGCGGGACCGCCATCGTCGGGCTGGTGCTCAGCCGATGCGCAGCACCGGTCCCTCGACGATGCCCACGACGTCGGTGGTGGCGCCGAAGTTGCGGTGGGTCAGCACGGTGACCGTCTTGTAGACGCCCGAGGCCGGCGGTGCCGGGTTGTCCGGGAGCGTGTTGGCCGGGACCGTGATGTCGGCGCTGTAGTTCGCCGCGCCGGTCAGCGGGATCGTCACCGTCGGGCCGACCTGCTGCTCCGGACCGGCGCCGATGGACTCGACGTACGCGGCGAGCTGCCACTCGCCACCGAGCAGCAGCGCCGCGAGCGGGCTGAGCTGCCAGTCGGCGTGCACGGTGAACGGGGCGCCGGCCTCGAGCACGGTGGCCGGGGCGCCGTTGTTGTCGAGCACTGTCGCGGTGACGGACCCCGGGCCCAGCAGGACGTTGGGGAACTGGATGTCGCTCATGGTGTGTGTCCTTCTCTCGATGTGGCACGAATCGACCGGCGCCCACCGTCGCCCGGTCCGCTTACCCGGCACCAAGCCAGCACTTACCGGCGGGCGCGGCTCGGGTAAGCGTTCGGGCGCGTCACCGGGCCGGCATCGCGAGTGGACGATCGGCCGGGCACGGGGAGCCCTTGTGCCCTGGGCCGGAGCCGGCCGGGCGACGACCCTGATGGTCAGGGGTGTCGACCCGTGCCGGAATTCGACGCGGCGATCAAGCACTTCGGGAGCAGGCGCGCGCTCGACGAGTGCACGTTCACCGCTCCCGGCCCGGCTGCGGCTGGCCGGGACGACGCCGGCCGGAAGGAGCACCATGACACGCTCAGACCTGGCCACTCAGGGGCGGGCGGTCGCCGTGCTGACCGTCCTCGGAGTGGTCCTCGGATCGCCGTCGCCGTCATCACCGCCGACGTGATCATCGGCGTCGTCGCCGGCGCGAGCTGCACCGCGCTGACGGTCCAGTCGGTCAAGCTGTGGATCGGGGCGGACCGCCGCCGCAGGCGCCCGTAGCCTCCCGCCGGCAGGTCGGCACGGCCGCGTCGCAGCGCGGTGGGCGGGCGCCCCGGATCGCCGCTCGCCGGCAGGGGTTCGGTTTTGTCGGTGGCCCGGGGCAGGATGCCCGGCATGACTCAGGTATCCGTCCTGGACATCGCGATCTTCGACGCGCCGGACATCGAGAAGGAGGGCCGGTTCTACGCCGAGCTCACCGGCTGGGACGTGGTCCGGCAGGACGCCGAGCGGTCCGGCCTGCGCGCTCCCAACGGTCAGGAGATCGAGTTCCAGCGGGCCCCCGACCACGTGGCGCCGCGGTGGCCAGGGCAGGAGCTGCCGCAACAGTTCCACCTCGACCTGCAGGTGGCCGACCCGAAAGCGCAGGCCGAGCGGGCGATCGGGCTCGGCGCCACCCACCTGCGCGACGGCGAGACCTGGATCACCATGGCCGACCCCGCTGGCCATCCGTTCGACCTGTGCCAGAAAGACGGGGTCGGGTCGGTGATGGACCTGTTCGCGGTGACGATCGACGCGCCGGACGCGTCGGCGCTGGCCCGGTTCTACGGCGACCTGACCGGCATGGACGTGGCGTACGACGGGCCCGAGGGTGCGATGCTCGCCGCCGACGGGCGCTACGTCATGTTCCAGCAGATCGGCGCCGACTACCGGCCGCCGCGCTGGCCCGACCCGGCACACCCGCAGCAGGCCCACCTCGACCTGGCCGTCCGGGACATGGACGCCGCCGAGGCCGAGGCGATCAAGCTCGGCGCGTCCCGGCTCGACGCCGGCGGCGAGCACTTCCGGGTGTTCACCGACCCCGCGGGCCACCCGTTCTGCTTCGTCAACTGACCTCTTTCCGGGGCGTATCAGCCGGTCGGCCGGTCGGCTCTGTCGGGAAGGCGACACCATTGGTGCGGTCGACCCCGCCGGGGACCGACCGGTCGATCGGGGGTGTGCGATGCGCGAGCAGCTCCGGATGGCGCTGGTGCTCAACGGTGGGGTGAGCCTGGCGGTGTGGATGGGCGGGGTCGTGCACGAGCTCGACCTGCTCCGCCGCGCCTGCTCGGACGGGCTCGACCCGGCGCAGCAGCCGCGGCCGTACGACCAGGTGGTCTTCGACCGCTGGCGGGAGCTGAGCCGGGCGGGTGGCCGGGAGCGGGCGGTCGTCGTCGACGTCATCGCCGGCACCAGCGCCGGCGGACTCAACGGCGCGCTCCTCGCCACCGCCGTGGCCAACAAGGGCTCGCTCGACCCCGACCGGGCCGACCCGGCGGCCATGCCCGGCCCGTGGCTGCGGGAACAGTGGGCCGAGCTCGGCGCCCTGACGCCCGGCCAGCTGCTGCCTCCGCCCGACGAGCAGCCGCCGTCGGTGCTCGACGGCGGCCACTTCCTCAACCAGCTGCGCAGAGTGCTCGGCTGCCTGAGCTCCGGCGGCGCCGGAAACCAGGTCACGCTCTTCCTGACGGCATCGGGGCTCGGTCCGCACAACATCGTCGCGCGGGATGCCGCCGGCCAGGCATTCAGCGTCGCCGACCACCGGTTCCTCTACCGCTTCTCCCGCGGGCGGCACACGACCTACCACCCGGACGGCGCCTACGAGCAGAAGGAGGTGTCGGACTTCGCCCGCGTGGACGACCTGGCCACGGCGTCGCGGGCGTCGGCCTCGTTCCCGGTGGCGTTCGCGCCGGTCCAGGAGACGGCCGACCTCGACCAGCGACCGCCGCGGGTACGCCCGCCGGTCGACAAGCAGCGCAAGTCCGGGCGCTCCTGGCTGATGGACGGCGGCGTGCTCGACAACGCGCCGTTCGGCCCGGTGCTCGACGAGATCGCCCGCCGGCCGGTCCACGCGTCGACCGGCCAGTACGTGAACAGCAGCCGATACCTGCTCTACGTGGTGCCCTCCTCGGGTGGCGCCGGACCGACACCGGAGACCGACGGCAGGCAGCCCGGCTGGACGGCCGCGCTCGGCGCGGCGCTCCGCTACCCGTCCGAGGCAGACCTGCGCGGCGACGTCGAGGAGCTCGAGCAGCTGCTGTTCGACGCGGACGCGTCCTGGTCGGACACGCAGCGGCTGCAGGACACCTGCATCGCCGATCCGGCCGAGGCCGACCGGGTGCGGCGGGCCGCGATCGACCTGCAACCGGCCTACGCCCGGGGACGTGCCGCCGGCGGGGTCTGGGAGGCGATCACGCTGGCCAGCCCCAGCGGCACGACCGTGCTCGACGTCGCGGCCCCGATCAGCTCCCAGGACGTGGTGGAGATCCTCGCCGCGCAACCGCTCTGGCTGCCGCCACCGGCCGCGGAGCCGGTGCAGCCGCTGCTCGGCGAGCCGGGTGCGCGCACCTGGCCGTGGGGCACCGGGCCGGCCGACCGGGTGCTGCGGCTGATGCTGCGCTCACACCGCACCGAGCCGGTGTCGGAGCCCGTGGCGGAGGCGCTGGTCAAGATCGACACGGCGCTCGACCGGGTGGTTGCCGTGCGTGACGCGCTCGAGGCTCAGCTCGCGACGACGGTGCTCCCGACCAACGACGATCGCCGGGAGGTCACGGCGGCCGTCAACGAGATCTTCACCCGGCTGGACATCCCGCGGGCACTGGGCGCCGCGATCGAGCCGGTCGCCGACCTGCTGGCGGACGAGCTGCGGACCGCGCTGGCCGTGGAGATCGTCTCCCGCTGCACCTCCGCACGAATGCCGCTCCAGCGCAGCGCGCCGTTCCGGTTCCTCCGCCTCGGTCCGGACGTCGCGCTGCCCGTGCTCGAGGAGACCACGGCGCGCGAGCCGGCGGCGGAGCTCGGCGACCGGATCCTCTACGGCACGCAGGTCAGTCACTTCGGCGCCTTCGGCGCCGTCGACTGGCGGCGCTGGGACTGGATGTTGGGCCGGCTGCACGGTGCCGCCCATCTCGGTCGCCTGCTCGGTGCCGGCCCCGACTGGATCAAGGACACCCAGCTGGCGATCCTCGCCGCCGAGGGATCCTCGCTGCCCCAGTTCGTGACCGGCGTCCGCACGATGGCCGAGGACTTCCCGTCCGAGCAGGACGGTCGCGGCCGCGGCCGGGCGCTGATCACCATGCGCAACGAGTTGAGCAAGACGGTCGAGGGCGAGAAGACGCTGCTCGGTCTCGGCGACCGGCTGGTCGACGTCTCGCCCGGGCTCTCCGCGCCGGTCGGGAAGTGGGCGAAGGCGGTGCTGCAGCGCGAGTGGACCTCGGGCGCGACGCTCTATCGGTGGGCGCGCTGGTTCACCGAGCCGGCTCGGAAGGTGCTCTGGCAGCGGCTGGTCCACGACCCGCCGCAGCATGCGACCGCGCGGCCCTGGCCGCTGGCGAGCTGGCTGCTCGCCGTGTCCGCGCTGGTCGCGGCGGCCCTGGTCGCCGGCGCGGTGCTGACCTCCGGCGCCGTCGCCGTCGTGCTGGCCGTCCTCGGCGGTGTCGTGCTCGCGGTCGCCGCCATCCTGCTCACCGCCCGGCTCTGGGTCGACCGCCGCCGCCGGCAGCTCGAGCACAGGGTGGCGAAGGCCGTCCCCGCACTGCCGGCCAGGGGCGGCTGACCGTCGCTCCTGCCGGGCAGATATCGCACATCCGTGCGATGCCGGCCCCGCTCGGCCGGTGGACGATCGGTCCGCAGCCGAGTGAGGAGAGCGCCATGGATGTCCACGCCCCCGCGGCGGTCCCGGTCCGCGGACCGGCCGAGATGCCGGTCGTCCTGACCGTCAACGGCCGGGAGCACGTGCTCGAGCTCGAACCACGGGTCAGCCTGCTCGACGCGCTGCGCGAGCACCTGCGGTTGACCGGCTCGAAGAAGGGCTGCGACCAGGGCACCTGCGGGGCGTGCACGGTGTGGGTGGACGGCCGGCGGGTGCTCGCCTGCCTCACGCTCGCGGTGACCTGCGAGGGCCGCGAGGTCACCACGATCGAAGGGCTCGCGCCGGACGGTCAGCTGCACCCGATGCAGCAGGCGTTCATCGACCGGGACGCGTTCCAGTGCGGCTACTGCACGGCCGGCCAGATCATGTCCGCGGTCAAGCTGCTCGAGGAGGGGCACGCCGGCGACGACGCCGAGATCGCCGAGTTCATGAGCGGCAACATCTGCCGTTGCGCGGCGTACCCGAACATCCGCGCGGCGATCCGCGACGTCCGCGACGCGAGCGGGGAGGGCTGAGATGCGCCCGCTGCGGTATGCCAGGGTCACCGACGTCGAGGGCGCGGTCGCCACCGTCGCCGCCGACCCGGACAGCGCCTTCCTCGCCGGCGGTACGACCGAGGTCGACCTGATCCGGCTCGGCGTCGCCCGGCCGAGCACGCTGGTCGACATCAACGCGCTGCCGCTGGCCGACGTCGACGACCTGGGCGCGGGACTGCGGATCGGTGCGCTGGCCCGGATGTCCGACGTCGCCCGCGACCCCCGGGTGGTCGCCCGCTACCCGGCGGTCGCCGAGGCCCTGCTGCTCGGCGCCTCCGAGCAGCTGCGCACCATGGCCTCGATCGGCGGCAACCTCTGCCAGCGCACCCGCTGCCCGTACTTCCGCGACGACGTCTCGCCGTGCAACAAGCGCGAGCCGGGCAGCGGCTGCGCGGCGCTGGACGGGATCAGCCGCGGTCACGCGATCCTCGGCACCAGCGAGCACTGCATCGCCACCCACCCGTCCGACCTCGCCGTGCCGCTGGTCGCGTTCGACGCGATCGTGCACACGGTCGGGCCCGCCGGCACCCGGATGATCCCGATCGACGACTTCTACCTGGCGCCGGGGACGACGCCGGAGGTGGAGCACCCGCTGGCGCACGGCGAGCTGATCGTCGCCGTCGAGCTGCCGCCGCTGCCGCTGGCCCAGGGCTCGCTGTACCTGAAATACCGCGACCGCCAGTCGTACGAGTTCGCGCTGGTCTCGGTGGCGGCCGCAGTCGCCGTCGAGGACGGCGTGGTGTCCGCGGCCCGGCTGGCCCTCGGCGGGGTGGGGACCGTGCCGTGGCGGGCCCGGCTGGCCGAGCAGCACCTGCTCGGTGCGCCGGCCACCCCGGAGCGGTTCGCCGCGGCCGCCGCGGCGGAGCTGGCCGCCGCCACGCCGCGGCCGGACAACGCGTTCAAGGTCGCACTCGCGCGGCGAGCGATCGTGCGCGGGCTGACCCGAGCGGTCGAGGGAGGACGGTCATGACGGCAGCGATCGGGCGGCCTGTGCCCAGGGTGGACGGGATCGCGAAGGTCACCGGCACCGCCCGCTACACCGCGGAGATCCCGCTGCCCGGCCTGGTGCACGCGGTCCTGGTCGGCGCGACCGTCCACAGTGGACGCGTGCTCGACGTCGAGCTGCCGGCCGACGCGGCCGACGGCGTGCTGAGGGTGCTCACCCACCGCGACCTCGACAAGATCGTCGGCCAGCCGCGGCTGCTGCCGTCGCTGGTCGGCGCGCCGGCGCCGGGCGAGAGCTTCTTCCCGATGCAGGACGACGTGGTGCACTACGCCGGCCAGCCGGTCGCCGTGGTCGTCGCCGACAGCCACGAGCGGGCCCAGTACGCGGCGTCCCGGCTGCAGGTCCGGTACGAGCAGAGCCCGGCGACGACCACGATCGACGAGGGCCGGGCGACTGCGTACGAGGCGGAGCGGCTGTTCGGCGGCCTGCTGCCCGGCCGCACCGAGCGCGGCGACGTCGAGACCGCGCTGGCCGGCGCCGACGTCCGGCTCGACCTCACCTACCGGATGGCGGCCAACCACCACAACGCGCTGGAGCCGCACGCGACGACCGCCGTCTGGGACGGCGACGGGCTGACGATCTACGACTCGACGATGGGCATCCGGGCCACCCAGCTGACCGTGGCGCACCTGCTCGGCCTGTCGCTGGCCCGGGTCAGGGTGATCACCCACTTCGTCGGCGGCGGGTTCGGGTCCAAGGCGATGGTGTGGCCGCACGTCACGCTGGCCGCGATGGCGGCCCGGCAGGTCGGCCGGCCGGTCCGGCTGGTGCTGACCCGGCCGCAGACGTACACCGGGCACGGGCACCGGGAGGAGCAGGAGCAGCGGCTCTGCCTGGGTGCCGGCCACGACGGCCGACTGGTGGCGCTGCGGCACGAGAAGCTGTCGATCGCCTCGCACTTCGACGACTGGGCCGAGCCGGCGACCGGCGTGTCCTCGCAGCTCTACCGGTGCCCGAACTTCCTCGGCGTGCACCGGCTGATCCGCGGCAACACGATGACCCCGACGTTCACCCGCGGCCCGGGCGAGTCGGTGGCGTCGTTCGTGCTGGAGACGGCGATGGACGAGCTGGCCTACCGGCTCGGCCTCGACCCGCTCGAGCTGCGGCTGCGCAACCACACCGACGTGGACCCGCAGGGCAACCCCTGGTCCAGTGACGGGCTGCCGGAGTGCCTCCGGCTGGGCGCGGAGCGGTTCGGCTGGGCCGACCGGGACCCCACCCCGCGGGCCCGCCGGGACGGCGACTGGCTGATCGGCACCGGGATGGCGGCCGCGGCCTATCCGGTGGCGCTGTTCATGCCGGTGCAGCGCGCCCGCGCCCGGCTGTACGCGGACGGCGGCGCGGTCGTCGAGGCCGGCACGCAGGAGTTCGGCACCGGCGTGACCACCGCGATGACGCAGGTCGGCGCCGACGCCCTCGGCGTGCCGCTGTCCGACGTGCGGTTCGCCGCCGGCGACACCGACCTGCCCAACGTCAGCTCGGCGGTCGGCTCCGCCGGGGCCGGCATGATCAGCGCGGCCGTGCACGCCGCGGCGACGGCGCTGCGCCGGCAGCTGGTCGAGCTGGCCGTCGCCGATGCGCAGTCGCCGCTGCACGGCTGCGACCCGGCCGAGGTCGACGTCGTGGCCGGACGGCTGCAGGCGCGCGGCCGGCCGGCCGCCGGCGAGACGTACGGGCAGCTCATGCAGCGCAACCGGCTCGCCGACGCCGAGGCGATGGGCAGCTGGACGCCGCCGCCGCTGGACACCCCGCACGGGCTGCTCACCTTCGGCGCGCAGTTCGCCGAGGTGGCCGTCGACCCGGAGCTCGGCCTGGTCCGGATGCGCCGGATGCTGGGCGTGTTCGCGCCCGGCCGGGTGCTCAACCCGCGCCTCGCCCGCAGCCAGCTGATGGGCGGGATGATCTGGGGGATGGGCCAGGCCCTGCTCGAGGGCAACCGGATGGACCCGCGGCACGCGCGCTGGGCCGCCACGAACCTCGGCGAGTATCTGGTGCCGGTCAACGCGGACGCGCCGGACGTGACCGTCGAGTTCGTCGAGGTCACCGACGACGTGGTCAACCCGCTCGGGGTCAAGGGGGTCGGCGAGATCGGCCAGGTCGGCGCGGGCGCCGCGATCGCGAACGCGGTGTTCCACGCGACCGGGCGTCGGGTCCGCGAGCTGCCGCTCGCCGCCGAGCTGGTCATGGACCCGGCCTGATTCCCGCCGTGACCAGGCCGAGCATCAGCGCGCCGCTCGCCCTGCAGCCGCGGCGCGCCCGGGCGGCGCAGCGGGAACGCTGGGCCCGCCAGCCGCGGCTCGGCGCGCTCGGCCTGCTGCTGGTGGTGCCGGTCGCGCTGCTGCTGGCGCTGGCGGCGGGCGGGCCGGAGCCGTCGCTGCTCGTGCTCGCGCCGCTGGTCACGTTCGGGCTGCCGGTCGTCGCGATGGTCGCGTTCTGGTGGGACGACTGGCCGGGCAGCACGCTGCGGGCGAGCTGGGCCGGCTGGGCCGACACGGTGCTCGTGATCGTCGCCGCGATCTGCCTGACGTTGCTGGGCCAGGCGGTGGTCGACACGGTCGACGTACGGGCGGTGTTCGAGCCGGCCCCGGCGGGCGTGCCGACCTTCCCCGGCACGATGGCGCTGGCCGGGGCGGCGTTCGTGGCGATGCTGCAGCTGACGCTGGTCTGCGAGGGATGGCCGCTGCGGGGCCGGCTCGCCCGGACCGCGGCCGGGCTGGCCGCGCTCACCGTCGCCTGGGTGGTCGCGGTCGCCGTCGACGAGCTGGTGCCCGGCCGGTTGCTCGCCGGCCCCGACCTCGGCGCGCTGCTCACCCTGATCGGCGCCGCGCAGGTGGGCGTCTACGTGCTGTGGCGGGGGTGGCCGGCGGCCCGGTCGGGGCGGCGGGCGGTGCGGCTGGTCGCCGGCAACGCGCTGGTGCTCGGCGGCGCCGGCCTGGCCTACGGGCTGACCCGCGGCGTCGACCCTGGTGCGGTCAGTGCCGCGGCCGGGTGCGTGGTCGCCGCCGGGCTGCTGTACGGGATGCTGTTCGAGGGGTTCCTGCGCGACCGGCTGCCGGCGGCCACCGAGCGGGCCGCGCTGCTCGGGCTGACGATGGTCACCGCGGTCGTCCTCGACCTCGCCCTGCACGGGTACGCGGGGACGGTCGGCTGGACCCGCGGCACGCCGGACGACTGGGTCACCCACGCGAGCCTGAACGCGATCGGCGTCGGCGTCATCCTGCACGTCGGCATCGGCCGGCGTTGGCCGTTCGGCCGCCCGGCGGCGGCGGACGACTCAGCCGTCGAGCCGGCGGAGCAGGGTCTTCGGCGCGCGTAGCCGGTAGCTGTCCTCGATCAGCTCGGCCAGCTCGGCGCGGTCCGGGTGCTCGGCCAGCCGGATGCCGACGTCGTCGCGATTCCACAGTGGACCGAACGCGGCCGGCCCGGCCAGTACGGCAGCAAGCTCGGCGCCGGCGCGGAAGGTCAGCACGGTCGCCGGGCCGCCGGTGCCGGCCGCGGCCGCGAACGAGGGTGGGTAGCCGTCGACGATCTCGAGCAGGTGGGCGAACGTGCGCCGGCGCACCATCCAGCGCGTCCCCACCCAGGCCTCCTCCTCGTACGCGTCGGGCAGCGCCAGGCACACCCCGCGCGCCCACGCCAACCCCTCCGCGAACACGTCCACGCCGGTCTCCTCAGCGGTCGTCGAGCTGGAAGTGCCAGATGATCGTGGACGGCTGGTCCCACGCGGCCCGGCTGGCCTCGGGTACCAGCGGCAGCAGGGTCCACGGCCAGTCCGCCCAGTCACCCGGGACCGGCTCGGCGGTGGCCGGCTGCGGCAGCATCCCCCGCCGCGGCTCCTCGCAGCGGCGGACCCGCAGCCCGTGCGGCACCGCGGCGCGCAGGTAGTCGCCGGCGGTGTGCCGGTAGGTGGGCGCCAGCCCGGGCTCGCCGGCCGGCCCGGGCGCGTGCACCACCGAGCCGCGCAGCACCAGCTCGTGGTGGGCGTCGGAGATGACCAGGTGCCCGCCCGGCCGCAGCACCCGGGCGAACTCGGCCAGCACCGGCGCCAGCGCCGGCAGGTGGGCGAGCGCCAGCCCGCACACGACGACGTCGACGGCGTCGTCGGCGAGCGGCAGCCGGTGCAGGTCCGCGCGGGCGAAGGTGGCCGTCGGCACGCGGACGCGCGCCCGGTCGAGCATCTCGGCCGAGCCGTCGACGCCGAGGAGGCGATGCCCTCGCCCGGCCAGGTACGCCGCGTACCGGCCGGTGCCGCAGGCAGCGTCGAGGGCGCTGCCGGCGGGCAGCCGGTCCAGGATCTCGTGCACGACCGGCTCGTCGGAGTCGAACAGGGTGTTGCGCGGCTGGTCGTAGGTCGCCGACCAGGCGCGGTACGCCGAGGCCAGGTCGCCCCTGCGCACGGACACTCCGGCGTGCCGCGCCAGCGCCGGCTCGTCGAGCAGCCGGCGCACCTCGGCCAGCCGCGCGGTCACGAACGCCTCGTCGTAGTCGCCCGCCCACGCCCGCAGCAGGGCGAGACCCTCGATCCCCAGCAGGTATGCCAGCGGGTGCTGGTAGATCACGCGCCGACGCTATCGGCGGGCCCGACCGGACGCGAGCGAGATTCGGCCACGTCGAGACGCAGCCGGGGCGCGGATCCGAACATCGTCGGCGCGGTGCCGTCCGGCACGAAGCCGACCGCGGTGTAGAACGCCATCGCGTGCGGGTTCGCGGTCACCCATAGGTGCTCGACGCCCTCCGTACGGGCCCTGTCGAGCAGGTCCTCGACGAGCCGACGGGCCATCCCGCGGCGCATCCGGTCCGGCTCGACGAACAGGTCCTCCAGTTCGAGCCCGCCGTCGATCGGCACCGTGGTGGCGAAGCCCACCACCGTACCGTCCTCGACCGCCACCCGTACCCGCCCGCCGGCGATCGCCTCGCCCGACCACACCAGCACCTCCGGATGCGCCAGCAGCACCTCCCGGTCCCCCGCGTTGTGCAGCGACGCCCGCCGGAACACCCCCTGCAGCGCCGCCAGATCCCCCGCCTCCGCCGTCCGCACCACCGGGCCCGGCGTGATCCGACCACCAAGCTGTTGCGCCACTTCGAGGTCGTTGGCCGCGAACCACGTCTCGGCGACCCGGTCGCCGTCGACCCGGAGGATGATGATCCCGGTCTCGCGGACCGGCTGGTCGTGTGCGGGCAGGTCGAGGAAGCCGCCCCGGTACGTCGACCGCGTCGTGTACCGCACGACCACCCGATCGCCACTCTCGACGACATCCTCGACGGCCGTGTGCCGATCGGTGAACGCCCTCGGGTACCAGCGCAGCCAGACCAGGAACCCGGCCCGGTCGGCGGTCCCGCCGGGCCCGTGCGCGACGAACATGTCGGTCGCCAGCTCGTCCAGCCGTGCCTCCTCCCCGGTCCGGCACATCTCGAACCACTCCCGGACGAGTTCCCGTGCGGTCATCGAACGCTCCAGGGGACGCTTCGCGCAGTGACCAGGCAGAAGGGGTGTCCGGCAGGGTCGGCGTACACCCGGAAGCCGATCGGCTTGTCCGAGCCCTCGAGAAGGGTCGCGCCGAGCGCGAGGACCTGCGGCTCCGCCT
>Ga0207643_10000211_pt1 | contig 40799 bp, 35 predicted proteins | sample KBSMisM62_FD_184313 | JGI IMG/M metagenome (GOLD analysis project Ga0207643, IMG submission 184313) | Miscanthus rhizosphere microbial communities from Kellogg Biological Station, Michigan, USA - KBS Miscanthus M6-2 (SPAdes) (version 2) | ecosystem: Host-associated > Plants > Roots >... | reverse complement strand
CGCGTACGCCAAAAAAGTTGCTAACCGACGGCTGGAAATCGAAATCGCGCGAATCGGCCCACATGAACGTCCCGGTCGTCGTCGCCTTCGCGCGTCGGCCGGCGGCCAGGCTGAACTGGCCTGAAGCGGCGTTCTGGCTGCCGCCGACGACGGTTGCATGGCTCCCGCTGGCAGTGTTCTCGTCCCCTCCCGCGACGACGGCCCAGATGCCGCTCGCCGTATTGCTCATCCCCCCGCCAACCGTAGCGGATTCATTGCCCGCCCTATTGCGACGCCCTCCCCCAACGATCGCTCCAAACCCGCTTGCGGTATTGGATTCCCCTCCACCGATTGTCGCGCTGTTGCCGCTCACTCGGTTGGCGATACCCCCGCTGACCGTCGCAAAATTATTCAGGGCCTCATTCCCGCATGGACGAGTCAGACCGGTGGGTGGATCGATGCACGTGCTTCCCACATATCCTCCACCTGCGATGGTCTGGCCAATGAAATCGCCAGCGACGTTGTTCGGATGCCCGAGCGTGACATTGGGACTGTCGGTCCTCGGCTCGAAGCGCGCCACGCGCTCGCCGTTGACGTTGATGTCGAGCGACTGATTGTCGAGCGTTCCGATGAGCGCCGTCGTCCCGAACGCGTTGCCGCCTTGCACGAACGCGGTCTGCGGCGTGCCGCCGTAGCTCTTCGCAATCCGGAAATCGGCGCTGAGCGTCGTGTTCTCCTGCACGGTGCAAAAGCCGATCAGCTTCTTCTGCGACCCGGTCAGGTTCGCGAATTGCGCCCGCACGTTGCTCCGGTTGCCGGCCGCGACACCCGCCTCGGCGAATACGTCGAGATACCGGTATTGCTGGTACGGCTGCAACGAGCCTGCCAACGTCCCGCCGAGCTGCGCGCCGGTCGCGCCGTCGAGGAGCCGCATCTCGTAGCTGACCGCGTCGCCGAGGCTTCCGACGAAGCAGTTGGTCTGATAGGCGGGAAGGCTTCCGCTCGCCGCGGCGCGTTTGAGCCCCGTCGCGTGCTGCAGTTGGTCGTTGAAGTTCTCGATCGGGAAGCCTTCGGTGGAGAAACCCACGCCCTGCGGCGTCTGCGTCCGCACGTAGCCATGAAAGCGTTGTGTGCCGGTCTGCTCGGCGAGGATCAGCAGGCCGAAATTGGGCGGCGTCGGCAACGCGCACTGCGTCGTCACCGTGAATGCCGCGCTGCGGCCGCCAGGTATCAGCAGCGCGTTGCACGTCTTGGCCCCCGGTGACGTGGTGTTCTGCGCGTTGTAGAACGCGACACCTACCGTGATCGCGCCGGCATTGGGGTTGTATACAGTGACTTCTGAGGTGAAGCTGCCCGTCTGCGCAACCACCGGCACGACGATCGTCGCCGACGTTCCGGCGGTGGTTTGGGCGCCGGCGGGTGCCGCCGACGCGGCGCATGCGAATGCGAATGCAACGAGCCGAAAAGGTAATGCACGCATGTTCTTCTTCTCCCGGAATCTGGCGGATCGGGGTTCCCGGCCGCAGCGGCGAGCCGCCCCCGACGGGGCAGATCATAGGTTCGTCAAGCAGGCCCGTGCTGAAACAGGCGACGGCCGGCACAGCGCCGACGACGGGGACTGCGGGTCAGCCCAGCGTAGGGCCCGGGCGGTAGAACAGGTAGACGGCGAAGCCGAGCGTTTCGCGGCCCCAGCGTAAGTACGCGTCGCGCCAGTGGCGAATCCGCTCCAGCATCTGCGGCACGTCGGCATCGTCGGGCTGCTCGCGTGCGTACCGCTCGATCGAGCGGCAGTACTTCCACTCGTACTCGTCCCACTCGTCACGGGACGCCGTCGTGGCGTGCATCGGGATCAGTCCCGCGTCGACGCCCGCCTGCACGTTGCCGGCGTGATTCAGGTACTGACCCTGCTCGCCGCCCAGAAACGTGAGGTAGTGCGGATGGGGTCGCTTGCCCCAGAAGCCTTCGCCGATCAGCACGTAGCCGCCCGATTTCGTCCACGACTTCAGGTGCCGGCAGATGCCCGCCATGCCGCCGGGTATCCCGCCGGCGCCGAGCATGACCGTCAAGTGAAACGTTTCGGGGTCGGCCTGGAATTCGGCGATGTCGACGTTGTCGAGATGCAGCCGCCCGAGCGCACCCGTCCATTCGGCCCGCTCGCGCGCGGCGTCGAGCATCAGCGACGAGTTGTCGATTGCCAGCACGCGCGCGCCGAAGCGTTCGATGATCCGCAGCGCGAGCTCCGCCCTGCCGCAGCCCAGGTCGAGCACGCGGGACGACGCGTCGAGCGGAAGCAGATCGAGCAGCCGCTCGATCTTCGCCGCCGAGATCGGATTGCAATAGTCGTGGTCGCGGTGCGCAATCGCGCTGAACTTCTGCCGATTCAGCATCGGAGGATCGATCATCGCGGGTGCCCTTTGATCGGATCGTCGCCCCACGGCGCGACCCGCAACAGCAGCAGCATGCCGGGTATCGCCAGTAAGGTACACAACAAATAGAAGTCGAGCCAGCCGGTGCGCTCGACGATCCATCCGGTCGACGCATTGACAACGGTCCGCGGAACGGCCGCGAGGCTGGTGAACAGCGCGAATTGCGTCGCCGTATAACGCGGATCAGTCGCGCGGGCGATGTACGCAGTGAACGCCGCCGTCCCCAGGCCGACGCCGAGCGCCTCGAATGCGATGACGAACGCCAGCAGCAGCCGGTCCGGCTGGTTGACGTAGGCCAGCCACGCGAAACCCAGGATCGATACGAGCTGGACGACGCCGAACAGCCACAGGCCGCGATTGATGCCGATCTTCACCATCCACAAGCCGCCGAGCAACACGCCGATCACGCTCGCCCACAGGCCGGCGTTCTTCGCTATGACGCCGATGTCCGTTTTCGTGAAGCCCATGTCGAGGTAGAACGGCGTGGCGAGTGCCGTCGCCATGCTGTCGCCGAGCTTGTACAGAAAGATGAACAGCAGCACGGTGACCGCGGCCCGCCAGCCGTTGCGCGTGATGAATTCGTGGAACGGCTCGACGACCGCTTCGCGCAGCGTGCGCGGCCGACCCTTGACGAGCAGCGGCTCGTTCGCGATCAGCGTCAGCGCGATGCCGGGCAGCATGAACAGCGCCGTCACTACGTACACGGTCGACCACGGGACGCGGTCGGCCAGGATCAGCGCCAGCGCGCCCGGCACGAGGCTCGAGATCCGGTACGCGTTGACGTGGATCGACGTGCCTAGACCAAGCTCGGCATCGGGCAGGATTTCGCGACGGAACGCGTCGAGCACGATGTCCTGGCTTGCCGAGAAGAACGCAACGGTGGTCGACAGCGCGACGATCGCCCAGATGTCCGCTGTCGGGTTCAGGACACCGAACATCGGAATCGCGAGCAGCAGCACGACCTGGGTGATGAGCATCCAGCCGCGACGGCGCCCGAGCAGCGGCAGCGCGTAGCGGTCGAGCAGCGGCGACCACAGGAACTTCCACGTGTACGGCAACTGGATCAGCGCGAAGAAGCCGATCGTCTTCAGGTCGACGCCTTCGGTGCGCAGCCACGCGGGCAACAGGTTGATCAGCAGATAGAGCGGAAGCCCCGACGAGAAGCCGGTGAACACGCAGATCAGCATCCGCCGGTTGAAGAGCGCCTCGCGCCATGTTTCCTTGCGTGGTGCAGCCGCTACCGGCGTGGCTGCCACCGCATCCGGTGGACCTTTCATGGCCGACGGAACCGGTACACGGCGAGCTCGCCGGTCAGGTTCGGTGCGAACGCCACCGGCCGGCCCCGCGCGAGCACTTCGCGGTCGAGCACGACGTAGCCGCGGTAACTTAGGAACGCGTCGAAGTCGGCGACTGTGCAGAGATGAATGTTCGGCGTGTCGTACCACTGATAGGGCAGCGACTGCGACACCGGCATCCGGCCGCGAAGAATCTGCAGGCGGTGCGACCAGTGGCCGAAGTTCGGGAACGTGACGATCGCCTCGCGGCCGACGCGCAGCATGTCGGCGACGATCGCTTCGATCCGGCGCATCGCCTGCAGCGTCTGCGACAGTATGACGACGTCGAACGCCGCGTCGTCGAATCCGGCAAGGCCGCGTTCGAGGTCGTTCTGCAGCACGTTGACGCCGTTGCGCACGCTCGCGAGGACGCCGGCGTCGTCGATCTCGACGCCATAGCCGGTCGCGTTGCGCTGCGCGGCGAGGTACGCGAGCAGTGCCCCGTCGCCGCAGCCGAGGTCGAGCACCCGCGCGCCGTCCGCCACCCAGCGACCGATCGTCGCGTAGTCGGCGCGTGCGCCGCCATTCGAATTGACGCCCGCTGGGGAATGCGGCGACGAGGTTCCCACCGTCGCCGGTGTCACGGTGCAGCCGCCATCGTCGAAGGCGTGCCGGCGACTTCGCGCGCGATTCGCCCGAACCACGCGCCGACCACGCCGTGATACTGCGGATTGTCGAGCAGGAACGCGTCGTGACCGTGCGGTGCGGCGATCTCCGCGTACGACACGTCGCAGCGCTGGCGAACGAGCGCCTTCACGATCTCGCGCGAGCGCGACGCCGGAAAGCGCCAGTCCGTCGTGAACGAGACGACCAGGAACCGGCAGGTCGCCGTGCTGAGCGCACGCGCGAGGTCGCCCCCGGCGCGCGTTGCCGGATCGAAATAGTCGAGCGCCTTGGTGATTCTCAGATACGTGTTCGCGTCGTAATACTCGGCGAATTTCTCGCCCTGGTAGCGCAGATACGACTCGATCTGGAACTCCGGCGCGAACGAGAAATTGAGTCCTTCGCGAAGCTGGCGGCCGAACTTCGTTTCCATCTGCTCGTCGGACAGGTACGTGATATGCCCGATCATTCGCGCGACGCGCAGTCCGCGCCGCGGCTTCACGCCGTACGCGTGGAACTGGCCGCCGTGAAACTCGGGATCGGTGAGGATCGCCTGGCGCGCGATCTCGTTGAACGCGATGTTCTCCGCGGAAAGATTCGGCGCCGCCGCGATGACCAGGGCGCTGCGGATGCGCTGCGGATAGCGAATCGCCCAGTCGATCGCCTGCATGCCGCCGAGACTTCCACCCATCACCGCAGCCCACTGCGCCACGCCGATCCGGTCGGCCAGTTGCGCCTGCGCGTCGACCCAGTCTTCAACGGTGATCAGGGGAAAGTCGCTACCCCACGGCTCCCCCGTGGCCGGATTGATGGACACGGGTCCGCTCGAGCCGAAGCAGCTGCCGAGGTTGTTGACGCCGACGACGAAGAAGCGATCGGTGTCGAGGGGTTTCCCCGGTCCGACCATGTTGTCCCACCAGCCGACATTGTCGGGATCGTCGGCGTAGAAGCCCGCCACATGATGCGACGCGTTCAGCGCGTGACAGACGAGCACGGCATTGGTGCGCGCGGCATTGAGCTCGCCGTACGTCTCATATGCGAGGTCGTACTGCGGCAGCGTGCGACCGCACGCCAGCGCGAGCGGCGCATCGAAATGCGCGCTTCTCGATTGGACCACACCCACCGAGCGACCTTGCGGCGCACCGGTGCGCTCGGCACCGCCGGTGGTGGCTGAAAATGAAGGCATTGCGGCTATGAAGTCTCGATCGCGAGCCCGCGTCGCTCGAGCCGGCTTGCCGCGCGCCGCACGCGTGAACCTGACAACGCGTGCGCGGACGGATCCTGTGCAGTCGATCGATAGGGCCGGATAGCGCGAGTGCCGCTCCGCTTTAGCCGTATTTTCGCCTGTCGATCGGCGCGCGCCCGCAAGCTGGCTCAAATCGGCGCGTGACCTATTCTAGCCGGTCGCGATGCGGCCCTGCTCCGCCACGACAACTCGCACGCCGTGATCCGGCGACACCGTATCGCAGACGATCGACCCATCGGCGCGTACCAGCAGGTAGCGGACATGCTGTTGCACAAGGAATGCCGGCGCATCGGCGGCGAGCAGCATCGCGATCGTCGCGTAGCTGCCGGCCAGTATCGCGAGCGGCGCGACGACGGTGGCACTCTGCCAATGTCCGGTGGGCCATCCGGTGCGCGCATCGAGCAGATGACAATAGCGGTGACCGTCGACTTCGAAATAGCGCTCGTAATCGCCGCTCGTCGTCACGGCGCCGTCGCGGAGCTCGACAGTGCCGATCGCCGCATGCTCGACGCGAGGGTGGCGGATGCCCACGCGCCACGGCGCGCCGTCGGGCTGCGGTCCGATGATGCGCACGTCGCCACCGAGGTTCACAAGCCCGTGCCCGATGCCGTGGTCCGCGCAGATCGTCGCGGCGCGATCGGCGGCGTATTCCTTGCCGATGCCGCCGAAATCGAGCTCCATGCCGCGCTCCGGCAGCCGCACGTGGACGTCGTCCCATTCGACGCGATCCCATCCGATCAGTGCGCGCGCTGCGTCGATCTCGTCCGCCGTCGGAACCAGGGACGGCCGACGCCGGAAATCCCACGCGCGCCGCAGAACACCCGACGACAGGTCGAAAGCGCCCGCGCTCAAGCGATGGCAGCGGTCGGCGTAGCGCAGCAGCGCTGCCGTTTCGGCGTCGATAGCCACGGGCGAAGCGCCAGCCGCGCGGTTGATCGCGGTCGCGACGCTGTCGTCGCGGTAGCGGCTGAATTTCGCCTCGATCCGCAGCACGTCGGCGATCGCAACACGCGCGACGCGATCGGCTCGCGCGCGCCGATCGGTCCACAGGAGCAACTCGTGGTCGGCGGCCATGGCGCGAAATACATATCGAAACGGAGGACCGTCGGCAGCGGCCGCCGGTGTCGATGTCAGAAGCGCTTCTCCAGGCCGAATTCGATCCATCGCGCAGAGAACTCAGCGAGCCCGGGACTGCCGCTCCCGCCTGCATGCCAGCCCGCACGCTGACGGTACATGTTGACGGCGACGTCGACGGTGACGTCCGCACCGAACGTCTTCGACAGACGCACCCCGGCGGTCACTGCGCCGAACGCGGAGAGGCGCGTGTCGGCCGTGTAGATCTCGCCCGGCACGGACCCTTGCGGAAACGGCGGATCGTGATAGAAGCTCGCCGCACTCTGCGTCAGGTAGCGCAGCGTCGGCGTCAGCACGAATCCGCCAGGCAGCGGCTGTATCCACGACGCCTCCAGCATGTGCGACCGGTCACCGAACGAGTCGTGCAGGTAACGATAGGCGATGCGCAGCGTCCCGTCCACCGCGGGAACGTACTGGTTGTAGCGCGTGAGCCACGCGAAGATCCGCCGATGGTCCGGACGGACATCCAGCAGCTTGTACGGATCGGAATAGTAGCCGCGGCCGTCCGACCATGTAAACGTCGATTCGACGGCCGCATCGGCGCGCAGCACCTGCGTGATGCCGGCGAGGTATTCGTACGTCTCGCGCCGCTTGTCGAGGGCGAGCCCGTTCGCGCTGTCGATGCGGTCGCGCGTGGCGCCGAAACCAAGCGCATACGTGCGATTCCGATCGGCGCTCCACGTCCGCCATTCGACGGATGCCGCGCGCGATTCATAGTCGCGCTCAGTCGAGTACGCGCCGCCGACGGCGATCGACTGGCCGTCGAGGTAACGCGTCACCTTGACGTCGGCCGCCGACCGATAGTCGGTGACGCCGAGTCCGGACGCGCCGGACAGCGTGTCGTGGTAAAGCGGCGATGCACCCGACATCGCATCGTGGACCAGGGATCCTTCGATCGTGTACGCGCTGGAGAGGGGCACGAACGCATACAGCGACGGGCTGCGGACGGACATCCGCGACGCACCCGGCTGCCAGTCCCGGTAATCGTAGTAGCGCAGCGCTACGACGCCCTGGTCGGGCGCCGCTTGCGCGTGCGCGCCACCAGGCAGGATGCCCGGGAGCGCCAGCGCCGCTGCGATCAGCGCGGCCGATGGATCGAGATCGGACCGCGGGCGTTCAGTTGCAGCCACATCCACCGCCACCGACACTACCGCCGCCGGCCGCGCCCTCCCTGCTCTGGTAGACGTGCTGCATGGTCTTCGATGCGAGCGGATCCGCGTCGAAATGCATCGACGGCCGCGCGAGGTCGCCTTTCTCCCACGGCTTCGGCGGATCGAACGACGCGCAACCGGCGACTGCGACTGCGCAGGCTGCGACGACCCGCGCGATACGGTCAGCGCGCAGCCAGCAACGCACGGATCTGTGCCTCGAGCGTCGCCGTTCGCTCGTCGTGGAAGCCTTCCTCCACGGCGACGACCACCCCCCGGCGATCGACAAGATAGGAGCTCGGCATGCCCTTGACGTCGAAGGCAGCGGGCGTTGCGCCGGCTGCATCGAACACGATCGGGAATGTCGCAGGCACGTCGCGCAGGAAGCGATCGGCGTCAGGTCGCCGCTTGTCGACGTTGACGCCGACGATGATGAGGCCTTCGCCGCGATGCCGGTCGTAGAGCGCATTCATCCAGGGGAACGAGCGCTTGCACGGTGCGCACCACGAGGCCCAGAAGTCGACGTAGACGACGCTGCCGCGAAGCTTCGCGAGGGCGACGGGCTTGCCGTCGGCCTGCACGAGCTCGAACGCGGGTGCGTCCTCGCCGATGCGAACGGCGTGCGCAGGCGCCGCGACGGTCAGCCCACACGCGAGCAACGCAACGGCCAATGCCTGGAGTCTTGTGCGGGTCATTGCCCGTCGCAAACAGCGATGCGCGCAAGTCATTCCGGCGGGGACGCGACCGCTCGCCGCGGCAGCACGCGCAGTGCCGTTCAGCCGTTCAGCCGGCCGAGTATCAGGCCGAGTTTCTCCGGCTCGTCGGTGCGGCGCATCCGCTCGATCAACGCCGCAGTTGCCGCGACGTCCGACTGCAGCACGCGCTGCTTGACGCCAAGCAAGTGCGACGGATGCATCGAGAACTCACGCAGGCCGAGGCCCAGCAGGAGGCGCGTCAGTTGCAGATCGCCGGCCATCTCGCCGCAGACGGCGATCGGCACTTTGGCCTTGGTCGCGCCGGCGATCGCCGTTGCCAACAGCCTTAGCACGGCTGGATGCAACGGATCGTACAGATGCGACACCGCGTCGTCGGAACGGTCGACGGCCAGCGTGTACTGGATCAGGTCGTTCGTGCCGATCGACAGGAAATCGAGCTTGCGCAGGAACGCGCCCATCGCCAGCACCGCTGCCGGAATCTCGATCATGCCGCCGACCTTCACGTTCGGATCGAACGGCACGCCCTGCTCGTGGAGGCTTTCCTTCGCGCGCGCGATCATCGCCAGCGTCTGATCGATCTCCGACGCCGACGCGAGCATTGGGATCAGGATGCGTACGTTGCCGTAATGCGTTGCGCGGAGGATCGCGCGGAGCTGTGTGAGGAACAGGCGCGGCTCGGCCAGACAGAACCGGATGGCCCGCAAGCCGAGCGCGGGGTTGGGCGCGACGCGGGTCAATCCGTCGAGCTCTTCCTTATGCTTGTCGGCGCCCAGGTCGAACGTGCGGATCGTGACCGGCATCCCCTGCATGCCGACCGCGACTTCGCGAAACGCCTCGAACTGCTCGTCTTCCGAGGGCAGGCCGGTGCGGTTGAGGAACAGGAACTCGGAGCGGAAGAGCCCGATGCCCGTCGCACCGTTCTTCAGCGCCTGGTCGATGTCGCCGGGGAGCTCGATGTTGGCGTGCAGCTCGACGTGGATGCCATCGAGCGTGTCCGCGCGCTTGCTGCGCAGACGCCGGAGTTTCTGGCGCGCGAGCTCGAACTCATCCTGCTTCAGCCGGTATTCGGCTAGCACCGAGCGGTCGGGATTGACGATGACGACGTGATTGCTGCCGTCGACGATCACCATCTCGCCGTCGCGGATCAGCGAGCGCGCGTTGTGCGTGGCGACGACGGCCGGAACATTGATGCCGCGCGCGACGATCGCCGTGTGCGACGTGATGCCGCCCAGATCGGTCAGGAACGCGGCGAAATGATGCTGCTTGAACTGGATGACGTCGGCCGGCGACAGGTCGTGCGCGACGAGGATCGTCTGCTCTTCCGCCGATGGCGCAGGCAGCGTCCCGGGCCGGCCCATCAGGCGCTTCAGCACGCGCTCCCCGACCTGGAGCACGTCGGACTTGCGTTCGCGCAGGTACGTGTCCTCGATCTGCTCGAACTGGTCGACCAGCACGCCCATCTGCAGCGTCAACGCCCACTCCGCGTTGCAGCGCTGCTCGGCGATGATCCGCCGCGGCACCTCCGACAGCGTCGGATCGTTGAGGATCATCCAGTGCACGTCGAGGAACGCGCCGAATTCGCCCGGCGCATCGCCGCTCGTCAGCGCCGCATGCAGGCCTTCGAGCTCGCGCTGCACCTCGCCGATTGCGGCCGCGAAGCGCTCGATCTCCGCGGGCACCTGCGCGAGCGGGATCGTGTAATGCGCGACTTCACGCGTCGCGTGCGACACGAGGTGCGCGCGGCCGATCGCGATGCCGCCGGAAACGCCGATGCCGTGGAGCGCGAAGCTCACCACGGCTGCACCCCGCGATGCGCGAGGTGCGCTACGACCGGCCGTCCAGGCCGTCGCTGAGCAGCGAAACGATCGCCGTCATTGCCGCCAGCTCGTCCGGCCCATCCGTCTCGACGCGAACGTTCGAGCCGACCGCCGCAGCCAGCAGCATGACGGCGACGATCGAGTGCGCGCTCGCCCGGCGAACGCCGCTGACCAGCGCGACGTTGCAACGAAAGCGCGACGCGACATGGACGATCTTCGCGCACGCGCGTGCGTGAAGTCCGTGCCGGTTGGTAATTTCGACTACGCGTGTCTGCATGATGCGAATCCGATCGCCCACATGCCGCACAGCCGCGAGCGGGGCTGTTGGCGAGAGCCTTACTATGGAGCGGGCACATCGTGCATTGGTTCCATCGGATCCGCGAACCGGCGATTCAGCCGCCGGCCTATTGGCCCTCGCCGAAGTATTCGCCCACCAGCTTCGATATCGCGTCCATCGCCTGCTCCTCGTCGGGTCCGGAGATTTCGACGGTGATCTTCGATCCCTTGCCTGCGGCGAGCATCATCACACCCATGATGCTTTTCGCGTTCACCTTGCGATTGTTGCGCATCACCTGCACGTCGCTCTCGAACTTCGCGGCAAGCTGCGTGAGCTTGGCCGACGCGCGCGCGTGCAGGCCCAGCTTGTTAATGATTTCGAGTTCGCGGCGCTGCATGGGGCGAAGCGGATTCGATGTGCAACACGCCTTCGCACCCGCCGGACACCGCTTTCTTGATGAACGTGTCCATGCCCTTCGTGCGGTAAGTGAACGCTCGCACCAGCATCGGCAGGCTGACGCCGGCGATCACTTCGACGTGTCCCGTCTCGGCGAGCTTCGCCGCCAGATTGCACGGCGTCGCACCGTAGATGTCGGACAGGATCGCCACGCCGTCGCCAGTGTCGAGGCCGGCGACGACGCCACGCGCCTTGGGCAGCAACGCCAGCGGATCGTCGGTTGCCGCCACCGGGAACACGTCGAATTGCGGCGGCCGTGCGCCGAGCACGTGCGTGACCGCATCGACGAGACTCTCGCCGAGCCTGCCGTGCGCGACGATGAGGATGCCGATCATCGGCGTTCGCATGCGCGGAGAAGCGCGTCGGCATAGCGTGCGCCGACGTCGAAGCCCGACTGCTCGGTGATTTCGACGAAACAGGTCGGGCTCGTCACGTTCACTTCGGTCAGGTAGTCGCCGATGACGTCGATGCCGACGACGAGCAGGCCCTGGTCCCACAACGGCTTTGCCATCGCCTCGCCGATCTCGCGGTCGCGTGCCGACAACGGCTGCGCGACGCCGCGGCCGCCTGCCGCGAGGTTGCCGCGCGTCTCGCCGGCCTTGGGAATCCTGGCCAGCGAGTAAGGCACCACTTCGCCGCCGATCAGCAGGATGCGCTTGTCGCCTTCGGTGATCTGCGGAATGAACCGCTGTGCCATCACGGAGCGCTCGCCGAGATGCGAGACGGTCTCGACGATGACGTTGCGATTCGGATCGTCGGCGCGCACGCGGAACACCGACGTGCCGCCCATGCCGTCCAATGGCTTGACGATCGCGTCGCCGTGCTCGTCGATGAACGCGCCGATGAGCGCCGCATCGCGGGTAACGAGCGTCGGCGCCGTGAACGCGCGAAACGCCGCGATCGCGAATTTCTCGTTGTAGTCGCGAATCGCACGCGGGCGGTTGAAAACGCGCGCGCCCTCGCGCTCGGCCGCTTCGAGCAGGTACGTCGAATACACGTACTCCATGTCGAACGGCGGATCCTTGCGCATCATCACCGCGGCGAAGTCCTTCAGCGCGCGATCCTCGGCGGCGCCCGCCGAATACCAGTCGTGGTCGTCCGCGTGCAGCGTCAGCGGCACGGCGGTGGCGCGCGTTGCGCCGTCGCGCCAGTACAGGGCCGGCTGCTCGATCGCAAAGACGCGATGGCCGCGGCGGGCCACGGCGCGCATCATCGCGATGCTCGAGTCTTTGTAGGCCTTCAGCAGCGACAGAGGATCGAGGACGAAGGCGAAATCCATGGCCGGGCAACGCATACGGGGGTGCGGCCATCGTACCGCATTCGGCCCCACCCCCTTTCCATGCGCGCTGCCGGCTACGCGTGGCGCACGGCCTTCAGCCTTCGTACTTGAACGACAACTGCAACCGCGTGCGATACGCCTGCACCTTGCCGCCCTCGATCTTGACGTCGAGCTTGGTCACTTCGGCCACGCGCAGGTCCCGCAGCGACTTGCCCGCCGTTTCGACAGCTCTGCGCGCAGCGTCTTCCCACGACGTATCACTGCTGCCGACAACGTCGATCACGCGATAGACGCCTTCGGGCGCCGGTGTTTTTTTGGCCATGGCTCTTCTCCTCGGTCGGGTTGATTTGGATTGACGCGCTGCCTCTCGAGCCCGGCCGGGCGTTCGACGCGGCCAGCCGGGGGGGCCTCCCCACGATACGCACTTGGCAGCCCTCGGACAACAGCGGCCGAAAGCCGCGGCGGCAGCCGGCCGCCGCCAAGTGCCGCGCGCCGAAACGGGGACGGCCGCTCCAATTCGGTGTTCAATGCACGTTTTTGCGACGCGACACGCCATGCACGACGATCCGCAACCTTCGTATTTTCCGCGCTGGACATTGCGTACCGGCGGCGTCATCGCTCCCGACGAACGGCTTCCCGCGGCGCAGACGCTCGCGCTGGGCGCCCAGCACGTCGTCGCGATGTTCGGCGCAACGGTGCTCGCGCCGCTGTTGATGGGATTCGATCCGAACGTTGCAATCCTGTTCTCGGGCATCGGCACGCTGATCTTCTTCGTGCTCGTCGGCGGGCGCGTGCCGAGTTACCTGGGCTCGAGCTTCGCGTTCATCGCCGTCGTCATTGCCGCCACCGGCTACACGGGCAGCGGACCGAACGCCAACCTCGGCGTGGCGCTCACCGGCATCATCGCCGCCGGCCTGCTGTACGTGGTCATCGGTGCCGTCGTCATGATCGCCGGCTATCGCTGGATCGACGTCCTGATGCCGCCGGTGGTCACCGGCAGCGTCGTGGCGGTAATCGGACTCAACCTCGCGCCGATCGCGGTGAAGGGCATCTCCGGCAACGCGCTCGACACGTGGGTCGGCCTCGCGACGATCCTCGCCGTCGGACTGGTCGCCGTCCGCGCGCCGGGGCTCGCGCGCCGCCTGCCGGTGCTGCTCGGCGGCCTCGCCGGGTACGCAATCTATCTCGTCTGCACGAACGGTGCGGGACTCGGCAAGCCGATCGACTTCGGCGCCGTGGCGGCCGCCCCTTGGATCGGCTTGCCGCACTTCCAGGCGCCGGTGTGGAACACGAATGCGATCGCGCTGATCGCGCCCGTCGCCATCGTCCTCGTTGCCGAGAACCTTGGCCACATCAAGGCCGTCGCGGCGATGACCGGCCGCAACCTCGATCCGTTCCTTGGCCGGGCCTTCATCGGCGATGGACTCGCGACAATCGTCGCGGCCACGGGCGGCGGCACGGGAGTCACGACGTACGCGGAAAACATCGGTGTGATGGCGGTGACGAAGATCTACTCGACGCTGCTCTTCGTCGTAGCCGCCTGCGTCGCGATCGTGCTGGGCTTCTCGCCGAAATTCGGCGCGCTGATCATGACGATCCCCGGCGCGGTGCTGGGCGGCCTGTCGATCGTCGTGTTCGGGCTGATCACGGCGACTGGCGCACGCATCTGGGTGCAGAACCGCGTCGACTTTTCGCGCGCCCGCAATCTCGTGACGGCGGCGGTGACGCTGACGCTCGGCGCTGGCGACCTTGCGCTCAAGATCGGCGGATTCACGCTCGGGGGCATCGGCACCGCGACGTTCGGCGCGATCGTCCTCTATCAGCTGTTCCGCGATGACGAGCCGGCGGCGAACGGGTAACGCGCGCGGGCGCCGCACATCAACGCAGCAGGCGCATCAGCGCGGCGAGATCGTCGGCATTTGCCTGCGCGGCCGCGGTTTCGATCCGGCGGTAGCGGCGCATCAGTTCTTCGCCCAGCAGTGTCAGCCGCGTGCCGCCGCCGCGCGGGCCGCCCACCTCGGCCGCGACGACTGGCGACACGAAGCAACGGTTCATCATGTCGACCAGCAGCCACGCGCGGCGATACGACATGCCGAGCGCCTTGGCGGCGGCGGTGATCGAGCCGGTGCGCGCGATCGCTTCCAGGAGATCGATCTTGCCCGGGCCGATGGCGATGTCGTCGCCGCGGCTGATGCGCAGGCGGAAATGCACTCGTGGCGGCTCTCGCTTCATGCAGGACCCACGGGGCGGCAGGGCCCAAGGGTTGGCGACGCCCCGATTGTGCCGCCTTGCAACTGCCTGCCGCCATCCTCATCTGTCGAAAGCTACGGAGGGTTCATCGATGAAACGCGTCGCGGCTATTCACGGCAGTCCTGAAGGTCACTGGGTGGGTGACGGGTTCCCGGTGCGCAGCCTGTTTTCGTATCACTCGCGCGGCGCCGAGTTGAGCCCGTTCCTGCTGCTCGACCATGCCGGCCCTGCCGAATTCGCACCGGCCAAGCGGCCGCGAGGTGTGGGCGAGCATCCGCATCGCGGGTTCGAGACCGTGACGATCGTCTATCAGGGCGAGGTCGAGCATCGCGACTCGGCGGGCAATGGCGGTCGCATCGGCCCCGGCGACGTCCAGTGGATGACGGCCGCTGCCGGGCTGATGCACGAGGAATTCCACTCGCAGACCTTCACGGAGCGCGGCGGCACGATGGAAATGGCGCAGCTGTGGGTCAACCTGCCGGCGAAGGACAAGATGTCGCGGCCCCGCTATCAGCCGATCGTCGCAGCGCAGATTCCCGTCGTCGAGTTGCCGGGTGCGGCGGGTCGCGTCCGGGTGATCGCAGGCGAGTACGGCGGCGTCCGCGGGCCCGCGATGACGTTCACGCCCGTCAACGTCTGGGACGTCCGGTTGAATGCGGCCAACGCGCTGTCGCTCGTGGTGCCCGACGGCCATACGACGCTGATCGCGCTGCTGCGCGGCAGCCTGAACGTCAACGGCACTCACGAGGTAACCGGTCCCGGCATCGTGCAATTCGACCGCGCCGGCGTCGACGTGCGCGTCGAGGCACGCACGGATACGACGTTCCTCGTGCTGACCGGCGAGCCGATCGACGAGCCGATCGCCGGCCATGGGCCGTTCGTGATGAACACGCGCGAAGAGATCATGACGGCGGTCAAGGACCTGCAGGAAGGACGGTTCGGAGCGCTCGCCGCGGTGTGAGCGGCCGGTGAGGACTCTCAGGGCGGCGTCATCCCTTTTTCTGCAACGACTTCGCGCAATCTGTCCGGATAGTCGGTAATGATCCCGTCGACGCCGAGGTCGATGAGACTCCTCATGTCGCCACGCTCGTTCACCGTCCACGGCAGAACCTTGAGTCCCAGTGCGTGCGCGGCCGCCAGATCGCCGGGCGTCAGATTGCGCCAATACATCGACCACGTCCCGCAGCCCGCCGCCTTCACCAATGCGGGCAGCGACCCGCCATGGTCACGCAACGCGAATCCGGCATTCCAGGGCGACGGGCCTCCATCGGGGGCTTGCTGCACGGTGTCGTTGTCCGGCGTCTGAATCGTCAAGCAGGCGGTCTCGATCTCGGGGGCGATACGCTTCGCTTCGACAAGCGTGCGCCAATCGAACGATTGGATCGTCACGCGATCGACAACGTTCGCCTCGCGAACGGCGGCGATCAACTGTCTTGCAAATGTCGCCGGGTCAGGCGTGTTCGACCCGCTGGTCGGCGTTATCTTGGTCTCGATATTGAACCGTACCGGCTTGCCGCTTGCCTTGGCGAGATCGAACAACTCCGAGAGTTTGGGAAAGCGTTCCCCGTCGGCTGCCCGCTGGTTCGGGAATTGACGCGCGTATTGGCTCGTTGGATCGATGCGTCCGATGTCGTAGCGCCGAAGCTCCTCGAACGTCAGCGAGCGAATCTGTCGCGCCGCTGATGCAAGCCAATGACCATCGGGACCACGGACCAGGTCGGGACTGAGAAACGGATTGTGCGAGATCACGACGACATCGTCCCTGGTCACCGCCAGGTCGGTCTCGATCGTCGTGACCCCGATCTCCAGCGCGCGCCGAAATGCCGCCAGCGTGTTCTCCGGAGCAAGTCCGCGCGCGCCGCGGTGGCCTTCGAGGTCGAAGGCTGGTGACGAAGGCGCGACCAGCATGCCGAGCAAGAGTGCGAGCGTCGACACGGGGCGTCGCTGTCTGAGCATCACATGCGGTTCCGACCCGCGGCCCAAAACCATCGAACGGACCGAAGGAGTCTAGGGCCTAGCGACCTTCCCGTTGGGGCAGCGCCTTCAGCAGCGGCGCGATAATGTCCATAGGCAGCGGGAACACGATCGTCGAGTTCTTGTCGGCGGCGATCACCGTCAGCGTCTCGAGATAGCGGAGCTGGATCGCCAGCGGCGCCTGCGCCAGGACCTCGGCCGCTTCGAACAGCTTCTGCGCCGCCTGCAACTCGCCCTCGGCGTGGATCACCTTCGCGCGCCGCTCTCGCTCGGCTTCCGCCTGGCGCGCGATCGCGCGAATCATCGATTCGTTGATGTCGACGTGCTTGATCTCGACGTTGGCGACCTTGATGCCCCACGACAGCGTCTGCGCGTCGAGCGTCTGCTGGATGTCGATGTTGAGTTTCTCGCGCTGCGACAGCATCTCGTCGAGGTCGTGCTTGCCGAGCACCGAACGCAGCGTCGTCTGCGCGAGCTGGCTCGTGGCCATCATGAAGTTCTCCACTTCGATGATCGCCTTCTGCGGATCGACCACGCGGAAGTAGACGACCGCGTTCACCTTCACCGACACGTTGTCGCGCGAAATCACGTCCTGGCTCGGCACGTCGAGCACGACGGTGCGAAGCTCGATGCGCACCATCTGCTGAATGCCGGGCACGAGGATCACGAGCCCGGGGCCCTTCACCTTCCAGAAACGGCCGAGCTGAAACACGACGCCCCGCTGGTATTCGCGCAGCACCTTGAGCGATGACACGGCGAGCACGACCAGCAGCAGCAGCAGTAACCCGGGACCGATCAGCGCCATATGATCCTTCTTGACCTGGTTGAGGGCTGGTTGATGCCGCGACGCTAGGCGCCGCCGACAGGTGCGACGCGGGGCGACATGCCGTCGATCGCGACGACGCGCACCTTCTCGCCACGCGCGACGCGCGCGGCCGTCTTGACCTGCCACGTCTCACCGCGAATGCTCGCCCAGCCCGTGTCGGTTGCATCGTCGAGCATCTCGCCATCGGCGCCCAGCAGCGTTGCAACGCCGCTGACGATCGGCCGGCGCCGCGCGCGCACGGCCATCTGCGCAACGGTGACGACGAACGCGACGGTGACGATCGCCAGTGTCGCGATCAGCGTCCACGGCACGCCGAAGCCTGCGACGTCGGTATCGATCAGCATGAACGCGCCGACAACGAACGCGACGACGCCACCCACGCCGAGCGAACCGTACGCCGGCACGAATGCCTCGGCCACCATGAAGGCGATACCGAGCGCCATCAACGCGAGCCCGGCGTAGTTCACCGGCAGCAGATGCAACGCGTAGAGACCGAGCAGCAACGAAACGGCGCCGGCGACGCCGGGCAGGACGAAGCCGGGATTGCCGAGCTCGAAGATCAGTCCGTACACGCCGACGAGCATCAGGATCATCGCGACGCTCGGATCGGTGATGACCGACAGCACGCGAAAATGCCAGTCCGGCTCGACGGCGATCGTCGGTGCTGACTGCGGCTGCAGCACGCGAGTGCCTGCCGGCGTGACGGCTTTGCGGCCGTCGAGTTGCCGCAGCAGGTCCTCGGTGTCCGTGGCGACGATGTCGGCGACGTTGCGCGCCTTCGCCTCGTCGGCCGACAGGCTCGCCGCATCGGTGACGGCTTTCTCTGCCCACTCGGCGTTGCGGCTGCGCAGCTGCGCGAGGCTGCGGATGTAGGCGGCCGCATCCTGCATCGCCTTGCGCTCGTGCGTGTCCGGCGTTACGGCCTTCTTGCTGTCGCCGTCGCCCGCAGGCGCGGGGGCGAACCCGATCGACACCGGCGACGCCGCGCCGACGTTGGTCCCCGGCGCCATTGCGGCCACGTGACTCGCATACAGGATGAACGTTCCCGCGCTGGCGGCGCGCGCACCCGACGGGGCGACATAGGCCACCACGGGAACCGGCGACGCGAGAATGTCCTGGACGATGCGCCGCATGGACGTGTCGAGTCCGCCGGGCGTATCGAGCGTCAGTACGACGAGTTGCGCGTGCGCATCCTCGGCGCGCTTGAGGCCGCGCTGGAGGTACTCGGCGGTGGCGGGGCCGATGACGCCGGAAACGCGGAGCGCCACGACGGGAGCCGGCGCGTCAGCAAGCGCCACCGCGCAGAAGAATGCTGCCGCTACCGCCGAAAGGAATCGCGCCAGTTGCATCGCCGCCGATCGGCGCGCGCCTCGGACGGAACCGCCGTCGGCATCGCGCGCGCGTCAGCGGTCATTATCCCCCTGCCCTGCGCGGCGGCAACGCCGAACGTCGCAGCACCGGGTGCTCGCCGAACTCCGGTTTCGACGCCGTAGCCTTGTCGGCGAGTTCGAGCGCCGTCGCAAGCGCGGTCTCGAGCTGCCGGTCGCGGCCTGTTTTCCCGTCCTGCGGCGCATTGTCGATCTCGATCTCCGGGTCGGTGCCGTAGTTCTCGACAGCAAATCCGACATCCGTGAACCAGAACGAGTATTCAGGCTGCGTCGTCTCGCTGCCGTCGACGAGCTTGTGCCGCGGATTGATGCCGATGACGCCGCCCCATGTCCGCGTTCCGACGAGCTTGCCGATACGCATCAGCTTGAAGCAGTGCGAAAAGATATCGCCGTCCGACCCTGCGTGCTCGTTGGTCAACGCGACGACGGGCCCGGCGGGCGATTCGACCGGGTACGGCTCCGGTTGTCCCCAGCGCGTGAGGTCGTAACCGAGCCGGCGCCGCGCGACCTTCTCGAGCAACAGTTGCGAGACGTGTCCACCCCTGTTGTAGCGGACGTCGACGATCAGCGCATCGCGGTCGCATTCGGTGCCGAAGTAGCGATGGAATTCCGCGAAGCCCGCCGACATCATGTCCGGCAGATGCAGGTAACCCACACGTCCCTTCGACCTCTCGTGCACCCACGCGCGATTGCGCTCGACCCATTCGCGATAGCGCGCCGGCATCTCGTCGGCCAGCGTCGTCACGACGACCGTGCGGTCGTTCGCCACGCGATTGCCGTTCGCCGAGGTGCCCGACGTGCCGGCGGCGGGCGCCAGCGTCAGCTCGACTTTCGTGTTCGCCTGGTGCACGAGCAGCGCCTGCGGCGGCCGCTCGCGCGAAACCGGTTGCCCATTGACGGCGACGACGCGCTCGCCCACCTGTGCCTGCACGCCGATCGCATTGAGCGGCGAATCGGCGGCGGCATCCCACGGGTCGCCTTCGACGATCCGCGCGATCTCGTAGCTCGACCCGTCGGCGCCGAGCGTGAATTCCGCAGCCAGATTGCCGAGCGTCACCGACGGCGGGCGCCGATGATCGCCGCCCATCTCGTACGCGTGCGACGTGCCAAGCTCGCCTTGCGTTTCCCAGATCAGGTCGGAAAGCTCGCTGCGTGTCGCGACGCGGTCGAGCAACGGCTCGTAGCGCGCGTACACCGCTTCCCAGTTGACGCCCGACATGTCAGGCACCCAGAACTGGTCGCGCTGCAGCCGCCATACCTCGTGCAGCATCTGCCGCCATTCGCGGCGCGGATCGACCGAAACGCGCACGCGCGAAAGATCGATCCAGCCGCTCTTGCGCGACGGCTCGTCGGACTGCGGTACCGATCGCTCGCGCGGATCGGGCACGCGGTCGGCGCGTATCGCGCGCACACGCTTGCCCTGTCGCAGCACGAGCGTCGAATGATCGTCTGCGATCACGAAGCGGTCGACCCGCTCGACGAGCGTCTCGGCCTTCTGCGTGCCGAAGTCGAACACTTCGAGCCGGCCGGGAAGATCCTTATGGCCGCCGCGTCCATGCGCACCGGCGACGGGCATCAGCGTCCACACGACCTTGTCGCCGGCAACGCCGGCAATCTGGTCGAAGCGACCTTCCGGTACCGGGAACGCGGCGACGCGTCGCTCGATGCCCGGCAGGTCGACGCGCACCGTCGTCGGCGTTTCGCCGGCCTTGTCCCGCGCGGCCTTGGGGTCGTCGGGCTTCATTCCCTTGGGCTCGGGCTCGAAGGGCGGCCGCGCCTGCGCCTGGAGTGCAATCAGGTAAGGCCGCGCCGCGCGCGGAAAGCTGAGCTCGAACTGCACGTTGTCGTACACGGGATCGAACGTGCGCAGCGACAGGAAGTACAGGTACTTGCCCGCCGGATCGAACGACGGGCTGTAATCGCGGAACTCGGGCGTGGTGACGAGCGTGCTGACACCGGTTGCGACTTCGTGGAGCTTGATTGCCGAGTGTCGCGGGCTGGTCCAGAACGGATACGCGACCCAGGCACCGTCAGGCGACCATGCAACACTCTCCGAGCGTCCGCATTCGCTGTGGTCGATGACCGTGCTGGTACCGGATTCGACATCGACGATCATGACCTGGTGCCGGTGATTCGTCAGCGCCACACGCGTGCCGACGGGTGCTGTCCGCATCGCGACGACACGGCCAATATCGGCTGACAGCGCGCGTACCTGACCATCGCGCAACGCGACGAGCCGCTCCTCGCGCGCCTCATCGCTCACGGCGACGATCGTTTCCCCGTCGGCGAGCCATTGCCCCTGCCGGTACCGCACGCCGTCCGGCACGCCGTGCTGGCGCACCGCGCCCTCCCACAGCGCGAACGTGAAGAGCTTTCCGCGCGTTTCGACGGCGAGGCTGTGGCCTTGGGGATGAACCTTGATGCCGGCGAGGTTTTCCGCCGCATCGACGAACTTGCGCGACGCTTGCGTCCGGTGCGACGGCACGTCGATCGCAAGGCGCGTTGTCGTGTCGCGTGCAGGGTCGAACAGCCAGATCTCGGCACCGCATTGATAGACGATGCGCCGGCCATCGGTCTGCGCGTGGCGCGCGTAGAAATCGTCGTGATCCGAATGCCGACGCTGGTCGCTGCCGTCGGGGCGGCACGAATAGAGATTGCCGACACCTTCCGAATCGGACAGGTAGTAGATGCGATTGCCGATCCACATCGGGCTCGTGATGTTGCCCGTGAGTTCGGTCATCCGGCGGAAATTGCCGCGGCCATCGACGTCGATCCACAGGTAACCCGCAGTGCCGCCGCGATACCGCTTCCAGCGCGCCGGATCCGCCGTATTGCGACCGATCACCATCGCATTGCCGGGGCCGAATGCCAGGTGGTTCACCTGTCCGAGCGGCATCAGTTCCGGTATGCCGCCTTCCACCGGCAGCGTGTACGCGCGGTAGTTGCGGAAGAACGGCTGGCCGTATGTCGTGACGAACAGCACGCGTCCGTCGGGCGTGAAGCCACGCACCATCACGTCCGGGCCGAGCCACGTCATCCGTCGGGCGACGCCGCCTTCCGCCGACATCAAGTAGACCTCGGGGTGCGCCTCATCGCGACCGACGAAAGCAATCCACTTCCCGTCCGACGACAGCGCCGGCGTCGACGGCTCGCCAAGCCCGGCTGTCAGGCGTCGCGCGATACCGCCTTTTGCATCGACACGCCACAGGTCGTCGTCGCAAATGAAGACGACGGTGTCGTCACGTAGTGTCGGATGCCGCAGGTAACCCGGTTGTGCCATTGCCCAGCCTCATGGATGTGAACCGATTATTTTGCCGCAATCGCGTCGCTAAGCACGGCCGCTCGGCAGGCGAATATTCGCCTTCGCGCTGGCACGCGCGCAACGATACGCGACGGAAGCCGGTGCTACAGCGCGACCGCGTAAGTCTGCAGTCCGGCGAGATCGGGCTCGATGCCGAGTCCCGGCCGGTTGTTGAGTACGCCGCAGCCGTCGGTCACCGTGGCCAGCGGACCGCACGTTGCGGAGCGCAGCGGATTGGGATTGGCGTCGACTTCGAGCATGCCGCCGCCCCCCACCGCCGCGAGCGCGTGCGCCGACGCCAGAAGGCCGACACCGCCCCCGAGCCAGTGCGGACAGAAGCGCGCACCCGCTGCAATGATGCGGCGCGCGACCGGCATGCCGCGTGTAAAACCGCCCCATTTCGCGATGTCCGGCTGGACCACCGCCAGGACGTTCGCCGCAAGCGCCGCATCGAATCCCGCGTCACTCGCGAGGTTTTCGCCGGCCGCAAGCGCGATCTTCGTGTGCTCGCGCAACGACTGCCATTCCGACCAGGGCCGATCGACGCGCAGCGGCTCCTCGAGCCAGGCAATGTAGAACGGCTCGAGCGCGCGCGCCATGTCGATCGCCGTCTCGACGGACCACGCCTGGTTCGCGTCGACCATCAAGTCGACGCCGTCACCGAGTGACGCGCGGAGCGCACCGACGTTGGCGACGTCGCGCTCCTTGCCGAAGCCGATCTTCAGCTTGAACGCGCGGAAGCCCTCGTTGCGCCGTGTCGAGGCGACGTCGGCGGGTCGGTCGGGATTGAGGCCGCTCGCATAGACTTTCACGCGCGGCGACGCGCCGCCGAGGAACCGCCACAACGGCTGCTGCGCGCGGCGCGCCTGGAGGTCCCACAGCGCGATGTCCACGCCGGCGATCGCTTGCGCGAAAGGGCCGGGCTCACCGGCCTGCAGCGCCAGCACGGCCGTTTGCTCCGTCAATGCGTCGAATGCCGCGGCGGCATTCTCGAACGGACGGCTCGTCAGGATCGGCGCCAGCACGCCATGCACGAGCCGCGCGCGATGCTCGGCGCCGACGGCCGGGAAGTTGCACCAGATCTCGCCCCAGCCAGCGTTGCCGTCGGTGTCTTCCGCGCGCACCAGCACCATCGGCCGATCGCGCATCGAGCCGAAAGACGTGACGACAGGCGTTTTCAGCGGATAACGCCAGACAAGTGCGCGCAACGAGCGGATGTGCAGCGGGCGGTTCATTGCGACGTCGCTTCTGCGCCGGTAGTCACGGCTTCAGGTCCATCTCGAGGTGAATGTAATCGCCGCGATAAGTCACTTCGCCGAGATAGATGACCGTGCCGCGTTGATCCTGGCATACGCGTCGCACCTCGGCAACCGGGGCGTTCGCAGGAATGTCCAGATGACGCGCGACCGTCACGTCCGCCGTGCCGATCTCGAGTGTCTGCCACGCGCGCGCAACCGTTACGCGCGGCAGGTCGAGCAGCACAGGAATGACCGTTTCGCGCCGGAAGCGGCGTGGCGCCATCCGGAAGACGCGCTCGTCGAGAAAGATGGAAATGACGCAATACGTTTCGCCGTTGCGTGAATGGACGCGACGCATGAACCGGTACGCAGACGCCGGCGCGCCGTCGCGCTCGAACAATTGCGGCGTCGCCGCCGCCTCCTCGATCAGCGTGAGGTTCGGCGTGTCGTTGCGATAGACGTCCGCAAGCGCCTGCAGGCTGGTTTCGAGCCTCAACCCGCGATCGCGGACGGGTTGCGCCATCACGAACGTGCCGCGTCCCCGCTCGGCGGATACGAGTCCGTCGCGCGCGAGAAGTTCCATCGCCTGGCGCACCGTGACGCGCGCGACGCCGAATTCACGCATCAGCGCCTCGAGCGTCGGCAGTTTCGTTCCTTGCGGCCACCGATTGCGCGCAATGCGCTGCCGGAATATGTCGGCCAGTTGCGCGTAGCGCGGCATGGGTCCGCGGAACAGCGCGGCGTCGCCGGCAGGCAGGGGCTTGTGCATAAGGTTCTATCTATAGTACTTTTGGCCACTGTCGTCCGCAACTGCCAAACTCCTTTGTCCTTCCCGCATCGAGCGCTGCTGATCGCGCTGCCCTGGCTGATCGTCATCGCGATCTGGTATGCGGTCGCCTATTCGGGACTGATCAACCCGTCGCTGGTGCCCACACCGCATCGCGTGGCGGCGCGCTTCTACGAGCTCCTGACGGCGGCACGACTGCCCGTCGACATCCTGATGTCCACGCAACGCGTCGTCATCGGCGTAGCACTGGGCATCGCCGTCGCCGTACCCGCCGGCTTCGTGCTCGGCTGGTACAAGAACGTGCGGATGTTCATCGATCCGCTGATGAATTTCTTTCGCGCGCTGCCGCCCATCGCGCTGATTCCGCTCGTCATCGTGTACTTCGGCATCGGCGAGGTCGCGAAGGTCGTCATTCTGTTCTATGCGTCGTTCTTCGCCGGCGTCATCGTGATGTACGAAGGCATCGCGCAGATCAGCCCCATCTACGTCCGGGTATCGCGCACCCTCGGCGCGACCGACAGCGAGATCTTCCGCAAGGTCATCATCCCGCTGACGGTGCCGCACCTCTTGACGGCGCTGCGTGTAGCACTCGGCGTCGCGTGGGCGACGCTCGTCGCGTCCGAGCTCATCGCCGCGCAACAGGGACTGGGCGCACTGATCCAGAACGCGTCGTCGTTCTTCCAGCTCGACATCATCTACGTCGGCATCATCTGCATCGGACTCATCGCGCTCGCGATGGACGTCGTGCTGCGTGCGGTGTCGCGCCGCCTCGTCGCATGGCAGGACCGGATATGAGCGGCGCAGGGCCGCCCCAAGACGCGAATCGCTCCCCCGCCGGGGCCAGCACCGCGGCGACAGCCGCAAGCGTGGGGGTCGTCATATGAGCGGCGCGGCTCGGATCGCCTTCGATCGCGTGTCCGTCGAATACCCGTCGCGGCGCGGGCCGCTGCGCGTCGTCGACGACGTGTCGTACTCGATCGGCGATGGCGAATTCGTCGCCGTCATCGGCCCGTCGGGCTGCGGCAAGACGACGATGATGAATATCGTCGCGGGCTTCGTGAAGCCGACGTCGGGCCGCGTGCTGCTGGACGGCAAGCCGATCGCCGGTCCCGGTCCCGATCGGGGCGTCATCTTCCAGGACTATGGCGTGTTCCCGTGGCTGACCGTGCGCCAGAACATCGCGTTCGGCCTGACGCTCGACGCGAACCGTGTCGCGGCCGGCGAGCGAGATGCGATTTGCGACCGCTACATGGCGTTGATGGGCCTGACCGATTTCGCCGACGCGTGGCCGAAGATGTTGTCGGGAGGGATGCGTCAGCGGTTGGCGCTCGCCCGCGCCTATGCGGTGCGGCCGCAGTTCCTGTTGATGGACGAGCCGTTCGGCGCGCTCGACGCGCAGACCCGCACAGCGATGCAGGATCTGCTGCTGCAGGTGCTCGCCACCGAAGGCAAGACGGTGATGCTGATCACGCATTCGGTCGAGGAGGCAATCTACCTCGCGTCGCGAATCGTCGTCATGAGCGCGCGTCCCACCCGCATTCGCGAGGAGATCCGGGTCCCGTTCACCTATCCGCGCACCGAATCGCTGCACGAGACGCGCGAATTCAACGAGCTGCGCTCGCACGTCCGCGATCTCGTCATGCAGGAATACGCCGCGCAGGCCGAGCAGGCGGCGCACTCGATCGAACAGGCCCCAACCCGCACGTAAACCACCGAAGGAGGAACGATGATGAGAAGCACGCGCAGACAGTTCTTGCAGACGGCCGCCGCGATCGGCGTCGGCACGGGTATTGGAATAACCGGCGCGCCGGCGATCGCGCAAAGCCGCACGAAGGTGAAGGTCGGCTATCTGCACACGCTGGCCGTCGACGGGCAGATCTGGCTCGGCATGGATCGCGGCTCGTTTGCCGCGCACGGCGTCGAGCCCGACCTCGTCCAGTTCACGACGGGACTCGAACTGTTCCAGGCGATGATCGGCGGCAGCATCGACATGCTCGCGACCGGCGCGGTGATCTCCAATTTCCCCGCACGCGGCCAGGGCAAGATGTTCCTCGCCAACGACGTCGAATTCGCGACGGCGCAATTGTGGGTCCGCGAGGACCAGGGCATCAAGACCTTCGCCGACTTGAAAGGGAAGAAGATCTCGACGACCACCGGCACCACCGCGCACGTGTTTCTCGACACGGCGCTGCGTGCCAACAGCGTCGATCCGAAGGACGTCGAAGTCGTCAACCAGCGGATGTCCGAAGCGGTGACATCGTTCATCTCCGGTGCCGTTCCGGCGGTCGCGCTGTGGGTGCCCTTCAACATTCCGGTGCGCGACAAAGTGCCGGGCGCGAAGATGCTGACCGACGCGTCGGCCTACTACCCGAAGGCGGCGATCGTTGGCGGGTGGGCGGTTCGCGACGACTACTACGGCAAGAACCGCGCGGTGTGCGCGAACGTCGTCCGCGGCTGGGCCGAGGCGAATGATTATTTCATCGCCAATCCGGACGCCGCGCTCGACGCATTGCAGAAGAATCATTACCAACAGGTGCCGCTGACCGACCTCAAGGAGCAATTCAAGGCGCAGAAGATGTTCACGTCGAAGGACTGGAAGAAGCTGTACGCCGACGGCACGGTCACGAATTGGCTGCAGCAGGTGACCGACTTCTTCGTGAGGTTTGGCGGCATCCAGAATCCGGTGCCGGCGTCGCAGTACTTCGACGCGAAGCTCTACCTCGACACGCTGCCGGGCTGATCGCTAGGGAACCTCTGAACAATTCCCACGTGGAGCGCGTTGGCGCGAAATGCGGATGCATGCGAGACGGACGACGAAGGTCGTAGTGCGTACTACGAGCCGAGGAGGCCGGCGCAGCAGGCGCCGCATTCTCGCGCCAACCCTTCGGGAAGGGGCTTGCCGGGGCGCTGGCTTTGTCGCCCGGCTCGCCAATAGCGCCGTGCTATTTGCTTCGCCGTGCTTCGCACCATCATCCCCGGCAAGCATCCCGTCGCGTCCGAGCGGGAGTTGTTCGGAGGTTCCTTAGCATGCCGGGCGCGTCCGATGTATTCGACTATGTGATCGTCGGCGCCGGTTCCGCGGGCTGCATTCTCGCGAACCGGCTGTCCGCCGATCCGTCCGTACGCGTGCTGCTGCTGGAGGCGGGCGGGGCCGATCGCAACTTCTGGATCCACCTGCCGGTTGGCTATTTCCGCACGATCTACGATCCCCGCTTCTCGCGACAGTTCGACACGGTGCCGTCGGAAGGCACGGCAGGCCGCAACATCGTCTGGCCGCGCGGTCGTGTCATCGGTGGCTCGTCGTCGATCAACGGGCTGATCTTCATCCGCGGGCAGCACGAGGACTTCAACGACTGGGCTCTGAACGGCGCGGCGGGATGGCGCTACATCGATGTGCTGCCGCATTTCAAGCGACTCGAGCGCTACGCGGGGGGTGCGAGCGCGTATCACGGTGCAACCGGCGAGCTCGGCGTGTCGAACCTGCGCAACGACCACCCGTATTGCGAGGCGTGGGTGGATGCGGGCGTCCAGGCGGGACTGCCGCGCAATGTCGATTTCAACGGCAGGACGACGTACGGCGTGGGCTCGTATCAGCTCAGCATCGAGAACGGCTGGCGCGCGAGCTCGGCCGTTGCATTCCTGCGCCCGGTGCGCGCGCGACGCAACCTCACGGTGCTGCCGGGCGCGCTGGCGACGCGCGTGCTGTTCGACGGCACTCGCGCCACCGGCGTCGAATATCAGCGCGCGAGCGCGCGCCACACGGCGCGCGCAACACGAGAAGTGATCCTGTCCGCGGGTGCGATCCAGACGCCGCAGCTGCTGCAGCTTTCCGGCATCGGTCCGCCTGACCTGCTCGCGGCGTTGCACATCCCGGTCGTCGCGGATTCGCCGGGGGTGGGCGAGAACCTGCAGGATCACTACCAGGCGCGCACCATCGTTCGCCTTCGCAACCGAGTGTCGCTCAACGACGCGGTCCGCAGTCCGCTGAAGCTCGCCGGCATGGGCTTCGAGTGGCTGACGCGGCGATCGGGCCCGTTGACGGTGGGCGCCGGACAGGTCGGCGGCGCCGCGTGCACGCAGCATGCGGTCAACGGTCGCCCCGACGTGCAGTTCAACGTGATGCCACTGTCGGTCGACAAGCCCGGCGATCCGCTGCACGCGTATCCGGGCTTCACGGCCGCGGTGTGGCAATGCCATCCGCGATCGCGCGGACGCCTGCGCATCAGATCGACGGATCCGGCGGACGCGCCGCTGATCGAGCCGCGCTATCTCGACGCGGAGATCGACCGCAAGACGCTCGTCGCCGGCGTGCGCATGTTGCGCGACATCTACGCGCAACCGGCGTTCCGCGAGTTGTTCGAAGTGGAGATGCTGCCTGGAACCGGCGCAAAGACCGACGCGCAATTGCTGGACTTTGCGCGGAACGCGGGCGGAACGGTGTTCCACTGCGTCGGCACGTGCCGGATGGGCGATGCAACGGACCCCCTCGCTGTCGTCGACCCGCAGCTACGCGTGCGCGGCGTGGACGGCTTGCGCGTCGTCGACGCATCGGTCATGCCAACCGTCACGTCGGCCAATACGAATGCGGCCGCGCTGATGATCGGCGAACGCGGCGCGAGGTTCGTGCTCGGCGCCGGTTGAATCGCCGCCGCACCGCGAAGCAGGCTACGGCGCTACCGCGTCGGGATCGCCGTGCTACTTCCTGCGCTCGACGTCGACGTACATCCATTCGGCCAGCAGCACCGGATGCGCCTTGTAGCCGACGACGTTCGCGTGCACCAGGGTGTTCTGGAAGTTCGCAGCACCCAGCCGCCACGGCATGTCGGCCTCGAACCGCTTCGTCATCTGCTCGTACAGCTTGTCGCGATCCGGCGAATCGGGCAGGAGCCGCGACTTTTCGTACAGCGCGTCGAACGTCGGCGACGCATAGCACGCGATGTTGCTCTGGCCGATGTTGCGGCCGTACAAGAGCTGCATGAAATTGTCACCATCCGGATAGTCGGCGATCCAGCCGTAGCTCCACATCTGGTGCTTGCAGGCCACCGCCGCGCGGATCTGGTCGCTGAACTTGCCCTTCTCGACGTTCATGCGGATGCCGATGGAGTCGAACGCCTTTTTCCACAGCTCCTCGAATTCGCGCGCGGTCGCCGTCGTCTGACTGGCGAACGTGATCACGAGCGGCTTGCCGTCGGGCAGGGTGCGGTAGCCGTCACCGCCCTTGCGGTACCCGAAGCGGTCGAGCAACTGGTTCGCGGCGTCGACGTCGTGAGGCGTCGCGCTGCGATACCTGGCGTCGTAGCCGGCCACACCCGGCGGAATCACGCCCTGCAGCGCCTCCGCCTGGCCGTTGCGGATCGTCCGGATGTCGGCCTCGATGTCGTACGCCATCGCAATCGCACGGCGCAGTGCGAGCTTGTCGTTGCCGAAGCCGCCGATCACCGGGTCGCGCATGTTGAACGCGGTGTAGTTGATCGCCGGCTGCAGCAACCGCGACAGGTACACGCCCTGCTTCGCGAGCGATGGCGCGAGCTTGCCGCCCGGCAATCCCACGGGCGCGAACGTTCCGGGCAGATCGATGAGGTCGAGCTCGCCTTTCTGGAACGCGAGCCAGCGCGATTGCGCTTCCTCCATGACGCTGATGTCGATCGTGCCGATCTGCGGCATCTTCCTGCCGCGCATCCTGGCCGCGATCGCCTTGTCAGCCGGATCGTCGCCGGGCTCGAAATTCCACGTGAATCCGCGATAGCCGGGATTCGCCTGCAGGATCATCTTGGATGCCGGCACCCATTTTTTCAGCACGTACGCACCGGTGCCGACCGGGTGCGCAGCGAGTTCGCCGGGATAAGCGTCGACCACTTCGCGCGCGACCGCGGCGAGCTGCGGCAGCGCCATCACCTGCGGAAATGTGTAATCGCTTTGCGTCAGCGTGACCCGCAGCGTGTAGCGATCGAGGGTTTCGAGGCCCGCGACCGGAGAGTCGTAGTCCAGCCGGTCACCGTGGCGCTTCGCATTGGCGACGAGCTCGTCGAGCCCGACGATCTTGCCCGCGACGTAGAAGGCGTTCGGCGACCGGTTGCGCGGATCGACGAGCCGCTTGATCGCGTACACATAGTCGGCGGCGATGAGTTCGCGCCGCTTGCCCTTGAACGCCGGATCGGTGGCGAAGTACGTCCCTCTTTTCAGCGTGAACGTGAAGCGCTTGCCGCTTTGCGCAATGGTCGGCAGCGCCTCCGCCGTCAGCGGCACGACCTTGACCGGACGCGCGAGGTAATCGAACGTCAACAGCGGTTCCATGATCGCCGCGATGACGGCACTCGAGTAAATCTCGTTCGCCTGCGCCGGATCGAAGCCAGTTTCCGCACGCGGCAGCGCAATCCGCAGCACCTTCGCGGAATCGGCCGCTGCGTGGGCGAAATTCGACGCGAGCAACCACGCCGTGAGCATCCACCCGCAACTGCGGTAAACCAAACCTGCCATCCCGACCCCCGTTCGACCGCCGTTCGCCCCGCGGCGCGTAGCGTGCCGAGGATGGCGGCGAGCGTCAAGCTCGGCCGCCGTGCAGGAACCGTCTGCGCCGATGCGGTGGACCGATCGCACGGCACAATAGGGGATGCCCCGCAATTATTCGATGGGTGCGCGCACGCCGAAGGCCAGTGCGGCCGAGCGTGTCGCTGCGCATACGGAGCGCCGCAGCCTGCGCGAGCGATTCGGCGGGCTGCGCAACGTGCCGCCGTTCCTGAGGCTCGTCTGGCAGACGAGCCCCTGGATGATGGCGACGCAAGCGGTGCTCCGCTTCGTTCGGGCATTGCTGCCGGTGGCCACGCTCTATATCGGCAAGCTGATCATCGATGAAGTCGTGCTGCTCGCGAAGACATCGCACCCGGCCGACGATCTTGCCGAATGGTTCGCCAACGGCTGGCTGAACCGCATCCTGTGGCTGCTGGCGCTCGAATTCGGGCTGGCGGTGCTGTCGGACGTGCTCGGCCGGACGGTGTCGCTGCTCGACTCACTGCTCTCCGACCGCTTCAGCACGGCGACGAGCCTGCGGTTGATGGAGCACGCGGCCGAGCTCGATCTGGAGGACTTCGAGGACAGCGAGCTGCAGGACAGCCTCGAACGCGCGCGACGCCAGGCGGCGGGCCGGATGTCGCTCCTCGGCCAGCTTTTCGGCCAGGCCCAGGACATCGTGACGATCATCAGCTTCGCCGCGGGCCTGTTCGTTTACGCGCCGTGGCTAATCGTGCTGATGGCGATCGCGCTCGTGCCGGCGTTCATCGGCGAAGCGCATTTCAACGCACAAAGCTACTCCCTGAACTACGCACGCACGCCGGAGCGACGCGAGCTCGACTATGTGCGCCGGACCGGCGCGAGCGTGGAGACGGCGAAGGAAGTGAAGATCTTCGGTCTCAACGCATTCCTGATCGACCGCTATCGGGTGCTCGCGACGAGCTTCTACGAGGCCAACAGCGCGCTCGCCACGCGCCGCGCCACGTACGGCAGCGCGCTCGCGGCGCTCGGCACCATTGCATACTACGTCGCATACGCATACATCGTCTGGCGCACGCTGCACGGCGAATTCACGATCGGCGACCTGACGTTCCTCGCCGGCTCGTTCCGGCGCCTGCGCAACCTGCTTGAAGACCTGCTCATGGGTTTTTCGCAGGTGGCCGGACAGGCGCTGTACCTCGACGACCTGTTCTCGTTCTTCGAGATCCAGCCGGAAATCGTGTCGCCGCCGAACCCCGTCCCCTTTCCGGCGCCGATCCGGCGCGGGTTCACGTTCGAGGACGTCGGCTTCCGCTACCCGGGCGCCGAGCGCTGGGCGGTGCGCCACCTGAACTTCACGCTGCACGCCGGCGAGGTGCTGGCGCTCGTCGGCGAGAACGGCGCGGGCAAGACGACGCTCGTGAAACTGCTCGCGCGCCTGTACGACCCCGACGAAGGCCGCATCCTGCTCGACGGCCGGGATTTGCGCGACTACGACGTCGCCGAGCTGCGATCGAACACCGGCGTCATCTTCCAGGATTTCGTCCGCTACCATCTGTCGGCGGCGGACAACATCGCCGTCGGCCGCATCGAGGCGCGCCACGATCGCGCGCGCATCGTCGACGCCGCGCATCGCAGCCTGGCCGACGAAGTGATCGAACGGCTTCCGCAGCAATACGACCAGGTGATCGGCAAGCTCTTTCGCGGCGGCATCGACCTCTCCGGCGGCGAGTGGCAGAAGATCGCGATCGCGCGTGCTTACATGCGCGATGCGCAGGTGCTGATTCTCGACGAGCCGACGGCGGCACTCGACGCGCGGTCCGAGTTCGAGGTATTCCAGCGCTTCAAGGAACTGTCGCAGGACAAGACAGCCGTGCTGATTTCACATCGCTTCTCGAGCGTGCGGATGGCGGACCGGATCGTCGTGCTCGCCGACGGCACGGTGGAGGCGACGGGCACGCACGACGAGCTCTTGCGGCAGCAGGGGCGTTACGCCGAGCTTTTCGAGCTGCAGGCCGCCGGGTACCGCTGATGAACGTACACGTTACTGTCATCGGTGCCGGCGTCGTCGGCCTGGCGTGCGCGACGCAGTTGCAGATTCGTGGCCACGCGGTCACCGTCGTCGACCCGCGGCCGCCGGGTGAGCACTGCTCGTTTGGCAACGCCGGCTGTTTCAGTCGCGCGTCGTGCGTGCCGCTGGGCCTGCCTGGACTCTGGCAGCAGGTGCCCGCGTGGCTGCTGGACCCGTCGGGACCCCTGGTCGTTCGCTGGCGCCACGTGCACTCGCTCGCGCCATGGCTGTGGCGGTTCCAGCGCGCGTCGTCGCCGGCGCGCGTCAAGGCGATCGCAGATGCGCTGCACTCGCTGCTGACCGTGACGCTCGACAAGTGGCGGCCGCTGGCGGCGCACGCCGGCGTGCCGGAACTGATCGTCCAGCAAGGCTACGCATTCGCCTATGAAAGCGCGACGGCGTTCGCCGCGGATGCACTCGGCCGCGAGATCCGCGCCGCGCACGGCGTGCAGATCGAGGTGCTGACGGGCCGCGACATCACCGCGTTCGAGCCGGCGCTGTCACCGCGGCTCACGCATCTCGTCGTGCTGCCCGAGCAGGGGCACTGTCCCAACCCGCTGCGCTTGTCGCGCGCGCTGGCGGCGAGGCTGCGCGCCGGCGGCGCCAGCTTTGTCGAACGGACCGTCAAAGGATTCGCATTTGCCGATGACCGTGTCGCGCTCGTGCTGACGGATGGCGAAGCGGTGGAAACCGACACCGTCGTCGTCGCGGCGGGCGCGCACTCCGCCGGGCTGGCCGCGCAGCTCGGCAACGCCGTTCCGCTGGAATCCGAGCGCGGCTATCACGTGATGCTGGAATCGCCGAACGTCGCGCCGCGAATACCGATCGCGTCCGGCGAGGGAAAATACTTTGCGACGCCGATGGAAGGTGGCTTGCGCATCGCGGGCACCGTGGAGCTCGCCAGCGTCGACGCGCCGCCGGACGATCGACGCGCCGATGCACTGCTCGCCAAGGCGCGACGATTGTTCCCGACGCTGCGCACGAAACGTTACACGCGCTGGATGGGGCATCGGCCGTCGCTGCCGGACTCGCTGCCGGTGATCGGACGCTCACAGGGCGCATCGAACGCATTCTTCGCGTTCGGGCACGGTCACACCGGCTTGACGGCGGCGGCACCGACGGGCGAGATCGTTGCGGATCTCGTCGACGGGCGCGCACCGTTCATGGATATCGCGCCGTTCGCCGCCGACCGCTTCTAGGCCGCAGGAGTCGCGTTGACCACCCCGCGGCATCTCGACCATACTGGCGATTCGAAATCGCGACCCGTCCCGCGATAGGAGGCAGGGGATGAAACACTGGGCAATCGCCGGCATGGCGCTGCTGCTCGCCGCATGCGCCGGCGCTCCGTCGCAGGTGGCGACACCCGAGCGCAGCACGGTCTTCAACGACGCCCTGTTCATGCCGCCGTCGCAGCGCATCAGCGCCAGCGACGTGTTCGCGCTCAGCCCGGAGATGCTGGAGTATCTGCGAAGCGACATCTCGCGCGTCGTGCGCACCAAGGGCAGCCAGCAAGGGCTCTTCGACGCCCTGTACGACAAAGGGTTGCTGAAGCTCGAATACGACGCGGCGATGACGCGTAACGCGTCGCAGGCGTTCGCCGCGCGCGCGGGGAACTGCCTGTCGCTCGTCATCATGACGGCGGCGTTCGCCAAGGAAATGGGAATGTCGGTGCGCTACCAGAATGTCTTCGTCGACGAGACCTGGAGCCGCAACGGCGATTTCTACCTGTCGATAGGGCACGTCAACCTGTCGCTCGGACATCGGCTGATCGAGTACGGTCCCACCGAATCCGCGCTGACCATCGATTTCCTGCCGCCCGCCAACATCAAGGGGCTCCGCTCGTGGGTGATCGACGAATCGACGATCGTCGCGATGTACATGAACAACCGCGCGGTCGAGGCGTTGACGGTCGGGAACATCGACGACGCCTATTGGTACGCACGCGAAGCCGTCCTGCAGGATCGCCGGTTCCTGACGGCGTTCAACACGCTCGGCGTCGTCTATCAACGGCACGGCAACCTGCCGCAGGCGCAGGTGGCGTTCGAGTACGTGCTCGAGCGCGAGCCGGGCAACACGCGGTCGATGTCCAACCTCGTGGCCGTGCTGTTCGCGAGCGGGCAGACGGTGGCGGCGGAAGCGCTGACGCGCAAGCTCGCGCAGATCGAGCCCAATCCACCGTTCGCTTACTTCAAGCGCGGCGTCACCGCGATGGAGAAGGGCGACTACAAGCTCGCACAGCAGATGTTCTCGAAGGAAGTCGACCGCGCCGCGTACTACCACGAGTTCCAGTTCTGGTTGGCACTCGCCTATCTGGGCCTGGGCGATACAGAAAACGCCAGGGCGCACCTGGCCATCGCGGAAGAGAACAGCACGACGCGCGACGATCGCGACCTGTACGCCGCCAAGCTTGCGCACCTCAACGGCCATCCGCAGATCGTCCACGACCGGCTGTTCTTCAACCGACCGCGGTGACCGGTATCGAATACCTGAAGCGCGCGGCGAAGACGCCCGAGACCGAGACAGGGCACGCGCGCCAGGTGGCGGGCGAGATGCTCGCCGACATCGAGGCGCGCGGCGAGGCCGCCGTGCGCGACTACGCGGCGAAGCTCGACAACTGGCGTGGCGAGATCGTCGTCACGTCCGCCGACATCGAGCGCCGCACGCGCGACATCCCCTCGTCGGTCAAGCGCGACATCGAGTTCGCCACCGCGCAAGTGCGCAAATTCGCCGTCGCGCAGCGCGAGTCGATCCGCGAGTTCGCGACGGAATTGCAACCAGGGCTCTTCGCCGGACAGCGGCTCGTGCCCGTCGATGTCGCCGGTTGCTACGTGCCGACGGGACGCTACGCGCACATCGCATCGGCTTACATGAGCATCGCGACGGCGAAAGCCGCGGGTGTGCCCACCGTCGTCGCGTGCTCGACGCCTTACCAGGGGCAGGGGATTCATCCGCACGTGCTCTATGCGATGAAGGTCGCCGGCGCGGATGTGATGATGACGCTCGGGGGCGTGCAGGCGATCGCCGCGCTGGCGTTCGGATTGTTCACCGGCAAGCCGGCGGACATCGTCGTCGGACCCGGCAACAAGTTCGTCGCCGAGGCGAAGCGGATGCTGTTCGGCAAGGTCGGCATCGACGTGTTCGCCGGTCCGTCCGAGGTCGCGGTGATTGCCGACGACAGCGCCGATGCAGCGATCGTCGCGTCGGACCTCGTCGGTCAGGCCGAGCATGGCCATGAATCCCCGGCGTGGCTCTTCACGACGTCGCATGCGCTCGCCGAAGACGTGATGCGCCGCGTGCCGCCGCTGATCGACGCGCTACCACCGACGGCGCGCGATGCTGCAGGTGCCGCGTGGCGCGATTACGGCGAAGTGATCGTCTGCGCATCACGCGAGGACGCTGCCGCGGTGTCCGACCGCCACGCGCCCGAGCATCTCGAAGTGCACGCACGCGACCTCGACTGGTGGCTCGCGCGCCTCACCTCTTATGGGTCGCTGTTCCTCGGCGAGGAAACGACCGTCGCGTTCGGCGACAAGGCATCGGGTCCGAATCACATCCTGCCGACGAAGGGTGCGGCGCGTTATTCCGGCGGACTGTCCGTGCACAAGTTCATGAAGACGCTCACGTGGCAGCGAATGGATCGCGCCGCTTCGCGGCAGATTGCGCAGGTGAGCGCGCGGATTTCGCGGCTGGAAGGAATGGAAGCGCACGCGCGCACCGCCGACGACCGGCTCGCCAAATACTTTCCCGACGAGACATTCGACAAGGGCGAGGCCGTGCGCACGTGAGCGCCAAGCCGCAAGCGTTACGCGCCGATGAAGGCGTCGCAGCGCTGTTCTCGCTGACCGGTCGCGTGGCGCTGGTGACCGGCGCCAGCTCGGGCATCGGTCGGGCCATCGCGCTGGCGCTGGCACAGGCGGGCGCGCGCGTGGTGCTCGTCGCCCGTCGCGAGCCAGCGCTCACCGAAACGCGCGCACAGATCCACGCCGCCCGCGGCAGCGCGACCGTATTGCCATGCGATCTCGAAAGGCGCGAGGCCATCGACGCGTGCGCGGCCGCGGCCGCGGATACGTTCGGTGCGCCGGACATCGTCGTCAACGCCGCGGGTATCAACATCCGCAAGCCGATGCTCGACCTCACGCGCGACGACTGGGATCGCACGGTGCGCCTCAACCTCGAAGCGCCGTTCTTCCTGTCGCAGCGCCTCGTTCCCGCCATGCTGGCGCGCGGATGGGGCCGGATCATCAACATCGCATCGCTGCAATCGGTGCGCGCGTTCGCGAACAGCGGCGCGTACGGCGCGTCGAAGGGCGGTGTGATGCAGCTGACGCGCGCGCAGGCCGAGGCGTGGTCAGGCAAGGGCGTCAATGCGAACGCGATCGCGCCCGGGTTCTTTGCGACGCCGCTGACGGCGGCCGTGGCCAGCGACCCCGTCAAATGGAAGGCGAACGCCGACCGGACTTTCATCGGCCGCAACGGCGAGCTGCCCGATCTCGCCGGGACGGCGATCTATCTTGCGAGCCGAGCGTCCGACTACGTGACCGGCCAGACGATCTTCGTCGACGGCGGATTCTCGGCCGGATGAGCGCGCAGGGCGAAGCCGAGGCCCGAAGGGGGCGGCGGCGCGCGATTCCGGCGAGGCCGACGCGCCGACGCGCGGAGGCCGCGCGTATTCAGGGAGGCCGGATGAGCGCGCAGGGCGAAGCCGCAGGCGAACCGAGATCGGCCGCGCATATCACGGAGGCCGAGGGGCGACGATGAAAGCCCTCGTCTACACCGCACCGAACGAGGTCACGTACCGCGACGAGCCCGAACCCGCGCGCGCCGCCGACGAGGTGCTGATCGGCATCGACGCGGTCGGCATCTGCGGCTCGGACATGCACGCGTACCACGGTCACGACCCCCGCCGAGCGCCGCCGCTGATCCTCGGCCATGAGCTGATCGGACGGATTCTCGACGGTCCGGGCGCGGGCCGGCGCGTGACCGTCAATCCGCTGATCACGTGCGGCCTCTGCGAGTTCTGCCGCCAGGGCCGGGACAACCTCTGCTCGAACCGGTCGATGATCGGCATGACGCGCGCGGGCGGTTTCGCCGAGCGGATGACGACGGCCGCGCGCAGCGTCATCGACATTCCGCAGGACATGTCCGCGCGCGCCGCAGCGCTGACCGAACCGGCAGCCACCGCGCTGCATGCGATCGACCGGGCGACACGCGCGCTGGCTCGGCCGCTGCCGGAATGCCGCGCGCTCGTGCTGGGCGGCGGCGCCATCGGCCTCTTGTCGGCGCTGCTGCTCGCGCGCTACGGCGTGCGGCACGTCACCGTGGCGGAAATCAACGCGTTGCGCAGGCGATCGGTCGCCGACGAAACGTCCGCGCACGTCTACGATCCCGCAACCGACGCAGCGCCCGCCGATGGCAGCATGGATCTCGTCATCGACGCCGTGGGCGCGAAGGCGACGCGCGCGGCTGCGCTCGCCGCGGTCAAGGCCGGTGGCGTCGTGCTGCATGTCGGACTGCAGGACTGGGCGAGCGAGATCGACATGCGCAAGCTGACGCTCGCCGAGATCACGCTGATCGGCACATACACGTACTCGACGGCGGACCTGCGCGCCACAGCCCTTGCGCTGCACGAAGGTGCGTTCGGCGACCTCGGCTGGGTGGAGGAGCGGCCGCTCGCCGAGGGCGCCGCCGCGTTCCGCGACCTGCACCAGGGACGCTGCGCGGCGGCGAAGATCGTGCTGCGCCCGTGACCGGCGCCGTCCCGACAACCGCGACAGCGCGCGCGTGAGCGACATCGTGTTCGACGCGGTGAGTCGCGTCTTCCACCGCGACGGCCAGTCGTTTCCCGCGCTCGACCGCATCTCGTTGAACGTGCGCGATCGCGAGTTCGTCGCGATCGTCGGCCCGTCGGGCTGCGGCAAGACGACATGCCTGCGCATGGCGGCGGGGCTCGAATCGCCGACGTCAGGCACCGTCAGTGTTGGCGGACGTCCGGTGACCAAGCCGGGTCCGGATCGCGCCGTCGTGTTCCAGCAGTTCGCGCTGTTTCCATGGAAGACGGTGTACGAGAACATCGACTTCGGACTGCGCAGCAAGGGCATCGCCGACGCGCCGCGCCGTGAGCGCATCCGCGCGCAGGTGCAGCTGATGGGCCTCGAAGGCTACGAGTCCGCCTATCCGCATCAGTTGTCGGGTGGCATGCAGCAGCGCGTCGCGATCGCGCGAAGCTACGTGCTCGACCCCGACGTGCTGCTGATGGACGAACCGTTTGGCGCGCTCGATGCGCAAACGCGCGTCGTCATGCAGGAAGAACTGATCAAGCTGTCGCGCGTCAATCCGCGCACGGTGCTGTTCATCACGCATTCGGTCGAGGAGGCCGTGTACCTCGCCGACCGTGTCGTCGTGATGACGCGGCGGCCGGGCCGCATCCGCGAGATCGTCGACGTCGCGCCGGTCCGCGCGGCGGAGCGCTGGGACCGTTACGAGCGCACGGAAGAGGTGATGGACCAGGAATCGTTCGTGCACTTGCGTACCGGCATCTGGCGTATGCTGCGCGGCGAACAGCAGCCCGACGACAAGGCAGCGCTCACAACGACAGGAGGCGTCACATGAAGAGACACTTCGCCGCGATCGCGGCCGGCATCACGCTCACGTTCGCTGCAGCAAGCGGGTACGCACAAACCCCGATCAAGATCAGTTATCAGCCGGCCCTCTACTGGGCGCTGCCGTTCTATGTCGCCGCCGAAAAAGGGTGGTACGGCGAAGTGGGGTTGAAGCCCGAGTTCAGCACATTCCCCGCGGGTGTGCCGCAGATCGCGGCGTCCGCGGCGAAGTCGTGGGATGTCGGCGGCACCGGATCCGTGCCGGCCACGCTCGGAGCCGTCCGTTACAACCTGCTGACGATCGGCATCACGAACGACGAGTCGTACGGCAACGCACTCGTGGCCACGGCGAAGACCGCCGACGCGTTCATGAAGAATCCCGCGTCGATCAAGGGCCAGACGATCGTGCTCACCGCCAATTCGACGGGCGACTACGCCGTGCAGTCATGCCTCGCGAAATGGGGGCTGAAGAAGACCGACGTCACGATCAAGAGCATGGGGCAGGCGGAGATCATCTCGGCGATGTCGAGCGGCAACGCTGACCTCGGCGGCTTGTGGGCGCCCAACACCTACACGATGGAAGAGAAGGCCGGTGCGAAGCAGATCTGCTCCGGCCAGGACGCCGGCGCCGCGGTGCCGGGCGCGCTGATCGTCCGCGCCGATTACGCGAAGGAGAACCCGAAGGACGTCGCCGCGTTCCTCGCCGTTTATCTCCGCGCGTGGAAGTGGATGAACGCGCATCAGCCGGAGGCCATCGCGCTGATGAAGAAGTTCTACGAAGAGGGCGGCGTGACGATCTCCGAGGCGTCGATGAAGAAGGAGTTCTCGACGCGTCCCGTGTACGACCTCGCCGGCCAGCTCAAGATCCTGAACCGAGTCGGGGGAACCTCCGACGTCGACGGCTGGATGACGAAGATCAGCGACTTCATGAAGGCGGCCGGCACGCTGCCTGAAGCGCCGGTCGCCACGAACTACGTGACCGACCAGTACATGAAGATGGTCGACGCCGATCCGAAGCTCAAGGAGTTCGCGAACCGCGCGAACTAAAGCCCGTGAGTCGTAGCACGACGATCGGCATCGCGACGGTCGCGGTGCTCTGCGTCGCGTGGTATCTGCTGACCGCCGTGACGGGCGCGATCTCGCCCGGCCGCTTTCCTGCGCCGTCCGAAGTCTGGCAAGCGGCGCGGCAGATCACGGTGCAGGGCTACGCGGATGCCCGACTCCACGAGCACGTGGTGCACAGCGTGAAGCTCGTGCTGCTGGGCTTCGCCGCGGCCGTGGGTGTGGGCGTGCCGCTCGGCCTGGCGATGGGCTGGAGCCGCCGCACGGAGGCGCTCGTCAATCCCGTGTTCCTGCTGCTGCGGCCGATCCCGCCGCTCGCGTGGATTCCGCTCGCCATCGTCTGGCTTGGTCTGGGCGACGCCGCGAAGGTGCTGATCATCTGGCTCGCGGCATTCGTGCCGT
>Ga0207643_10000210_pt1 | contig 40925 bp, 38 predicted proteins | sample KBSMisM62_FD_184313 | JGI IMG/M metagenome (GOLD analysis project Ga0207643, IMG submission 184313) | Miscanthus rhizosphere microbial communities from Kellogg Biological Station, Michigan, USA - KBS Miscanthus M6-2 (SPAdes) (version 2) | ecosystem: Host-associated > Plants > Roots >... | reverse complement strand
GCGCACGCCCCGCCCATCAGCATCGCCCGATCACTGGCGCCCAGGCGGTCGGTCCGGCGGAAGGGCTCGACCGCCTGCTCGTAGTTGACGACCGCAAAGGCGCGCGTCCAGTCGGTGCCCCACAGGCAACGCTCGAATCCCCAGGCATCGAACACGCGGGCGAGCGGGTCCCAGATGTCCGGGAAGGGGTATGGCTCCCGGGACAGCGTGCAGGCCCCGCTGACCTTGATCACCGCATTCGGGCGCCGGGCGAGGTCGAGCACCTTCGGCAGGTCGGCCCAGGGCTGCGGAGGGGCGGGGGGCGTCCGGGGCTGCACGATGGCCAGGTGGTCGATGATGAATCGCGTGTCGGGATGGCGGTCGATCAGCGCCGCGCCCGCGTCGACGTTGCCCCAGCAGAGCATGTTGACCGGGAAGTCGTACCGGACGGCCGCGCGCAGGATCCGGTCGAGGCCCGGGTCCTTCGGATCGCGCCCCGCCTCCTTCGTCATCATGATCCGGATGCCGACCGTGCCCGGCGTCTTCTTCCAGTCGGCGATGACATCGGCCACCGCCGGATCGTCCGGATCGACCGGCTTCACGAGGGCGAGCCGGTCGGGATGGGCCCGCTGCACTTCCACCGCGTAGCTCGCGTCGTACCGATACATAGAGAAGGCGGAGATGAAGATCGCGCCGTCGACGCCGACCTTGTCCATGGCCGCCACCATCTCGTCGCCGGTGGCGTGATCTGGCCAGTTGGGGACGGTGTGCCAGGGCCGCCTCGGGGTGTTCGCCTCATAGCAGTGGACCTGGGAATCGATGATCGCCATCGAGAGGCTCCTCCGTGCCGGGCTTCCGTGTATGGACTAGTCGGCGACCGAGGAGAGTCGCCACTCTCCCGGCATCCCCTTCAGCGCGTGCTGCCCGCGATCCTCGAGGCGCGCGTCCGATCCGACGACGATGTCCTTCACCGTGCTGGACGCCGGGACGTCCCCGGGGCGGCCGGTCCCTGAATCCGCGAGGCGACGTGTCGATACCGAGACGCTTCACGGCCTCTCGCGCGGCCCGGGCCCAGTCGAGCGCGCGGGCGAGCATCGCGACCTCGGGGTTCGAGGGCACGTACCGCCCGCCTCATGGGGACCAAGGCAGCAAGGAGTATCCTCTTGGAAGGCACCCGACACAAGGACTTCGGTGCACGCGGGCGGGCAATTCGCTTAGAATCGAGACCATGACAGTCTCCAAAGGGCGCGAGTTCCTCAGCATTCCGGGTCCCACGAACATTCCCGACGCGGTGCTCGCCGCGATGCATCGACCGGCCATCGACATCTACGCCGGCGACATGGTCGCGGTCACGCACGGCCTTCTCGAGGATCTGCCGAGGATCTTCCGGACGACGGGGCGCACCTACATCTACGCCGCCAACGGCCACGGGGGCTGGGAGGCCGCGCTCACCAACGTGCTGTCGCGGGGCGAGACCGTGCTGGTGCTCGAGAGCGGCCTGTTCGCGCTCGGGTGGGGTGACATGGCGGGGATGATGGGCGTCAAGGTCGAGGTCTTGAAGGGCAACCCGCGGCGCGCCGTCGATCCCGCCGCGCTCGCGCAGCGTCTGGCCGCCGATACCGCGCGCGAGATCAAGGCCATCCTCGTCGTCCAGATCGACACCGCGTCCGGGGTGGTCAACGACATCGCGGCGATCCATCGCGCGATCGCGTCCGTCGGGCACCCCGCCCTGCTGATGGTGGATGCGGTGGCGTCGCTCGGCTGCATGCCGTTCGAGATGGACGAGTGGGGCGTCGACGTCGCGATGGCGGGCTCCCAGAAGGGGCTGATGACCCCGCCCGGGCTGGCGCTCGTGGCCGCCAATCAGCGCGCGCTCGCCGTCCACGAGCACGCGGATCTCCGCACCCGCTACTGGGACTGGACGTTCCGCAACGGCGAAGCCCACTACCAGAAGTACGGGGGCACCCCGCCGCAGCATCTGCTCTTCGGCCTGCGCAAGGCGCTCGACATGCTCTTCGAGGAGGGCCTCGACGCGGCGATCCGCCGTCACGCGCTGCTCGCCGAGGCCGCGCGTCACGCGGTGGGCCGCTGGGCGGAGGGGGGCGCGCTCGCGTTCAACGTCGTCCGCCCCGAGGAGCGCGCGAACTCGGTGACCACGGTGCTCGCGCCCGGCTTCGATCCGGGCGTGCTCAGTACCTACTGTCGCGAGAAATGTGGCGTCGTCCTCGGCCGCGGGATCGGCGATCTGCAGGGCCGCGCGTTCCGGATCGCGCACATGGGCCACGTCAACGCCCCGATGGTGTTCGGCGTGCTCGGCGCGGTCGAGATGGCGCTCGGGGCGCTCGGGATTCCGCACGGGCGTGGCGGCGTCCAGGCGGCCGTCGAGTATCTTGGACGCGAGGTGCGGCCCTAGCGTCCGGCCCTAGGAGAACGACGTCCGCGGTATGTCCGCGCGTCCTCGCCACGCATCCAGCATCCCCGGCACCTGGAGCACTGGCGTCGCGGCCAGGAAGACTGCGGCGAGCGGCCAGTCGTACCAGCGGAGGTAGGTGGGGCCGAGGCGAAGACAGTCGCGGCCGTGAAACGAGAGGCGCTGCCACAGCAGGCTCGGGATGCTCCGCAACCTCGGATCCCCCATCATGTCGATGTATCCGATGTGACGGCGAAAGTCCCGGATGGAGCCCCAGCCTCCGAGGGCGTGCTGCACCACCGCGGCCGGTTCGAAGAAGAAGCGCACGTCGCCGGCGCGGGCCATCGCGTGCATGCGCAGCATGGCGGAGCCGAACGGAGTGGCGCTCGTGGGGTACGGAAATCGCGTGAGCAGGCTGCGCCGGTAGAGGGCGGCATTGGTGGAGACACGTGGGGTGAAGCCGGGCCGGCCGAGGTCGTCGAACGAGCGGTCGACGAGGCTGAGTGCGCGCCGATACGAAGTCTCGGCGCCGTAGTGGGTGCGGCCGCTGACCGCCGACACGTCGGGCCGCTCGCGGAGAACCGCTACCAGGACCCGCAGCCACGCCTCGTTCGGAAGGCAATCCGCGTCGAGGACCGCCACGAGCTCCGCGTTCGTCTGGCAAGCCCCGATATTCTTCAGGCTCGCGGACTGCCTCTCGGCGGAGAAGACGATGCGGAGGCGCGGGCAGAGTGTGGGTAGGTCGGGCGGGATCTGGTGACGATACCGTTCGTTCTCGACGAGGATCACGTCGAATGGCTCGCCCAGATCCTGCCGGGCGAGCGCCTCCAGGAGGCTTCGTTCGGCGCGCCAGGATCGCTGAGCGTCCCGCTCGCAATCCGAAACGACGATCACGCACACGGCCTCGACAGGGCGCGCCCCGCTCTCCACGGACACCCTGCAGAGCAATACCCGTTCCGGAAAGGCGGTCTTATTTGACCGGCCCTTACGCGCTCTGCACCAGGCGAAGCCGAAGTCGACTACCCAGGTTGGGTACTAAATCGCCCAATCTAGGCCGGGAGGCCGGAGTACCCGGTGATGCGCGCCAGCTGCTTGTACATCGCGCGCACCTGCGCCTCGAACGCATCCCACTGGTCGGGTCCGACACCCTTTCTGGACGCGGCGAGGTATTCGGGCGGTACGCCATCCACGATGTCGACGGCGGCAGTACCTCGCACGAGCAAGACATGCGGCGGGAACGCGTTCGTACCAACGGTGAGGGCCGCCTTCGGATTTGTGTTCAGTGCCGGAACTGTGGGCGCGTGCGGAACCGTACACCGCACGAACGGGGCACCGGTGCAGTGGAAGCCGATCGGGATCGCGCGCGGGAAGCCGTCGGGTCCGAGGTATGCCAGCCGCGCGGGAATGCTGGAGTGCGTGAGCTCTTGCGCCAGCGGATCGCTGAGCACGCGAGCGACGTGGGCCCGACCACGTCGATCGCGATACGGCCAGCGTTGACCGCACAGGGCCAGCCGGCATAGCGCCTGACCCGCTCCAGCCGACCGCACTCCCTCGACCCCCGCGGTGAGGATCAAGCCCACGCCCCGGCGCCGTGCCGCCGGCTACGTCGAGGCGCGACGGTGGGTGCCCGGCCCATTCTCATGCAGGACTCATCTCATTTTCAGATTGTCCGAGTAGCCTCGTCGCAATAGAGGGGCCCGCCGCACATCGACCGCGAGGTGAAGGTCGATACCTGGGCCCCCAGGTCCGAGGAGGCCCGTCCGATGAAATCGAACGTCGTGGTGATGGTCGTAGCTCTGGCCCTGCCGTCGCTGTCTACCGTGCCGGCGATGGCGCAGGCGGGGGGAGTTGGCGTCGCCGGCGCGGGCACGCTCGTCGTCAAGCCGCTGGCCGAGAAGAAGGTCGCCACGTTGCCGGCGGGACCACTGTTCTGGCGAGTGGAGAGCTTCGCCGCGCTTGCCCAGGCGCGGACCGCCGCCGGTCCGATGGGCCTCGTGGCCCAGTCGGATGACCGGGTCTGGCTCTGCACGCTCGGCCCGGCCGGTGGATTGTCGCAAGGCGGCTCGAAGGTGGCGGAGATCGGACCACTTCCTCCGATCGCGGCGCCGCGCTATCTGCTCCGGATCGTCGAGGCCAGTGGGCCACCCGGCAGCCATTCGCCCGTGCACAGCCATCCTGGCGTCGAGGCGGCCTATGTGCTGGCCGGGGAGCAGACGTTCCGGATGTCCGGTGACGTGGAGCGAGTCGAGGCCGGCAAGGGCGCGGCGAGCCCGGTCGCGAGCGCGCCGATGCAGGTCTCCAGCAGCGGCCCGGTGGGCCTGCACGCCCTGGTCATGTTCGTGGTCGACGCCACCCGGCCGTTTTCGAGTCCGGCGAAGCTGCCCTGATCCCGGCACAGAGCCAAGAATCGAGGAGGGGATGATGAGGACCTGCTATACGGTCGCGTTGTCAGTGCTCGCGGGGATGGGGATCGGTGTGGCGGGGGTGCACGAGCTCCACGCGCAAGCCAGACCGCCCGTCTACATGATCGGCAACAATGAGGTCACCGACCAGGCCGGCTACACGAAGGAATACCTTCCGCCGGCCCAGGCGTCGCTCAAGGCGCATGGCGCTCGCTACATCGCGGCGGGAAAGGGCACCGCGATCGACGGCGAGCCGCCGAAAGGACGCGTCGTCATTCTCCGCTGGGACAGCATGGAGCAGCTTCTGGCCTGGCGCCATTCACCAGAATACGAGAAGGCCCGGAAGATCGGCGAGAAGTACGCGAAGTACAATGTCATCGCGGTCGATGGCGTGAGCCAGTAGCCCCGCGACTGCATCTCGGGCCGGCAAGCGGGCGGAATCGCCCGCAACCACGGACGACGAGGGGTCGGCGGACGGAGCAGCCGCCAACCCCTTTCGTTTGCCCGGACGTCACCCGGGACTTGGCTCCGTGGGCGATAGGTGGCATGCTGTCGCGGTTTGGCGCGAGTCGCGACCTATTCAGGAGGAGATCGACACATGGCTCAGAAGAAGCCGACGGTGTACGAGTTCGTTCCCAAGCTGGGGCAGCTCCGCGACGACGTGCTGTTCGGCGACGTATGGGAGCATCCCGATCTCAGCAAGCGCGACCGGAGCCTCATCACGGTGGCGATGCTGGCTGCGCTCTACCGGACCGACGAGATGCGGGGCCATATGCAGAGGGCCCTCGACAACGGCGTGACGGAGACCGAGTTGAAAGGGCTGATCACCCACGTGGCGTTCTATGCCGGCTGGCCCTGCGCGGTGAACGCCGGTCGCGTCGCCATCGAGGTATTCGGGCCGAAATAGCGCTGGCTCGAACGCCCGACGGTCACGGGACGGCTTTCGGCCGAGCGGTTGCAGGCGTCGATCGGCAAATGTCTTGCACACGAGAGCCGCGGGACGCGGTAGGATCGGCCAGTTGCCGCCCGGCGGCGCGACACGTCCAGCGACGGGGGACCACATGACCGACCGGCTCATCTCCTGCGACGATCACATGGATCTCGGCCAGCTGCCCGCGGATCTGTGGACCACACGGCTGCCCGCGTCACTGCTCGACCGCGCCCCGCGCGTCGAGGAGCGAGACGGACAGGCGATGTGGGTGTGCGATGGCAAGGTGTGGGGCCGCTGGGACGGCAGGCCGCCCGCGACGGGTCCGGCGCGGCCGATCAAGGGGCTCTACAACGCCTTCGACCGCGCCGGTATGCACGACCCGAGCGCGCGCCGGCCGGCCGTCGCCGAGCTGCGGCTCGCGGACATGGATCGCGACGGCGTCGCGACGCAGGTCATCTTCGGGCCGATCTTCCAGATCTCGACCGACGATCCGGTGCTACGCGTCGCGTGCTATCGCGTCTACAACGACTGGCTGCTCGACTTCTGCAAGGCGGCGCCCGACCGGCTGATCGGCCTGCCGATGCTGCCGGAGACGCCCGAGGGCGCGCTCGCCGAGCTCGAGCGAGTGAGGGCCAAGGGCGGGGTGCGCCAGGTCAACCTCATGATCGCCAACATCGATCCCAAGCTCGACGACCCGGCCTGGGAGCCACTCTGGCATGCGCTCGAGGACAGCGGCATCATCCTCTCCTGGCACATCACGGTGTTCGTCGGGAGGCCTGGCGATCGCGTCGCCGGCAAGGCGGCGAGCGTCTTCGAGAACACCAAGTTCTTCCTGCAGAACTTTCTGGAGCCCTTCGTCGATCTCTTCGCCTGGGGCATCCTCGAGCGCCACCCGCGATTGCGCATGGTGATGGCCGAGGCCGGCACGGGATGGCTGCCCTGGCTCGTCGAGGAGCTCGACTATCGCCACTGGAGGCTCTGGGAGGCGAAGGAGTTCTGGGCCGACAAGGGCGGTAGCGCCCTCGTCACCAAGCCGAGCGAGCTCTTCAGGCGGCAGATCTACGCGACCTTCCAGGAAGACCACGTGGCGATGTCGCTCATTCCGTTCTTCGGCGAGGGCCACCTGCTGTGGGCGTCCGACTATCCCCACCCCGACAGCGTGTGGCCGAACTCCCGTGAGGCGATCGAGCGGCAGATGCGGCACCTGACGCCGGAGATGCGCCGGAAGCTGACGTACGACAATGCGGCCGCGCTCTACGGGCTGTGAGGGTTCGAGGAGCAGCGAGAGCCGCGGCTAGCCCCTCGCACGGCCCTCGTGGCCGGGATCCCAGCCCACCTCCGGATAGCGCCCGAGGGCCAGGCGGTATCCGACGTTCCGGGGCACGTTCCACCAGAGCCCGGTGCCCGAGCCCCACATGCGGCGCGCGATCGAGCGGAGCGAGTAGAACCGGCGCGAGGCCCACTCGGTCCCCGCCACCAGCTCCTCGGGCGACATCCGCGCGGGGCGGAACACGCAGTGCTTCTTGCCGTCGTACTTCGACCAGTCGGTGGTGAGGATCCGGCCCTCGGCCTGCCAGCGGTGGAAGGTGGGCGTGCCCGGCATCGGGACGACCATGCTCATCGTGGCCACGTCGACGCTGGCCTCCTCGAGGAACTCCACGGTGCGGCGGAAGATGTCCCGGCCGTCCTGGTCGAAGCCGAACATGATCCCGAGATGCGCCGCGATCCCGTGCGCGTGGAGCGAGCGAATCAGCGCGCGATAGCCGGCGACGCGGTTGTGGCCCTTGTTGGTCGAGTCGAGACTCTCCTGCGAGATCGACTCGAAGCCCATGAAGAGCGCCTTGCATCCGCTGGCCGCGGCCAGGCGCTGGAACTCCTGGTCCCTCGCGGCGGTCGCGGTGCACTGGCTCGTCCACCACCGGCCGAGCGGCGCGAGCGCACGGAACAGCTCCTTCGAGTAGCGCGGGTTGGCGCCGATGTTGTCGTCCCAGAACACGACCGCGCGGGTCGGGCTCCCCGCGACCTCGCGCACGACCTCGTCGACCGGCCGGTAGCGCATGGTGCCCGGGCCGTACAGGAGGGGGATCGTGCAGTAGTCGCACCGGTGCGGGCAGCCGCGGGTGGCGATCGTGACCGACTTCCCGTAGTGGCGCCCCTTGATCAGGTCCCAGCGCGGCCTCGCCTGACCGTCCAGGCTGGCGCGGTGGGTCGAGCGGTAGAAGCGCGCGAGCCGTCCCGCCGCCGCGTCCTCGAGCAGGCGGGGCCAGGTGTCCTCGGCCTCGCCGACGACCACCGCGTCGGCGTGCTGGGCGGCCTCCTCGGGCAGCGCGGTCGCGTGCGGCCCGCCCATCACCACCGGGACCCGCCGACGCCGGAACGCGTCGGCCACCGCGTAGGCGTGCGGCGCCGAGGGCGTCGGCGCGGTGATGCCGACCAGGTCGGCGGGGCGGTCGAGGTCGAGGCGCTCGACGATCTCGTCGGTGTGGTAGATGTCGTGCTCGCGAGGGGTCAGGGCCGCGATCAAGGGCATGGTGAGCTGGGGGAACTGGATCAGGCGCGAGCCACGCAGCCGGCGTGACTCCGGCGACTCGGCGGTGACGAGGTGGATCCGCATCCGTCGTCGGGCGGTGAGCCGGCCGCTCCCGGCTCAGTACTCGTCGAAGATGCGCTGGACCTCGGGCGGATCGTCCGTGCGGGTGAGGGCGAGCATCGCGAGGATGCGGGCCTTCTGCGGCAACAGGTTGTCCGCGACGACCCAGCCGCGCTGGCGGAGCACGGCGCGGGGCAGCACGCGTCCGCTCCCCGCCCGGCTGGACAGCACGATCACCACGCCCTGGCGGCGCGCCCGGGCGAGCGCGTCCTCCTCGGCCGCGGTGGTCATGCCCGGGGCCAGCGACGCCGAGACGATCGCCCGCGCGCCCGCGGCCACGAACGCGTCGATGGCGGCGCCGTCCGCCCCCGCATACGAGTAGGCGATGTCCACGCGCGGCAGGTCGCGCCGGCCGCTCAGGTCGAACTCGGTGTGCGGGGCATGGCGGCGGGTGGGTCGGCGGTAGATGGCCACGCGCCCGTCGGGATCGGCGTAGCCCAGCATGCCGAGGTCGGCGCTCCGGAAGGTCTCGAGCCGGAGGGTCGACGTCTTGGTGACCTCGCGCGCGGCCTGGATCTCGTCGTTCAGGAGCACGAGGACGCCGAGCCCCCGCGCCTCGGGCGCGGCGGCGACGCGGAGCGCCCCCACGAGGTTCATCCCGGCGTCCGAGCTGAGCCCGCTCGCCGGCCGCTGCGCCCCGACGACCACCACGGTGAGGTCGGCCCGAAGGGCGAGGTTCAGGAAGTAGGCGGTCTCCTCGAGCGTGGCCGTCCCGTGGGTGATCACCACCCCGGCCAGGGGCGCCTCGCGCCGGGCCGCGTCGTCGATCGTCTCGATCAAGCGCAGCCAGTCGGCGGGGCCGATGGACGAGCTGGCGACCGCCTTGTACGGCGCCGGGACCACGGTGGCGACGCGGGCGGTCTCCGGATAGCGCGCGAGGAGGTCCGCGGGTCCGATCATCTGGCCGCCGTCCATGTACTCCCAGACGTCGAGGCTGTCGCGCCCGAGGGACGAGATGGTCCCGCCCGTACCGATCAGCGCCACGCGCGGGGGCATCGAGCGGCCCTAGTCCTCCGTGGCGGGCGTGAGGACGGGGGCTCCCTTGGCCTTCAGCAGCACCACGACGAACCGGGCCGGCTGCGTGGCGCTGGCGTTGCGCCCCACGACGTGAACATCTTCGGGCCCTTCGTAGAACGTCTGGCCGGCCTTGAGCGTGACGGCCGGCTTGCCTTTCAGCTGCATGACGATCTCGCCTTCGAGGACATAGACGAGCGCGTGGGCGTTGTGCCGATGGACCATGTCTCGTGCGCCCGGCGGATACGACACCTCGAGCATGCGAGCCTCCTTGCCCGGGTAGTCCGCGAGATCGACCGCGAACAGGTCCTTCACGTCCGCGGCTTCGACCGGGACGGCGGCGAGCAGCAGGAGGGCCACCAGGTAAGCGCGGAAGTACGAGCGTGGTGCCTTCATCACGAACCCCTTTCGTTTGTCCGTCGCCCGGGATCAATTCGCGGACCGGGAGCTCCGCCAGGTCCACGCGGTCGAGTATAGTGCACGCATCATGCGGCCAGGACCAGCGCGAAGTCTCGGCGGCGCCGTGCTGCTGGCGATCCTCGCGGCGTGGCCGGTGAATGGCGCTTCGACGACCGAGTACGCCGACGCGCAGTACCGGTTCACGTTTCGGTTCCCGGCCGACTGGCAGCGGCAGGAGGTGCCGACCCCCGGGGAGGGAGGAGAGGTGCGACTCGCGGCCAGGAGCCCGGCGCGGGCGACGTTCGTCCTCGCCATCGTGACCCCCTTCGGGCCGGCGATCACGCGGGAGGAATTCGAGCGACGGCCGGATCGCGACGCGCTGGTCGAGGAGCTGATCCGGCGGACCCTCGGTCAGATCTACGCCAAGATGTCGCGCGATCTCTCGGCCAGCCGCCTGGTGGTCGACGAGACACAGCGGCGAGCCTCCGACGTGGGGATCGCGTTCTCCATCCGTACCACTCACACGACCCCCGAGGGCGCGACCACCGTCGACGGAACCCACGTCGTCCCGTTCGGGGAGCCGTATATCATCACCCTGATGGTGGTCGAGCGCGCCGCCGGCGGGACGTCCACGGAGACGGAGACGCGACGGCGACTGCTCGACTCGCTCCGGGTGAAGGAGCCGTGACCGCTAACGTCCTCGCGGCGTCATCCGGAAGGCTCACTCAGCGGGCTTTGCGGAACGCGCGCTCGAATCCGGGCAGCGCGCGAACCACCGTGTCACGTTCGACGGTGAGCGAGATGCGGATGTGGCCGGGCATGCCGAATCCGGAGCCGGGGACGGTGAGCACGCCCTCCTCGGCCAGCCGGCGGACGAAGGCCACGTCGTCCGCGATGGGCGTGCGGGGGAACACGTAGAAGGCGCCCTGCGGCTTCACGCACTGGTAGCCGATGCGGGTGAGGCCCTCGTACATCAGGTCGCGCTTCTCCCGGTAGGGAGCCACGTCGATCGAGAGGTCGCCGACCTCGGCCACCACCCACTGCCAGAGCGCGGGGGCGTTCACGAAGCCCAGCACCCGGCTGGTGAAGGTGCACGCCTCGAAGAGGTCGGCCGCCTCGGGCATCCGTGGAGAGAAGGCCAGGTAGCCGATGCGCTCGCCCGGGATCGCCAGCGACTTGGACCATGAAGTGGCGACCACCGCGCGGGTCAGCAGCGGCGGCACCTCGGGCACCACCACGTCGTCGAAGACGAGCGTGCGGTAGGGCTCGTCGCTGATCACCACGATCGGCTGGCCGGCGCGGGCGAGCACCGCCTCGATCTCGACGTAGGTCGACGCGGGGTAGACGACGCCGCTCGGATTGTTCGGCGAGTTCAGGATGATCGCGCGCGTGCGCGGCGTGATCGCCGCCTCCAGGCGGGCCACGTCCGGCGTGAGGTCGGCCTTCGGAGGCACCACGATCAGCCGGCCCCCGTGGTTCTCGGCGTAGAAGGTGTACTCGACGAAGAACGGCGCGACCGTGAGCACCTCGTCGCCCGGATTCAGCAGCGCCTTGAGCACCGTGTTCAGCGCCGCGCCGGCGCCCACCGTCATGAGGACGTGGCCGGCGGTGTACGCCAGCCCGGTGGCGGCGCGCAGCCGTCCGGCCACCGCCTCCCGCACGCGCGGGTGGCCCGCATTGGGCATGTAGGCGTGCAGGTGGAGCTCGCGGCTGTCCAGCACCCGGCGGGCCGCGGCCAGCACCGCCGGGGGCGGCTCGATCTCCGGGTTACCCAGCGTGAAGTCGAAGACCTTGTCGGCGCCCCGCTCCTGCTTGAGGCGCGCGCCCTCCTCGAACATTCGACGGATCCAGGAGGCCTTCGCGAGATTGGCGGCGACGGCGTCGGCGACGATCATGCCGGCAGTATAGGCCATCCGGCGCGACCGGGACCGGGGGCCGGAAGAAGCACGAGCCGGCGGAACTGTTCGGGTGAGAACGTGGCCCTGTTGTAGAGTGCCAGGACCGTCCCGGGAGTTCGACCCGGCGGGAGGAGGGTATGGACAAGTCGGGCTGGGTGATCGGGGAGGAGCTGGCCAGGCAGGCCCGCGCGCGAGGCCATCGGACTTTCCTGACGTTCCAGAGCCACCCCGACGTCACCTATGCCGAGGCCGATGAGATCGCCCACCGGGTCAGCCGCGGGGTGGCGGCCCTGGGGGTGGGGCCCGGCGACCGGGTGGGCGTATGGCTCCCCAACGGGCCGGAGATCCTGCACGCCTCGTTCGGCATCTACCGGGCCGGGGCCGTCGCGGTGTTCGTCAATACCGGCTACCGGGGCATCTTTCTCGAGCACGTGCTCAACAACGCCGGAGCCCGCTCGGTGATCATGGCGGGCGAGTACCTGCCGCGCCTTGCCGAGAGCGAGGCCAACCTGCCCGGCGTGGAGCGCGCCGTGATCGTGGGGCCCGCACCGCCCGACGCCCCGCCGCTCCGCCGGATCTCGATCCAGTCCTGGGACGAGCTGGTGCGTCAGCCCGCCGACCCGCTGGGCGTTCCGGTGAGCTATCGGGACGTGGGGGCCATGATGTACACGTCCGGGACCACCGGGCCCTCCAAGGGCGTGCTGATGCCCCACGCCCACCTGTACCTCTTCGGCCAGGGCGTCGTCGACAACCTCCGGGTGACGGCCGACGACGTCTACTACATCTGCATGCCCCTGTTCCATGCCAACGCGCTGTGCATGCAGCTCTACGGCACGCTCATCGCGGGGGCCCGGGCCGTGATCGCGCCTCAGTTCAGCGCGAGCCGCTGGCTGGACGAGGTGAGCGCGTGCGGGGCGACCGTCACCAACACCCTCGGGGTGATGACGGAGTTCATCCATCGCCAGCCGCCGCGTGCGGAGGACCGGCGCCACCGGCTCCGCCTGATCTGCGCCGTGCCCACGCCGGCGGAGATCGCCCCGGTCTTTCGCGAGCGCTTCGGGGTGCCGCTCATCGAGGGGTACGGCATGACGGAGGTGAACATCCCCCTCTACATGCCGCTCGACGTGTCGTACCGCCCGGGCAGCTGTGGTCGGGTCTACGACCGCTACTTCGAGGTCCGGGTGGTGGACCCCGAGACCGACGAGGAGGCCCCGAGGGGCAGCGTGGGCGAGATCGTGGTGCGGCCCCGGGAGCCGTTCGGCTTCATGGTCGGGTACAACGCCATGCCGGACCGGACGGTGGAGGCGTGGCGCAACTTCTGGTTCCACACCGGCGACGCCGGGCGCCAGGACGAGGACGGATACTTCTATTTCGTGGACCGCATCAAGGATACGATCCGGCGGCGCGGCGAGAATCTCTCCTCGTACGAGATCGAGCGCGTGCTGAGCGAGCACCCCGCGGTGGCCGAGGCCGCCGCGGTCGCGGTCCGCTCGGAGATCGCGGGAGGCGAGGACGAGGTCAAGGCGTGCGTCGTCCTCGCGCCGGGGCAGGCGCTCTCCCCCGAGGGGCTACTCGACTTCTGCCAGACGCGCATGCCCCACTTCGCGGTGCCCCGCTACGTGGAGTTCTTCGCCGCGCTCCCCAAGACCCCCACCGCCAAGGTGCAGAAGGTGGCGCTGCGCCGGAGCGGGATCACCGCCGCCACCTGGGATCGCGAGGCGGCCGGCTACCGCCTGCGACGCTGACTCCGGGCGTCTCCCCGCGCTACCGATTCGAGTTGGACGGCTCGTACGCGCGGGCGTGCGCGTCACGATCGGTGGGTGCCAGCTCGGTGGCCGGATCGCCCGCCACGCGGGTATGGCGCATGACGCGCGCCTCGCCGTAGTCGTAGGGCCGCGCCCGGTGGAGCACGCAGCGGTTGTCCCAGATGACGACGTCGCCGGGCCGCCAGGAGTGGGCGTAGGTGCGCGGAGGCCGGCAGGCGAAGTCGACGAGGTCGGCGAGGAGCTGCTCCGACGCGGGTTCGGCGAGCCCCGGGACGCCGTAGGCGTGACGGCCGATGAAGAGGGCCGGGCGGCCCGTGACCGGATGCACCTTGACCAGCGGCCGCAGGGGCGCGCCCTTCGTGTGGTAGCCGTAGGCCGCGCCCGTCTCGACGATGTGGCCGATCTTGGCCTGCGAGTGATAGAGCGAGTGATGGGCCGAGAGGCCCGCGATGCGCTGGCGCGTCGCCTCCTCCAGGGCGTCGTAGGCGGCGCGCATGTCGGCCCACTCGGTCTCGCCGCCGGCGGACGGGACGACCTGGGCCGACAGGCACGAGGCCTTCGCGGCGAGGGGCATGTACGAGCTGTCGGTGTGCCAGCCCTCGTTGCCCCGCAGCGCCTTGTACCGATGCTCGTCGGCGCCCATGATCGTGCCGTCCGGCTTCACGTTGCTGATCGCCACCGCCTTCTGCTCGGCGCTGGGGGCCAGGAGCTCGATCTCGCCGAAGCGGCGGGCGAACGCGACCTGCTCCGCCTCGGTCAGGTGCTGCTCCGGGAAGATCAGGACCGCGTGGCGCAGAAAGGCCTGCTCCACCACCTTCCAGGTCGGAGCGTCCAGCCGGCCGAGCGCGAGCCCGGTGACGACCGCACCCAGCGTGGCATTGGTCGGCGTGACGATTGGCGCCATGGAGTTCTCCTCCTCCGGCGCAGCATGCGTCGCGGACGGGGGTGCCGTCAAGGCGACGGGGGCGCGGCCCACGGCTTGCCCGGAGCCGGGGCCGCGATCCGTGGGGCGGAGCCTTCCCTGGGATTTCCGTCGAGGCGCTTCGAGCCGGGCCGGCCGTCCTGCGCGAGGAACACGATGAGGACGACCCCGATGAGGAGCCACCAGCCGGTGGGCCCGGTGGCGTGGAGGCGGCGGACGCTCACCGCGGAGCGGAGTACACTACGCCAGGCCGGGACCGAACCGAAAGCATCCACCGGAGAGGTGACCATGAAATTCGGCCTCTACAGCTCCATCGCGAATCCACCCCGGGGAGAGGGCCTCGACCGCTGCATCGACGAGGTCATCGCCGAGGCCCAGCTCGCCGAGGCCGTCGGCTTCGACTCGTGCTTCTTCGGCGAGCACCACCAGGACCGCGATGGCTTCCTGCCCTCGCCCCTGATCGTGGCCACCGCGGTCGCGGCCCGGACCAGCCGGCTGAAGGTCGGGACCTCGGTGATCCTGCTGCCGCTCCATCACCCGGTGCGCGTGGCCGAGGACGTCATCACGCTCGACCTCGTCTCCAAGGGGCGGGTGATCCTGGGCGTGGGCATCGGGTACCAGCCGGCGGACTTCCGCGCCTTCTCGGTGCCCATGGACGATCGGGCCGGCCGCTTCGAGGAGAGCATCGAGATCTTGCGACTCGCCTGGGCGGGGGAGCCCTTCTCGTTCCGGGGCAAGCACCACACGCTCGAGGACGTGCAGGTCCTCCCGCGGCCCTATCAGAAGGGCGGCCCGCCGCTCTGGATCGGGGCCAGCATCGACGCCGCGGCCCGCCGGGCGGGACGAATCGCCGACGGCTTCGTCGGCACCCCCAGCACCGGGATGGCGAACGCGACCCACCTCGCGCAGGTGTACCAGGAGGCGGCGCGCGAGGCGAGACGGCCCGCCGAGGTGGTCCAGATGCGGGACGCCTGGGTGGCCCGGTCGCGCGCGGACGCCGACGCGGTGTACGGCCCTCACGTGATGACCGCCTACCGCTACTACTGGGACAACCGCCTCGCCGAGTTCCGCAACCTCTCCGCGGACTCTCAGTTCACCCTGGAGAACCTCGCGCCCGACCGGCTGATCCTGGGAGATCCCGAGACGTGCGTTCGAGAGTTCCAGCGCTGGCAGAAGGCGACGGGCGCGAGCACGTTCCTGCTCCGCCTGCGGCACGCGCACTCGGGCGGGCCGCCGCACGAGAAGATCATGGAGGCGATCCGGCTCTTCGGCGAGCGGGTGCTGCCGCACGTCTGAGCGCCGGGTCGGCCCGTCGTCCGAGGGACTTGACAGGGGTTCGCGCGAGGCCGTATCACGACCGTACGTGCCCGATCCCATTGCGGAGGTGCCTCCCATGAAGATCACGCGACGCGAATTGCTCACGGGTGCGGCGGCGGCCGGGATCGGCGGGAGCCTGCCGCGGGGCGGGCCCGGCCCCGCCTGGGCCCAAACGACGCAGAAGCGCGAGCTGGTGACCGCCCAGGGAGGGGACGTCTCGAAGTTCGACCCGCACTTCAGCACGAACTCGAACGAGATCCGGGTGTCGTTCAACCTGTTCGACAATCTCACGAGCCGGCACCCCGACGGCAAGCTGTATCCGGGGCTCGCCACCGAGTGGAAGCTCCAGAACCAGACGGTGTGGACGTTCAAGCTCCGCCAGGGCGTCAAGTTCCACAACGGGGACCCGTTCACCTCCGCCGACGCCAAGTGGAGCATCGAGCGGACGTACGATCCGGCGGCCAAGACCATGGTGGCCACCGCGCTCACGACCATCGACTACATCGAAGCCCCCGACCCGTACACGCTCGTCGTCCACACCAAGAAGCCGGACCCGCTCCTCGCCGCGCGCCTCGCCTTCTACGGCGGGCAGATCGTGCCCAGGAAGTACGTGGAGTCGGTGGGCAACGAGGCCTTCAACGCTCGGCCGGTGGGCACCGGGCCGGTGCGCTTCGTGTCCTGGGTGAAGGACGACCGGGCGATCTTCGACGCCAACCCCGACTACTGGGGTGGCCGGATCGAGGTGGACCGCTGGGTGATGCGACCCATTCCCGAGACGGCGCCGCGGGTGGCGGCTCTGCTGAAGGGCGAGGTCGACATCGTGACCCAGCTCCCGCCCGATCAGGCCGACCGCGTCAACGCCAACGGGGCGACCCGGGTCACCGGCGCCCTCTACGCGGGACTCTACGTCCTGGGCGTGAACAGCAAACGTCCGCCGCTGGACAACCCGCTCGTCAAGCAGGCCTTGTCGCTCGCCATCGACCGCGGGGCGATCGTGAAGGAGCTGTGGCGGGGACGAGGGATCGTGCCCAGCGGACCCATCGCCAAGGGTGACAACCACTTCGACCCGACCCTGCCGCCGCTCGCCTACGACCCGAAGGAAGCGCGCGAGCGCCTGAAGAAGGCCGGCTACAAGGGCGAGGAGATCTTCTTCGAGACCACCGTGGCGTACATGTCGCAGGACAAGGCCATGGCGGAGGCGGTGGCCGCCATGTGGAAGGACGTCGGGGTGAACGTCAAGGTCGAGGTGATCGAGTATTCCGTGCGGGCGCAGAAGGGGCGTGAGAAGAGCTTCAAGGGAGTGTGGTGGTCGGATCCCACCTCCACGCTCGGCGATCCGGACGGCATGCTGTGGCGTCTCCTGGGACCGGGCGGGCCGATGGACTACTGGCGGGACGCCAAGTTCGACGAGCTGGGCAACGCGGCGCGGTTCTCCGTCGACGAGAAGTTCCGCGGCGAGGCCTACCGCGACATCACGAAGATCTTCCTGGAGAACCTGCCGTGGATCCCGGTCCTGCAGCCGTACGAGGACTACGGGCTGCAGAAGTACGTGGACTGGACGCCGAACCCGAACCAGCAGTTCGAGATCCGCAAGTTCAACCTGAAGCTGCGCCGAGCCTGAGCCAGCTTGCTATGATCCGATCGCACCGGCGAGCGCGCGATTGGAAGCTGCCAGCCTCGACGCATCGCCATGAAGCGGAGCCCGAAGCAGAGGACCGGGCCGGCGACCACCGGCGCGAAAGACGGGACTCCAGCTTCCTTCCGATCACCACGACGGCCGTGCCTATGAGAGCCGCGACCGCGTAGAGCTCGGCTCGGTGCGCCGGACGGTCGGAACGTCTCTCACGAGGACGTCCCGAACGATACCGCCCCCGAACGCGGTCAGCATCCCGAGCAACATCGCTCCAACCGGTCCGACCCCGAACGCGAGTTACCCCCGCGGTCGCCCCGCTGAGCGCGAAGACGAACGTGCCGCCGAGATCGAGGGCCGTCAGGAGCGTATCCAAAGGTAGCAGGAGTATCCGCTCGGACGCCGGCCGACGCTAGGAGCACCGAACGCGCCACCGGCCCGTATAGCTGGAACTCCGGTTGTGCTAGTGTGCGCTGCAACGATGGACCGCGACGGAGGACGAGCCCGGCGATGACGAAGATGCACCTGATGTGGTTCTGCGCGTTCAACCCGCACGCGGGGTTCGGCCTCGACGGCTGGGCCGGGCCTCGGACCAGCGGCTACGAGTGGACGCGGCCGGAGCTCTGGCAGGACATGGCGGTGGCGCTCGAGCGCGCCAAGTTCGATTTGATCATGCTCGGGGACAGCCTCGCGGTGCCGAGCACGTATCAGGGGCGCATGGAAGCGTATCTGCGCTACGCTGAGCACGCGCCCTTCCACGATCCGGGCCCGCTGATCGCGGTCATGGCGGCGGTGACGCGCCGCATCGGCCTCGCGGCCACGCTGTCGACGACGTTTTACCCCCCGTTCCTGCTGGCCCGCCTCATGACGACGCTCGACCACCTGAGCCGCGGCCGCGCAGCCTGGAACGTGGTGACGTCCTACAAGGTCGAGGAGGCCCTGAACTTCGGATACAAGGAGCTGCTCGACCACGACCAGCGGTACGACCGGGCCGACGAGTACATGGAGCTCTGCTATCGGCTCTGGTCGAGCTGGGACCCGGACGCGGTGGTCATGGACCCGCGCACCGACACCTTCGCCGATCCCGCGAAGGTGCACCCCATCGAGTTCGAGGGGACGTACTACCGCTCCCGCGGGCCGCTGAACGCCGCGCCGTCGCCGCAGGGGCGTCCCGTCATCATCCAGGCCGGCGCCTCGGATCGGGGGCAGGACTTCGCGGCCCGCCACGCCGAGGCCATCATCGTCTCCCGCGAGACGGTGGACGAGATGAAGCAGTACTACGACGCGTTCAAGGCCCGGGTGAAGAAGCAGGGACGCGACCCGGACGAGTGCAAGGTCTTCTTCCTGACCAAGCCGATCATCGGCGATACCGACGAGGCGGCGCAGGGGCGCGCCGACGAGCTCTACGCCAAGGCGCCGGTGGAAGCGGGGCTGGCGTCGCTGTCCACCATGCTCCAGATGGACCTGTCGACCTACGACCTCGACGAGCCGCTGCCCGCCGCGATCCAGACGCGGGCCATCCAGGGCATCCGCAGCCAGCTCGATCGCTTCTACATGTCCGGGCGCACGCCGACGCTGCGGGACATCGCCACCCGCAAGGTCAGCATCGACTCCAAGCCCTACATCGGCACGCCGGAGCGGGTGGCCGACGAGCTGGCGCGGACCATCGACGCGGTGGGGGGCGACGGCTTCGCCATCCGCCAGGGCATCTGGCCGGGCTACGTCGAGCCCTTCGTGGACAAGGTCATCCCGCTGCTCCAGAAGCGGGGCGCGGTGCGTACCGAGTACACGGGCACGACCCTGCGGGAGCACCTGCGGGAGTTCTAGCCGACCGAAGAGCCGGGAGTCGCGGCTCGACGCCCGGCCTCTCGCGCGCTCGCCGGCCGGGACGTGACCACCTTCCGTCGATCCGGCGGACCGATGTGTCGATTCCGGGATCGCCCGTTCGACTACCAGGTGAGTCTGGAGAAAGGGTGAGCGCGCCATGAACTCTTGGCTTGGCCATTCAGCACTTGGGCTCGGAGGCTCCTGACCATGAAGCTCCACTACGGCTGGGTCGTCGTCGCCGCCGGCGCCCTCTTGGGCTGCGTCGCCATGGGCTCGACGTTCTCGCTCGCCGTGTTCCTGCAACCGATGTCGGAGGCGACGGGCTGGTCGCGCACCGGGGTGTCGCTCGCCATGACCCTGGTGTTCATCAACATGGGCGTCGGCGGCTTCTTCTGGGGCGCGCTCACCGATCGCTACGGCCCCCGGATCGTCGTGCTCGCGGGCGCGGTGCTGCTGGGCGCGGGCCTGGCGCTTGCCAGCCGGGCGACCAGCCTGATCGAGTTCCAGGTCGTCTACGGCATCCTGGTCGGCGCGGCCGCCGGATCGGTCTTCGCGCCCATGATGGTCACCGTGACCGGCTGGTTCGAGAAGCACCGCAGCCTCGCGGTCTCGCTGGTCTCGGCCGGCATGGGCGTCGCGCCGATGACGATCTCGCCCTTCGCCCGCTGGCTGCTGTCGCACCATGACTGGCGTACCGCCCAGCTCGCGATCGGGGTGCTGGCCTGGGCCCTGCTGATCCCGGCGGCGCTCCTGGTGCGGCGGGCACCACAGGTCGCGGGCAGCGGCCCCGGTCCGATGGCGGCCAGCGGAGGGAACGCCATGACGGTCGGGCAGGCGCTGCGCTCACCCCAGTTCCTCGTGCTGTCCGCCACCTTCTTCGCGTGCTGCGCCATGCATTCCGGTCCGATCTTCCACACCATCAGCTACGCCATCGCCTGCGGGCTGGCGCCCGGCGTGGCGGTGACGATCTACAGCATGGAGGGCCTGGCGGGGCTGTTCGGCCGGCTGGTCTTCGGGCTGGCGGGGGACCGGTTCGGCGCCAAGCGGGCGCTGGTGACGGGGCTGCTGATCCAGGCGGTCGCCGCCGGCGCCTATTTCTTCGCCCGCCAGGTCGGCGAATTCTATGCCGTGGCCGCCGTCTTCGGCATGAGCTACGCCGGCGTCATGCCGCTCTACGCCGTGATCGCGCGCGGGTATTTCCCGATGCACATCATGGGGAGGGTGTTCGGAGCCGCCACCCTGGTCTCCAGCGTCGGCATGGCTCTCGGGCCGGCGATGGGCGGCTGGGTGTTCGACCAGTTCGGCGCGTACGGCTGGCTCTATATCGGCTCGTTCGTCATCGGCCTCGGCGCCGGCGCGATCGGGCTGTTCCTGCCGCCGTTGCCCTCGCGCCTGCGCTCGATCCCGCAGTCGGCGTGAACCGACCTGCCGCGGGGCAGGCGCCGGATCCGGGCCCTGGCCGGCGACCCCGCGAGGGCCCTACCCCCGGTGCCGCGACGTCGCGATCGCGGCGATCGCGTTGCACACGAGCCGGGCCGCGGTCAGCGCCGAGATGCCGGTGGTGTCCCGCGCCGGCATGAGCTCGACGAGATCGAAGCCCACGATGCGGCACTTCGCGGCGAGCCCGCCGAGCAGGTCGAGCACCTGCCAGTAGAGGAGCCCGCCCGGCACGGGCGCGGCCACCGCCGGGAGGATCGACGGGTCCATTCCGTCGCAGTCGAGCGTCACCAGGCAATCGGCGTCGGCCTCCACCAGATCCAGAACGCGTGCCATGCCGTGTCGGTGGACCTCCGCCACCGGAACCAGCCGCGATCCCCACGCCCGGGCATCCGCGACCTCCTGCGCGCGGGCGCTGCCGACCCCCCGCAGGCCCACCTGGACCATGCGGCGGATCCACGGCATCTCCGACGCGCGGCGCATCGGGCTGCTCCAGCCGTACCGCTCGCCGCGGACCTCGTCGCGCCAGTCGAGATGGGCGTCGATCTGCACGACGGTCAGCGGTCCGCGCCCCTCGAATGCGCGGAACATCGGGATCGGGACGGAGTCGTCGCCGCCGAGCACGAGCGGGATGGCGTCGGCGTCGACCAGCGCGCGCACGGCGGCCGTGATCGCTTCGCGGTTGCCCGGAGGATCGGTGGGATCGCCGGGCACGTCACCACAATCGACCGCGCCGTCGGGTCGCAGGCCGCCGAGGTCGAAGTCGTAGTGGTCGGGGAGCCGGTTGTACCCGGTGAGCGCCGCGCGAATCGCGGCGGGCGCCCCGGCGGAATGACTGGGCTTGCCCGGGTCGTACGGGGTCGCGTGGTCGATGCCGAGCACCCCGATCTGGCCGGGTCGCGCGAGCGCGGCGCTCGGCAGACCCGCGAAGGTAACCGAAGGGGTCGACATGGCGGCCCGCGGCGACCCTAGCCGGCCTCGCAGAGCGTCTTGATCGCCTCGAGCCCCAGCTTGTAGTCCGCGAGGACCGCGTTGGTCATCTCACGCGGCGGCTCGGGGTCGCTCAGCCACTTCGCGCTGAACTGCAGGGACGTCTTGCGCTCCCCGAGGCGCTTCAGGACGAACGAGGCCCGCGCGGGCAGGTCCTTGTCGATGATCCGGCCGTCCTCGACATACGTGATCTCGTCGTCTCCGATCTCGCTCTTGACCGAGCGCCACTCGACGGTGAGGCCATGGAAGATGCAGGTGTGCCGCAGGCCGATCCGCTCCGTGGTCGCGGGGCGGTCGACCCGCTCGACGGCGGAGAGCCAGCGAGGTCGCTGGTCGAGATCGATCACCAGCTGGTAGACCGGCAGCATCGGCGCGTCGATCTCCACCGCCACGGAATGGCGGCCGGTCTCGATCACCGGGCTGGGTCGCGGGGCGGGGTCCGGGATGGTCTTCCTGACCCCGGCGAGCGGAGCATGCTGGTACTGGACCGTCCCGATGGCGGGGTACTCTTCGCTCGATCGCTCCCACGCGAGAGCGCCCGGCGCCTGTTCCAGGCTCGCGACCTCGAAGCAGGACGGCGTCACGAGAATGTACTCGTCCGATGGAATCCGGTTCTTCAGCAGGCGGTGGGCGACGACCATGTCGAGGCCCGAGCACTTCGTGAACTGCATCACCTTGATCTCCTGGACCGTGCCGTGATGGGCGATGAATTTGAGGCTCAGGTTCGAGGCGGTCTTGCAGGCGCCGCACTGGCAGAGCGAGTCCCGCTCGATGATCTTGATCTGCTTGTGGAAGCTCTCGAACATGCCCACGCACTGCCGGACGAGCGCGTCGGCTTCGATCGGCGTGCCCTTGCGATAGAGCAGGAGCGCGTCGCCTTCGACCTCGGAGAGCACGAAGTCGTTGTCGTTGGCGGCGAGGATCGCCTCGAGCAGCTCGTTGATGATGTGGGAGCTGTGCACGAGCTCGGTCTTGGTCAGGAACTCGGTGTAGCCGCTGATGTCGGGGATCAGGATCGTTGCGCTCTCGGCCATGGTACGTTGCGCCTCCTGGGTCGATGTCCGGGGGGGACGGGATGCCCAGGGCATCCTAGCCTAGTTTCGGGCGGACGTGGGACGTGGGCCTTCTGCCGCCGTTCAGGCGGGGGTGACCTCCTCGCGCGGGCGCGTGCACGTGTCGACGATGGCGTGCACGTAGGCGCGGGTGAGGCGCTCCATCGACTCCACGCGGCAGGCGTCGAAGCTCGGCGGCCAGCCCGCCTCCGGGTTCATCAGCCCGGGCAGGCCGAAGCGCGCGGTGGCGATGCCCGCGTTGCGCAGCACGTTGCCGTCGGTGGTGCCGCTCTGCTGGCGGACGAACGCGTGCGGGCGGCCCTCCACCGCCTCCCACGCCCGCAGGCAGCTCTGGATGATCCAGCTCTGCGGGTCGGTGCGCGACCCGGGCACCGAGAGCGTCATCTCCCAGTCGAGATCGACCTCCGGGCGCGCCTGCCGGAAGCCGGCCATGAACTCGGCGAACTCACGCTTGACCGAGAGCATGGTCTGGTGCGGGTTCGTGCGCATGTCGACGTAGACGTGGCACACCCCCGGGATGAACTCGGGCTTGAACGGCCAGCCGCCCTCGATGGCGCCGACCGCGGCCTGGGGCGCGAGCTGGCCGCGGCGGTGCCGCTTGGTGTAGTCGGGGAACCAGGCCTCGAGCGCCTCGACCAGGCGCGCCGCGTCCACCAGGGGGTTGCGGGTGCCCTGGAACTGGCGCATGCCCGAGTAGCAGAGGGAGCCCTTCACGCGCACCGTGAACCAGCACTGGCCGGGCTCCTCCCACACCACCGCGTAGCCGGGCTTGGTGCTGATCGCGAGGTCGGCGCGGATGCCGTGCTTGAGCATGTACTCGCAGCCGATGCCGAAGCCCTGGTAGGCCGGGCCCCGGAAGTCGCGGTGGAGGCCGGCGGTCGGCCGCTTGTGGATGCCGCCCACCACGAGGGCCAGCACCAGGTCGCCCCGGAGGGGCACGCCGGCCCGCCGCACGGCGTCGGCGGCCGCGATGGCGCAGGCGGCGCCGCCCTTGGGGTTCGAGATGCCGAGGCCGGTGAGGAGCCCGTCGCGCAGCACCGCCTGCGGTCGGAGGTCCGGCCGGTCGACCGGCCCCACGCACGGATAGTCCTCGCGCGCGTCGCCGGTGAAGGTGGTGTCGAGGTGGCCGTACAGCATCAGGTCGGCCCCGGTGCCGTCGCCGCCGAGCCGCGCGATCGTGTTGCCCCGCTGCTCGGTGATCTCCTGGTAGGTGGTGGCGAAGCCGCGCCCGCGCAGCTCCTCCTCCAGGTAGCGGGCCAGCGGCCCCTCGCCACCGGTCGGGCTCGGGATCTCGATCATCCGCGTGGCGAGCTGGAGCAGCGCCCGATCGTCCACCTGCCCCAGCGCGCGGTCGAGCCACTTCTTCTGCCGCGGAGCGGGCGGGACCCGCACGATCGGGACGGTGGTCTCGTCCATGGACGTGTCCACGCCTGCCGCGCTCACCGCGGTCTCGCGCCGGGCCGGAGGCCGGCCACGCTCTCGTCGCCCAGGTCGTCGATCGCTTCCAGGTCCCCCCGGGCCGGCATGCCTCGCGCGCTGAGCAGCAGGCGTCGCCACGCGATCACCTCGGCGTCGGTGCCGGAGAGCTTCTCGGGCGTGTCGTAGCGCTGGGGGGCCATCACCCGGTAGTCCTGGTCGGAGAAGTTGGCGTTCATCGCCCAGTTCTGGAAGGTGACGAAGAACAGCCGGGCGAGGGCCCGGCCGATCGCGGTCCGGCGCCGGATCGCGTGGTAGTAGATGACCCGCGTGAGCCGATCGTCGACCGGCACGCAGGCCCGCGTGTACATGTGGGTGCCGAAGTCGAAGCGGAACATGCTGGGCAGGTGGTGCCCGCCCGAGCGCACGCGCTTGCCGTCGATGAAGGTGTGCATGCCCCATTCCTCGTCGGGGTTGAACGGCCGGCGCGTGACCCGACGGCGCAGGCGCCAGGCGAAGGCCCACAACCAGAGCCGCCGCCACTGCGTCTTAGGCCAGTGCCCGTCGACGCCGGGGTAGTACTCGCGGGCCGGCCGCGGCGCCTCGTCGTCGGGGATGAAGCCCAGCGCGGCCCGGCGGTTGACGATGCGCGGCCGGTAGCCGGCCGGCCCGAACTGCAAGATGGGCTCCATCAGCTGCAGCAGCGCGTTGCGGTGCACGTACATGACGTGGGAGTCGAGCGCGTTCTCGAGCGCGACCCGCCAGTTCACCGGCCAGTAGCGGGTGGCGGACATCACCAGCGTGTCGTCGCCCTCGAAGAACTCGGGCGGCACGTCCTCCTCGATCGGCGCCGGCGCGCCCTTGCCCATCCAGACGAACACCATGCCCTTCAGCGTCCGGGTGGGGAAGATGCGGCCGCGCACCTTGCCCGGGATCCGGCTGTCCGGCCCCTCGGAGAGGACGGCCACGCACTCGCCCCGCGCGTCGAACACCCAGCCGTGGTACGGGCAGGCGATGGTGCCGGGGTAGTGGCAGTCGCCGCGCCGCAGCGATCCGCCGCGGTGCGGGCACACGTCGCCGATCGCGGTGACCGTCCCGTCCTTGTCGCGGAAGAAGGCGATTTCCTCGCCCATGATCTTGAGGCCGGCGGGCTGATTGCGGGGCACCGACGACTCGGACAGGGCCGGGTACCAGTACTCGGGCAGCCCCAGCGCGGGAATGAGCGATCGCATCTCGGTCGGGTTCATGGGGATTCCTCCGTGGGCCGCGTCACGCGCCCAGATAGGCCTCGCGCACGCGCTCGTGCCGCAGCAGGTCCGAGGCCTTGCCCTCCAGCACCACCCGTCCGGTCTCGAGCACGTAGGCGCGGTGGGCGAGGCGAAGCGCCTCGGCCGCGTTCTGCTCGACCAGCAGGACGGTGACCCCGTCGCGGGCGAGCGACGCGATGATGTCGAAGATGCTCGCGATGATCACCGGCGCCAGGCCGAGCGACGGCTCGTCGAGCAGGAGCAGCCGCGGCCGCGCCATCAGGGCGCGCCCGATGGCCAGCATCTGCTGCTCGCCGCCGGAGAGCGAGCCCGCCCTCTGCCCGAGCCGCTGCCGCAGGATCGGGAAGCGCGCCGCGACGTGATCGAGGTCCGTGCCGATGCGCGCGTCGCGCCGCTGGTACGCCCCGAGCCGCAGGTTCTCCCGCACCGTGAGGGAGCCGAGGATGCCGCGTCCCTCGGGCACCAGGACCACGCCGCGGCGCACGACCTCCTCCACCGCCAGCCCTCCGAGCGAAGCGCCCGCGAACGTGATCGAGCCGCGGGCCGGCCGCACCACGCCCATGATCGCCTTCATCAGCGTGCTCTTGCCGGCGCAGTTCGAGCCCACCAGGGCCACGATCTCGCCCTCCGCGACGGAGAGGCTCACGCCGTCCAGCGCGCGGACGACTCCGTAGGCCACCGATACGTCGCGGATCTCGAGCCAGCTCATGCCTCGCGTCCCAGGTAGGCCGCGATCACCCGCGGGTCGCGGCGAACCCGGTCGGGCGGGCCGGTGGCGATCACCCGTCCCGCGTCCAGCACCGTGACCACGTCCGAGACGCGCATGACCAGGCGCACGTGGTGCTCGACCAGGACCACGGTCACCCCGGACTCCCGGATCTTCCGGATGAGCTGGTTCAGGTCCTCCACCTCGACCGGGGTCATCCCGCCGGCCGGCTCGTCGAGGAGCAGGAGGCGCGGATCGCTGGCCAGGGCCCGGGCGACCTCGAGGCGTCGCTGCTCCACGAGAGTGAGGTCGCCGGCCCAGGTCCCGGCCCGCCGGCCGAGGCCCACCAGCTCCAGCAGCTCCCGGGCCCGCCGGCGCGTCTCGGCCTCCTCGCCGCGCTCGCGGTATCTACCCCCCAGGGGCCGGACGAGGGCCGCCCCGAAGCCGCCGCGGGTGCGGGTGTGCCGGCCCACCATCACGTTCTCCAGCGCGTTCATGCCCCGGAAGAGGCGGACCTGCTGGAAGGTGCGGGCGATGCCGGCGTGGGTGACGCGATCCGCGCGCCAGCCGGTGATGTCGCGGCCCTCCAGCGCGACCGATCCCGCCGTCGGAGGCAGGACGCCGGTGATCACGTTGAACAGCGTGGTCTTGCCCGCGCCGTTGGGACCGATCACCGCGTGCACGCTCCCCGGCTCGACGGCCAGATCGACGTCGGTCAGGGCCTGGTAGCCCCCGAAGCGCTTGGCGAGCCGGGCTACTTGCAACATGCCGTTCTTCACGCGGCCGCGCGGCGGCGAGGCGAGAGGAGGCCGGCGGGTCGCAGCACCGCGCAGAGGACCAGCAGCGTCCCGAACACGGTCATCCGCCACTCCTGGACGAAGCGGAGCAGCTCGGGCAGGAGCGTCACGACCGCCGCGCCGACCACCGGCCCCCAGTAGCTGCCGACGCCGCCCAGCACCACGATCAGGAAGATCTCGGCGGAGCGGAAGAAGCCGAACTGGGCCGGATCGATGAACAGCGCGTGGTGGGCGTAGAGGCCGCCGCCGAGCCCGGCCCCGAGGGCCCCGAGCGCGAAGGCGGTCACCTTCACGCGGGTCAGGTTCACCCCCATCGCCTCGGCCGCCACCTCGTCCTCCTGCACCGCGCGCAGCGCGCGGCCGATGCGGGAGCCACGGAAGCGCATCAGGCACGCGAGCATCAGCGCGGCCACCAGGGTGACGAGGGGCAGGGTCGTCAGGTGCTTGATGCCGCCGATCCCCGAGGCCTGGCCGGTGGGCTCGAAGTTGAGGAAGAAGATGCGGACGATCTCTCCGAAGCCCATGGTGAGGATGATCAGGTAGATCCCCCGGATGCGCAGCGCCGGGAAGCCGACCAGCGCGCCGGCCAGCGCGGCGACCAGCCCGCCGACGGCGAGCCCGGCCGGCAGCGGCCAGCCGAGCCACGTGGTGCAGATCACGGTGACGTAGGCCCCGATCGCCATGAAGCCTCCGTGGCCGAGGGAGAGCTGGCCGGCCGAGATCGGCAGGTAGAGCGACAGCGCCAGCACCGTGTTGATGCCGAGGAAGATCAGCACCGACTCCCAGTACGAGCCCATTCCGGCGGCCCTAGCGCACCTGGCCCACGCCGAAGAGCCCCTGGGGGCGGAAGATGAGGATCAGGATCATCACCGCGAAGACGAAGGCGTCGCGGTAGGACGAGGCCAGGTAGGCGACGCTCAGCACCTCGATGGCGCCCAGCAGCAGGCCGCCCACCATCGCCCCGTAGATGTTGCCGAGCCCGCCCAGCAGCATGATCGCGAGGCCCTTCACCCCCATGTCGATGCCCATGAACGGGGAGATCGCGTTGAACGACAGCCCGACCAGCACCCCGGCGGCGCCGGCCAGCGCCGAGGCCACCGCGAAGGTGACCAGGATCACGCGGTCGGTGGAGATGCCGAGGAGCCGCGCGGTCAGCGTGCTCTCCGCGCTCGCGCGCATGGCCATGCCCATCCGGGTGCGGGTGACCCAGAGGTGGAGCGCGACCATCAGGGCCAGCGAGACCCCGAGGATCAGGAGCTGCACCGAGCTGATCGTGATCGGGCCGAGGCGCCAGGTCACCGGCTCGAGCCGGTGCGGGAAGCCGACCTGCTCGCCCCCGAAGGCCTTGGTGGCGACCTCCTGAAGGATCAGCCCGACGCCGATGGTGCTGACCATCGGGGCGAAGATCGGGCCGTGACGGGCGCGGATGGGGCGGAACGCGGTCAGCTCGATGATGATGCCCAGCACCGCGGTGCCGAGGAGCGCGCCGACCAGGGCCACCGCCGGCCCCGCGTGCAGCCACAGCACGAGCTGTAGCCCGATCAGCGCACCCATCATGAACACCTCGCCGTGGGCCAGGTGCACGAGCCCGAGCACCCCGAAGATCAGCGCGTAGCCGATGGCGATGAGCGAGTAGGTGCTGCCGAGCATCAGCCCGTTGACGAGCTGCTGGAGCAGCACCGCGCGCCCCGCGCTACCGGGCCGACTCGAACTTGCCCTTGCGCACCACCAGCACCACCGGCTGGCGGACCGCGTCGCCGCTGGCGTCGAAGGTGGTGCCGCCGGTCACCGGGGCCTTGTAGTCCTTCACCCTGGCCAGACAGTCGCGCATCCGCTCGCGGTCTTTCTCGAGGTCGTCGGGCTTGCCGCTGAGCCCGCTCTTCTCGGCGCAGCTCCGAACGATGTCGAGGGTGTCGTACATGAGGGCCGCCGCGTTGCTGGGCGGGGTGGGAGAGCGCTGCTTGTAGTCGGCCACCCAGCGGGCCACCGCCGGATCCGGGTTGTCGGTCCAGAAGTCGTTGACGGTCATGACGCCCTCGGCGGCGGGCCCGGCCAGCTCGATGAACCGCGGGTCCATGATGCCGAGGCCGGCCACGATGGGCTGGGTCATGCCCTGCTTGCGCACCTCGCGCACCGCGTTGGCGCCCTCGTTGTAGAGCGCGGCCACCACGATCCCGTCCGGGTTGAGGCTCTTGGCCTTGGTGACCTGGGCCGAGTAGTCGATGTCGCCGGTCTGGAAGGAGATCGAGTCGAGCACCGTGATGCCGCGCTCCTTGAGCGCGGCGGGCAGCACCACGCCGCCGTCCGACTTCGACACCGCGTCCTTGGTGTCGAGCAGGATCACCACCTTCTTCACCCCCGGGTTCGCGGCGAGCCAGCGGTCGATCAGGGCCCCGTCGAGCTTGTCGGAGGTGAGCGCGTTGCGGAAGGCCCAGGGCCGGTTGGCCGCCGCGATGCCGGGCTTGGCCGAGGTCGGGGTGATGATCGGCGTCTTGCCCTGGACCGCGACCGGGAAGGTCACCTCGGACTCGCCGCTGAACAGCGGCCCCACGATCGCCACCACCCCGTCGCTGCCGATCAGCTTGCGGGTGAGGTTGATCGCGTCGGTGTTCTCGCCCCGGGTGTCGTAGATGACCAGCTTCAACGCCTCGCCCTTGTCCTGGAACATCTTGATCGCCACCTGCTGGTGGGCCCCGTAGGAGGCGCCCTTGCCGGACAGCGGCATCAGCACCCCGATCTTGGGCTGGGCCGCGGCCGGGACCGCCGAGCCCAGGAGGGCGGAGACGGCGCAGAGCGCCAGTACGAAGGGTCCGAAGGTCTTGCGGTGCGACGCCATGGGTTCGTCCTCCTGGGGGGTGAGCTGCGCGATCATCGGCGGAGCGTCCGTCGCGACCGGGTCCGGGCCGAGCGGGGACGGCGGCGCGCGGGCGGCGCGGGGGCCTCGCCGTCGACGCGCTCGACCTCGGCGCTCCGGAGGAAGTCGCTCTCGAGCTGGGAGAGGTGGGCCTCCATCCAGACCGCGGCCTCCTTGCCGTCGTGCCGCGCGACCGCGTCGGTGATCTTGCCGTGGAAGAACCGGGCGAACGACCGCTGGACCGGGCCCGCGGTGCCGGCGGCGTGGCTCATGACCTCGGTGGCGAAGAAGTCGGGCAGGAAGCCCCGGACATATGGGTTGCCGCTCGCCTGGGCGAGGGTCTGGTGGAAGAGGCGGTTGCTCTCCACGAAGGCCTCGGTGGAGTCGGGATGCTCCTCCAGCATTCGGATGGTCTTGTGCAGCGTGTTCAGGTGGTCGTCGGTCGCCCGGAGCGCGGCCAGCTCCGCCACCTTCGGCTCGATGATTCTCCGGAACTCGAGCGAGTGCTGGAAGCCGTGCCGTCCGAGGGGCTGGAGCGAGGCGAAGGAGTCACGCGCGATCTCGGTGCAGTGGGGGGTGGTCACGACGCCGCCGGTCCGCCCGCGCCGCACCGTCACGAGCCCGAACAGCTCGAGGATCCGGACCGCCTCGCGTACCGAGGCCCGGCTCACCCGGAACTGCTGGGCGAGGGCCCGCTCGGTGGGCAGGCGCTCGCCGGGGGCGATGCGGCCCTGGGCGATCGCGACGCGGAGATCCTGGAGGACGCCTTCGAAGATGCGGTGGGAGGTCATTGGTCAGACCGATTACTCCACGGCCCGACCATTGTCAAGACGGCGGCGGCCGAGGTATCTTCCCGTCGGGAGGGGACCATGAAAGTCGGCGTCTTCGTCACCAACCAGAACCCGCTCGGGACCGACATGGTCTCCGCGCTCGACGATCAGTTCGCCATGACGCGCCTCGCCCGCGATCGCGGCTGGGACGCGGTCGGCACCGGCCAGCACTACCTGAGCGAGGGCATGAGCCAGCTCCAGCTCATTCCGTTCCTGGCGCGTCTGGCCGCCGAGGCCGGAGAGATGACCGGGGTGGCCGGCGTGCTGCTCGTCAACCTGCACAATCCGGTCGAGGTGGCCGAGTGCATCGCGTCGCTCGACGTCATCTGGCGCGGCAACTTCGTCTTCGGCGTGGGGCTCGGCTATCGCGAGGTCGAGTTCGACGCGTTCAAGGTGCCGAAGGGGCAGCGGCTGCGGCGGTTCGAGGAGTGCCTGGAGATCGTCAAGCGCCTGTGGACCGAGGACACGGTCAGCGTCGAGACCGACGTGTGCACGCTCTCGAACGTGACCCTGACGTGCCGCCCGGTCCAGAAGCCGCACCCGCCGATCTGGTTCGCGGCCAACAACGACGCGGCGGTGCGCCGGGCGGCTCGCCTGGGCGACACGTGGTTCGTGAATCCCCACGCGACCATGGCCAGCATCACCCGCCAGATGGGCCTCTACCGCGAGGAGCTCGCGCGCCTCGGGAAGCCGCTGCCGCGGGTGCGGCCGCTCATCAAGGAGATCTACTGCGCGAAGGACCGGCGGACGGCGCTGGAGCTGGCCGGACCGCATCTCGGCGCGAAGTACCGCGCCTACGCCTCGTGGGGCCAGGACGCGGTGCTGCCCGACGGGGACACCTTCCGCCAGCCGTTCGAGGAGCTCCTCCGCGACCGCTTCGTGCTCGGCAGCCCGGAGGAGTGCTACGAGCAGCTCCGCCCGTGCTGGGAGGCGGCCGGCGCGAACTTCCTCTTCTTCCGCACGCACTGGCTCGGCATGCCGCTGGCCCACGCGCTGGCCAGCATGCGGCTCATCAGCGACGAGCTGCTGCCGGCGCTGCGGCAGGTCCGCTCCGACGCTCGCTAGGGGGCCGAAGGTGAAGACGTAGGCCCGCACGCCCGGCTCTCTTGCCGCGATGGTCAGCACGTGGGGTCCCCGGGGCGCGCGGGCGATGAGGCGCAGCATCCCGGATCGGTCGAACCGGGCCACGCCGTCGGACCCGACGTCGGCGCCGCGGGCCTCGCCGACCGGCTTGCCGTCCAGCATCACCTCGACCGTGGCCCGTCCGGAGGCGCCCGGCTGCATCACCAGGTTGACCTCGCCGGCGGTGAAGGGGAGGACGATCCGGCCCGGCCCGCCCTGGAGCTCGACGTACTGCGGGGTGCTCCGCCAGCTCCCTTCGAGGGTCACCGCGCCCCGCTCGCGCCGGTCGGTGCCGAGGTAGGTCTCGCCCGTGATGCCGGCGTACGACGGCTCGCGCGTCCTCGCGAAGGCGGACGCTTCGGGACTGACGGCGGGAAGGGCGGCTCCCGGGTGGGCCGCGAGCAGGAGCCGCCGGATCTCCATCTCGATCTCGGCGTAGCGGCCCTCGCCCACCCACCGCTTCACCAGCTTGCCACTGGCATCGAAGAGGTACTTCGCCGGCCAGGCGTCGTTGCCGAAGGCCTGCCACGTGGCGAAGTCGTTGTCGAGGGCGATCGGGTAGGTGAGCCCGTGCTCACGAATCCCACGATCGATGTGCTCGGGCCGCTTTCCGAACTCGAACTCGGGCGCGTGCACGCCGATCACGACCAGGCCGCGGCCGGCGTAGTCGCGGTGCCACGCCTTGACGTAGGGCGAGGTGCGGATCCAGTTGATGCACGTGTATTCCCAGAAATCGACCAGGACGACCTTTCCGCGCAGCGTGTCGGCGGTCAGGGGCGGGGAGTTCACCCAGCGCTCCACCGTGAACGGAGGCAGGTCGCCGGCGGCGCCCGGGGACGCGGCACCGAGAGCGCCGGCCCCCAGGGCGGCGCCGAGCAACACGAAGGGCAGGCTGGCTCTCATGCGCGGGTCAGCGCGTCTCGCCCCAGAACGCGAGAATGGCCGCGACCAGGTCGTCCGGGCACTCGGAGGGCAGGAAGTGCCCGCAGCCCTGGCCGATCGAGCCGCCCTTGACGCGGTCACCGAGGGTGGCCACCGTCGCGCGCAGGGCGTCGCCGACGCCGTCGCTCGCGCCGAGCGCCAGCACCGACATCGGCAGCCGCTTGGTCGCCCGCACCCGGGCCTGAGCGAGCCCTTCGGGGCTGAAATTGGCGCGGTACCAGTCGAAGCCCGCGCGGGCGGTTCCGGGGGAGGAGAAGACACGCACGTATTCGTCGAGCGCGGCGGGCTCGATCGCGTGGGTGCGCGTGGTCTTCGTGGCGAACAGCCAGGTGAGATAGGCACGCTCGCGCCCCTGCACGAGGATCTCGGGCAGGTCGTTCAACCGATTGAAGGCGAATTGCCAGGCCTTGAGGTTCACCGCTTCGCTCGGGACGCCCGCGGGCGGGAGCGGCGTGACGCCGGGCACGTTGGATTCGGTCAGGACCAGTCGCTTGACCTCGCCCGGATACGCCACCGCGTGGGCGTGGGCGATCCAGGTGCCGACATCGTGCGCCACGATGTCGACGCCGCCGGGGCGGGCGAGCCCGGCCGCCGACAGGAAGCCGTGCAGGTCGCGGGCCGCGGTGTCGAGATCGTAGCCGCCTTGCGGCTTGTCGCTGTCGCCGAAGCCGCGCGGCTCCAGCACGTAGACCTCGCGCCCCGCCTCGACGAGAAGAGGAATGACCTTGCGCCAGGCGATCCAGCTCATCTCCGGCCAGCCGGGGATCAGGACCACCGGCTCACCCGAGCCCGCGGTCACCGTAGTGGACACGGAGGCCGTCGATCCGGACCACGTGGTGGGCGACCTCGCCGAACGGCCCCGCCGCCGTCTGCGGCCAGGCCGGGCTCGCGCCGCAGACGGTGAGCAACAGGACGAGCCAGGCGACGACACGCATCGGCCACTCTCCTCTCGCCCCGTCCTCCGCGGGCGCAATCGTGGGCTCGCCGAGGCCATCCGGTGCGGGCCCGATGGTGCGCGTCCGGGGAGGGTGTGTCAAGCAACGGCGGCGCAGCGGCGGCTCGAAAAAAAGCGCGCCGGGAGAGGCTCGGCGGCCTCTCCCGGCGCGTGACTGCGAGCGGGTCGTGGTGGCGGGCTAGGCCGGCCGCCGCTTCGACGCGTACCAGCCGGCGAGCGTCAGCGAGAAGCCAACCAGCCCGAGCGTCACCGGCTCCGGCGTCGCGGCCAGCGGCGGATCGGGATTCGACGGATCCGTGGGATTCGTAGGTCCGGTCGGGTCGGTGGGATCGGTAGGTCCGGTGGGTCCCTGTACGGTCCCGTCGTCCACCACGCTGAGGCTCGAGAGCGCGTACTTCGCGTTGAAGTCGGCGTCCGCGGCGAGGCCGTCATCCCTCCGGACGAAGAACCCGATCCCGGGCTGGCCGTCCTTCCAGGTGTCGTCGGTGGCGGTGTAGATCGGGACGCCGTTCACCGAGGCGGTGAAGGTGTTTCCGGACGCCTTGGCCGAGATCACGTCGCCGTCCTTGAGCCCGCCCACCTCGTTGTTCGCGCCCCCGGTGTGGTTGACGAACGTGTAGTCACCGAGGTCACCGTTCCAGCGGACCAGCGTCACGTTGCCGCCGGTGTCGAAGCTCATCTCGTAGCCACGCGTCTGGGTCGCGCCGCCCCCCATGCGGAAGAGCAGCTCCACCTCGTGCGTCTGCCCGTCCGCGATGTTCGAGGCGAGATGCACCGTCGCGGTGATCGTCACGTCCGGAGAGAAGCCGGAGAGGGTCGCGTTCGAATCGTTGAACGCGGCCGGGTTCGCGAGGTTGCCTACCTGCGTCCCGAACGCGAGGCCTCCAGCGGTTTGCACGTTCGCCCACAGTGGGCTGATGTGGCTCCAGGCTCCGCTCTCCGAGATCGGATTCTCGTTGGCGGAGAAGTCTGTCGTGTAGATCGGGGCCGCCCAGGCCATCGACGCGCAGGCGAGCAACAGCCCGAGAGTGCCGAGCCATACCATGTGGAATCTCCAGAAACGAGGATTCATCGAGCGAGTTCGCAGAGTGTATGAAGCGTGTCGGATCGTGTCAATTTGTTTTGCGTTCTGAACCGCTTCGAATCACCTCGAATCGCGCTCGCGATGGCCACCGCAGGCGCTCACGACGATGGCGCGCAAAGGATGCGCTCTGATAGAGAACGGCGGAACCCACATCGCTGCAACCTTTGCGTTTCCGAGAGGAGCAAGCGGCGACTCACTGTGGATAGTGTGGGCGTGAAGCCCACGCGCGCTCGATCAGCTCGTTAGCGTCGAGCAGGCCGAGCTGCACCGGTACCGAGGCCTCATCCCAGTGGACGTGCTCGTTGGACAGCTTGCCGTCACGGAAGGTCACGATCGCCACGATCGGGCACTCCACGCGCCGGCCGGTGGGCGCGATCCCGTGCAGCATCCACTCCATCTCGATGGTGTGGGTGAACCGGACGATCGTCTCGTCGACGAGCCGGTCGGTGCCGATGGCCCCGGAGATCGGAACCAGGTCGGTGTCGGGCCGATTCGATGCGCTGTGGCCAGCGGTGGGGCGCCGCCGGACGGGGCGACCCGGAGTCCGGGCAAGGATCCGCAACCGGGCCCCGCCAGGCCGGCCGCGGGCCTCGGCGAGCGGGCTACGAGGTGCTCGGCCGCCTCCCGGAGGACGCCCTCACCGCATCGCGGGCACGTGCGCCTTCAGGAACCGGCGAGCGTGCTCCACCACCTCGTCGATGTGCGCCGGGGAGTCCTTCCACGGGTAGATGGTGACCTCCGAGTTCGGGGCCAGGCTCGCCACCTCCATCGCGACCTTGTAGGGGTGCGCGGGCACGTCGTCGGGCGCGATCAGGAGCGGGGTCTTGATCGAGCGCACGAAGTCGCGCGAGACGGTGAAGACGAAGTCGGCGCGGTTCGTGTACATGCTGGTGAGGAAGGCGTGGACCGTGTCCATGGTCACGTCGGACCGCTTCTCGCAGAGCTGCGGGCCCCAGCCCTTGATGTTGTTCTGGTAGAAGAGGTCCGGGAGCTCGGGCCGGTAGCCGCTCGGCTGCATCATCGCGGCGGCCACGACGCGCTCCGGCGCTCGCCGGATCAGGTTGTGGATCATGGGCCCGCCGATGCAGAAGCCCATCACCAGGAACTCCCGGATGCCCAGGTGGTCCATCAACCCGAGCTGGTCGTCGGTGTAGGCGTCCCAGGGGCGATCGATCTCCAGCGGGCCTCGGGACTGGCCGGGATTCGCATTGCGCAGGTCGGCGCAGATGCAGCGGAAGTCGCCCTGGTACCGCTCCATGGGGTCGAAGGGCGAGGCGGTCTGCCAGGACGAGAGGGCCGAGTTGAGGCCCCCGCCGGGGATGAGGAGCAGGGGGAAGCCGGTGCCGACCTCCCGGTAGTGGATGCGGACGGGGCCTCTCTCGTAGAACGGCATGGCGATTCTCCTCCTCCGCGAGTCGCGGTTGCTCTAACGTATGGGCAGCGCGACAGTAGCCCGGTGGTCGAGGGGTCGTCAATATGCGGAAAGGACGAGCATGGATCACGTCGAGTTCGATCGGGAGCCCCCCCGCAACCTGACCACGCTGGTCATCGCGTTCGGGGGATGGATCGATGCCGGCCGCGCCGCCACCGGCGCCCTGCGTCACCTGGCCCGTGACCTCGGGGCGGAGCGGCTCGCGCGCATCAACCCCGAGGAGTTCTTCGTGTTCACCCAGGAGCGGCCCAAGGTGCGGCTGCGGCCGGACGGGGGCCGCGACATCTTCTGGCCGCGGAGCGAGTTCCAGTCGTGGGAGCCGGGTGATGGCCGGGACGGCCTCCTGCTGTTCCGGGGCCCCGAGCCCCACCAGCGGTGGCAGACGTACGCCAAGGCGTTCGTCGACCTGGCCGAGCGCTGTGGGGTCAAGCGGATCGTCTCGCTGGGTGCGCTCCTGGCGGGCACCCCGCACACCCGGCCGGTGCGGGTCACCGCGCGCTGCACCGATTCGGGCACCCGGGAAGTGCTCGAGGCCTGGGGGATCTATCGCCCGCCGACCTACGAGGGCCCGACCGGCATCTCCACGATCGTCCTGGACGCGGCGGAGCGGCGCGGCATCCAGCACACCGGCTTCATGGGGCAGGCGCCGCACTATCTGCCCGACACCGAGAACCCGGCCGCCATCGAGGCCCTGGTATCCTACGTCGCCCGTCTCCTCAACCTGAGCCCGGACATGTCGCGCTTCGCCGAGGCCAGCCGGGAGTTCCGCGTGCAGTGCGACCAGGCGGTGGCGCGCGACCGCGCGACCCGCGAGCACGTCCGGAAGCTGGAGCAGGAGTACGACGCCAGCGCGAGCGAGGAGCAGGCGCCCCTGCCGGAGGGCGAGCTCGACACCGGCAAGCTCATGCGCGATCTGGAGGATTTTCTGCGCAAGCAGCGGGGCGGCGACGGGGAAGAGACGGCGGATCCGGGCTCGACCGGAACCGCCTAGCGCGGCCGGGCGCAGTGCACGCATCGAAGCCGGCCCCGATCCGGGGCGGAGGATCACCATGAGCACGCCCACGGGTGTCGATCGCCGAGCCTTCCTCAGAGCAGCGGGCGTGGCGGGAGCGGTCCTTGCCGGCCTCGCGCTTCCGGCCCCCCTGGCCTGGGCGGCCGCGCTCACCAAGGCGGAGCGCGATCGGATGACGCCCGACGAGATCCTGCAGCGGATGAAGAGTGGCAACGAGCGCTTCCGCCGCGGTGAGAAGACGACGCAGGACTACCTGGCCCAGCAGCGGGCCAGCGCGAAGGGCCAGTACCCGGCCGCGGTGCTCCTGAGCTGCATCGACTCGCGGGCGCCGGCCGAGACCATCATGGACCTCGGGATCGGCGATGTGTTCAACACGCGCGTGGCCGGCAACGTCGCCAACGAGGACATCCTCGGCAGCATGGAGTTCGCCTGCCAGGTGGCCGGCGCGAAGGTGGTCCTGGTCATGGGGCACACCGCCTGCGGGGCGATCAAGGGCGCCATCGACCAGGTGCAGCTCGGCAACCTGACCGGCCTCCTGGCCAAGATCCGGCCCGCGGTGGACGCGACCGCCTACACGGGCGAGCGCACCGCCAAGAACTACGACTTCGTCGACGCGGTGGCCCGGAAGAACGTCGAGCTCACCCTGGCCGACATCCGCCGGCGCAGTCCGACCATCGCGGGGCTCGAGGGCAAGGGCACGATCAAGCTGGCGGGGGCCATGTACAACCTGGAGTCGGCGGTGGTCGATTTCCTGCCCACCGCTCCCGCCCGCTAGGCGCCGGTCCGCGGCCGCCAACCGGCCGCGCCGCGGCGGGGCGTCGTCGCCTCGCCATCCCCCGGCGCCGGGCGTATAGTCCGCTTGCGGGCCGGAGCGCGGCCCGCGCCACCCGCGAACGACCCCCGAATACAACCCGAACACAAGAGGAGGAGCCGATGAATCTGAAGGGCAAGCGTATCGCGATCCTGGCCGAGAATCTCTACCAGGAGATGGAGCTGTGGGTCCCGTACTACCGGATGAAGGAGGAGGGGGCCGAGGTCAAGGTGGTGGGGGCCGGCGGCGCCAGGTCCTACGCCTCGAAGCACGGCTATCCGGTGACGGTGGACGTCCAGGCCGACACCGTGACCGCGGTGGAGTTCGACGCGATCATCGTGCCGGGCGGCTACGCGCCGGACATGATGCGCCGGCACGAGGCGATGGTGAAGCTGGTGCGGGACGCGGCGCAGCAGGGCAAGGTCGTCGCGGCCATCTGCCACGCGGGATGGATGCTGGCCAGCGCCGGCGTCGTGAGGGGCAAGAAGGTCACGTCCTTCTTCTCCATCAAGGACGACATGACGAACGCGGGCGGCCAGTGGTCGGACAGCGAGGTGGTGGTGGACGGCAACCTGATCACGTCGCGGAAGCCGGACGACCTGCCCGCGTTCTGCCGCGAGATCGTCCGCGCGCTCGCCAAGACGTCCTAGCGCTCCCGCCGGACCGTGCCCCTCACCCGGCGCGGGCGCGCCGGGTGAGGGGTGACCGCGGGCGCCGCCTCAGCGGGACAGCTTCTCCGCCCGTACGCCGATGAGGCGCAGCTTGCGGAGCCGGGGGTTCTCGCGCGCGTCGAGGAAAGGCAGCAAGAGGTCCAGCGCCGCCGCCCACAGGCCTTCTTCGCTCGTCCAGGCCTCGCGGGCGGTTCGCGAGCGGGCGAAGGTCATGAAGTTCTCGAAGCGCACGGTCACGGTCACCGTCTTGAAAGCGCGGAAGTGGTGGGCCTCGAGCCGGGTCCACACCGTGTGGGCGAGCGCCTGGGCACGCTCCAGCACGAACGGCGCGTCCAGGGTGTCGACCTCGAAGGTCTCCTGCTCGCCGACGGACTTGCGCTCCCGGTCGTTCGACACCGCGCTCTCGGAGAGGCCGCGCGCCTTGTCGAAGAGGTCCTCACCTCCGCGCCCGAGCCAGTCCGCGAGCTGCGACCGCTCGATCGCACGGAGGTCGGCGACGGTCCGGATGTCACGCTCGTGCAGGAACCGCTCGGTCTTGGGACCGATCCCGGGAATGACCCGGATCGGCAACGGGTCGAGAAACGACTGGACCTCTTCCGGCCGCACGACCGTGAGGCCGTCCGGCTTCTGGAAATCGGACGCGATCTTGGCCACGAGCTTGTTGGGGCCGACGCCCACCGAGGCGGTCAACCCCTCCCGGCCGACGATCTCCGCCTTGAGCCGGCCGGCGCGCTCGATCGCGGCCTCGAAGCTGCCGAGCGACGAGAGCTCGAGGTAGGCCTCGTCGACGCTGGTCTTCTGGAAGGCGTCGCCGGCGGCCGCGAGGATCGCCATGATCCGCTCCGAGACTTCCCGGTAGAGCGCGTGATCGTCACGGACGAAGATCGTCTCCGGCTCGCCCCGGCGGCGCGCCGCCTCCGCCAGGCGCCAGGCGCGCGTGATCGGCAAGGCGGACCGGATGCCGTAGCGTCGGGCCGCGTAGCTCGCCGCGGTCACGACGCCGCGGCCCCGGCCGTCCCTGGGATCGGCTCCGACGACCAGCGGCCGATCGCGGAGCGCGGGATTCCGCTGTGCCTCCACCGAGGCGTAGAACGCGTCCATGTCCACGTGAGCGACGATCCTCATCGGGCCTCCCGGAGAAGAAAATAGCAGCATTCCGCAGGCGGGGCAGCCACCGCGGGAACCCGCCGGTGTTCCTGGGCCTCTGAGGGGGCGAGGGCTCGTCGATGACCCACGTGCTGAGGAAGCTGGTGCTCGCCGTCGGGCTCGCGGTCGCTCTCGCCGATGGGGCCGAGGCCGAGACCGGTGGTGCCACGGCCGAAGGCGACCTGCGCGTGCGGTGGAGCGACACCGCGATGGCGGATGGGTGGCGGTCCGTCTGCGGTGACGTGTGGAACGAGGGGCAAGTGCCGGCCCGGGGCATCGTCAATCCGGGTCGTGGGCCTGGAGAGCGCGGGCCGGACCGTCAGCAGTCGGGATCACTACCTGCTGTCCGCGGTCCGGCGGGCAGCCGTGCCCCGGCTCGATCGCTCGCCGCGTCAGCGCGACGACGTGGCCCTGGCCGCGCTCCGGTCGAAGAACACCAGGCGTGGGGCGACGCACCGGTCCTCGATGTGAACGATCGCATACGAGTAGCGGGCCTGGGTCCGCTTGTCGGTGGGCGATCCCGGGTTCACGAGCCAGCGTCCCTCGCGTCGCTGGCACACCGGCTGATGGCTGTGGCCGAAGCAGATGACGTCCACCGGCTCGTCCGCGAATGCGGCCACGCTGCGGCCGATCGTGGTGCCGCGCGCCCCGTCGCCGTGCACCAGGCCGATGCGCACCCCGCCTACCGTGAGCACCTTGCGCCGCCCGAACCGCCGCACGAGAGCCGGCGGGTCGTTGTTCCCGGCGACCGCCTCGAGCGGCGCCACCTCCTCCAGGAGCCGGGGTATGTCCGGGCCCGTGAAGTCCCCGAGATGCAGGACGAGCTCCACGCGCGCCCGGCCGAGCCCGCGCAGGAGCTCCGGCGGCAGCCGGTCTCCGAAGCGTGGCAGGTGCGTGTCGGACACTACCCCGATCTTCACGCCGGATCGCGAACGGCCGCGGCCGTCCGGCGCCTCAGAGGCGCGTGACGTTCGCGGCCACGCACACCCAGCGGCCGCCGCGCCGGGCCCACACGTCGGTGTAGCGGCCCGCGCCCGGCTGCCCGTCCGCCTTCACGTAGGTGGTCCGGGCGTGGATCAGGGCCACGTCGCCCAGCTCGCGGATCAGCACGTCCTCGATGTCGAGGCCCTTCACCGTCGAGCCGCGGCCGATCTGGGCGAGGAAGCCCGCCCGGTCCAGCAGCGAGCAGTCGGGATTGCTGTTGACGAAGTCCTCGGATAGGTTCGCGTCGAAC
>Ga0207643_10000208_pt1 | contig 40933 bp, 43 predicted proteins | sample KBSMisM62_FD_184313 | JGI IMG/M metagenome (GOLD analysis project Ga0207643, IMG submission 184313) | Miscanthus rhizosphere microbial communities from Kellogg Biological Station, Michigan, USA - KBS Miscanthus M6-2 (SPAdes) (version 2) | ecosystem: Host-associated > Plants > Roots >... | reverse complement strand
GCCAGACGATCGTGTCGCCTTTCGTATGGCCGCGCCCGACCTGCATCAGCTTCACTTCGAGCTTGCCGAGCCACAGCGTCATTTCGCCGCGGAACGTGATCGTCGGCCACGTCAGCCCCGGCACGCTCTCGACGGCGCGAAACAGCCGCGGAAAGCGCTCGATCTCGCTCTGCATGTCCTGTGCGCCGCGCTCGACGATCAGGTCGAACGTATCCTGACTCGCGACGATCTCTCGCGGTGCATAGCCCGATGCACCGAGGACGCGCACCGCGTGATAGTGCGTCAGCACGACGTAATCGACCGGCTTGTCGGTGACGCCGCGAATGCGCCGCAGCACGTCCTGCGCCATCACCGGCGTCGCCTGGGTGTCCGCGACGAGCACGGCGTTGTCGCCTACGACGATCCCCGTGTTCGGGTCGCCTTCGGCCGTGTACGCGTACGCGTGGTCGGACAGGCGATCGAAGCTGACGGTCTTTTCCTGGATGTCCGCCTGGGACGCGAATGCCTTGCTCATGTCGACTCCGCGGTCGGGGCGCAGCACTCGGCGCGCGCCAATTCGTTATTATGCGTTACTCACCTGTCCGCCCTCCGAAAGCCACACGCCATGCCGGAACATCTACTCCTCGAGACGCGCGATCGCGTCGGAATCCTCAGGATCAACAGGCCACAGCGGCTCAACGCGCTGAACGACCAGCTGGCGCGCGAGATCTGCGATGCGCTGTTCGCCAACGACGCGAACGACGCCATCGGCTGCTCGGTCATCATGGGCAGCGACAAGGCGTTCGCCGCGGGCGCCGACATCGGCGCGATGGCCGACTGGAACTACGCGAAGGTCTACGGCGACGACTACATCACGAAGGACTGGGAAGGCATCCGGCGCGTCCGCAAGCCGGTGATCGCCGCCGTCGCCGGCTACGCGCTCGGTGGTGGCTGCGAGCTCGCGATGGCGTGCGACATCATCATCGCCGCGGACACGGCCAAGTTCGGTCAACCCGAAATCACGATCGGCACGATTCCGGGCTTCGGCGGCACGCAGCGGCTGCCGCGCGCCGTTGGCAAGGCAAAGGCGATGGAGTGGTGCCTGACGGGGCGGATGATCGATGCGCGCGAAGCGGAAGCGAGCGGGCTCGTTGCACGCGTCGTTTCCGCCGCCGACCTCGAGCAGGACGCGATTGCCACCGCGGCGAAGATCGCGTCGTTCTCGTTGCCCGTCGTGCTGAAGATCAAGGAATCGATCAACCGCGCGTACGAATCATCGCTGACCGACGGGCTGGCGTTCGAGCGGCGCGAGTTTCACGCGACGTTCGCGCTCGACGACCAGAAGGAAGGCATGCGCGCCTTCGTCGAGAAGCGCAAGCCGCAATTTCGCCACCGCTAGCGCAGCCCGCATTCGCGCACAGGGCGACGAGTCGTTCGTGACGATCGACGCGCAACGGATCTACGATCGCTGTCAGGCGCTGGCAGCGCATTCGGAGCAGCACGACGGCCTGACGCGCGTATTCCTGTCGCCCGAGCAGCGAGCGGTGAACGCACTGGTGCTGGGCTGGATGCGCGACGCCGGTATGACGGCGCGCCTGGATGCGATCGGCAACTGCGTGGGGCGTTACGAAGGGACGGTCGCCGATGCGCCGTGCCTGATGCTCGGCTCGCATCTCGATACCGTGCGCGACGCCGGCAAGTACGACGGCATGCTCGGCGTCGTTGCGGCAATCGAGTGCGTCGCGGCGCTCGATCGCGAGGGCACGCGCCTTCCTTTCGCCGTTGAGGTCGTTGGGTTCGCCGACGAGGAGGGTGTGCGCTTTGGCGCGACGCTGCTCGGCAGCCGCGCCGTCGCCGGAACGTTCGATGCGAAGGCCCTCGATGCCGTCGATGCAAACGGAATGTCGATGCGCGACGCGCTCGCGGGCTCCGGGTTGGATGCCGGTCGGATCGCCGACGCCGCGCGCCGGGCCGGCGACGTGCTCGCGTATGCGGAATTGCACATCGAGCAGGGACCGGTGCTCGAATCGCTCGGCGCTTCCGTTGGTGTGGTCACGGCGATCAACGGCGGCAACCGTTTCGTCGTCGACATCGGCGGCATGGCCGGCCACGCGGGGACTGTGCCGATGCGACTGCGGCGTGATGCGCTGGCGGCGGCCGCCGAGTGCGTGCTCGCGATCGAGGCGGCCGCGCAGGCGCGCAGCGATGTCGTCGCGACCGTCGGCAAGCTCGAGGCGGCGCCCGGCGCCGTCAACGTCATCCCCGGCCATGTGCGTTTCACGCTCGACGTCCGCGCACCGACCGACGTGGCGCGCATCGAGGCCGCGAAGTCGATTCGAGAAGCGTGCGAGGCCATTGCGCGCCGGCGCGGCGTCACGTGGTCGATCGAGCCGCTGTGGGAAGCGAGCACCGCGGCCTGCGAGTCCGCGCTGCAGCGCCAGTTTGCAGCGGCTGTCGAAGGCGAGGGCTTGCCGGTCCACGTGTTGCCGTCGGGGGCGGGCCACGACGGCATGGCGATCATCTCGATTGCGCCGATCGGCATGTTGTTCATCCGCTGCAAGCATGGCATCAGCCACAATCCGGCCGAGGCGGTCGATGTCGCCGACGTTGATGACGGCGCGCGTGTATTGCTGCGGTTCATCCGGAACTTCGTGCCGCCGTCGGGCGGCGCGTCGGTGATGCGTTGAACGCTGCGGCCACCGTTCGCGAATGGCTCGCTGCGCATCGCGACGACGCGCAGGCGTTTCTCGCTGCACTCGTTCGCCAGCCCTCGGACAATCCGCCCGGAGATTGCGCGGCTCACGCGGCGCTGGCGGCCACGCTGCTCGAATCGATGGGTTTCGTCGTCGAGCGTCACGCAGTGCCCGCCGGCGAAGTTTCCGAGCACGGCATGGTGTCGTGCACGAACCTGATCGTTCGCAGCCGCTTCGGTTCGGGGCGCGGGCCGACGGTCGCGCTGAATGCGCACGGCGACGTCGTGCCACCTGGTGAGCACTGGACGACGGATCCTTACGGCGCGGAAGTGCGCGACGGCATCATGTATGGGCGCGGCGTCGCCGTGTCCAAATCCGATTTCGCGACGTACGCCTTCGCGCTTCGTGCATTGCTCGCCGCGGCGGCGGCCGGTGCGGCGCTTGACGGAACGATCGAGCTCCATTTCACGTACGACGAGGAAGCGGGTGGCGCGATCGGTCCGGCGTGGCTTATCGCCCACGCACTGACGAAGCCCGATTTCGCGATCAGCGCGGGATTTTCCTACGCGATCACGACCGCGCACAACGGTTGCCTGCATCTCGAGGTCGAGGTGCTCGGCGTGTCGGGCCATGCCGCGGAGCCCGCGCGTGGTGTCGATGCGCTCGAAGCGGCGAACGCCATCCTCACCGGCCTGTACGCGCTGCGCCAGACGTACACGGCGATAACGTCGCAGGTGAGTGGCATCACGCATCCAACGCTCGTCGTCGGCTTGATCGAAGGCGGCATCAACACGAACGTCGTGCCTGACAAGGTCACGTTTCGACTCGACCGGCGCATCATCCCGGAAGAGGACCCGCGTGCCGTCGAAGCGCAGTTGCGCGCCGAGATCGAGGCGCTCGCACGGCACTGGCCGCAGGCGAAGGTCAGCGTGCGCCGCGTGCTGCTCGCCACGCCGTTCGTGCCCATCGCCGGTCAGCAGACCCTCGTCTCGGCGATCGCGCGCCGCGGCCAGGAAGTGTTCGGATTTGCGTTGCCGTCGCAGGGGGTTCCGATCTACACCGACGCGCGTCACTACACGGCGGCCGGCATCCCGACGGTGCTCTACGGCGCCGGTCCACGCACGCTCGCCGAAGCGAACGGCCACCGGGCGGACGAGCGGCTTCGACTCGACGATCTGCATCGGGCGACCGAAGTGGTTGCGCTCGCGCTCGCCGATCTTCTCGCGCCGCCGGCTGTCGACGCGTCGCTGCGATCGGCGTGACCGGAGACGGCCGCACGGACCTGCGCAAGCTCGTCTGCGCGCTCGGCGTTGCGCAGATCGTTTCATGGGGAACGCTGTTCTACTCGATCGCCGTGCTGGGACCGCCGATGGCGCGCGCACTCGACATTGGCGACGTGGCGCTCTACGGCAGCTTTACCGCAGGGTTGTTCCTGTCCGGCATCGCGTCGCCGTGGGTCGGCCGCCGCATCGATCGCGGCGACAGCCGTTTCGTGCTGGCGGGCGGTTCGCTGCTGGGCGCCGTTGCGTGTGCGCTGCTCGCCTGTTCGGTGAACGGCGCGATGATGCTCGCCGGCTGGCTTGCAGCCGGTATTGCGATGGCCGGCTGCCTCTACGATCCGGCGTTCTCGACGCTGTATCGCGTGGCGGGGTCGTCGTACCGCAATTCCGTGACGGCGTTGACGCTGTTCGGCGGATTCGCGAGCACGGTCTTCTGGCCGCTGTCGCAATACCTGCTCGAGCAGCGGGGCTGGCGCTTCGCATTCGGCGTGCATGCGGTATTGAACGCGTGCGTGTGCCTGCCGCTGCATCTGGTGTTCATTCGATCGGCGCTGCCGGCGCGCGACGTGCCGCCGGCGAGCCGCGACAGGGCGCGCGCTGATGCGACGCCAGGTGCGTTCTTCTGGCTCGCGACAGCATTCTCGCTCGCTGCGTTCCTCGCGGCGGCGATATCGGCGCATCTCGTCGTCCTGCTCGCCGCCGGCGGGCTCGCCGCGCGCGATGCGGTGATCGTCGGCGCGCTGATCGGTCCGATGCAGGTCGCCGGGCGCGCGATGGAATTCGCGTTCGCGCATCGGTTCACGCCGCTCGCCGTCGGGACGTTCGCGTTCGCGCTGTTCGCGACGGCGTTGATGCTGCTGTCGTTCGTCCATGGCGTCTGGCTGTTTGCGCTCGCGTTCGCGTTGCTGTACGGCTGGGCAAACGGGCTGATGACGATCGTCCGCGGCACGGTGCCTGGCGTGCTGTTCGGATCGCGCGAATTCGGCACCTTGCTCGGGCGCCTCGCGCAACCGCAGTTCATCCTGAAGGCCCTTGCGCCCGTCGCCGTGACGCTGCTGTTTGCCGCCGACGAGTCGCACCGCGTTGCGCTCGCGGCACTTGCATCGGGCGCGATTCTGGCGCTGGCTGCGTATCGGATGGCGATCCGAAAGGGTTGAACAAACCCGCGCGACGGCGGTCCGTAAGGACATCGGCGTCGTGGCACTTCAGATCGGGCTTCATCGCCCGTTCGCTGGCAAGCGTGTCCGGCGCTTCCGCTCGATCTCTCGGAGACTTCATGCAGCGTTCAACATTGCGCATCGACCCCCGTTTTCGCACGCCGGCGCCGCGAGCTTTCGATCTGGATGCCGATGTCGTCGATCGTCGCTTGACGGACCCCGCGGCGGAACGGCGGGCGCTTGTTACCGGATTGCTCGCTACGCCGGCAACGATCGCACCGAAATACTTTTACGACGCGATCGGATGCGCGCTGTTTTGCAAGATTTGCAATCTGCCCGAGTACTACCCGACGCGCACGGAAGCGCGCATATTCGATCGCGAGCGTGAGGCGATCGTCGCGGCGATCGGTACAGGCAAGCAACTCATCGATCTGGGCGCAGGCGATTGCGCGAAGGCCGCGGTGTGGCTCCCATGGCTGCAGCCCTCTACCTACGTCGCCGTTGACATCGCCGCCGACGCGCTCGAGCAGGCCTTGCCGAAGCTCGCGCTCGCATATCCGGAAATCGACATCCGCGGGGTGCTTGTCGATTTCACACGCGGGCTCGACCTCGACCTCGACGTTGCCGACGGTCCCACGACGTTCTTCTATCCCGGTTCGTCGATCGGCAATTTCACGCCTGCAGACGCGCTGGAATTCCTGAATGGCATCACGCGGCATTGCGCCGCCGACGGCGGACTGCTGATCGGCGTCGATACCAAGAAGGATCCGGCGCGATTGCGCGCGGCTTACGACGACGCGGCGGGTGTCACGGCGGCCTTCAACCGCAACGTGCTGGTGCACGTGAACCGGCTTCTCGGCACGCGCTTTCGCCCGGATGGATTCAAGCATGTCGCGCTGTACAACGAAGCGCTGTCGCGCGTGGAGATGCACCTCGAGGCAATCGACGCGCAAACGGTGACGATCGACGGCATTGGCAGGATCTTTCGCGCCGGCGAACGGATCCATACCGAGAGTTCGTACAAGTACGCGCCCGCCGAGTTCGTCGCGATGCTCCAGCGCGCCGGGTTCGCGAACGTGCGCGTCTGGCAGGACGACGCACGCGACTTCGCCGTGTGCTACGCGACCACCCACAGCGCCGGCTGACCGGGGCGCGCCTTTTTTCCGCTTTCGCATCGCTAACCGCGCGCAGCGGCCCGTTGAGCCCGTTCAGGACCGCGTATCGGCTGCCCGGTGGCATGCGCGTTTAGCTATGCTAATGTCATAACTCGCGCAACAGCAACCGAGGTTTCGATGCAAGCATGTATCCTTCGAATCGTCCTCGCCGTCCTCGCAGTCGTCGCGACGATTCCCGTCGTTTCAGCCCAGCAGTGTCCGGCGACGGTACCGGTGGAGGGTGCAACTCCCCCTGCGCCGCTGCCGCTGTTCCCTTCCGACAACTGGTGGAACGCCGACATCTCGGCAGCACCTGTCGACGGCGGCTCGGCCAGTTACATCGCGTTCATCAACAACGGCGGCACGCGGCGGCTGCATCCTGATTTCGGTGGCGAGGCATCGCCTGGCAGCGTCGACGTGTACGGAATGCCGTACGCCATCGTCAACGGGTCGCAGCCGAAGCAGGCAGTGACGTTCGACTACTGGGACGAGAGCGACGGCGTCGACATGGCCACTGGCCAGGGCATTCCGTTCTACCCGATTCCGTCCCAAGCCGCGACACAGCAGCACTGGGTCGAGGGTGGCGCTGCGGGCAACATCGACCAGCGGACGCAGGGCGATCGCCACCTGTTCGTCATCGATTGCACGAACCGCTATCTGTACGAGCTCTACAACGTCTACTTCAATTCGTCGCAGGCGAAATGGTATGCGGGATCGGGCGCGTTTTTCGACCTGAACGCCAACAATCGGCGGCCTGACGGATGGACGTCGGCGGATGCTGCCGGGCTTGCGATCTTCCCCGGTCTCGTCCGCTACGACGAGGCGTGGAACGGCGCGATCGCCGACATCGGTCACGCGTTTCGTGTCACCGTCCGTGCAACCAACGGCTACGTCTACCCCGCGTCGCATCGCGCCGGATCGACGGCTGGAGCGCCGCCGATGGGCGCGCGGTTGCGACTGAAGACCAGCGTCAACGGCCTCGACCCGGCGTTGCGCACCAGCGATCCGAACGTGCGCAAGATCTTTCGCGCGATGCAGAAGTACGGCCTGATCGTCGCCGACAACGGCAGCGACATGTACATCAGCGGCACGTTCGACACGCGCTGGAACAACGACGTCCTCAACCCCGCGTTCTCGACGCTGAGCGCGAGCGACTTCGATGTCGTGCAGCTTGGATGGAAACCCACTGCGGCAGGCGTTGCCGTTGCAGCCGTCTCGGCAAGTCCGTCATCGGTCGTTGGCGGCGGTGGCGCGACGGGCACGGTTTCGCTGTCCGCGTCAGCACCGGCAGGCGGCGCGTCGGTCCTGTTATCGAGCGCAAGCGGCGCCGTGACGGTACCGGCTGCCGTCACCGTTGCGCAGGGAATGACATCGGCGACGTTCGGCATCGCGACGTCCGCCGTGACGATGCCGACGTCGACGACGATTTCCGCGTCCTACGGCGGCGTCACCAAGGCGACGACGTTCACGGTGACGCCGGCGAGCGCACCTGCACTCGCCAGCGTGGCGCTGACGAGCACGAGCATCGTCGGCGGCACATCGACGACCGGACGCGCAACGCTGACGGCGCCGGCAGGCAGCGGCGGTGCGGTGGTGACGCTGCGCAGCTCGAATCCGACGCTGGTCGGCGTTCCCGCGAGCGTCGTCGTGCCGGCCGGCGCGACATCGGCGACGTTCACCGTGACGACGACGGTGACGAAGCGCAACGCCACCGCGGCGGTGTACGCGACTTACGCCAGTGTGACGAAGACGGCCTCGCTGACGGTTAAACGCAAGTAGTCGGTGCGCGCGCGGCGCCGCACTCAGCGTATGTCGCGCGCGAGTCGCACGCCGCTCCACTGCCAGCGCGCGTCGGGGGGAAAGAAATTTCGGTACGTGAGCCGTGAATGCCCCGGCGCGGTGGCAACCGAAGCGCCGCGCAGCACGTACTGATTGCACATGAACTTGCCGTTGTACTCGCCGATCGCCCCGGTGGCCGGACGAAAACCGGGATAGGGCGCGTAGCTTGACGACGTCCACTCCCATACGCTGCCGGCGCCGATGTCCGAGCGGACGCCGCTGACTGTGCGGGGAGCTAGAAGCGCATCGGACGAATATGGCCTAGCGTGCGCCGAAGGTCCGTCCGCCGGTTGGGCTTCCGCGCGTCCCCCGACGACCTCCCATTCGAATTCGGTGGGCAGCCGCGCATCGGCCCAACGCGCGTACGCGTCGGCTTCGAAGAAGCTGATGTGGCAGACCGGCGCGTGCGGATCGAGATCGCGGAATCCGCGCGCTCCGAACGCTCGCCAGCGACCCTCGTCGCATCGCCAATAGAGCGGCGCCGTCCACCCGCGTACGTTGACGGCATCCCAGCCGAGCGAAAGCCACAGTTCGGGTCGCCGATAGCCGCCGTCGTCGATGAATGCCTGGTATTCGCCGTTGGTCACCGGCCGCGCGGCAAGCTCGAAGCGCTCCAGCCATACACGGTGACGCGGACCCTCGTTATCGAACGCAAACCCGTCGCCCGCATGACCGATGTGCGCGATGCCCGCCGGGCAATCGATCCAGCGCAGCGGCATTGCATCGCGCGGCGCGTCGTCGCCCGCGAAGCTGGCCGGATGGGCGGGATTGTGCGAGAACAGGTGTGTCAGATCGGTGACGATCAGTTCCTGGTGCTGCTCCTCGTGGTTGAGGCCGAGCTCGATCAATGCGGCGAGTGTCGCATCGTCGCGCGCGTCGTCGCAGCACGCGCGCATTGCGTCATCCACATGATGGCGGTAGGCGAGGACTTCGTCGCGCGACGGTCGAGAGATCAAACCGCGTTCGGCGCGCGGATGCTGGTCGCCGATTCCGTTGTAGTACGAATTGAACAACACCCTGAACGCCGGATCGAACGGCCGGTAACGCGGATTGCGTGGTGCCACGACGAACGTCTCGAAGAACCACGTCGTATGCGCGAGATGCCATTTGACGGGGCTGGCATCGGGCATCGATTGCAGCGCGCAATCCTCCGCCGACAGCGAGGCCGTCAGCGCGACGGTGCGCGCGCGGACGTCGCGGTAGCGTTCGGACCAAGGCGACAGGGCGTGCCGGATTCGAGTTGCTGGGTGAGTCATCAAATTCCCGTTTACGTGACGTTGACGTGCGCGCGACCACCGACAAAACGACCGATCGGCGCTGCGGCGGCGAAGCCTTCGCGCCTGAAGACGTCGAGAACGGCCGTGACCGTTTCAGGCGCGCAGGCGACGAGCAGGCCGCCCGAGGTTTGAGGGTCGGTCAGCAGGGCGCGTTCCCCGTTTTCGATCGCTCCTCCCAGCGTGACCTCCTTGCCGTAGCCGTCCCAGTTCCGGCCCGACGCGCCCGTGACGAAGCCGCCGCGCGCGAGATCCAGCACGCCGGGATGCAGCGGCAACCGCGGGAATTCGATGTCGGCGCCGAGATTGGCTCCCCGGCACATTTCGAGCAGGTGTCCAACGAGGCCAAAGCCGGTGACATCGGTCAACGCGTGCACGCCGGGCATCGCGGCCAGCGCCATGCCCGGCGTATTGAGTTGCGTCGCGCTGTAGAGCATCGCACGATAGGCATCGTCGGCGAGCGCGCCTCGCTTCAGCGCCGCGCTGTAGATGCCGATGCCAAGCGGCTTGCCGAGAATGATGACGTCGCCGTCGCGCGCGTCCGCATTGCGCTTCAGCCGCTCGGGATCGACCACGCCGATCGCGACGAGGCCGTAGATCGGTTCGACGGTGTCGATCGTGTGGCCGCCGGCCACGGGAATACCGGCTTTGGCGCAGATCGACTGCCCGCCATCCAGGATGCGCCGGATCGCCTCGAGTGGCAGCGTCGCGACCGGCATGCCGACGATGGCCAGCGCAAAGAGCGGCGTACCTCCCATCGCATAGACGTCGGACAGTGCGTTCGCAGCGGCAATTGCCCCGAAGTCGAACGGGTCGTCGACGACCGGCGTGAAGAAGTCGGTTGTCGCGACGATCGCCTGGCGGTCGTTGAGTCGATAGACGGCGGCATCGTCCGACGTCTCGATGCCGACCAGCAGCGTGTCGGGAACCGGCAAATGCGGCGCGTTGTCCAGGATCTGGCGGAGCACGCCGGGTGCGATCTTGCAGCCGCAGCCACCGCCGTGCGAAAACTGCGTCAGCCGGATCGGTGGATGCTCGGGTGCATTCATGCAGGGATTGGGACGCTCGCCGACGGGTGGCGACGGTGACGCGCCAAACGGCATTCTAGCGTAGCGGAGCGCCGCACCACGTGCGTCGGCGAACGGCGACTGTTGCAAAAAATCGACCTGTTTCAACTGGTTGCATTCGCGGCGCTTTTCTTGCTCCTCCGGCTGGCGTAGCATCATGCGGCGGTAGCGGTCCCCGTCGCCCGGTCGTTGCGATCGGACGGGAAAAAACCAGAACCGACCGCGTCGAGCAGTCACGAGGAGACGGATTGAAACCGACGGACATCGTACATCCCGACTATTTCCACAAAGTCGTCGATTGTCAGTGGGCATGTCCGGCCCACACACCGGTTCCCGAGTACATCCGCCTGATCGCCGCAGGGCGCTATGGCGACGCGTACCTCGTCAACTGGAAATCGAACGTATTCCCGGGAATTCTCGGACGCACGTGCGATCGACCGTGCGAGCCCGCGTGCCGTCGCGTCCGTGTCGAGGAAGGCTCGCCCGAGCACCGGAAAGTCGAGGCAAAGCCCGAGCCGGTCGCGATCTGCCGGTTGAAGCGCGTTGCGGCCGACTACAAGGAAGACATCAGGCCACGGCTGCCGAAGCCGCCGCGCGCGACGAACGGCAAGCGCATCGCACTCGTGGGCGCCGGTCCCGCATCACTGACCGTCGCGCGCGATCTCGCGCCGCTCGGCTACGAATGCGTCGTTTTCGACGGCGACCCGCAGGCCGGCGGCATGATGCGCACGCAGATCCCCAAGTTCCGGCTCCCCGATCGCGTCATCGACGAGGAAGTGGGTTACATCCTCGACGGCGGCATCGAGTTCCGCGGTGGCGCCCGCATCGATTCGTTGGCGAAGCTGATCGCGCCCGATGCAACGGAAAAGTGGGACGCGGTATTCATCGGCAGCGGCGCGCCGCGCGGCCGTGACCTGGACATCCCCGGGCGCGCCGAGGCTGCGGCCAATATCCATATCGGCATCGACTGGCTGTCGTCGGTGTCGTTCGGCCACACGACGCGGATCGGCAAGCGCGTCGTCGTGCTCGGCGGCGGCAACACGGCGATGGATTGCTGCCGCAGCTCCCGGCGGCTCGGCGGAGCCGACGTGCAGGTCGTCGTGCGCTCCGGGTTCGACGAAATGAAGGCGTCTCCGTGGGAAAAGGAAGACGCGATGCACGAGGGAATACCGATCCACAATTACCTCGTTCCCGTCGAGTTCACGCGCGAGCGCGGGCGGTTGACCGGCGTGGTGTTCGAGAAGGTTGCAGCGCAGCGCGACGCGCGCGGCCGGCGCGAGTTGCTGCCCACCGGCGAGCCGCACGTGCACATTCCCTGCGACGACGTTCTCGTCGCGATCGGCCAGGAAAATGCGTTTCCGTGGATCGAGCGCGATATTGGGGTGGCGTTCGATGATTCGGGCATGCCGATCGTCGACCGGACGACGATGGCATCCACCCGGCCCGGCATCTACTTCGGCGGCGATTCCGCGTTCGGGCCGAAGAACATCATCTGGGCCGTCGCTCACGGCCACGACGCGGCGATTTCGATCGACCTCCATTGCCGCGGCGAGGCGCTGACGAAGCGGCCGGCGCCGCACGTGAACCTGCTGTCGCAGAAGATGGGCATTCACGAGTGGAGCTACGACAACGGCATCCACGGCGATCGCCGCTATCGCGTGCCGCTGAAGGACACGGTCATTGCGCTGAAGGACATCCGCACGGAAGTCGAGCTCGGGTTCGATCCGAAGCTTGCGTACGCGGAAGCGCAACGCTGTCTCAATTGCGACGTGCAGACGGTGTTCGCCGACAAGCTGTGCATCGAGTGCGATGCGTGCGTCGACATCTGCCCGATGGACTGCATCACGTTCACCGAGAACGGCGACGAATCCGACCTTCGTCAGCGGCTGATGGCGCCTGCGCTGAACGTCGAGCAGTCGCTGTATGTCTCGGTGCCGGTGAAGACGGGCCGCATCATGGCCAAGGACGAGGATGTTTGCCTGCACTGCGGGCTGTGCGCCGAGCGCTGCCCGACCGGTGCGTGGGACATGCAGAAATTCCTGCTCGACATGGCGCAGGCGGACGATCGCGCGCATGTCGGGACCTCGCCGCCGCAGCCGGCCGAAGTCGGCATGGCGGCCGATTGATGAACATTCCCAACACGCTCGCTGCGCTCGCTGCCCCCGAGGGGGCTGGTCAGTCGCTCGGGGCGGCCCTGCGCGATTGATGGACATCCGCCCACGCTCGCTGCAGTCACTGCCCCCGAGGGGGCTGATCAGTCGCTCGGGGCCCTGCGCGACTGATGGTGCGATGGATAAGGTACGATGGACAACCGTGTGAATTCCCTTGTTCGCGTCAACGACTTCGTCGTCAAGTTCGCGAACGTCAACGGCTCGGGCTCGGCGTCGGCAAACGGCCTCTTCGCGCGGGCAGTCCTGCGGATGGGTGTCCCGGTGGCGGCGCGCAACATCTTTCCGTCGAACATCCAGGGCCTGCCGACGTGGTACGAGGTGCGCATCGTCGAAGCGGGATGGCGGGGACGCCGCGGCGGCGTGGACCTGATGGTCGCGATGAATCCGCAGACGTGGGACAAGGACGTCGCCGAGATCGAGGCGGGCGGGTACCTGTTCTACGACTCGACGAAGCCGCTGCCGCCTTCGAAGTTCCGCGACGACGTCATAGCACTCGGCGTACCGCTGACGGCGATCTGCAACGAGACCTACAGCGACGTTCGCCAGCGGCAGTTGTTCAAGAACATCGTCTATCTGGGTTCGTTGTCGGCGCTGCTGGACCTCGATCCCCAAGAGATCGAGCGCCTCTTCGCCGAGCAGTACCGCGGCAAGGAAGCGCTCCTCGAATCGAACCGCAAGGCACTGCAGCTCGGACGTGATTACGCGCTGGCGAACTTCGAGTGTCCGATCGGCCTGTCCATCGCGCGGCGCGACGCCGTGGGCGAGCGGATCTTCATCGACGGCAATTCGGCGGCGGCGCTCGGCGCCGTGTACGGCGGCGCGACGGTTGCCGCGTGGTATCCGATCACGCCGTCGTCGTCGCTAGCCGAGAGCTTCGCCAGCTGGTGCCGGAAGCTTCGCGCCGAGCCCGGGACCGGCAAGCAGCGCTATGCGATCGTGCAGGCCGAGGACGAGCTGTCGTCGATCGGCATGGTCATTGGCGCGGCGTGGAACGGCGCGCGCGCGTTCACCGCGACGTCGGGCCCCGGCGTTTCGCTGATGCAGGAATTCCTGGGGCTCGCTTATTTCGCGGAGATTCCGGCGGTGCTGTTCGACGTGCAGCGCGGCAGCCCGTCGACCGGCATGCCGACGCGCACGCAGCAGGCGGATCTCATCTCGTGCGCGTACGCGTCGCACGGCGACACGAAGCACGTGCTGCTGCTGCCGGAAGACCCGGCCGAGTGCTTCGAATTCGGGGCGCTGGCGTTCGATCTCGCCGACCGCTTGCAGACGCCGGTGTTCGTCATGCTCGACCTCGACATCGGCATGCAGGACTGGCTGACCGAGCCGCTGGCGTGGGATGACAGCCGCAGGCTCGATCGCGGCAAGGTGATGACGGCGCAGGATCTCGACGCCGGCCGCGACTTCGGCCGCTATCTCGACGTCGACGGTGACGGCATTCCCTATCGGACCTATCCGGGCACGCACGCGGTGAAAGGCAGCTATTTCACGCGCGGCACGACCAAGGACCGCTACGCGCGCTACACGGAAGAGGGACCCGCGTACGTCGACAACATGCAGCGGCTGCAGCGCAAGTTCGAGACCGCGCGGTCACTGGTGCCGAAGCCCGTCATGACGCGCGCGGCACAGCCGACGAATGCCGGCGTCATCTGGTTCGGTTCGACGGGCGCCGCGATGGCCGAGTCGCTGGCCGAGCTCGAGCGGCAGGACGTCCACCTCGACCGGCTGCGCATTCGCGCGTTCCCGTTCGACGACGCGATTCCCGACTTCGTCGCCGCGCACGACCACGTGTTCGTCGTCGAGCAGAACCGCGACGCGCAGCTCAAGATGCTGCTCGTCAACGAATGCGGCATCGATCCTGCGAAGCTGACGTCGGTGCTGCACTACGACGGCACGCCGATCACCGAGCGTTTCATCACGCGCGAGATCGGCGAGAAGGCGCGGTTCTACAACGTGACGCCGCTCACGGGCCGTCGTCCCGGCGTGCGCAACGGAAAGGCGGCCTGACCCGTGACCTATCTCGCGAAACCGAAGCTGCACCACCCGGGCCTGCCCAAGAACGCGCTCGGCTACACGCGCCGTGACTACGAAGGCGCGATCTCAACGCTCTGCGCCGGATGCGGCCACGATTCGATTTCCGCTGCAATCATCCAGGCGTTCTTCGAGCTCGACATCGCGCCGCATCGCGTCGCGAAGCTGTCCGGTATCGGCTGCTCGTCGAAGACGCCGACGTATTTCCTCGGCAATTCGCACGGCTTCAACAGCGTGCACGGCCGGATGCCTTCGGTGCTCACGGGTGCGGCACTCGCGAATCGCGACCTCATCTATCTCGGCGTTTCCGGCGACGGCGATTCGGCGTCGATCGGGCTCGGCCAGTTCGCGCACGTGCTGCGCCGCGGCGTGAACATGGTGTACATCGTCGAGAACAACGGCGTGTACGGACTGACGAAGGGCCAGTTCTCCGCGACGGCCGACAAGGGCAGCAAGAGCAAGCGCGGCGCCGTGAACAACGACGAGCCGATCGACCTCGTGCTGCTCGCGCTGGCGCTCGGCGCGACATTCGTCGCGCGCGGCTTCTCCGGCGACAAGGCGCAGCTCGTGCCGCTGATCCGGGCCGCTGTCGCCCACCGGGGTGCTGCGTTCATCGACGTCGTCAGTCCGTGCGTCGCGTTCAACAACCATCCGGGTTCGACGAAGAGCTACGACTACGTCCGCGAGCACAACGAAGCGGTCAATCGTCTCGATTTCATGCCTGACCGTGCGCCCATCACGACCGACTACGCCGAAGGCAGCGTTCGCGACGTGATGCTGCACGACGGCGGGACCGTTCGGCTGCGCAAGCTGCACGCCGAGTACGATCCGTCGGACAAGGTCGGCGCGATGGCGTATCTCGAGTCGCGTCGTGCGCAAGGCGAGGTCGTAACTGGCCTGCTGTACGTGGATACGGAGAGCGACGACATGCATGCGTCGTTGCGCACCGTCGACGCGCCGCTCAACTCGCTCGGCGACGCGGAGCTCGTCCCCGGAAATGCAGCCCTCGTCGCGGTGAACGCATCGCTGCGCTGACGATCGCGCACAGGCGGCCGCGTTCACGGGACGTAAGCGCCATTCGTCGCGGGCGGCTGGCTTGTCACCCGCGCGCGCGGACGTGACCACACCTTCGCTTACGTTCGAAAGCATTCGCGCGCGGCCGGTGTTGCTGAAGCTGCAGCGGCCGATCGTCGCGCGCATCGCCACGATCACCGAATGGCCACTGATCCTGATCGACTTGACGACGTGCGAGGGAATCGTCGGCCGTGCCTATCTGGAGCCGTACACGGCGCGGACCATGCGCTATCTCGTGCAGGCGCTGCACGACCTGGGCGACGTGCTGAAGGGGCGCCGGGTTGCGCCGGTCGAGCTCTATACGGCTGCCCGGAAGTCGCTGCATTTCGTCGGCTATCAAGGCCTGTCGGCGATTGCGGTGTCGGGCATCGACATGGCCGCGTGGGATGCGCTGGCGAAGGCTGCCGGCGTTCCGCTGTGCGTGCTGCTCGGCGGGTCCATCGGTGACATCGCCGCCTACAACAGCAACGGCTTGTGGCTGCGGCCGCCAGACGTCGTCGCCGAGGAGGCACTCGAGCTTCGTGACGAGGGCGGATTCACCGGCCTGAAACTGCGTCTTGGTCGCGACCGGTTGCGCGACGACGTCGCGGCCCTCGAAGCGATTCGCCGTGCCGTCGGCGACGACATGCACCTGATGGCGGACTTCAACCAGGGACTCGACCTCGGCGAGGCGTTGCAGCGTTGCCACCGGATCGACGACATGGGACTCGCGTGGATCGAGGAGCCGCTGGTTTACGACAACCTGCATGGCCACGCGCAGCTTGCAGCCGAATTGTCGACGCCGATCCAGATCGGGGAGAATTTCTACGGCCCGAAGGACATGCAGGCGGCACTCGACGCAAAGGCGTGCGACTTCGTGATGCCGGACTTCATGCGCATCGGCGGCGTTACCGGCTGGCTGCGTGCCGCGGCAATCGCCGGCACGGCCGGCGTGCCGATGTCCACGCACCTGTATCCCGAAGTGGCCGCGCACGTGATGCGCGTGACCGAGACTGCGCACTGGCTCGAGTGGCAGAACTGGGCCGACCCGATCCTGCAGGCACCGTACGCCGTAAGCGGCGGTCGGTTGCAAATTCCGGACGTTCCGGGCGTAGGTCTCGAATGGAACGAGCACGCGGTCGCCGCAAACGCGTGGAACGGCTAGCGACGCCTGCGCGCTGACGCAGGATACGCGGGCGGGACACGGCGTTCCCCGGGTGGGCAGCGCGCCGGTCAGCGACTAGAATGGCTGACATGCGTCGCACCGCCTTCATCATCCTGGGCGCCACGGCGGCCATCGTCGCGGTGTTGCTGATCGGCGCAGCGATCGCCATCAAGACGCTCGACCCCAACCGGTTCGTCGCGCCGCTCGCTGCGCGCGTGAAGGCCGCGACCGGACGCGAACTCGCGGTTCGCGGGCCGATCGACGTCAAGGTATCGCTGACGCCGAAGGTCGTGCTGCCCGACGTCGCGTTCGAGAACGCGCCGTGGTCGAAGACGCGGCAGATGCTGACGGCAAAGCGGGTCGAAGCGCAGATCGCGTTGCTGCCGTTGCTGTCGCGCCGTTTCGAAGTGATCGAGTTCGTCCTGATCGAGCCGGTGATCACGCTCGAAACCGATGCCGGCGGACGTGGCAACTGGGAGTTCGCAACGGCGACCGCACCCGCGGCTCCGCCGGGCGCGCCCGCGTCGACGTCCGCGACGGCGACCGCGATCGGCATCGGCAATTTCGAGATCCGCCAAGGCACGCTCACGTACCGCGACGGTGCAAGCGGCAAGGTCACCTCCGCAGCGATCGAGCGGATGTCGATGCGCGCCCGCGACATGAGCGCGCCGGTAGCTGTCGATTTCCGCGGCACGATCGACGCGGTGCCGGTCGCAGTTTCCGGTGACCTCGGCCCGCCCGCGCAATGGCTCGCGCAACAATGGCCGTATCCGCTGGCGTTGAAGGGCCAGATCGACGGCAACGACGTCAAGCTGACGACCAAGCTCGCGAAGGCGGGATCGACGACCACACTCGACGACATCGACCTGCACTACGGCAAGATCGCCGGAACGGGCCGTGTGCGCAGCACCGTCGACGGCGGCAAGACTCGTTACGCGATCGAGCTCAACGTGCCGTCACTGGCGCTCGCCGACCTGCCGCAGACGCCCTCGCCACCGACCGCGCCCGCGCCGACGACGCCTGCGCCGGCACCCGCACCGGCCGTATCGCACTGGATCGTCGCCGACACACCGCTCCCTCTCGGCGCGCTCGGAGCGATCGACGGCGACGTGTCGGTGTCGATCGGCGAGCTCAAGCTGCGCAGCGGCCAGGCGCTGTCGCGCGTGACGGCGCAGGTCGCGTCGCGCGACGCGGTCGTCGACGCCAAGTTCGCCGCCGATGCGGTCCTCGGCGGATCGGTGCGCGGCAATATACAGATCGACGGCCGGCGCAGCGATGCTCCCGCCGTGCGGCTGCAGGCGGATGCTCAGGGGCTGGATCTGCCCAAGCTCGCGGCCGCGGCGGGGGTCACGCGGGAAATCCGCGGCGGCAAGGTGCGTGCGAACATCGACATCAGCGGCCGCGGCACCACGCCGCACCGCGTCGCGAGCTCGATGAGCGGAACGATGGTCGTGGTGTCGGGCCCGGCGACTCTCGTGCGGGCGACGACACAAGGCGAGTCGGCGGCCTCGCAGGTCGCGGGCGCGCTCGACCCTTTCCGCACGGTGGATGCCGCTACCGAGCTCCGCTGCGCGGTCGTTCGCCTGCCGCTCGCCAATGGCGTTGCGCGCGTCGACCGGTCGATTGCGATCGAGACCGGCAAGATCGATGCGTCGGCGAGCGGCACGCTGGATTTTCGCGACGAGACGCTCGACTTGTCGGTGCAGCCGCAGGTCCGTGCGGGAATCCAATTCGACGTGTCGCAACTCGCGGGCCTCGTGCGCATCCGCGGGCGCTTCGACAAGCCGGCAGTCGCCATCGACGCTGCGCAATCGGCGCAATTGATCGCCAAGCTCGGCGTGCTTGGCGCCAAGGGCGGAAGCCTGGCGGAGCTGGGCCGCGCGCTGGTGGCACCCGGTGGCGATGCGGCGGGTTCGCCCTGCGCGTTCGCGGAGAGCGGCAAGACACCCCGCGGCAGCGCGCCGGCGACCACTGCACAGCCCCGCGCGCCGCAGCCGGGATTGCCGAAGGAACTGCCGAAGGACATCGGCAGCGCGATTGGCAAGCTGCTCGGCCGCTGAGCGGCGAAGCGATCCTGTCGCGGTTTGCTGTGTCAGCTGTGGCGCGAACTCATCTTTCGGTCCGCGTGGGCGCTCCGTAGGGATGCTGGGCCATCCAGTGCCGCGCGATATCGATGCGCCGCGCGATCCAGACGTCGTCGTGGCGCTGCACGTGATCGACGAAACGCGCCAGCGCAGCGATGCGCCCCGGCCGGCCGACGATGCGTCCGTGCAGGCCGATCGACAGCATCTTCGGCGCATCGCCGCCCCGCGGATCGCCTTCGGCGTACAGCGTGTCGAACGCGTCGCGCAGATAGGTGAAGAACTGGTCGCCACTGTTGAAGCCCTGCGCAGTTGCGAAGCGCATGTCGTTGGTGTCGAGCGCGTACGGGACGACGAGATGGGGCTCGCGTCCGCGTCGTGTCTCGACGAGCGTCCAGTACGGCAGGTCGTCGGCGTAGCTGTCCGCGTCATAGACGAAGCCGCCGTGCTCGACGACGAGTGCGCGCGTGCGCGGGCTGTCGCGGCCGGTATACCAGCCGGCAGGCGGCGCGCCGGTCAGGCGGGCAATCGTCTCGACCGCTTGCGCGATGTGCTGGCGTTCGACGTCCTCGGCGACATTCTGGTAGCTGATCCAGCGAAACCCGTGGCTTGCGATCTCGTGACCGGCCTTCATGCTTGCGTCGACGACGGCAGGATTGCGCGCCAGCGCCATCGCGACGCCGAAGATGGTCAGCGGCAGGCTGCGCTCGTCGAACAGGCGCAGCACGCGCCAGACGCCGGCACGCGCCCCGTACTCGTACAGCGACTCCATCGACAGATGCCGATCGGCGAAGGGTGACGCGCCGATGATCTCGGACAGAAAGGTTTCCGACGCGGCGTCGCCGTGAAGCACGCTGTTCTCGGCACCTTCCTCGTAGTTCAGCACGAACTGGACGGCGATCCGCGCACCCTCGGGCCAGCGCGCGTGCGGCGGGCGCGCGCCGTAGCCTGCGAGATCGCGCGGATAATGCGGGTCTTCGTTCATCGGGGTCGGCAGCGCGGACGAGGATCGACGCAGCATACAATGGCCGCAGCCGCTTCGCCGCCATGCCCGACCCCATTCCTGCGCCGCCGTTCCGCGCGACCTCGACCCTCTAGCGAAACGAGCCCGGCATGGAGGCCTACGCAGGCGAGTGGTTGCAACTGCTTATCCGGTGGGTGCACCTGATCACCGGCATCGCGTGGATCGGCGCGTCGTTCTACTTCGTCTGGCTCGACAACAGCCTGCATCCACCCGTACTTGCGCGCGACGCCGACGAGGGTGTAGGCGGCGAACTGTGGGCGATCCACGGCGGCGGCTTCTATCACGTGCAAAAGTTTCGCGTTGCACCCGCGGAACTGCCGCCGCTGCTGCACTGGTTCAAGTGGGAAGCGTATTCGACGTGGCTGTCGGGATTCGCGCTCCTCGTCGTGCTGTACTGGTGGCACGCGGATCTCTATATCGTCGATCGCAACGTGTCCGCGATCACGCCGCTGCAGGCGGTGGCGCTGAGCGCCGCACTGCTCGTCGCGGGCTGGATGGTGTACGACCAGTTGTGCAAGCGTCTCGGCTTCGCGCACGAGCGCGTCCTGGCCGTCGCGCTGATCGGGTTGCTGACCGCGGTCGCGTGGGGGCTGTCGCACGTGTTCAGCGGCCGCGCGATGTACATCCAGATCGGTGCGATGCTCGGCACGATGATGGCCGCTAACGTACTGTTCGTCATCATCCCGTCGCAGCGCAAGCTGGTCGAGGCGAAGGCGCGCGGCGAGCCGCCCGACCCGGTCTACGGGATGCGCGGCAAGCAGCGGTCGGTGCACAACAACTACCTCACGCTGCCCGTGCTGCTGACGATGATCAGCAATCACTACCCGATGACGTTCGCGCATCCGCACGCGTGGCTCGTGCTCGCGTGCCTGCTGCTGCTCGCAGCCTACGTCCGGCATTTCTTCAACCTGCGCCATCGCGGCCGCACCGCGTGGTCGATCCCGCTGCTGGCGGCCACCGGCGCGCTGGCACTTGCCGTCGTGATCGCACCCGCAAGGCCGGTCGTCGAAGGAACGGTCGCACTGCGCGACGTGCAGCCGATCATCGCCGCGCGCTGCGCAACGTGCCACGCGGAGCATCCGCGGTGGGAGGGCATTGCGTCACCGCCGAAGGGTGTGGTGCTCGAAACTGCGGCGCAGATCGTCGCCCAGGCGGCAGCGATCCGCGAGCAGGCCGTGGTGTCGCGCGCGATGCCACTCGGCAACGTGACGCAGATGACCGACGTCGAAAGGGGGCGCATCGCTGCGTGGATCGATGCCGGCGCGCGTGCCGACTGACCCCGTACTGCGCACATGAGGTCGCACATCGGACGACTGTCGTGAACGAGCGCTAGAAGAGGCTCGCCTGCACCGGTGCTTCGTCTTCCTCAGGAGCGTCGTCGGTTCCGACCGCGAACTCCGGCTCCGTGAGCTCCAGTGCCGTCGGCGCAGCGGCGACGTCGATTGGATCGCAGATCCGCGCATCGTCGTTGCTCACCGCGTTGACGCGCGTCGACACCGGGTACACACGCAGCGGCTCGCCGGACCACGGCGCCACGAGGTCGGCGACGTCGGCGTTCGCCGTATCGAGCCAGCGCGCGTAGTGCGGCGCTGGCACGATGACGGGCATTCGGTCGTGCACGGGGCGCAGCGCGTCGGACGCCGACGTCGTGATGATCGTGCACGTGTCGAGCACTTCACCGTCCGGCGACAGCCAGCGCTCGTACAGTCCTGCGAGGCCGAAGGGCCGGCCGTCCTGCATGCCGAAATGCAACGGCTGCTTGCCCGCGCGCGTCATCTGCCACTCGTAGAAGCCATTGACCGGCAGCAGGCAGCGATGGCGCGCGTACGCATTGCGGAATGCCGATTTCATCGTCAGCGTCTCGCCCCGCGCGTTGATCATCCGCACGCCGATCGCCGGATCCTTCGCCCAGCGTGGCACGAGGCCCCATCGAACCTGCGTCAACTCACGCTCGCCGGCCGAATTGAGCCTGACGATCGGCACCTGCTGCGTGGGCGCGATGTTGTACCGCGGCCGGATGTCCGGTGGATGCGCAAGGCCGAATGCCAACGCTATTGCGGCCGGGTGGCTCGACAGCTCGTAGCGGCCGCACATCCGGGGGCTAGGGCCTGTTCATAGTGTGAACAGGCCCTACTCGTCCACGATCGCGTCGACGGGTGCTGTCAGCAGCCGCTGCGCTGTATTGGCGACCTGCAGCGTGTCCCAATAGGCGTACGCACCCACCGCCGCGGCTCCGGCGAGCGGAATCCAGCGGGCCGTCGCGTTGCCGGCAATCCGCTGCGAAACGCTCATCCCGATGCTGCCGACCGCGCTGCGCAGCGCGCCGCCGCTCAACTGGCGGATCACCATTCGCTGCCCGCCGCGTACGGCGACGTCGCGAAGCACCTGGCTCGCAGCGTGGCGGAACAAGCAATACAGCATGTGCGTCCGCGTCAGTTCGGCGCTGCGGCCGTACACGCCGAAGATGTCGGCGACCATCTGGCGCTGCGTCTGCCAGATGAGGTAGAGATCCGGCAGCAGCGTCATGAACCCGAGGGGACCGGGCGGCAGAGCGAGCGTTCCCGACAGCATGGCGGCCCGCTTTGCAGCGCGGCGTGCGATCTTCCTCGCGGCGGTGTCAGGCGCGTCGGCGGGCCCTGCTGCCGACGCAGGAATGTCGGCCAGCACCCGCTCGAGCGCGTCGATGATCGGCCCGTGACGATCTTGATCGATCGTCGAAGCCTTGTGAGGGACGAGCGGATTTTCCATGGCCCGTTATATGGGGGCGATCGCGCGAGTCTACATCCGGCTGGTCATTGCCTCGGGTTGCGGCGGGTAGAACGGTCGTGCGCCGATGCTACACTTGCGCGCCGTCTTTTCCAGGATGCAAAACCGTTGGCTTGCTCGCGAACGCGTCGTTTCGCCTTCCGTTTCGCCGTCACGCTGCTGGCAGCAATGGCCAGCGCGCCGCTCAGCGCCGCAACGCTCGAGCGAATTCACGACCGGCAGACGATCGTGTTCGCCTACCGCGACGGCGCCGCGCCCTTTTCGTTCAAGGACCGCGACGGCCGGGTGCGCGGCTACAGCGCCGAGCTTTGCACACGGATCGCCGCCGCGATCGAACGCCAGCTGCAGCTTCCGGCGTTGAAGGTGGAGTGGATTGCCGTCGACGCGGATACGCGGATCGAAGCCGTCGCGTCCGGCCGCGCGGATGCGGAATGCGGCACGACGACGATTACGTTGTCGCGCATGGAGCGCGTCGACTTCAGCGTGCCGATCTTCGTCGATGGCGGCGCGCTCGCCGTACGCGCCCAATCGCCGGTGCAGCGCCTTGCCGATCTCAAGGGTCGCCGCGTCGCCGTCATCAAAGGCACCACGACCGAGCGCGCGTTGACGACGGCCCTTGGCGTTGCCGAAGTGCAGGCGACGATCGTGCCGGTGGCCAAGCCCGAGGAGGGCGCGGCAGCGGTCCGCGATGGCCGCGCCGACGCGTACGCCGGCGATCGCATCGTGCTGACGCAGATCATGCTGCGGAGCGGCGACGCGCTGGCCGTTCTACCGGAGGATTTCTCGTTCGAGCCGTATGCGATCGTCGTGCGCCGCGACGATCCCGATTTCCGCCTTGCGGTCAACCGTGCGCTGGTCGGCATGTACAAGCGCGGCGACATCGACGCCATCTTCCAGCGCTGGCTGGCGCCGCTCGGCAAGCCCAGTGCGCTTGTCAACGCGATGTTCTATCTCAATGCGCTTCCCGACTGACGGCCGCGCCGCGATCATCGGCTTGCTCGTCGTGATTGGTGCGAGCGCCGGCGCGCAGACGCCATTCAGCGCCGGCCCCTGCGAATCGTGCGGCTCGATCGTTTCAATCCGAATGTCGACGCAGGAAGAGCAGTGGACACCGCTTGGCGTCGTATCGCCGTCGGCGGCGCCCACGTCACCGGGTGGAACCGAAAGTCGGACTGCGTTTGCGTTCGGTACGGACGGCAGCAGCCGCGGTCTCGTGCTGATCGGTTCCGCCGGCGGGGCGATGTACGCGAAGCGCCCGACCGCCTACCAGAAGCCGCGCTGGGACGTGACGGTGAAAATGGACATCGGCGGCACGCGAACGCTGCAGCAGCGCTACGAGCCGCTATTGCGCGAAGGGGATCGCGTGCGCGTGAACGGCACGCAGCTCGAGCTCGCCGACTCCTGACGCGCGCGGTCGCGCTGTTTCCGCCCGTCACCTGACCGTCCGCATGCGCGTCTTCGGCTTTGCAGGGTGGTCGGGCAGCGGCAAGACGACGCTGATCGAAACGGTCATCCCGAGGCTGACGGCGCTGGGCCTGACGGTGTCGCTGGTCAAGCACGCCCATCACGCGTTCGACATCGATCACCCGGGCAAGGACTCGTACCGGCATCGCGAGGCCGGCTGCACCGAGGTGCTGGTCAGCTCGGACGTGCGCTGGGCGCTGCAGCACCAGCTGCGCGGCGCCCCCGAGCTGTCGCTGTTCGACGCGCTGGGGCGGCTTTCGCCTTGCGACATCGTCCTCGTCGAAGGCTACAAGCGGGCGCCGATCCCAAAGCTGGAAGTGTGGCGGCAGGTCCTCGGGAAGCCGTTGCTGCATCCGCAGGACCCGCATATCGTCGCCGTCGCGGCCGATCCGCCCGGGTTCGTGCGCACCTCGCTGCCAGAGCTCCCGCTGGCCGACCCAGCGATCATTGCTACATTCATCGCCGGGGCGGCGGCCGCCTGGCGCCCAGGCGATTGACGAACGCCGGCCGCCGGGTTAATTTGGAACTGTGGGCGACCCGGCTGTCCAAGCGATTGGGGCGCCCCTGCGCCGGGGCGCTGAAAGGCACCCGCTGAAACAGGTCGGAGCGATGAAAGCCAGGCCCATCCTCGTAGTTGCTGCGCTTGCCGCGCTGGTTGCGGCAGGGCCCGGCCGCGCGCAGGATCCCGCAGCACCCGCGCCCGACACCGGCGGCTTCTACGGCGGCGTGGCGCTTCGCAGCTCGGGCGTGGACGAGGGCGGCGTCAACCTCGGCCGCGTGGCTTCCGCATGGGGCCGCTTCGCGTCACCGGTCAGCGACGACACGACGAATCGGGCGCTGCTCTACGGGGGCTACCGCTTCGCGAACCACGTTGCCGTCGAAGGTTCGCTCGCCACCGCCGACCGCTACGCGTTGCAGCCGCTCGACGCGGCGGCGCCGCGCGGCGTCGGGCTTTCGCTCGGCACGACGCCGGCCGCAAGTCCTGCGCGGACGTGGAATGCCGATGTCTACACCAGCTGGTCGATCCGCAAGACGGTCGCGCTCTACGGTCGGCTCGGCTACGCGCAGAGCGACAACGTTCCCGCCTACGCACTGGCGACGCTGCCGATCAGCGATGCACGACGGCTGCGCGACGGGATGAACTACGGCGTGGGCGTTCGCTACGATTTCTCGCCGGCGCTGGGGCTGCGCCTCGAGTACGCGCGCTTCAGCCGGTTCGCCGGTGAAGCCGTCACGGGGCCGCTACCCGAGTCCGACCAAGTCCAGCTGGGGATGCAGTTCCGGTTCTGACGGCAAGGACGTCGTACAATCGCCGGCGCCGGTCCTTCGCACACGAAGCCCGGCGCTTTTTCATTCGATCGCCGCATGCCCGACACCTCCGTTTCAGCCCAGCTTCGCGTGCGCGTCGTCTATCTGGCGCGACTTCGCGACGCGCTCGGCAGTGCCGGCGAGACGTTCGCGCTGCCGGCCGACGACGCCCCGACCGTCGATTCGCTCGTCGCCGCATTGCGCGGCCGCGGCGGCGCGTTTGCAACCGAGCTGGCGCCGGGGCGCGCGATCCGCTTCGCGGTCAATCATCGCGTCGCCGGCCGCTCGCAGTCGGTTGCCGACGGCGACGAGGTCGCGATTTTTCCGCCCGTTACCGGCGGCTGACGCGCGCGATGCCCGTTCGTGTGCAGACCGGCGACTTCGACATCGGCGAGGAGATTGCCCGGCTGCGTGTGGGCGATCGAGGCGTGGGGGCGATCGCGTCGTTCATCGGCACAGTGCGCGACGTCAACGACGCGACGACGATCACGGGGCTGACGCTCGAGCACTATCCGGGGATGACCGAGGCGGCGCTTGACGAGATCGTTGCCGAGGCGCGGCAGCGGTTCGACATCCGCGACGCGCTCGTCGTCCATCGCGTCGGTGCGCTCGTGCCGGGCGACCAGATCGTGCTTGTTGTCGTCACGGGGGCGCATCGCGGCGCCGCGTTCGATGCGTGCGAGTTCGTGATGGACTGGCTGAAGACGCGCGCACCGTTCTGGAAAAAGGAACGGCTGCCCGATGGCGAGCGCTGGGTCGAGGCGCGCGCGAGCGACGACGAAGCCGCGCAGCGCTGGTAGACGGTCGCCGGCTTCCCAATGCCCGCCACGGCGCTCATCGCAGTCGACTGGGGAACCACGTCCGCACGCGCCTATCGCCTCGATGCACGCGGCGACGTACTGGCGCAACGGAGCGTTCCGCTCGGCATCAAGCACGTTCGCGACGGACGCTTCGAGCCGGCGCTCGCGAAGCTGCTCGGCGACTGGATCGACGACACTGCGCCGCGGATCGCCTGCGGAATGATCGGCAGCCGGCAGGGCTGGGTAGAGGCGCCGTACGTCGACTGCCCGGCGTCACTGACCGCACTGGCGGACCGCGTCGTCCGCGCGCCGCATGACCTGTTGACGATCGTGCCCGGCGTCGCCACGCGCGATGCGGCCGGCGTCCCGGACGTGATGCGCGGCGAGGAAACGCAGCTGCTCGGTGCGATCGGAATGAGCGAGCGTGGCGTACTCGCGGTGCTGCCGGGCACGCACAGCAAGTGGGCGCGCGTCGAGCATGGCCGCGTCGTCGACTTCACGACGTTCCTGACCGGCGAGCTCTACGGCGTGCTCATCGACCACAGCATGCTGGGCCGTCTCGCCGGGCACGAGCCCGGCCGGTTCTCGCGCGACGCGTTCTCGCGCGGCGTCGCGCGCGGCCTCGCCGACGGCGAGCTCGCGCACGACATCTTCGGCGCGCGCACGCTGTCGCTGACCGGTGCACTCGAGTCGGAGCATGTCGCCGACTGGCTGTCGGGACTGCTGATCGGCCGCGAGGTGCGCGCTGCCCGCGCGTGGGGCTTGCGCGCGGGCGTCGAACCCGCCACCGTTCGCATCATCGGGACCGACACGCTCGTCGATCGTTACGAGCTTGCACTGGCGGATGCCGGCATCGTCGCCGAGCGCGGGCACGCCGATGCCGCTGCGCGCGGCCTGTGGCGCGTTGCCGCGCGCGCGGGAATCGTTGCAGCGCCCGTCGACGCGTAAGCGCCATCCCTCGTTCCACGGAAGCCCGTCCGATGACGCTCGACCATTACCTCCAGCCGCTGCCGCTCGTCGCGGTGCTGCGCGGCATCACGCCCGCCGAGATCCCCGCCGTGGCGGAGGCGCTGTATGGCGAAGGATTCCGCATCCTCGAAGTGACACTCAATTCGCCGCAACCGTTCGAGTCGATCCGACTGCTTGCCGACGGGTACGGCGACAAGTGCCTCGTCGGTGCGGGGACGGTGATCGATGTCGCCGACGTCGCGCGCGTAAAGGACGCCGGCGGCCGGCTGATCGTCATGCCGCACGCCGATACTGCCATCGTTCGCGAGGCGAAACGGCTCGGCCTGGTCTGCCTCCCCGGTGTCGCGACGCCGACCGAAGCGTTCGCAGCCCTCGCAGCGGGTGCGGACGGCCTCAAGATGTTTCCCGCCGAGGCAACGGCACCCGCGGCGCTGCGTGCATGGCGCGCGGTGCTGCCGAGATCGGCACTCGTGTTCGCTGTCGGCGGCATTCGTCCCGACAGCATGGCGCCGTGGTGGGCGGAAGGCGCGGCGGGATTCGGTACGGGCTCCAACCTGTACAAGCCCGGCACTCCGGTCGCCCAGGTTCGCGCGGGTGCGGCGGCGTATGCGGCCGCGTTCCGCGCGTTGCGCCGATGACGGACAGCACTGCGCGCGTCGACGTCGTCGCGCTCGGCGAAGCGATGGTCGAATTCAACCAGGCGCACGCCGACGACCCATACAACGACGTCGATCGTCTGCTCGGCGCGCACAGCAGATGAATGTGAGCGCCGTCGCCGCGACGTTTCGGAACGACATGCTCGCCGGGCAGGTCGCGCTCGTCGTCGGCGGGTCGAGCGGAATCGGCGCCGCCATCGCCGCGGCGCTCGCCGAGGCAGGTGCGGTGGTTACGGTCACGGGTGCCACGCGCAGCGAGGTCGACGCCGCGCGCGCCGAGCCGGGATTCGCGGCGCGCGACGCAATCGCGATCGACGTGCGCGACGAGCGCGCGGTGCGCGCGCTGATCGACGACCTGCCGCGGCTCGACGTGCTCGTCAATTGCGCCGGCGTCATCCGCCGCGACGTCGAACACGACGTTGCCGTGTTCGACGACGTGCTGGCAATCAACCTAACGGGTACGATGCGCTGTTGTACGATGGCGCGCGAAAAACTGAAGGCTGCGGCGGAGCGGGACGGCGGCGTCATCGTCAACACGGCGTCGGTGCTGTCGTTCCAGGGCGGGGCGCGTGTGCCAGCGTACAGCGCCAGCAAGGGCGGTGTGGCGCAGCTGACGAAATCGCTGGCGCTCGCGTATGCCGCCGACGGCATCCGTGTCAACGCGATTGCGCCCGGATGGGTGCGGACGTCGCTGACGCAGTCGTTGCAGGAGGACAACGCGCGGAGCGATGCGATCGTCGCGCGCACGCCGCTTGGCCGATGGGCGGAGCCGGACGACATAGCGGGCGCTGCGGTGTTTTTGTGCTCGGCCGCGGCGCGATTCGTCACCGGCGTCGTGCTGCCGGTGGACGGCGGCTACCTGATCGGATGAGTTTCGAAGGGGGAGGCGATGGCACTGAACACGGCGATCCGGCATCTGCAGCGCGGCGACTGGCAGAAGGCGCATCCGATCGTGCAGAACGACAGCTCCGACATCGGCTGCTGGGCGCACGGCATCGTCCATCTGCTCGAAGGCGACGTCGGTAACGCGCGTTACTGGTATCGGCGCGCCGGACGGCCGTTTCCGCGGGAGCGTGACGCGAGCGTCGAGATCGACGCGCTGATCGCGTTGCTGAAGGCGCGGACAGCTGACGCGGCACAGGCGGCCGCTCTGGAGCCGCCGGCAGCGGACGCCGCGCCCGTGGCACCCGCGAAGGCGCGGCCCTCTCCCGCGGGGACGACATCGCAGGTGCAGCAGCAGAGGCCCGCCGCGGCGCGAGCGCAGACGAAGCAGCAGCGATGACCGCAGGGGTTGCGCCGATTCCGGTGGCGCTCGGCATTCGCCCCGAGATCGCCGTCGCCGCCATTCCCGACGACGAGCGCGTGTGGGTTCCGCAGGCCGCGGGCGTCTGGTTCCGACCGCTGCTGCTGAACACCGTCAGCGGTGGCTGGTGCAACCTGCTACGCGTGCGTCGCGCCGGCGTGCTGTCGCGCCATCGCCATCCGATGCTCGTTGTCGGCTACGTGATCCGTGGCCGCTGGAAATACGTGGAGCACGACTGGACCGCCGAAACGGGCTCGTTCGTGTTCGAGCCGCCCGGCGAGGTGCACACGCTCACTGTTCCGGCCGACTGCCCCGAGATGATCACGTTCTTCAACATCCAGGGCGCGATGATCTACGTCGACGCCGATGGTCGGCAGACGGGCTACGAGGACGTGTTCACGAAGATCGAGATGTGCCGTTCGCATTACCGCGACTCCGGGCTCGGTGCCGCGTATGTCGACCAGTTCATCCGTTGACCAGGCGCGACGTCGGCAATCCGCGCACCCTGCGCAGCGTGCATCGATGCCCACGCTGAGCGCGATCGCCGCGGTTGGCCTCGGTGCCGCAGTCGGCGCGTGGCTGCGCTGGGGACTTTCGTTCGCGCTGAACCCGGTCTTTCCCACCGTGCCGCTCGGAACGCTGGCCGCGAATCTCGTCGGCGGCCTGCTGATGGGTGTTGCGATGGAGCTGATCACGCGCCACGCGGTGCTGTCGCCGGAAGTGCGGCTGCTCATCACCACCGGATTCTTGGGCGGCCTCACGACGTTTTCGACGTTTTCCGCCGAAGTCACTACACTGCTCGTTCGCCGCGAATGGCTATGGAGCGCGCTGACGATCGGATTCCATGTCGTCGGGTCCGTCGCGTTGACAGTGCTCGGGATCCTGCTCGCGCGGATGCTATTCACGTGGGGATCGCCATGACCGGAACGCTGCTGCGCTTCTACGTCCACGAGAAGCGCCGGCATCATCATGTGCTGCTGTACGATTGGCTGCTGGAAGAAGCGAAGAAGCTAGGCATCCGGGGCGGCTCGGCATTTCGCGCGATCGGAGGCTTCGGCCGCCACGGCATCCTCCATGCCGAGCATTTCTTCGATCTCGCCGGCGACGTCGCGGTCGAGGTCGAGCTCGCCGTCACCGACGACGAGGCGGAGCGGATGATGGCCCGCGTTCGCGACGAGCGCATCACCGTATTCTTCGTGCGCATACCCGTGGAGTTCGGCACGATCGAACCCTGATTAGTGAAAGCGAGACCGGCATGTTCAAGCAGATCCTCGTCGCCGTAGACGGCAGCCCGACCGGCAATCGCGGCCTCAAGGCGGCGATCGAGCTCGCGTCGAGCCAGGCAGCCACCCTGACGGTGATTCATATCGTCGACGACATGCAGAGCGTCTCGTACATCGGCGACATGGGGTATGTCCCGGCCGACTACGTCGACAAGCTGCTCGACGACCTGCGGACCAGCGGCCGCAAGGTGCTGACGAAGGCCGAGGCGGTTGCGCGCGCCGCGAAGGTCGACGTGAAGGCGCTGCTCGTCGAGAGCAAGGGCGGGACCATCGCCGACGCGATCCTCGCACAGGCGCGCAAGCTTCGCGCCGACACGATCGTCCTCGGCACGCACGGCCGCCGCGGGCTGCGCCGCGCGTTGATGGGCAGCGATGCCGAAGCGGTGCTGCGCGATTCGCGCGTGCCCGTGCTGCTGGTTCGCGCGCTCCCGCGTGAGCCGGCGGCGGCGCCCGCCGCGGCGAAGTCGCGTCGTGCGACCAAGGCCTCGAACTAGGGCCCGTCAACAGGCTCTGGATGTACGCAACCGCATCTTTCGAAAGAACAGGAGCTGCACCGTGCCCCACGCAATTCGCATCCATGCCACCGGCGGTCCCGAAGTCATGCAGTTCGAGGAGGTCGCCGTCGGCGATCCGGGTCCGGGCCAGGCCCGCGTTCGGCACACCGCAGTGGGCGTCAACTACATCGACACCTATCATCGTGGTGGCCTCTATCCGTTACCGATGCCCTCGGGTCTCGGCAATGAGGCGGCCGGCGTCGTCGAAGCGGTCGGATCGGGGGTGGACTGGATCAGCGTCGGCGATCGTGTCGGCTCGTGCACGGGGCCCCTCGGCGCCTACAGCACCGCGCGCGTCGTGCCTGCCGATCGCCTCGTGAAGCTGCCCGACGGCGTCGACGACCGCACGGCGGCGGCGACGATGCTGAAGGGGCTCACCGTTCAATACCTGCTGCGGCAGACGGTTCCGCTCAAGGGCGGCGAGACGATCCTGTTTCACGCGGCCGCGGGTGGCGTGGGCCTCATCGCGTGCCAGTGGGCGCGTGCGCTCGGTGTCACGATGATCGGAACGGTCGGGTCCGACGAAAAGGCCGCGCTCGCGCGCGAGCACGGTTGCACGCACACGATCGTGTACACGCGCGAGAATTTCGTCGAGCGCGTGAAGGAGCTCACCGGTGGCAAGGGCGTGCCCGTTGTCTACGATGGCATCGGCAAGGACACCTTCCCCGCATCGCTCGATTGCCTGGCGCCGCGCGGGATGTTCGTCAGCTACGGCAACGCTTCGGGACCGGTCGCGGCGTTCAACCTGGGGCTGCTTGCGCAGAAGGGCTCGCTGTATGCGACACGGCCCACGCTCGTCACCTACGCGGCCGACCAGGCATCGCTCAATGCGATGGCGAGCGAGTTGTTCGCGATGATCAAGAGCGGAAAGATCAAGGCCGACATCAACCAGACCTTCGCGCTGAAGGACGCGGCCGCCGCGCACCGCGCATTGCAGGGGCGGCAGACAACGGGCGCAACGCTCCTGCTGCCCTAAGACCACCGCCGGCGTCGACGAGCGGTGTCGTGAGAACGCGCGCTAGCGCCGCGCCGGCTTGCGCGTCGCTTCGTTGACGAGGGCGCGCGCGCCGTCGATCACCTCGGACGCCGTCAGCCCCAGCGGGCCGACGCCTTGCGCGACCAGCGCGTCAGCGGCCGCGCCGTGCAGGCACACGCCGATGCGCATCGCTTGTGCGGCGTCGATGCCCTGCGCGAGCAGCGCGCCCAGAATGCCAGCCAGCACGTCGCCCGATCCCGCGGTGGCGAGCGCCGGGTTGCCGCTTGCATTGACGTCGAAAGACCCGTCGGGACGCGCGACGATGCTGCCGTTGCCTTTCAGCACGACATGGGCGCGCAGTTGCGTGGCGATCGCCGTCGCCGCGCGCACGCGGTCGGCCTGAACCGCGCTCGTATCACAGCCGAGGAGCCGAGCGGCCTCGGCCGGGTGCGGTGTCGCGAGCGTGGGCGCTTCGCGGCGCGCGATCCGCTCGTGCTGCTCCGGATTCGCGGAGATCGTGTTGAGGGCGTCGGCGTCGAGCACGAGCGGCTGCGCACAGCCAATCGCCTTGTCGACGATCGCGAGCGCACGTTCGCCGCCGCCGAGGCCCGGACCGACGACCCACGCGTCGTACGCGTCGCCGACACTGCTCGCCTCCCGCACCATCAGTTCCGGCGAGCTCCAGTCGACGAGCGGCGGGTTGCGAGCCGCGAGGCCGACGACGACTCGGCCGGCGCCCAGTCGCAATGCGGCGCGACCCGCAAGCAGCGCCGCGCCGACGAGCCCTTCAGCGCCGCCGATCACGCACGCGCGGCCGAACGTTCCTTTGTGCGATTTCCACATGCGGCGCGCGAGGATCGCCGGCAGGTCACGCTGCAGTGGCCGCCACTCGATGCGCACGCCGGTGGGGCGAAGATCGTCGCCGATGTCCAGCGGGTGGACCGACAGTTCGCCGCAATGATCTGGGCCGTCGAGCGTCAGCAGTCCGGGTTTCAGCGCGATGAACGTCGCCGTGGCCGTCGCACGGATCGTCGGCGCATGCGCGACACCGGTGCCGGCGTCGAGTCCCGACGGCACATCGAGTGCCAGGATCGGCGCTGTACCGGCATTCGCCCAGTCGATCCATTCGGCATACGGGCCTCCCGGCGGACGCGACAATCCGACGCCGAACAGGCCGTCGACGATCAGCGCCGGCAACCCGTCCGGTGGTGCGGCCACGAGCCGTGCGCCCGAGGACCCCAATGCCGTCCACGCGGCGGCCGCGTCGGGGGGCAGCTTCGACGGGTCGCCGGCGGTGACGACGTCGACATCGAAACCGCGCCCGCGGAGCGCGCGCGCACAGACGAACGCGTCGCCACCGTTGTTGCCGGGCCCGGCGAGCACGACGACCCGCCCCGGCCGCGGCGCTAGCATCGCCGCGGCGATGCCCGCCGCAGCGGTGCCCGCCCGGTCCATCAACGGCTCCTGCGCATGATTTCGCTCGACGGCGCGCAGCGCATCGATCGACAGTACCGGGGTCAGGCGGCTGACGGCGAGGTCGAGGCGAACGGACATGGAATGCGCTGGAGAGAGGTCGTGCTGCGTTGCAACGGCGGGCGTGCCACCGCGTTGGGGTGCCCGTGCGCAGTTTAATCCAGACGCTCGAGCGGCCACCCGGCGGTGCCGGGACGGGCAGGGCACCCCGGCTCGGTGGCTTGGACTTTCGGACCGTGCGACCGTAGAATCCTGCGGCTGGACCGCCGGCGGGTGCCGCCCCGGGGCCACGTTCACCTACCTTCCAGGAGTCACCTGCATGCGCACTTCCAACCTTACGCTGGCGCTTGCCCTGCTCGCGTTCTGCGCCGCGCCCGTCGCGGCACAGGAATCGCCGACGCTGAAAAAGATCAAGGACACGGGGACGATCACGATCGGTCACCGCGACTCGTCGATCCCGTTCTCCTACTACGACGACAAGCAGAACGTGGTCGGCTACGCGCTCGAGATCTGCCTCAAGGTCGTCGACGCGATCAAGACCGAGCTCAAGATGCCGAACCTGCAGGTCAAGCTCAACCCGGTGACGTCGGCGACGCGCATCCCGCTGATCGCCAACGGCACGATCGACCTCGAATGCGGCTCGACGACGAACAACGTCGAACGCCAGAACCAGGTTGCGTTCACGAACACGTACTTCCTGACGGCCAACCGGTTCGTGTCGAAGAAGGCCAACAACCTGAAGACGATAGCCGACCTGAAGGGCAAGACCGTCGTGTCCACGTCCGGCACGACGAACCTGAAGCAGATCACCGAGATGAACGGTGCGCAGAACATGGGAATGAGCATCCTGACCGCCAAGGATCACGCCGAGGCGTTCCTGATGGTCGAGACCGATCGCGCGAACGCGTTCTTCATGGACGACATCCTGCTCTACAGCCTGGTCGCAAACTCGAAAGCGCCGGCCGACTACGTGATCTCGGCCGACGCGCTGTCAGTGGAGCCGTACGGTGCGATGATGCGCAAGGACGACCCGGCGTTCAAGAAGATCGTCGACGCGGCAACCGCCAATCTCTACAAGAGCGGCCAGATCAACGCGATCTACACGAAGTGGTTCCTGTCGCCGATCCCGCCGAAGGGCGTCAACCTGAACGTGCCCGAGAGCGACGCGCTGAAGAAGGCGTTCGCCAATCCCACGGACAGCGGCGACCCCGCCAAGTACAAATAACGATCGATCCGACCGCATCGCTGCGAATCGCGGGGAGCTTCGGCTCCCCGTTTTTTGCGCAGGTGTGATAGGGTGCCGCTGCCAATCGCGATACGGACGCAGCGTCGATGAACTACAACTGGAACTGGCGCATCTTCTGGCAGCTGTCGCCGGACGGCCAGGGCACCTATTTCCATTCGCTGATCGTCGGCCTGGGCTGGACGCTCGCGACGGCGCTCGCCGCGTGGGTCATGGCACTTGTGCTGGGGTCGGTCCTCGGCGTGCTGCGGACCACACCGTCCAAGTGGGCGGTGAGGCTGGGCAACGCGTACGTCGAACTGTTCCGCAACATCCCGCTGCTGGTCCAGATGTTCCTGTGGTACTTCGTGCTGCCGGAACTGCTGCCGCGCGGGCTCGGCACGTGGATCAAGCAGATGCCGCCGCCCTGGGGTGCGTATATCCCCGCGGTGCTGTGTCTCGGCTTCTTCACCGCAGCGCGGGTGGCCGAGCAGGTCAAGGCGGGGATCCAGTCGCTGCCACGCGGCCAGGGGATGGCCGGCACGGCGCTCGGGCTCACGCTGCCGCAGACGTACCGCTACGTGCTGCTGCCGATGGCGTTCCGGATCGTGCTGCCGCCGTTGACGTCCGAATTCATGAACGTCATCAAGAACTCGTCGGTCGCACTGACGATCGGCCTCGTCGAGCTGACGGCGGCGGCGCGGTCGATGCAGGAATTCAGCTTCCAGGTGTTCGAGGCGTTCACGGCGGCGACGACGATCTACATCCTGGTCAACGTCATCGTCGTCTTCGGCATGCGGGTGCTCGAGCGCCGCGTCGCAGTTCCGGGCTTCATCGGCCCGCAGGTGCAGATTCCCGCGGGCCACTGACGGCGCCGCCTTTCCCTAGCCACCCCACACACGATGCTCGGCCAATTCGACTTCAACGTCATCGAGCGCTCCTTCGGCTACCTGTTCAAGGAGGGGATGACGTTCACGCTGACGCTGACGGCGTTGGCGGTGACGGGCGGCGTCATCTTCGGCACGCTGCTCGCGATGATGCGGCTGTCGTCGTTCAAGGTGTTGGCGGCGATCGCCGGCGCGTACGTGAACCTGATGCGGTCCGTGCCGCTCGTGCTGGTGATCTTCTGGTTCTACTTCCTCGTGCCCTACATCGGCGCCTGGATCGTGCGCAGCCCGCAGCCGATCCAGGTCGGCGCTTTCTACTCGTCGGTGATCACGTTCACGCTGTTCGAGGCGGCGTACTACTGCGAGATCATGCGCGCGGGCATCCAGTCGGTGTCGCGCGGGCAGATGTCCGCTGGCTTCGCGCTCGGGCTCAATTACTGGCAGACGATGGGCAAGATCGTGCTGCCGCAGGCGTTCCGGAACATGCTGCCGATCCTGCTCACGCAGTCGATCATCCTGTTCCAGGACACGTCCCTCGTCTACGTGCTGTCGATCACCGATTTCCTCGGCGCCGCGTCGAAGGTCGCGCAGCGCGATGGCCGGCTGGTCGAGATGTACATCTTCGCGGCGCTCGTGTACTTCGTCATCTGCTTTGCGGGCTCGCTGCTCGTGAAGCAGCTGCAGCGCAAGATCGCCATCGTCCGCTGACGCGACAAGCGCCGTCACCAAACCAGTCCCGCAGGAACCGCACCATGCCGATGATCGAAATCCGCGACGTGTCCAAGTGGTACGGCAGTTTCCAGGTGCTGGCCGATTGCACGACGAACGTCGAGAAGGGTGAGGTCATCGTCGTCTGCGGGCCGTCGGGGTCCGGCAAGTCGACGCTGATCAAGGCGGTCAATGCGCTCGAGCCGATCCAGAAGGGCGACATCATCGTCGACGGCATCAAGGTCAACGATCCCAAGACCAACCTGCCCAAGCTCCGCGCGCGCGTCGGCATGGTGTTCCAGCATTTCGAGCTCTTCCCGCATCTCACCGTCCGGCAGAACCTTTCGCTGGCGCAGGTGAAGGTGCTCGGCCGCAAACAGGAGGAAGCGGATGCCCGCGGGCTGCGCTACCTCGATCGCGTCGGCCTCGCCGCGCACAAGGACAAGTTTCCGGGGCAGCTTTCCGGCGGCCAGCAGCAGCGCGTCGCCATCGCGCGCGCGCTGTCGATGGACCCCATCTGCATGCTGTTCGACGAGCCGACGTCGGCACTCGACCCCGAGATGATCAACGAGGTGCTCGACGTGATGGTGCAGCTCGCGAAGGACGGCATGACGATGATGGTCGTCACGCACGAGATGGGCTTCGCCAACAAGGTCGCGAACCGCGTGATCTTCATGGACAGCGGCCATATCGTCGAGGACGCGTCGAAGGCCGACTTCTTCGGCAAGCCGCGCTCCGAGCGCGCGCAGCAGTTTCTGGCCAAGATTCTGCACCACTGAGGCGCCGGAATCCGCGCACGCGCGATTCGCGCGTGCACCATCTGGTATCGTGAGCCGGAATGCGCATCCTGCTCACGTCGGATCTCCACTACAAGCTGCGCCAGTACGACTGGCTGATCGGCGCTGCGGCCGGATTCGATGCCGTCGTCGTCGCCGGCGACCATATCGACGCGTTCCTGCCGGTGCCCACCGACGTGCAGATCGCCGCGCTGACGGCGAGCATGGGCGCCGTCGCGCGGTCGAGCCGCTTGCTCGTGTGCTCCGGCAATCACGATCTCAATGCCCGCAATTCGGCCGGCGAGAAGACCGCCGACTGGCTCGCGGCCGTGCGCAGTGCGGCGATCGCCGTCGACGGCGACAGCGTTACGATTGGCGACACGCTCTTCACCGTTTGTCCATGGTGGGACGGTCCGCAGGCCCGCAAAGACGTCGAGCGCGTGCTGGAGACGGCGGCGCAGCAGCGCAGCGGTCGCTGGGTGTGGATCTACCACGCGCCGCCGCACGGCCTCCTGAGCTGGACCGGCAAGCGACATTACGGCGACGCCGCGCTGGCCGAATTCGTCGCGCGTCATGCGCCGACCGCCGTGCTGTGCGGTCACATCCACGAAGCTCCGTTCAAGCGCGAAGGCTCCTGGGTCGACCGCATCGGCGACACGTGGCTGTTCAATGCCGGCCGTCAGATCGGCGACGTCCCGGCGCGAATCGAGATCGACCTGGCGAAGCGTGCCGCGCGCTGGATCTCGCTCGCCGGCATCGACGAGCGGACGCTTCAGTAATCGGGTACGTCCTTGCGCTCGGAACCCATCGCCGTGGGCGCCGCCGGCTGCATCATGATGATGTTCGCCAGCACCTCGTCCATCAGCGCGAGATGCGTGTTCGTGTCGGCGTACTGGCGCTTGATGTCGACCAGGTAGGCGGTGACGGCGGACAGCCGCCGCGCCAGCAGCCGGGCGATCGCGTACGTAAGCTCCGGCTGGCGCTGCACCGACGCCGACGCCTGGTCGACGACGTGAACGGTGCTGTTCTCGATGGCGACGACGCTTGCAGTGGGTGTCGACCCGAGTACCGCCGAAATCTCGCCCATGAACGCGCCCGGCTCGCTGATCGACACGATGCGCACGCCATTACGCACCACTTCGAAAGCGCCGGACTTCAGCACATACAGGCGGTCGGTGCGAATCGACTCCTCGATCAGCGTCTCGCCCTTGGCAATGCGGATCTCGGGCATGGCGACGCACATCGCGAGGACGTCGTTCATCGAATTGGCTTTCCGGTGAGTCGAATGGGGGTACTCAGTGTATCGTTCCACGACGATCCACGAGGCCGACGATGAACAGACGATGTAACGGCTGGGCGCTGCTCGTTGCGCTGCTGACCGCGAGCGGGATGTCGTCCTTTGCCGATGCAGAGTCCGCCCAGAAGGTGCGTCGGATCGGCTACTTGAGCGCGCCCACGCGCGAATCCGTCGCCAACGGCGTCGACGCCTTCCTGCACAAGCTGCGCGATCTGGGCTGGGTCGAGGGCCGCAACCTGGAAATCGAATACCGCTGGGCGGACGGCAACGTCGACCGTCTGCCCACGCTCGCGGCCGACCTCGTGCAGCGCAACGTGGAACTTATCGTTGCACCTGCCGGCTCGGCAGTACTGGCCGCGAAGCAGGCGACGACGCGCATCCCGATCGTGATGATCTTCCCGACCGCACCCGTCGAGATGAAGCTCGTCGCAAGCCTCGGGCATCCGGGCGGGAACATTACCGGAACGACGTTCACGCCAGGCCCCGGAATCTTCGGCAAGCAGCTGCAACTGCTGAAGGAAATGGTTCCCGGGATCTCCCGGGTTGCATTTCTCGGCAATCCGTCCGACCCCGAATGGACGCTCGTCGTTCGCGAGGTCGAGGAGGCGGCTCGGTCGCTCGGCATCCGGTTGCAGCTGCTGGAGGCCCGCGGTCCGGACGACTTCGACAAGGCTTTTGCGGCGATGGCACGCGAGCACGCCGGAGCGCTGCTCGTACCGGGAGGTTCGACCTTTCTCGTTCACCGCGCGCGTCTAGCCGAGCTCGCATTGAAGGCGCGGCTGCCCACGATGTACAGCTTTCGCGAAAGCGTCGAGTCCGGCGGGTTGATGGCCTACGCGGTGAACATGGCCGACTTCGTCGGACGCTCCGCGATCTACGTCGACAAGATATTGAAGGGGGCGAGGCCGGCCGACCTTCCAGTGGAACAGCCGACGCAATTCGAATTGATCGTCAATATCCAGACTGCCAAGGCGCTTGGGATCACCGTCCCGCCATCGCTGCTGCAGCGAGCCGACACGGTGATCGACTGACGACGCAGGTTCACGGGTTGCGGGGTGACAGCGGACGGAGTCAAGTATGTTGAATATCGATGTCGCGCGTATCGCGAGCTGGCACGCGCACGTTTATTTCGACGCGGCTACGCGCGACGCCGCCCGCGCGTTTCGCGAAATCGTGTCGGCGCAATTCGGCGACCGCGTCGCACTGGGCCGATTTCACGAGCGGCCCGTGGGTCCGCATCCGTGCTGGAGCTTCCAGATCGCGTTCCCACCGACGCAATTCGCCGAGGTCGTCGGCTGGTTGACGCTCAATCATCGCGAGCTCGACGTGTTCGTGCATCCGAACACGGACGACGAGTTGCGCGACCATCGAGACAGCGCGCTATGGCTCGGCACCAGCCACGTGCTCGACCTGCGCGCCGTCGGCGGTTGACGACCCGCCGTCTTCCATCATTCGCTGAGCGAGCGGAACACTTCCACTTCGGCGGGCCCGGCGGTGAGCCCCTCGCGGTCGCGCCGCTGGCGGTACGCGGCAAGGTGCGGCGCCTTGCGATGGACGTCCAGCGCAGCCTCGTCCGCGTAGGTTTCGTAGAACAGGAAGAGGTCGGGGTCGGTGGTCGACCGGTGCACGCGATAGACGAGGCATCCCGGCTCGGCGGCGCGCACCGCATCGGCCTGCTCCGCCAGCAGCGCGGCCAGGGCATCGCCCTTGCCTTTCGCTCCACGTATTCTTGCGACGACCGTCAGTACATTGCGCATTGTCTTGAATTCATCCGCGACGTGGGTACACTGAATGTCGATGGCCATGAGCTTCGAATGAACGCCATACTACCCTTTCGCGAGCGACGCACGTGACCGGCGATCGTTCTGCATCGGCGCCGCCGTCCGACGAAGTCGATTTCGTATCGGGCCGCACGCGCGTCTACGGCATCGTCGGCGATCCGATCGAGCAGGTGCGCTCGCCCGAGATGATCACGGCGGAATTCGTGCGCCGCGGCATCGACGCGCTGATGATCCCAGTGCACGTGCGACCCGCCGACTTCGACGCGTGTCTCGCGCAATTGAAGCGCGTCCAGAATCTCGACGGATTGGTGTTCACCATTCCGTACAAGCGCACGGCCGTCGCGCTCGCCGACGACATCGGCGATCACGCGCGAACGATCGGTGCGATCAACGCGCTTGCACGCCGGCCGCGGGGACGCTGGGTTGGCGACATCTTCGACGGCATGGGCTGCGTCGAGGCGTTTCGGCGCCGCGGCTACGCGATTCGCGGTCAGCGGCTGATGTTGATCGGCGCGGGTGGTGCCGGTGCGGCAATTGGCATCGCGATGGCGCACGAGCACCCGCGTTCGATGCGGTTGTTCGACATCGACCCGCAGCGGGCGGCCGACCTTGCCGTGAGCATCCGCACCGTCGACTACTACACGACCCTGGGCCTGATCAGCCCCGCCCAGCGCACGGCCAGCAACTACCGCCTCTACCGCGCGGACGACGTGGACCGCATCCACCTCGTGCACGCCGTCTA